>Ga0255783_10000045_pt1 | contig 112895 bp, 84 predicted proteins | sample 011ome_22_FD_179981 | JGI IMG/M metagenome (GOLD analysis project Ga0255783, IMG submission 179981) | Coastal salt marsh microbial communities from the Groves Creek Marsh, Skidaway Island, Georgia - 011507BT metaG (version 2) | ecosystem: Environmental > Aquatic > Marine > Intertidal zone >... | reverse complement strand
CATCACGCTCTTCTGTCTGCGACTGTTCCTCGTTTTTGTTGTCGTTGTTCGTCCTCAAAATCGGAGAGGAAGTTGAAGAAGTTAAAGAAGCATCGCATACGCGAAGAAGAAGGTAAAGAAGTTAAAGAAGGAGGAGGGAGGAGTCGACGGGAGAGCGTCTTCTTTTCTTTGGTTTTGGGGAGTTTTTTCTTCTCACCATCGAGTGATGATGGAATGTCATCGAACTCTTTGTTGGCGTTTGCTTTTGACGACGACAATTCTGAGTACAAACTGTTTACGGGGAAAGCGTCGAACGTCTTTCAATTTGAAGTGCCCAAGGATTGGGTGATCGCCATCGACCGTCCGGTGGAAGAGAAACAGAAGAAAAAAGCAGAGACGAAAGTCGTCGTCGGACAATTCAAGACGGTGGATACGATGTCGGTGAGATTAGAAATCGCGGACGAATCGGTGCGAAAAGCGTTCGCGCTCGCCGAGGAAAAGAAAGACGCGAAATATATCGAGCAGGAGTTTACGAAGGAGGAACGAGAAGCGGCGGCGGGGAAGATTGCGCAAGATGTGATCGTAGGCGTTGAAAATAATCGGAGCGGGGTGATGAAGTTTGTGAACGTTGGAGATGAAAATGAAAACACGACGAAAAGGATCGAACGCGACGGGAAGGCATATTACGTGTTCCAATCGATTAGCGAAGTTTGCCGAGCGGAAATCACGGAGATTGGTGGCGGAAAGAAGATATGTATAGGACCTAGGGGCGATGAGATTGATACCATCGAGAGAAGAGCGATGACGGTGGTCACAGTACCAGACGCCAACGACGGCAGTTACTTCGTTTTGAAGATGAGCGCAAAGGTGGACAGATGGGAAGAGACGAAGGAAAAGTTCGAGCGCGCGGCGGAGACGTTCCGGATGTTGTGAGTAGATGTGTGATCAAAGAAAAGCGTAGAGATTAGGAAATTGCACGGATAGAAGAAGAAGTAGAATGTATTTTTACTAGTATTAATATTTATAACGTCTATTGTTGTTGTTGGTTTTTAAGATGTTCTAGAGCCGCTTTTTTATACTCCAGGGCGCAGGAATCAATGAACGTGGCGAACTCGTCGCTATCTTTGAAGGATTTTTTTACATCGTTCGATACCGCATCCTCGACTTTTCGCGAGATGTGACCGTACACTTCACCTTTGATAACATCTAATTTAGTATCATTCATCAAAGTTTTCAAAGCCGGCTTCAACTCGTCCACGTTTTCGAAAATTTTCTTCGCGCCAAAGACGTACACCCCTAATCGGGCGCGCGATAGGGAAACGACCAAACGACGCACGTCTCTGAGATGACCGACATGTTTCGTTCGCACCAACGATAATAAAACGATATCGTTTTGTTGCCCTTGATACTTATCAACGGTGGAAATTGAGGCTGGCGGTCCAAAAAGCGGGTGCGAGTCGCATCGCGCTTTGAAGACATCTCGCAAGAGATGTTTTTGCCCTCGATAGGTTGTTAAAATCGATATCGATTGCGCTGGATAGCCGCACAAGCGCATCCACTGGTACAAAGAGCATAGATACTCGGCTTCTTGGACGTTTTGGAAGTAATGCGGTTGTGGGCACGATTCCGGCGCGAACGAAGAACAGTCGATAAACTGAGCGACTTTCGCCATGCCAGCGTTGGCGAGCTGAAACCGCTCTTCCGTAGAAACGTGCGGTAAATCGTCCAGCTTCTTGTATCTCCAACTGTATAGTTTTGAGATTTGTTTTCTCGTTCTACCCTGTGCATCTAAAACGATATTTGGAACGCCGGAACGCACCAAACGGGCGAAGCAGCTTTGATCCATGTGACAAAACTTTGAAAACGTTTGGTTCTTGACCACCGGCGGTAATTGATTGTGATCGCCAATCATCACCACTCGCTTCAATCGCGCGTGACCATCGATATCTTTCGCTCTTTGCAACGCCATAGGAATGAAACTTTCAATTTCAAGGATTTGCGCGGCCTCTTCGAAGACGACGGTATCGTATTTGAAGTTTACGTCGAGAAAATCCGAGCGTTTCAACGCGGCGTAGGTGCACGTCATGGCTACGATTTTTGCCTGTTTCGTGAGCAAATATTCCGATCGGTCTTTCGGCATTTTCAAAAGCTCTAAGAAGCGACACTCTTCGAGTTCAGTGAACATTTCAACTAAATGACGAAAGCATCCTTTCGCTTTGCGAATGGCATATTCAACGTTAGCCTCCGAAGGGTCGCCAAACAAGTTCTCGTACCCTCTCGGAACATCCGCGAAAAACTTTGCAAACGGAAATTGTGTTCGAATGCGCTCGTGAGAAACTGGCGTTTCCTTGTTATTTAGAACGAGCACGGAAAATCGCTCCCATAAGGCCAGGACTTTTGATTTCCAAAAGAAGCCAGCCGTTTCGCACGTCTCCGCGGCATTCGCCAAAGTTTCATCGATACTCATGGCAAGTTTCTCGACGATTTCCAAAAGCTCTAAGCGCCTGCGCAACATGTAATCAACGCGACCAGTTCGGGAGAAGTCTTTATCTGTCGATAAATCTTCTTCACCGCGTCCGAGACGTAATAGATACCGTTCCGGAACGTCGCGAATCATAATCTTCTGAAACAAATCGTTCAACGCCGCGTTAGAGTGAGTGATGAGCACGACTCTTTGATTCGGGTTCGTATGGTACAAACAGTGCAAAATTTGAGTCGCGACATCAGTCTTACCGGTACCAGGAGGACCGACGATTAAGGTCAACCCTTCACGAACGCCAGATTTGACAGCGTCGACTTGCGTCGGCGTAAACCGAACCATGTTTTGATTCTTAACATCTTCCGGGTATGGACCTGGATCTGGCGGAACGTACGACTCGACGTTGACAACGTTACTGCTCGCATCCTCTTCGTCAATACCAAAGGTTACTTTGAACGGCGGGACGGGTGTTGCTGAATCGAAAACAATCTTCTTCCCCGGGAAGGATTCGCGCAAATGCGCTTCGTCCAAAAACGTATCTTTGAAGTCAATTTTCGTTCGCTTTTTATTGTTTTCCGAGTCTTCTAGCTCCAAGGCATCTGGAGATGCAGACGATGGATCGCCATAGCCTAAAAACACATCTTGTAACCATTCGGGCGCGTTCATATCCTGGTTCAAGCAATCGCGAATACACGCCAGAATGGCTTTAAAATTGTTCTCTTTCGGTCTTCTGCGAATGACGCAGTTGAAATTTTTGTACATCTCGTGCACTCTTGCGACATCTCCATCGAACGTTTCCAGATCGCGTTGGTACTGCGCGCAATCTACTTCTAATGTGAACACGCGATCGTAGCCGGACGGTTTCTTTGGCCCTTCGTCCATCGCATCCGGTGGCGGCGGAGCTTTGACAACTTTCGCATCTTTCAGCTGTTCCGGGAAACCTTCGTTGGCTGGGACCCCTTCTTCGTCGCGAATGTCAATAATTTCCGCACCTCGAATGTACTCGACGTTCTTCGCGTCACCATGTTTCGCGTCTTGTTTTGCATGAACAAGAAACACCACATCGAATCGTTTCAACTCATCCCATTCTTTAAAAACGTCGTCGCGAGTGGCTGAGAAGTTCAAGCGCATCTTTATTCGGACCTTGGACGGTTTTTCTTCACCAACATTGGGATTACCAATATATGTAAATTCAATAGCCTCTTGTCGCGGGTCATCTTTTGCAATCGCCATGGCCATTCGCGCCCAGCCTCGAAAACTTTTACCGTCTTTTGAAGGTTGCATGCGTCGCACTGCGTCGGAGACGTCGTCTCGAATTTCGTGCGTCGCTTCCAAGCGAAACAGGTTGAAGTTTCGTAAGAGGTAATCTGAAAAGGTCAAAAATTGTAAGTTTAACTTTGGCAACGCTAACGGTAACGATTTCATCCTGTTCTTAGCGCTCTTGTTGTTGTTTTCGTCCTTTTTCTTGATGTCGTCGAACGGAACGAGAGACTCGTCCCATAAAATGTCTTCGGTTGGATACAACGGTAATTTGTTCACCATTTCTCTTCTCGATCGACGTTTTTCAAAGTGAAACGAGATAACATCGATTAAGAATTGGTCCTGGTCCTTCTGCATAAACTCAACATCGTTGGAGTCATCGTTCGATGCTAACTTTAACTGATCGCAGCACAGTTTACGCAACTGGTCGCTTTCCAAGTTTTTCAAATGTTTCGTCAAACTCGAGCGCGTTTCAATCATTCTCGCGGAGGACAACGCGAGCTCTTTCAACTCATCCGGCCAATGCTTGAACAATAAGCGTTGAAACGCGTGAGTGACTTTTGAACGTCTGGATTCCATCTCTTCTTCGCTCAATGCGTCTCCCGTATGGTCGTCGACTTCAAAATCGTAGAAATCTTTTGCCATTTCCAAAAGCTGCTTCAACAAATTGACGTTTCCGTCGGCTCCTTCCTCATCGCTTCTCATCTCGTTTATTGTCAGGTTTGCCTTTACGAAGATGTTTGCGTCGCCTAAAATCGCACGCACAAATCGTCTCGTGGGAAGTTGCGAGAGCAAATCGACGATGAATTCGAGGTAATACGCACAAAATGCCATCGCATTCTCGCTCGCGCGCGCAACCGGTAATGTATCCAAAAACACTGTGGTGAGATTGGTCAGCCACGAGTTTCGTCGTGATTGCATCTTCGTCGGTTCTTGCTTCGCTTCCTTCTTCATCAACTTTTGCCATTTCTTTTGCACATCGACTGGCGCGGAATTGAGTTCCATCTCCAACCTTTTTTCTTCCCGAGCTTTCCATATCTGAATAGACACTAAGGGCAACGCGCTTTTACGCGCCATATCGTTCTCTAACGCATTCATTAACACGTTTAAGAAGCGAACAACCGTGGTCATTTCCACAGCAACTTCAGGACTACTCTTTGTGACGTTCTCGAACGCGACATTCGTCAACGTTTCCACGAGCATTTTCAACGCCAACGCGTTTTCGCCTTCCTCATTACCACCGTCGCCACTACCGCTACCACTACCACTACTACTATTACTCAAAGTCGCAAACGCATCCGGCACGTTCATATTTCTCGCTTTATGCACGATACATTTCGCAAACGCTAACGCGGTATTCTCGTCTGGATGTTCACTTTTACTCGTCGACGCGAGGATTTGCGGCCACACCGACCTTTCCAGAAATCCTTCGTCGATGAGTTCTTCAACCACCTTGTCCTCGCACGCGCCTCTCTTCATGGTCGTCTCGTACGTTTTCCGCACGTCATCTAAATCATTCTTCGCCGCTTTTTTATCCGCCGAAGTAGTATTAGGAGGAAGAATAGGTATAGGCTTTTTTTCCTCCTTCGTTTTTTCACCTGTTTCACCTCCTCCCGTCTTCTCCCTCTCTGGCGGCGACGACAAAAGTCTCGGTTTCTTTGTCTTCTTTTCGTCCTCTTCTTCTTCTCGAACGACGACGACAGGTGTTGGTGCTTCTTCACTCTTCCCTCTTTTATTCGTCGTCTTCTCTTTCGTCGTCGTCGTTTTCGCGGCTTCTTCTTCTTCGTTTCCCTTTAACGACGACGATCGAATCACATTCTTCAATCGCGCGATTAAATCTTTCTTCAACCCATCCGTGGGTAACTTTTTCTTCTCCAGTAAAGACTTTAACTGTTTCACGGTCAGTTTGGACAAGTCCTCCTCCTCCTCCTTTTTGGACGAAGAAGGGGTGGTCCCTTTTACCGTCTTCGTCTTCAAAGTCGTCTTCTTCTTTGCTGCCGCCATTATTTTGAGTCGTTGTTTTATGGCGATTTCTCACCGGGAAAAAGCGAGAGAGAAAAAACGTTCGTTCTTCACATATGTATCCTAATACACGCTTGTATAATAACACAGAACTAAGAAGAAGAAGAAGAAGAAGACAAAGAAGAACTGAAAAAGAAAATACTAAATGTCATCCGCGGCGGTCCTCGGCATAGGCTTCGCGGCGACCGCGTTAACCGCTCGACAACTCATCCTCGCCGGCGAAGCGTGGATGCTCGCACCACCAAAATTGAAGCAATTTTACAAAGGTGGATTCGACGACCAGATGAGTCGACGAGAAGCGGCGTTGATTTTAGGGATACGAGAATCCGCCGCGAAGAATAAAGTGATGGAAGCGCACAGGAAAGTGATGATGGCGAACCATCCAGACGCGGGAGGGAGCCCGTTCGTGAGCACGAAAGTGAACGAGGCGAAAGAAGTTTTGCTCGGGAAGAAGAGTAAATCCTTTTGATTCGAGAGATGAGTTTAGTACAGATAACAACAACGCTCGCGTCATCTCAATCGACATCAATCGAGAGTCAATGCGAAGAGTAAGTAGCAGTAGATGAGTAGGATGCGTAGCATAATAGCAGCAAAGTAATACACTAATAATTTAAAACCTATTCTATTTAGAGTACAACACAAACCTCTCTCTCTTTCTCGTGCGCGCGCGGATATGATGTGATGACTCATGAGGAATTCTTCTTCTCACTTCCACCCGAAGTGTCTCTTTGTCGTTCCGTCTTTATCCCCCGTGGTCCTCCCATCTAACGCGTCTCTCCACCTCTTCTCTTGTTTCTCTAAACTCGCTCCGTCTCTTTGCGAGACTTCTTTTAATAAAACGCCCAGTCGTTGTTTGTTGACGTCCGAGACGACGCGCGCGTCTAACCCGCTTTTCGCTCGTAGTTTTGCCACCGCGTGTGCATCCAATTGAGGATTGGTGAACTTCTGCGTGCCGTACCAGAGCAAAGTACTCGCGCCGAACGTGCTCGCGATGAAGGTGAAAAAAAGTGGACGCGAGTCCCGAGTGGATCGGACGATCGTTCGCCAAAGTGGAGAGGCTTCCCAAATGAAAGACATTCTTCTTCTTCTTCTTCTTCTCAGAAAGAGAGAGAGAGAATCACCTAATACGAAATCTTGTGACGTCGTCTCGTGTGTGTGTTGGTGCACACAAGAACAGAGAACAGAAGAAAAACAGAGAACACGGCGGTACGAGCGCGGCGAGAAGAAGTTTTTGTATGTGCACACAAATATAATATAGTAACAACAACACAACGCGTAAAATGCGTTACCGGCCAGCGGTAATCGTCCCACCGGGAATGACTTCTCTCGATCCGAAAACCTTACCCAACTCTACTAAACAAAAGAACACCGAAAAGAGAACGTAGAAACCAATCAAGCTCCATCCGAGTTTGGCGTGCAACGCGTACTCGTAATCCGATTTGCGAACGGTTAAGCTCAAGACCAAGAGTAAACTGGCGATGGAACCGACTAATAAGACTAGGACGGAGTTGCCGACTTGGACTTGGACGTCGCCGAGGACGATGTTGACGTAGACTAAACTGGCGGCTAAACCGACGAGTAAGTTGAACACCGGTCCGGCGAAGCACGCGGTGACCGCCATGGCCGCTTGGCCGGCTTTGGCAACAGCCATGTTGGAAACTAAATCGCCGACGCAGTTGGCCCAGGCCAAGACGGTGGCACCTAAAAATTCTTCCGAAATGCCCGCAATTTTCGCCAACGCGTCGATGATCAAAACCAAGTGTTCCGCGGCTAAGTGCATCCAGACGATGGAGTTGATAAAGGCCAGCATCGCAATCGGTTCCGAGGCTGCTTTCGGGCCTTCTTTTTCCAACTGCAACTTGATGCCAGTCACGACAGAGCAACCTGCAGAGATGCACAAGATCCAAAAGTACGGAGAACCTGGGAAGTTATCGCGGAACATGGCAGTCGCAGACCCAGGCGCGGCGAGGAAGAACAAAGGGGCGAAGAACGCCAACGCCGTGGTGTACCCTTTGCCTAATCGACCTTCACGAATGACTGGCATCGTCAAGGACATGACGAGAAAGATTGGTGTGGTAATTGGCGCCAACGCTTTTTGCGACGGCGTCATGTCGTCCCATTGCGCTTCGGACATGGCCCAGGCGAACGCACCTTCGAGTAAACCATCCGCGGGGCCTAATCGTAACATTTTCGGTTTCTTTCTTCGCGGTAAATCTGCGCCTTTGTTGTCGTCCGGTCCGCCTTTTTGCGAAGCCAAATCGAACAGCGGCACTTCGCGCGTTCGCGATTTCTTCTTTTTGTTACTGTTCTCCTCGTCGCCATCCAAAGTGAAGACGGGCGCGGAATCTTCGTCGTCGTCGTCGTCGTCAATGCCCTCGTCTTTGAACACCGCCAAGACGATGTACGCGGCGTACGCCGAGGCGAGTAACGTGGTGTGCCACAACGCAATCACACCTTTAATCATAATCGCAAAGACAGTTAAAATACCAATTAAGTACGCGTATACGTCTCTGTTATACGGTGCGGCAGAAACGAGGACGCCGGTTAACGATCCGTCCGAAGCGTTTTTCGTCCTGTCCATCAAAATGACAACCCCTAAGATGACCGTCGTGATGAACAAACCGGAACCTAACGCGGTAGAAACCGCCATATCGACGTCTGGCATGGTACCAGACGTGACCGCGGCGACTTGCGCGAAAACATCCGGGGCACCGTTTCCGAGTGCTAACAACGTAGCGCCGGCGACTTCGGGCGAAATTTTCAAAATCGTCGCCACTGTTTCAAGCGCGGGACAAAAGAACGCGTCCGCCACGAGCGCGAGTGCATACAAGGAAACACCCAAACCAAACGCATAAATGACGGTCGGAATAACAATACCCGCGTTCGTGCAATACGCAAATTTTAAGTACGGATACAGGTTTCCGCCGCACGCGCGCGTGTTCCTGACGTGTTTGCACTGCGCCTCTCTTGTTAGGCGCTTCTTCGGTTCGCACTTCTTCGCTTTCGACCGGGCGCCTCGTAACGCCGAGCGAACGTCGTAGCCAGATTCCAAACTATACATTGGCGTGTTTGCGACTGGTTTCGGTTCACCATTCGCGGTTGCCATTTGCTCTTCCAATTGCTCGCCTTGCGGGGAAATCCCGGTGATTGGATCCGCCACGTCCGCGGTCGGTTCCGCTAAATCAGTCGCTTGAATCTCCTCCAACGCCATCTGCATCCCTTTCTCCTGCGCAATCGCCGCTTTTTCAGCTTCAATATCTTTGATATCCTCTTTCGCCTCCTCGATGGTTTCTTCACCCGAGGCGACTAAATCAGCCGGCGAATCAAACCCGTCCCCGGTGAGCGCGTCCGGCGCCGCTCCGTAATCGTCCTCGTAATCCTCGTAATCGGCATAAAACGCCAACTCCTCCTGCGCTCTCTTCTCGAACCGCTCTTTCGCTCGGGTTTTCACGTTGGCGAAAAACTTAGCCGCTTTCTTCGCCGCAGATTTCGTAATTTTCTCGTCCACAGTTTCCCCGTCCTTCTCCGCCGCGTTCTCTTCGTCGGACTCGGCAATCACCGCGTCCGCAATCGCGTTCGCCGCAGCTGTTTCCACCGCCAATTCTTCCGCGTTCTCCGATGCGTACTCCGAGTCCGCTTTTTCCTTCTCCTCTTCCGCGATATCCTCCGCACTTTCATCGTCCGAGGTCACCTCTTCCTTCGTCGCCGGCGCCTCTTCGCTCACGTCCGCCGCGACGATAGCTTCCGACGCTTCCGCGTCCGTATTATCCTCCGATTGCTTTGCAATCACCTCCTCGACGACGGTTTCGTCTTTCGTTTGCGCGGTTGGCGTGTGCGCACGAACTACTTCCGAGTGTAACAACGAGTGTTTGGTGTTTGTCGTCGCCGTTGCCGCCGCCACTTCTCCTCCTGCGTCTTCCTCCTCGGTTTCGGTGGTGCCTTCCACGGGTATTAAATTTCTCAACTTTTTCTCAACCTCCTCCGCTTGCTCTTGATCTTCTTCTTCTTCTTGGAGTAAAAACCTCGATCTTCTTCTTCCTCTTCCTTCAAAACGACTGCTCTTGCCATCAAAACCACCGCCGAAAGCAGACGATGAAGACGACGACGAGGATGTTTTTGTTGCCGCTGCTGCCACTTTTATTGGTGAAAATCCTCCTCCATCACCTTTCAAAACAAGAAGACAAAGAAAGAGAAGAAGAAGAGGAGGAGGCACAAAAACACCAAAACCACCACCCGATGATGAAAACGACTTTGAAAACGGGGACTTCTTCATTTTCACGCAGTTAAAACGCGTAAAGTGTGTGTGATGCGTGCGTGGTAGTATATATATCTCTCTTCGCCCGTGTGATGCGTCGTGTGAAGAGATTATTCTCTGAAGATTAAGATGAAAAAATTGAAAAGTGGATCGCACAAACAGCAGCAAAGATGATGGATTTTGATGATGATGTTGTGTGCCTCTCTCTCTTGTTTTTTTGTTGGTTTCTTTTTGTGAGAAAGAAGAGCGCTTTTGAGAAGAAATTTGAGCACTTTTGAGCAAATTTGATGAGCTGTTGATGAGGAAAAAAAATTCAAAAAAAACTTTTCCTTTTCTCTTGTTTTGGACGAAGAAAAGAAAATCATCATTCTCTCTCGTGCACCCATTATATGTCATCATCATCATCATGAGAAGAGGAGGAGTAGGAGTAGGATTGGGAACTGGATCGTCGAAGAGAACGCGCGGAGGCGATGGTGGCAACGCGGTGACAACAATTTCACGGGGCAAAAAAAAAGATGGCAACGTCTTGGAGATGTTTAAGAAAACGAAAACGAAATCAATGTTGTTGTTGGAAAAAACGAAATCGTCCAAAATCATCATCATCAACGACAAAGAGAACAACGAGGACGACGATGAGGTGATTGTTTTAGACAACTCGGACGAGGACGACGACTCCCCGGACGACGTCAGAGAGAATCGACGCCGAAAGTCGCTTCGCGTGCAAACGTCGCAGCAGCAAAAACAGCGGCAAAAAGAAGAAGAAGAAGAGGATATCGCTTTGACCAGCGACGAGGAGATTGAAGACGAGACTACTAACGATAAAAAGGACACGATGAGAAGAGAGCCGGTACCGTATGAAGAAGTCTCGTCTGGGTCGGACATTGAATCTCCAGAAACGCTGAGAAGAAAGAGACAGAAGAAGAGTCAACATTTTATGAAATCGAACAACGACGAACGACGCGAACGCGAAGAGCGAGAGCGCATAGAAAACGCGAAAGCGATGATGGCGATGGAGAACATCAACAGCGCGAATAATTTAGGAGGGTCGATGGCGTGGACGAGAGAAAATGGGAGAGGGAGAGCGACTGCGCCGCCGATGGTTGGTGTAGGGAACGGACAGTTTGTCAGAGGGGAGATGTTGGCGACCATCGCGAACGGCGGGCAAAGGGAAACGCGAAAGCTGGCACCCACGCACAATACGAACGCAAAAGAAGAAGAAGAAGAAGAAGAAGAAGAAGAAGAAGAAGAACGACACCAACCGGCGAAGAAGAAGATAAAGCGATCGGTAGCGGCAGCAGCAGTAATAGAAGACGTAGAAACTATAGATGACGACGACGATGTTCCGACATTCGCCAGACCAAGGATGCAAACGACGAATAGAATAATCGCGAGAACGACGACATTCGCAAACAACAACATGAACACCATGGCTAGCGTTCGAACCTCGAACAAGGATACGGACATGCTCGACGCGGCAAACTACTACATATTTGGCAACGAGAGCTTTCGACCAAACCAAAGAGAAATTTGCGAAGCGTGTGTGGCAAACGAGGATGTGTTCGTGTTGATGCCCACTGGCGGCGGGAAAACTCTGTGTTACGCGCTGCCGGCGGTATGTAGCGAAGGCGTGACGATTGTCTTTTCACCTCTCGTGAGTTTAGTACAAGACCAAGTGAAGAAGCTCGTCTACGAGTTTGACATCCCATCCGTCGCACTGCTGGGTTCCGCGGGAGAAGGCGAGACGAAGAGCGTTTTGCGAGAGCTTTACAAAGAAAACCCGACGATTAAGTTACTCTACGTGACGCCGGAGAAATTCCAAGCGTCGCCGTCCTTGCGCAACGCGTTTCAGAGCTTATTCGAGAAAGGCAAACTGGCGAGATTTGTGGTGGACGAAGCGCACTGCGTTTCCTCTTGGGGTCACGATTTTCGTCCGGATTACAAAAAACTGAGCGAGTTGAAGAAACTCTTTCCGAGTGTCCCGTTAACCGGGTTAACTGCCACCGCGACGGACAAAGCCAGAGACGACGTGTTGAAGATTTTAAAAATTACGAAAACTGCCAAGAAGTTTGTCACTTCGTTCAACCGAGCAAACATCGAATTCGAAGTCAAAGCAAAGGGTGATTTAGCCGACGACGATAAGTTTGCCAAGTGGATCGCGCGAACGTTCGGTAAAAACGATAACGGCATCGTCTATTGCCTCTCGAGAGACGACTGCGTGAAAGTCGCCCAAGCGTTGAACAGCGAAAAGAGAAAGAACCCGGAAACCGCCCCTTCTGCGGTACCCTACCACGCTGGAATGACGGAAAAAGCCCGTCGGGAAGCGCAAGACGATTGGACGAAAGGTAAAGTGAGCGTGTGCGTCGCCACGATCGCATTTGGGATGGGCATCGATAAAGCGAACGTTCGATGGGTTGTTCACCATTCGCCGCCGAAAACGTTGGAAGGTTTGTACCAAGAAATCGGTCGGGCCGGACGAGACGGGTTAAAGGCGCGAGGTGTGTCTTTATACTCTCACCAAGACCTGGGACGCGTTGAAAGATTACTCAAAATGCCGCAAAAAAGTAAAGGTGGGCAAAGTAAAGCCGCTCGATTGGAAAAAGCGCTGCCTTTGTTGCAAAAAGTCAAAGACTACATGGAAGACCGGCAGACGTGTCGACGAGTCGCTTTGTTGTCGTACCTCGGTGAAACGTCGTTCACACATAACGCGTGCGGAGGCACGTGCGATAACTGTCGCCGTCGTTTAATGCGTCACCAAGGAGGCAGCGAAGCGAATAAAGCGAGACACGAAGACTTGGTATTCTTCGAAGATCTCGAGTACAAACGACCGAGAGCGGCGTCTGCCGCTGGAGGTAAGGGTAAAAAAAAACGGACGAAGTACGCCTCGAAGACCAAGAAAGGAAAGAAGAACGCGGCGTCAAAACCGAAAGGTGGTGGTGGTGGAAATTTGTTTCAAAACGCGAGCGGAGGCATGTTTCGAGTACGATCGTAATAGGATGCGTTTTACTTTAGATTACTTGTTGTTTTAAACGTTTTTTACGAATATTTTGGAAATCTGCAAGCTTTGGATAAAAAATGGAAGTGAAACGTCACAGACTCGCGCGCACAGACACACGGATACATAAATACGCACAAAATGCTTGCCACCACACACACCACTCGCGGCGCGCAAGCGACGATGGCCTCTGCGTCTTCTTCTTCTTCTTCTTCTTCTTCTTCTTCTTCTTCTTCTTCTTCTTCTGTTAGAAAACAGACGAACAGAGGAAGAGGACAACCTCTCATGGCGAAGAAACAATCCTGGACGGCTCGGGAAATCCAAACGAAAGATTCAAAACAAAAAGAAATCGAAAACAGCGCGACACCGATCGATAGTTCCAAAATAACCGTCCCTAAAGTCATGCAAGAGAAAGATTTTTGGGACGACGAAATGTTCGAGTCAGTAGGAGACGTGGTCGGGAAGTGGGGATTAGTTCTCGTCGCGGTGTTTGCGGCGATATCTGGGATTATTGCCAGCAAAACGTACAACGAAGGTGCGGTGGAGGTGGATTTTACCGCGTACGATAGTCCCGAGGAAGCAGTCGCGGCATCGGTGCGAGTGGCGGCGGCGCCGGTGAAGAAAAATAGCGTGGTGAGTGCACCGACTGTCGTTGGCGAAGACGATGTCGTTAGAGAGGTGATTGTTGAGTAAAAAATCGTGGAAATAATAATGAAACACGCTCGTCGTATCTATTTTTATACCGTCGTCGCGCTCGATCTGCAAGAGATGGTCGGTGACATCATCTCCCATGCCCTCACTCACTGCGTGTTTGTTGCGTACACACATATCATATCATCAAACAATAGTGCTCGAACAACTATCGCCGCTGTGTTTTAACAGCGATAACGCTTTCGTCAGCCGCGCGGCGGCGATTTTCAAATCGGCGTTTTCGCCCTCGACTTCGTTCATGATACACTTGCGAGCCTTCTCAACTTCGGCGTCGGCCATTTTTCGGTAACTCCGCTCTTTTTGAACCGCAGATTCGAGGTTACGAACGGATTTAGAGAGTGTTTGAACCAACGTTTGAATTCGAGAGGAGGATGTGTTGTTGGATGGTTTCGTTACGTATTCGTTCTGTTTCTCCTCCTCCTCCGCGTTTACTTCGTCGTCGTCCTTTCGCAATTTTTGGCGCTCGCCGTAATCGTACTCTTCGTTGTCGTCAACTAAATCAAACGCCCCAACCTCTTCAACATCGCTCCCCTTGACCATCTCATCGCACACGAGCGCGACTTTATCCATATTCACCCAACACTCGCGCACTCTTTCCCTCGCCTCTCGCGCTTTCCTCTTGTGCCACTCTCCTTTCCGTTTCCACGTTGACTCTTTCCTCGTGCACTCTTCGACCACTTTCCTTAACATCTCGTTTTCCTCTTTCGCTTTTTGCAACTTCATCTCCGACTCCGTCAATTGCTTTTCACCTTCCGCGACCATCTCTCTGGTCAATTCCAACCGCTCGTACAATCGATCGATCAACGTTTTCTTCTCTGAGAGTTCTCGCTCTCGTTTTTTCGCGGTTTCGAGTATCGTTTTTTCCAGCGTTGACACCGCGTCGTTGACGCGAGATTTCGAGAGATGGAAGTGCGATTCCAACGAAGTCTTCTTCCCATCATCACCATCACCATCAGTCGTCGTCGTCATCTCGATGATGACTTTAAGAACAACGGCTTAATAAATAAAGCGGAGCAGCAAAGAGGAGGTCAAAACTTTGACCAATTGACTTTTTTTTCGTTCTTTTCTAAAAAAAACCGTTCGTGTTCAATTGGTTTGTGTTTTTCGTCAAAAATTCATTCTTCCGTTCGGTTTGTTACGTTTTTTAAGAAGGAACACAACAAACAGAACGCAGAACAAGAACAAGAAGAACAGTGAGATAATAAGAGGATACCAGAAGATAAGAAGAATATAAGAATAGAATAATAGAATAATTATCTCATCATGTGGTTCCGAGTGATAATGCTCTTGGCGATGATCAAAGGCGACAACATCGAAGGCGCGTTATCGAACATCGGGTACGTGATGTTGTCCTCGTCGTTACACTCGGGATTTCAGCTCGTGCAAGGGAAAATAATGCTCCCGAAGCTCGTCAAAATGGGCAAAGTGCACCCGGAGGCTCTGCGAAAGGCGAAATTCCCCATGAGACGAATGCTGTGGCATTTTTTCGTGGCGAGCTTTGTGGCGTACTTGTTGGTGCAATCCGGCTCGAAACGATTGACGTGGTTCTTGTTAGTCACCACCGGAGTGTTTCCTATTTTTCGGTGCTTCGCGTTTCCGAAAATGTGGCCGATACCAGCGTTTATGTGCTTGGTGATGTATTTCGTGTGGAGAAACGAAGGCGTGCAGGAGTTATTCTTAGGTCTGTTATTGTTTCAAGCCGTGCCGGTGATGCAGGAGATTATGACGTTTTATTTGCAGCCGGTCGTAGGGAGGAGGCTGGCGAGAGTCGGCGCGTTCGCGGCGTGGTTGACGGCGTTTGCGATGTGCGTGCCCATTGCCGGGACCTTTTTATGGGCGATGTTTGATTCGAAATCGTTCGATAGATTTGTGAGGAGAAGGAATAGAAAAGAATACAACGGATATTGGAGGAAGTACGAGTGGTTCCAGGGTATTTTGGGATTCGTGGACGATAGCGGCGAAAATCCGTTTCAAGTTTTAGGCGTTTCGCAAAGCGCGACGGCGGCGCAAATTCGTAAACGATTTCGAGATTTAAGCGTGAAGTATCATCCGGATAAGACGGGGAACGATCCGGTGAAGTCGGCGTATTTCGTAAAATTGCAAAGGGCGATGGAGGCGATTACGAGCGGCACCGCGGATGGTAAAGTGAACGAAAACGCGTTGATGGAACGCGTGAGCGGAACTATTCACAGGTGCGCAGAGTTGACGCCAGTGATCGGGATGTGGTTGGCGTTATCTATTTGGGGTGCTTTCGTTGAATTTATGCAAAACAGAGGTAAACGAAAGAGTAAGAGAAGAAAAGGGGGGAAGAAGAAGAGTAAGAAGAAAAGTAAGAGTGAGAAGAAGAAGAAGAGCGATAAGACCGACGACGGAAAGGAGAATACTAATAATGGTGTCGAAAGTACTCATCCGACGACGAATGTAGAAGAGAAGAAAGAAGAGTATAGAACATTCCCGTCATCATCCTCGGACGACGACGATGATAATGGAGAAGGCGAATCCTCCTCCGGTGACGAAGAAGACGAAGATGGAGACGAAGAGGAGGAAGACGTTTTGCCAAACGTCGGGCCGTCCTTCGTCGGCGCGTCCGTGCTCAGCGACATTTACGGCGGTCAAAGGAGAAGACCATCCGCAAAAGGCCGCGCTTCGGCAGGTTTACGAACCAGCGAGCCAAGAACAGTCGGTGGACGGCGCATTCAAACGCCAATCGTTATGCCGCATCGGGGAAAGGACGCCGTTACGAACAACACCACTAAAGTCAACACCGACGACGACGGGAAGAAGAGCGACGATAAAAAGAAGGAGAATTAAAGTAGTAGTAGTAGTAGTAGACCATAGTTGTAATACGTAGAGCGATGTCTGAGTTTTAGGTACATCTTCGCGTGATCGGCAGTAAGTAGAGCGACTTTCACGAAGCCTCTCTCTTTTTCTCTCTTTTTCTCTCTTTTTCTCTCTTTCCTTTTATTCCTCTCTTCAAAAACAATTCTGAACCCTAATTCAGAGACCAAAACCAATTCTCCTCTTTGTTTCTCCTCTTCCACGAACAAAAAATCTCTCAAATCTCTTTGAAGGAATGGCTTCACCCTCGCACCACACACATCGTCGTCTCTGTCGTCGTTGCATTGAATAATGGCGTCTTGGCCTTCGCTCGGGGCTCAGCCGAGGAGAGGGACGGCCACAGCACCCAACGCGCGATCGAGTGTGAGCCGACAACATCGACATCGACGAGCGCAGAAGATGTGTGTGGTTACGATGATGGAACAACGCCGCGTGCGAAGCAACGAAGTTCTGGCGAGCACGACTGGACGTCGCTCTCGTGGTGGAGATGCACTTATCGTATCTCGAGCCATTTCCATGTCTCCTGGTTCTTCGGACGAGAACGACTCCCAGGAGATGGTGAACATCCGCGCCCAGTTTTCAAAGGTGGTGGATTCTTCGAACGATGAAGAGGATATCCTAATCGGTGGCAGTCGAGATTCGACGACGGCGAGCGGCGGGAGAGAGTACTCCTCGGATCCAGAGAACACTGGAAGCGCGTCGACGTCTTCAACAACGAATTCTATCTCGTCGTTTATGCAAGAAGGCGGCGTGTATAACTCGCAAATCGGAAAAGAAAAACCATTGAAAATCAACCAAGACTTACTCATCGAAGAAGCGAAACGGATTCGGAATCAATCCTTGTACGCGCGAACGCGGAAGGAACGGAGAAAACTGAGAGATGCGGCGATCGAGACTTTTAAGAGGGCGATGGTGTACGACCCTGCGGACGGGAGAGCGTACGTCGGAATCGGTAAAATTTACGTGCAACAAAAAGACTACAACAAAGCGAGAGAGGTGTACGAGAATGGAACGAGAGCGACGGGGTCGGAGAACGCGTACTTATGGCAGGCGTTTGCGACGTTGGAGAAGAAAGCGGGGAACGTGCAGCAGGCGAGGAAGTACTTCGACGCGGCGGTGATTGCGAATCCGAAACACGCAGCCGCTTGGCACGGATGGGGCGAGTTAGAACGAGAGGAAGGTAACTATCAAAGAGCGAGGGATTTGTTCTTAAAGGGAGTGATGAAAGTGCCGAAAAGTGATGCTTCGGCGCATTTGTATCACTCGTTGGGTCTCATGGCGATGGAGAGAGGGAGATACGACGAGGCGAGGAAACATTTCAGAGACGGGGCGAACACGGAAAAAGGGGCGAAGTCAGCCGCGATTTGGCAGTGCTGGGGTTTGTTAGAAGCCGAGTGCGGGGAGAACGAACGCGCGAGACAATGCTTCAAGAAAGGTTTGGAGGTATGTCCGAAGAGCAAGTACTGTTGGTTGGCGTGGGGTCGATTCGAAGCGAGCATCGGAAACATTCAAAGAGCGAGAGAGTTGATTCAAAGAGGGGTGAGATTAAACCCCGCGGACCCAAGTTTGTTGCAAGCGTTAGCAAGATTAGAAGCGAACGATGGAAATATTCGCGTGGCGAGGCAATACTTTGCCGCCGGGACGAAACTCGATCCTTCGCACCAACAAAATTGGCAAGCGTGGGGGGTCGCCGAGTTCAGAGCTGGGAACATCGAAAAAGCGAGGGAGTTGTTTCAGCGAGGCGTTTGGATTCGTCCGGAATCGAAAGACGCTGCGGTTGGTTTACAAGCATGGGCGATTTTAGAGCGCAAGGTAGGGAACATTCCGTTAGCGAGAGAGTTGTTCAAATGTTCGGTGAAAGCCAATCCGACGAATGCGAAATCGTGGATGTCGTGGGCACAAATGGAAGAAGAAATCGATAACATCGCGAGAGCTTCCGAGTTGAGAAATCTTTGCGCTCAAGAGAGAGCGGAGGAGGCTATTGGTATGACAGATTTGTCTCCGGCGAGTCTTGTCGGATTAGACGCAACGATTCGTCCGATTCTCAAGCGTTTATCGTCCTTGTTGAAAGGCGAATCGAGCACGGGTGCGGGCGATACGATTACGCGAACTGACGAGAATGGTGACTTGTACGAAACCGATTCTTTTGTCTGGGCCGGCGACGAGCTGTTGTTTTCGAACGGAAGTGGAAGCGATGACGAGGACGACGAGGACGACGAGTTTTGATTATTTATGATAGAGAGTTCGCGTTCTTTTAATGTGATACTATTTCTACGCTCGCGCAATAATCAAAGACACGGATAGTGTGACATTACTACAAAACCACTCGCTCTTGTTTACTCTGCACGTAATATGAATTAAATAACAACTCTTTTCTCTTACTACCAGCAGTACCACACAGCACTCTACTATTTATTATTATATATTTACAAAGCGTTCCTGATTTGCTTTTCGACGTCTGAAGCCGGTTTGTTCGCGACAACCGTCGTAACTTTCTTCAACTTGGAGTAATAATCAATCACTGGCTGCGTTTGTTTGTGGAACGCATCCAATCGACTTTTCAACGTCTCCGCGTTATCATCTTTTCTTTTCATCAAATCCTCTCCGGTAATGTCATCCTTTCCTGGTACCTTTGGCGGTGCAAACTTCGTGTGATACGATCTACCGCTCGCCGCGTGAATCCATCGACCTTCCACGCGTTCGACTAAAACCTCATCCGGGATGTTAAAGTCCAAAACCGTATCGATTTTCGTCCCTTGTTTCTTCAACATCTCGTCCAACTTCTCCGCCTGGACGACTGTTCTCGGGAACCCATCTAAAATAAACCCGGTTTTGCATTCGGGTTTTTTCACCGCTTCGGAAATAATACCGACCACGATTTCGTCCGACACTAAGCCGCCCGATTCCATCGCTTTTTTCGCGGCTAATCCGTTCGGCGTTTTCGCGGCAACCGCTGCTCTGAGCATGTCCCCGGTCGCTAAGTGGCACAAGCAGTGCTCGGATTTGATTTTCGGCGCTTGCGTGCCTTTCCCACACCCAGGTGGACCTGTGTTTATTATTATTGCACGTATAAGAGATATGATTAGTCTTCGTATGATGAGATAAAATGGAATCATCATCATCGTCATCTTTTATCGCGAAAGGCGGTGAGGAAAGACAAAGAAGAAGCAAAAACAAAGAATATTACCGATGAGAATGACTCGTTTCTCTGGTTTCTTCGCGCAGTCGATTCTGCGCTGGACCTCTTTCATGAGGTCGTCGGTGGAAATCGATTCGAGCGCTTCGGCAGACATATTTTTTTCTTATTTTTTTGTGCGGTGGTTTTGTGGTGGTTTCTAGAAGAAATTTTTATGTTTATCAAGCTGCTCTCTGATGAGTCTAAAACGAAGTCTAATAAAATCTAAAATCTACAATCGTTAATCTAACTTCACGTTCGCGAGTCTTTGCAACCTTTTAAACGCGTTCTCGAACTTCTTCTGGTCTTTCGGAGAATTTATTTGAAAGATAGATTCCAACTCTCGAACGTCTTTATATTTCAGTATCTGGCGTCCGGTGATTTTTGCGCTTTTCGCGATCGAAGCCGCTTCGTCGAGCGATTCGCTTTTTAACCACGCGGAAACTTCCTCAGAATCCCATAATTCGACGTCGCCTAAGAGTTGGCGATCAAATCTGTCCAGTATAGTTCGCGCAAACTCGTTCGTGCTCTCGTCGTCGTCGTTTACGTCGTCGTCGTCTTGAGAGCCTACTGCGTTTATGTTCTCAAATTTCGCTTCCTCATCCGCGGTACCGGCGGCGCCGCCTACGGCACTCCGTTTTAAGCCGAAACTCCCAATCGCCCAAATTGTCGACCCAATTATAATCGAAGGCACGATTATTGCCGCCTTCGCCGCCACGGCGACAAAACTCATGCCACCGAAGAACGAAAAGCTCAGCAACAAAGGCCCGAGCACGGTCAACGCCACCATCGCCGCCGCGGTCGCGGCGAATATAGCCCCAAACGACGCAAACATAATCAGCGGAAGTAACGTCCCGACCGCGGCTAACGCGATTGGCACCGCAACCGCGCTCGCCATAGCCGCCGCGACCGACATTCCAGCCACCAAAACACCGACCGAAAATAAAGGATACTCGGCGACGAGTAGTATTCCTTTCCGAATGCTCTTCACGTTTTTGTTCCCGCTGTACGCAATCGCGAGCTCGTCCGCGACGACCGTCGCGATTTGCTTGAACCGTTTCCTCAACTCATCTTCCTGCGACCAGAATATAAACGCAGCCGGTGGTCGCATCGTCTTCCTTTTTGTCCTTCCATAATCACATCGTCTTTGTTGTCTTCTTAAAGGAGCAATCGTACTCGGAGCCACGAAACAACTTTTGCATCTCGCCTCAACTCTTGTTCCCGCTCTTTGTCTTCTTCTTCTTCTGGAGAGAGACGAAGAAGCAGCGGCAGAACCAGTTTCGAGATGAGCTAATCTCGTCGTCGTCGTCGTAATCATCGTCGTTTCATCAACAACAACAACAACAACAACAACAGCACCAAGAGAAAGTTAATGAAGAAATTTTCTGCTCTCAAAAGTGTTTGTTTTTCATCAGAATTTCTATTGGCAAATGACAAGTCATTTCGGACAGACACAGACGTCAGAGACTTTTTCGCATCTCTATTATTTATAGTACAGAGTATTGAACTGCACACACACACTCGCACACTTTTTGGGTTTGAGCAGCGGTTTAGAAGCAGACGAGAGATCGATCGATCGACGCTCTCTTTGTTCGTTTGAGAACGATGATGATGTTTGATAATGATACTAAAAATACAACGAAGGAAAAGATGATGCCGCGCAGATGCAGGAGCAAAAAATTGATCGGAAGAAAAAAATCATCATCTCTCTTCGTTTTGCTCTTGACGACGCTGTTGTTATTGAGCGTGTCTTTCGTGGCGGAATTCGCACACGCGAAAGATTACTACTCCATCCTCGGCGTCGCGCGAGGCGCTCCGGAGTCGCAAATTAAACGGGCGTACCGGAAACTGGCGTTGAAGTATCACCCGGATAAAAACCCAGGGGATGACAAAGCGAAGAGTAAATTTGAGGAGCTCTCGAACGCGTACGAAGTTTTAACGGATGAAGAGAAGAGACAGATTTACGATCGACACGGAGAGGAAGGGTTGAAGCAACATCAGCAAGGAGGCGGAGGAGGTGGTGGTGGGCACCCCGGGGATATCTTCAGCCAATTCTTCGGTGGAGGATTCGGCGGGTTCGGCGGGTTCGGCGGCATGAATCAAGAACCGGAGACGCCGAAAGGCGAACCGGTGCAGATGGATTTGTACGTTTCTTTGAAAGATTTGTATTTAGGGAACACGATTAAAGTGATAAGAGATAAAGACGTTCTGAAACCAGCGAAAGGGACGAGGAAGTGTAATTGTCGACAGAAGATGGTGACTCGACAAGTCGGTCCGGGGATGTTTCAGCAGTACGCGCAAAACGAGTGCGAGGAGTGTCCGAACGTGAAATTAGCGAGAGAAAAGTCCACGTTGATGTGCGAAATCGAACCGGGTATGGAAGATGGGAAGGAAATCTTATTCTTCGAGGAAGGCGACGTGTTAATCGATGGCGAGCCTGGGGATTTGAAGATGATTGTGAAAGCGCAATACGATAAAGAGATGAAATGGAGACGAGGCGCGAGTGATAATAATTTGTACATGGATAAAGAGATTACGTTGGTGATGGCATTGAACGGTTTTGAGACGGAAATCACGCATTACGACGGTAGGAAGATTGTGTTGAAGAACGAGGAGGTGACCACGCCTGGCTTTGTGCAGACCTATAAAGGGGAAGGGATGCCGAGGTTTGGAAATTCGGGGAAGTTTGGTGATTTAGTCGTGACGTATTCGATCAAGTTCCCGAAGAAGGTGCCTAACGGAAGCAAACAAATCGTCAAAGATATCTTTAGTTCGGACTTTGTCGATTTCTAATTATTTTGATGATGCGCGTATGTTGAGATGTGGTTAATTCGTAAACAACGCGAAAATTAGATACCGGTAACAAAACAAAACAAAACAAGTACTACAGTAATTATTTTCTTACTACATATATTAAATACGAAATGGCCGAGATACCGTACAGTAAGTGGTGATCTCGTTGTTATTATTATTATCCAAGTAGAAGTGCGCATTATCGCCTCACCATTTCTTAACATGAAACAACCATCTCCACGCGATTAATCTCAATCTTCGTCGGTCCCATTTCCATCCCTCCAGACTTTTTCAACTTTGTTTCTCCTAACGTCAACGTCCCTTGAACATCGCATTCGGCTTGAAACGGCCCCATTTCCTTCTTAACTCTCTTGGCCAACGAGAACCCGTTGCAATTGGCCGGCGTAGAGATGCCTTGTTGCGTGACGACTTGAAACCCGACGAACGGCGCGTTGTTCACGTAGTCGTAGTTACCGGAAACTTTGACGATAGCGCCGCCCAAATCGAAATCTTTCGCATACTTCACGTGCTTATTCTTCGTGTCGAATTGAATCTCCCCGTCGAACCAGGTTTCTTTACACGACCACTGTAAATTCGGCGTGTATTCCACCGTCAAGTCCATAAATCGGCTGTCGTCGTGCGAGACCAAGGACAAATCGGTGCCGACTTGAAAGCGCAAGTTTGGAATCGGTGCGATGGCTGTTATTTTTTGTATCAATGTTTGTTGTTCACGAGAGAGTGGAAGAGTGGAAAGAGAGAGAAAGAGCGTCAGCGATGATCAATCGTGCGCGCACAACAAGTGCACACAACAAAAAGTTTTAATAAAGAACAACAACAACAGAAACATATACACACAAAACAAATGATGAATAATGACCTGGAAACCTCACGTCCAAATTCTTTCTCAATTTGATGAAAAAATTCGTCTTGTTCGCGTTAAACTGCACGTATTTCCCGACCGTATCTTTCACGTCGGAAACGCCGTCGGAAACCGCGTCAAACGTTGCCGCTGCCGCGTCGTTCATTTTCTTTCTTTCTCGTCTTCTTTTTTGCTTTTAAAGATTTGTGACGTGGAGAATAATAATTCGTTTTGTTGTTGTTGAATCCAAAAAGGTTGTTGGTGTTTTCCCCTTTTTTTTATTCGAGCACAGAAAGGTTGCCTCTCTTTTTTTTTTTTAGAGAAGTCAAACACGAGAAAGAGTAGGCAAAATTCTTCTCAATTATATCTTCATAAGAGAGTTTACGACGACGTAAACGACGACGTAAACGAGAGCGACGACAAAAATGATGGACGACAGACGAAGTGCGTTTATCTTCTTTTTAGATTCTTTTTCTTTACATTCTTCTTCTTCTTTTCCTCTTTCAAAAGCGAGAACAAGCGTACTTCGTATTAGGGGACGTTTTTGACTCATCTCACACAAAACATTATAAACGGCTAAAAGAAGAGAGATTTATCATCATCCTCTTCTCGCTCCCCGTCTCACCATTCTGTCTCACCATTATTACGCTGACAACACATATTATATCTCTCATTAATGATAATACTCGTAATAATAATAGAAATTGGCATCGGACTGATTGCATTCGGATGCGGTTTTACCACCCTTGGCGTCTTTCTCTTCTTCGACCGAGCTTTATTAGCCATGGGCAACCTCATGTTCCTCTCTGGAGTGACCACGACGATCGGCCCGAGAGCGACGATGAAATTTTTCATCAAACCTCGAAATCAGAGAGGCGCGTTTTGTTTCATACTCGGATTACTGTTAGTGTTGATGAAATGGGCGGTAGTTGGGATGATTATAGAGTGTTACGGGTTCTTCGCGTTGTTCGCTGGATTTTTTCCAACCGTCCTTTTGTTCTTGCAACGCGTGCCAGTGTTGGGGACGATGTTGCGGTTTCCCGGGGTGAATCAGTTCGTGAAGAAAATAGTGAAGAAGGGGCAACGGTTACCCGTCTGATGTTGATGTTGGTGTTTTGGTGCGCGCGGGTGCATTTCGTTTTTCACGGAGTTGAGAGCGTTCGCTCGCTCGCTCTTATTATCATTCAAAGTCACACCTATTATTTCTAAAGAGTTTAGCCTAGTAGTTATCAAGAGTTTGTTTTGCTATATATTTATACAAAAAGAATCAATCATCATCAGACTTATGTGTTTTGCGTTATCGGCAGTTGCGACATGTACGGCACGCTTCTCCTCTTCTTGTCTTCTTCTTCTTCTTCTTCTTCTTCTTCTTCTTCTTCTTCTTCTTTAACAACTTTCACGACTAATTTTTTATACAATTCAATCATCTCCGTCATCATCGCGTCTGGTTTCACTTCTCTTCTGCTCACGTCGGATTTACACAAAGGACACTTCCCGTTCGCTTTCGCGCAGTCTAATATGCACTTTTTGCAAAAGTAATGCGCACTGTGAGAAGAAGAATGAATTAGTATTGGTATGGCATAGGGGAAATTTTCAAAATGAAGAAACACAAAACGAATAGTACCATCTCGTTCGTGAAGGCGATTCCATCAACCTTATGCACACGCAACATTCCAGTGATTTTCCCAACGCGCGTAACTCTTTCTCGCAGTAGTATAATTCTTCTTCTGGGTTTGTCTTCTTCTTATCGGTATTAGTGTTATTAGTATTATTCGTCATCGCGCGTGTATAAAATGGTGTAATTGGAGGAGGTGTTTTGTTTAAAAAAATACGCGCGCAACAACTCGAGCACTCAACACACACACACACGCAAGTAACGCCACCCGTGCGAAGAAGAAGAAGGAGAAGTGTAAAGGAGATGGGCGGCATATCGTCGAAACCGGAACCGGGCTTTCCCGTGGACACGTCGGAACTCGACGGCGACCTTCGTCTTCCAAGTCGAGCAGAGGACGACGGAGAAGAAGAAGAGGTATTTTTTAGCGCACAAAAAGTCACCGAGAAGGACGACGAGGAAGAAGACAAAGACAAAGAAGAAGAAGAGATGACGACGATTCCAGAGACGTCCTCGGAGACGCAAAAGGCGAGAGAAACGAGAGAACCCGGGTCGGCGTCCGTGAAGAAGAAAAAGAAGACGGTGAAAGAAGACAGGAAAGGATCGTCGGTCTCTTCACCTCCTCGTCCGACGAGGAAACGAGGACGAAGTCCAACGCAAGAAGAAGAAGAAGAAGAGATGACGCCGGCGAAACCCAAGGCGGCGTCGTCGGCGGTGAAAAGGTCCAAAATGATTGAAGTCGCAAAGTTCTCCACGAGAAAGTCCGAGGAGAAGACAAAGAAGAAGAGAAAGATACAAACGCCGCATCTGAGCACCGGCTCGTACTTACCCGCGTCGAGCAAACACCGCGTGGAAAACGAGCTGAAACGCATAGACGCGGTTCAACTCGCCACGAAGTTAGACTTTGTCAGTCCAAATTACCCGTCCACGCGAAGGAGCGAGCAGTTCAAGAGACACGCGTTGAGGAGTTCAAGACGAGGAGAGCTTCCCACGTCGTCGCCGCAAACGACCATGGAGTGGGCTTGAGCGTTTTCACGTTTCAGAGAGAGAGAGAGAGAGAGACAAATTGATTGAAAACAAAAATTACGAAAATTTTTCCTTCATCTGCCTCATTGGAAATGCCTAAAGAAAAAGGTACACAAACGACGACGACTTCTTCATCAGCTGGCTCTTTCCTCCGCGCTTTTCTTTTTGCGATCATTTTAGCCTCATTCGCGCAACAGGTCGTTTTCGTCATCTTTCAGAGACGCGAGAGTAGTAGTACTACTCGCCCCCGTTTGAAAACGAAACAGAGCAGAAGAGATATAAAAATGCAGATTCTTCAACCGCGAACGAGTAAAGTCACGCAAAATGAAGTCATCGTTGGACTCTCCTCTTTGGCTGGATTATACGCGAAAATGGAAGAGAAACACGCAATCGATGTCGTGCATTGCGCGTTGGACCTTGGGTTTCGAAATTTCGATACCGCGCCGCATTACGGGTTAGGTTTGTCCGAAGAACGATTCGGGAAAGCGTTGAAGAGTTATCCAAAAATGACGGAGGACTTACGAGAGGAGATTAAAATTTGGACCAAAGTCGGGAGAGTGATTAAAGATAAAAACGACGTGTTAAAAACGGACAGAGTGGAAGAAGGGAACGTGTTGGGGCACCCGGATTGCGTGTTTCCGGAGAACAATCCGGAGAGTCGACCGACGCTGAATTATACCGGTGACGGCGTCGCGCAAAGTTTAACCGATTCGCTGGAAAGAATCGGCGTGAAGCACATTTTTGGCATTCGAGTGCACGATTGTGAAGATGAAATGCGATTCGAAGAAGCTGCGAATAAAGATACGGGTGCTTTTGTGAGGATTAAGCGAATGCGGGACGAGGAGAAAGTCGTCGAGGATGTGTCGTTAGGTGGAAACGATCCGATGTATTCGTTGCGAGCGATTCGCGAGAGCGCCGAGAACACCTTCGACGGGGTCATGGCAGCTGGGAGTTGGAATTTAATCGATCAAGATGGGTGCGAGTTGTATAAAGAGTGCGAAAAACGAGGCATGTATATTCACAACGCTGGTATTTACGCCAGTGGGTTGTTAGTCGGTGGATCTACGTATAAATACGGACCGGCGAATGAGAATGTCATCGCGAAGAAGAAAGCGTGGGAGCAGTTGTGCGAAGAGTTTGGAAACGTATCGTTACCAGCCGTCGCCATGGCGTTTTCGGCCGCACCAAACGTCGTGAAGAAATTTGCAGTTGGCGTGAAATCTAGATTTGAAGTAGAAAAGACCTTAGAGTGGTTGAATGAAATCGATAACATCGATCCAAAGATTTGGGAAGAAGCCAAATTAAGAGGCTTGTTATCGAGCGATTGTACCGTGCCGAACGTTTTCTGAGATGATGATGCTGAGTATATAGACTGCGGTTGTATTTTATAGTTTACAGTTTACAAGTGCTACTATGCGTATATGTTGTATGTTCGTATGCCATTCCTTTCCTCCTTTTACAGCTCGTTCCCGCCCTCTTCCTCTTCCTCTTCCTCTTCTTCTTCGACTTCGGGTTTCTCTCGGCGTTTCGGTAAACGAAACTCGGCATCTCTTCTCAAGTTTTCTTCGATCCAATTGCGCAAAGTCGAAGAACCGTGTCCGTATGGCGGAGGAAGCTCGACGTAATCCATCGTTTGTATCTCTGGTGGATCGCCCCATCGTTTTGGGAACTCAATTTCTTCTTTTTGCTCAGCTTCTCCGTCGTCTTCGTCGTCGCCGCTTTGTTTCGTCGCCTCTTCTTCGTCGTTTTTCGCGGCGCGTTCTGGATTTTCTCTATCCATGTCTTGCTGCTTTAGAATCCATTTCACGACTGTTCCGGAACCGAAATACTCGTCGTACGGAGGCGGGTATTGTCGGTAATCGCGCGTTTGCAGCAATGGCACTGGTCCCCAGTGCGAGGGAAACTCCGGTTGGCCTCTTTTCGTCGGGCGATTCGTTCGCGTCGGCGTCCTACCATTTTCGCCTCCAGATTGCGACATCAAATCAAAATCTCTCGCACTTGGTGCCGGCGCCGGTCCTTCGCCTTCTTGACTCGCCCTCTTCTCGTGGAATTCCAAATCGTTGGAATCGTCCAACTCGTCTTCAAACTCAATCGCTCGATTGCCAAAGTGACTCGCCTCTATCAAAAACTTCACATCTTCCGCAAACGTATCGAAACGCATCTCGTGCGACGCCCAAGCGACGTTCATCAACTCCGACGTCCAACTCTTGTTATTTTCACACGGCGAATCTGGAGCAAATCTATTCTCGCCTTCTAAGGAACCACACACGACATCTCTCCAATCCGAGCGTCTCGGGTCTTCCTTCAAATACCCTTCGTCGTCCAAGTACCCGTTCGTTTTCAACGCCTCGAACATTTTCTCAGACTCGTACGTCTCGTAATACCCCGGAGGCGCGTTGTCTCTGAAAAACGTTTCGTGCAATTTCATCGGGTGCAGTTCCGATTCCTTTACCGGCACGTCTGAACTCTTCTGCATCTGATCGACAGTATTTCTCACCGCCCTGGCAATCCTCTCGTCTTTCGGCATGTGCGAAAACACCATCGGCAGCGTAATCTTTTCAACCTCCGGCGGCGCCGCGATTTGCGATATGGCGCCTTTCAAACGCATCTTCAAATGTCCGAAATGGTCCTCGAATATTTGCGGTAACACGTGCGACACGAACGTCCCGCCACTCGAGGCTCCGAACGCGTACACGTCCACGTGTTCTTTATGCGCTAAATCTCCAATATCCGTGCCATCTTTTTCTGAAAAATTTTTCAACACTTTGTACACCCTCGACGCATCTGGATTCCGTTGCCAACACCCTTTATTGCTCGATATCGCCAACACCGCCATGTTCTGTTCGTACGCGAAGTGAGCGATTGAAACTTCGATCGGTAATCCTCTGCATTTTGGACAATTATTTTCGTCTTTTTCGAACCAATCGAACGCGTCGTGCGCGCACCCGTGGAAAAGAAGAAACAACGCTCTCGGTCCACTCGACAGTTTTGGAACTTTGTAGAGATATTGGATGTCCTCTCCGTTGGAATCATCTCCGATGGTTTCGGTAACGACTGGAGATTTCTCGTACGCAGTCGCCACCATTACGAATGCCAAGAGGAAGAGGAGTCGAACAAAGCGCAAAGCAATACTGCGACGCATTATTATTAAACTCTTTTTGTTCTTCTGAGGAAAGAAGAGATGTTTGAGTTCGTTACACTTTTTTAGGGAAAAACTCTCTTCAAATCATCATCAAAAGAAGATATAGATATGATAGATACGACGAAAACGAGAGGGAAAGAGGAGGAAAAGAAAGAGAGAACAGACGAGGACGAAACCAAAGATGACGAGGATGAAGCTAAAATGATGACGATCAAGGAAGTCGTCCGGGACGCGTGCGAAGAAGGCGGGTACGCGCTGAGAAGACGGAATTCTTCTTTGGGGGTGAACGAATGTACGACGACGGAAACGACCAAAGGAGGAGAAGGAGGAAGAGGAGAAGGCTCGTCGTACGGAGTGTCGTTGGAGGAACAGATTCTCATCCTCTCGACGTCGTCCTCAGAAATTAAATTTGACGTCGACGACTTCTTGCGACGGTTGGTGCACGAAGTGAAAGAATACGCGCGACCACCGACGTCGAATTTCCACGTCGGCGCGGCGTGTTTGACGAATCGCGGGAATATTTTCTTAGGCGTGAACGTAGAGGTGGAAAAGTGCGCTTTGAATAGGTCCGTGCACGCGGAGCAGTGCATGATTACGAACGCCATGGTTGGAATCAGGAACGCGGAGTTGGAAGAATACAGGAGGAAAGAGAAGATGAAAGGAGGCAAGAAGACGAAAGAAGAAAGAGAAAAGGAAAGGAGGAAAGAGCACGAGAGGAACAACAACAACAACAACGAGAGTAACGAGGAGGAGGAAAAAGAGAAGATTGTAAAAATTGCCATAACACACGCGCCGTGCGGACATTGTCGACAGTTTATGAACGAACTGAGAGACGCGAAGGATATTCAGATTTTATTGCCCGGCATGGCAGCGATGAGATTGGAGGAGTTGTTACCGAAAGCGTTCGGACCGTTGGATTTAGAAGTACCGGGAGACGAAGAACATCGAGAGGAGAGGATAAAACGGAGGAAAAGTGAAGGCAGCGATGCAATAGTTGTGGACGAGGAAAAAGTGCACGTTAGGACGCTGTTGTTGGATGGATGTCCGCCGAACCCGCGAGATCGGGACGGACTCGGAACCATGGAGAAGTTTTGTAAATTGCTGAGAGAAGCGTTGGAAGATGGAAGGATCCGTTTTGGGCAATTCAGTTTTGGGAATCTTGAGGAAGAAGAAAGAATTTTTGCGGCAATGGAGGAGTTGGCGCATACAATGGCGCATTCATACGCGCCATATACGGATAGTCCATGCGCTATAGCCATACCGTTGGAATACCAGCGCTCGTTGGAAGAACGCTGGAAGACCGGTGATAAACGATCCGGGATGAGGTTTTATTTTGGTGCGAGCGTGGAGTGTGCAGCGTATAACCCATCGATGACGCCAATGCACGCGATGCAAGTCGCACTTCACTGCACTCCATTTCGACCTTCTTCGTATAAAAAATCGTCGCCTGAATACGGGCACATTGGAACCAGACCACTCTTTTGGAGTCAAAGGCGATGCCCAATATCAATATACGTGTTCGGTTTTCGAGACGCAAAGATTTCGTACGCGGAAACTTTGAAGAAGGAATTCGAGGATATCGCGAGAAGAAACGATACAGATTATGCGCCACAGTTTATTGTGAAAGAAATTTTGTTCGACAGACACATGTTCAGCGTGGAAGATCCCCAAGATGTGATAGTTAGGGAATATGAGAGAATCAGGTCAATGTTTGTGGAAGTACTTGATTGGTATAGTCTATGATGTATTTGTTTTATTTCATGATTTCTTCTTGTTTTATGTTGTGTTTTCTGAGCGCTTTTGAGGAACACATTCTCTTCTCTTCTCGTCTCTTTTCTTCCTCTTATATATTATACTAATCCAGCTGGTAATCGCACAACCTTGCCACCATCCGCAAAAGACAAGACGTAGAAATAGCAAAAATCTGCCAAAATGAACGTCTGCACAATCTCTGAGACCAAAACCATGACTGGCCACAATCCGGTCGTCAACGCGGTTTTCAAGTAACTCTGTCCGTCGAAAATCTGTAAAATCCAGTGCGCGCAGCTCAAAAACCTCGCCACACCTAACGAAAACACGTAATTCGCCGTCCATCTCTCCACAACTTTCGCCGATTGCATCACGCGCAACTGCGGCAAAACGCTCACCGCTTCCAAATACACGCACGTGGCCCACAACACTCGATTCACAACCGCGTGCGACGTTTGCGGGTGCGCGATAATCGCCATTATAACGCACGGTACCAACACTTGCCACGTCATGATCGTATCCAGCGGTCTGTTGTGCGTCTCGTAATTATGCTTCAACGACCCTTTCATCGTGGACAACACCCACATCGTCGCCATTAGCGTTAAAAAATCTAAAATCGTGTGCCAGTCGTACTCCATCATGAACGAACAGTACAAGCGGATCCCTAAAAATATCGCCGTCAACTCTTGCGTTTGCATGGAAAGGCCGAGACAGGATTTTTCCCTCAACAATTTATACGCCAGAATCGCGATGCCGATGAAGTGCACGAACTCAGCCATGATGAACAAGGTGTCGTGATTGTCGATGACTAAATAGAGCAAGAGTAAAACGAACGAACACAAAGTTAAAATCAATCCAACCTTTTGCGGTTTGGAAAGAGATTTGATATACTTCTTGAACTTCATGACGTGCGCTTTGCGCTTGGCATCTTCGTACGAACCCATTATTATTATATTATTTATCGACGACTTCTTCTCTTCTTCTTCTTTAATGGAAAAACGCAAAGGGTTTGATGAAAGTTGGTCCGCCGCGCGTGAAAACAAGTGACGCGATTCTCGTCCAATTCTTTCTTTCTTTCTCGATACGAAAAATAAAAAAAAATCGAAAAATCGATCGATCGAGAGAGAGAGAGAGAGTTGTTTTTATTTTTAACGAATACTAATATTAAATCACGCGGTGAAAAGTTTACAAATGTTTGGACTCGACAGAGTGACGATGGCGTTACCTTGCGGGTGCGTCTCGCAGGCGAGGCAGTGTGAAGTATCTTTGTCTCCTTCCGCGACGTCGCCTCTCGCGTCGGTTTCGCAAACAAACTTGGCGTCGTTGACTCTCCAGCATCGAACTATCGCGTTGCATTCGTTGGCAGCGTAGATGTATTCACCTTTTCGAGAGACGGAGACGGAGATATACGCGGTGTTGGCTATAATTTCGGACGGTATAGAGGTGGTTGGCGCGTTGAACGTGCGTTCAATCTTCCCCGTTTTCGCGTCGAAGGAAACCAACTTCATGGCGCCTCCGCAAAGAAATACCTTGTCAAACGATAAAGGGTCTCGGCACATGTCTTTGACGACGAACTCAGAGACGTGCGCTTCTTTTGATGCATCGTCACTGCTTTTATCGTCGCCGCTCTTTTTTGTCAGGAGCGGATGTTTGTGCTCTTTGACAATCTCTGCGGTTTTCGCGTCAAACAACAAGACCAAGCCGTTCGAATACGCTGCCAAGATGAACTCTTTGTCCGTGCCACAAAATATAGCGCACTCGCACTGTTCCGTGATACCACCAGATGAAACCGTCGGGTTTACGTATTCTTTCAACGTCTTGCCAGATTTCAAACCGTGCAATCGAGCCATACCGTCGAACCCAGAGGTGAGTAATCCGTTGCCGTCGGCGGAGAATTCCATCTTTGTGATTGCGCCGTGGTGAGCGGATGGGTAAGTACGCACGCACCTCCCCGTTTGTATTCTCCATACCTTAATCACCCCGGTTGAATCCGCCGACGCCAAGGTCTCAAAATCGGGCGAGAACGCTAACGCGGTAACCTTTCCGTTTTCGTGTAATAAAAGTTCATCGTCGTTTTGGTACTTCAAATCGGTTCGTAATTTTCCGTTGGAAAATTTCCACAGCTCGACGAACCCGTCCGCGGTACCCGTGGCCACAGATAACCCATCGGGAGATATCGCAAGGCAATTGACTACTGACTTCTTACCAAATTTACCAATCGAACGTTTCTCGGCTCGAACGTAATCGTCGTTGACGTTTTTATAATCGTATTTGTTGTTATTATTCTCGCCCCCTTCGGCGTCTCTATTTTTACGCTTCTTGCCTCCCGCGGACGAATGGCTAAAGATATCCTTCAAGTTCGATCGGTCTAAAAACACATCAAAACTAGAGTTATCGTTGCTACTTAACATGCTCTCCGAGACAAACCCGCAGTGTCTTCGCCATTTAAACGCATCCCCTAATAAATTCATCAACACGTTTGGTTTCACCGACCGCAAAGCGCTTTGCACGTCTTCCGCTATAGCTTTTCTACGTTTGAGTTTCATTTTCGTCACTTTTTCTTTAATCTCCTCCATGGAAGCACCTTTCATGGCGTTATCGTCTTTCTCCAACTTCCCAGCGTCTTTCTCGTCCACGTATAACGACATCAAAATCTCCCCTGGTAACTTTGGCATCCCAGCCAACGCTTCCAACCGTCTCATTTTATTCTTATCTTTACATCGTTTCATGGTTTCTGTTTCCCGTAATATCGCTTTCGCGACTTCCACGTCCCTTATTTCGATCATTTCCAACGCGATTTGCGTCAATATCTTCTCCAAAACGTTCTCAGAAACCGATATTATGTTTTTGTTATAAAAATGGTCCAAAACGAATTCCCACTCGCCGGCGAGAATCGATGTCGTCAATTTCGACACCGATTTCTCGGTCACAAAGTCCACGTCCATATCGGTTTCCTGCAATAAAGTTTTCGCCGTTTTATATAAGTTTTGCTCCGAGAGAAATTGGAAGACCAGTTTCAGCACGTCTTCAGAGTCCACTCGGACCAGTTCTTTTTGTTCTTCTTCTTCTTGTTCCGATGATTCCATTTTTCCAAGAAGTCTTGGAAATGTTTTCTTTTTTGTGATGAAAAATTTCTTTCTTTCAAAAAGAGCAGAAGAGCTTTTTCCTCCTGCAAGGACAGACTCTAAAAGAGCTCTCGATGATGAGAATGCAAAAAAAGTTCGTTAAAACTTACGAGAGAGGAAAAAAAAGTGCGCGGGGTGTCGTTCTTCGAATGATGGACGACGAGATACCGACCATCGATCTGTCCCCGTTCGTGTTCCAAGGAGGAGACAGAGGAGATGATGATAATAAAGGTGAAACGATTGTTGTTCTCGATGAAGCGAAGCGGAAATGCGCTGACGCGCTCGGGAAATGCTTCAAAAGGCACGGATTTTGCTACTTGGAAAACGTGGGATTGGAGAAAGAGGACATCGAGTCCGTCTTTCGAGAGGCGAAGCTGTTCTTCGAAGGTCAGTCGACGGAACACAAAGAGGGAGAGCTCGTGCAGTGGGAACCGAAGACGAACACGGGGTACGCGAAGTACCGAGCGGAGGTGTTGAACGATTTAAGACTACCAGACGAGAAGGAAACGTTCAGCGTGAGAAAGGACTCTTTGTACAAAGATCGAGACTATTTCGAAAACGTGAAAAGAAAGAAAGAGTGGAAAGAAGTCACGAAGAGGTTTTACGACAAATGCGAGAGGGCATGCGAAAGCTTGTGCTTGGCGACGGCAGTCGCGCTTGGATTTGAGAAGGACGTGAGGTTCTTCGCGGATACCTTTCGCGAGATGGATTTGTGCACCTTGAAAATTTTGCACTCGATGCCGACGAAAACGACGGAGATAAGCGAGAAAGTTGGGAATAAAATGTCGTTGAGAGTGAGCGAACACGTGGACTTTGGGTTCGCGACGTTTCTGTTCCACGATTCGGAATCTTTAGGAAGAGGTTTACAGGTGAAAAAAGCGTCGCGGTTCGATCACGGGAGAGACAATCTCGAGGAAGGTTGGATCGATGTCGCGGCAAAGAGAGGATCGCGGGGGAACTGTTGTATTTTAAACACCGGAGCTTTACTCCAACGATGGACGGGAGATTTTTACAACGCCACGGCGCACAGAGTCATCGTTCCGGACGAGATTGCCGCAATGCAACACAGGTATTCGTGCGCGTTCTTCATGGATCCAGACGGTGAGACGGTGATTAAAACGCCCGAAGAGATTCGAGATAAGCTCATCGAACGAGGCGTAGACGTCGATAAATACCCTCCGCTGTCGTGCGCTGAGTTTTTGAAGATGAAAATAAACGAAATGGCGGTGAAACAATAATAGATGTATATGTAATAATACTAGATGTAAAATCCTACTCGTACTGTGGGTAGATGTGTAAATTTCTTCGCTGCTTTTGCCAAAAAAAAAAGTACGAGTAATTTCAATTTCGGCCGCCATCAATACACACACTGACTGACACGCTTTTTATATGCAAAAGAAAACGAACGGTCTTACAGGCAACAGCTTTTCGCGTATATATATACTTCTATACTATTTGTACCCGCATCATCATCATCATTTGTCTTTGTTCACTCTTTGTTCAACAAACGCAAATTAGTAATGTCTCGACCAGAACTGACCGCCCCGGCGGAGTATTTCTACGACGCCGCCGAGGCAAAGAAGTACACCGCCTCGTCGAGGGTGATTGAAATCCAAGAAAGATTGACGGAGAGAGCGTTGGAGTTATTAAACTTCCCGAGGGACGATGTGCCGAGATTTTTGTTAGACGTCGGGTGCGGGTCCGGCTTATCCGGGGATCGGTTAACCGAGCTCGGGCATCATTGGGTCGGGGTAGACATCTCCAGAGGGATGTTGAATCACGCGGTGGAGCGAGAAGTGGAAGGAGACGTTTTCGAGTCAGATATCGGCCACGGGGTACCGTTTCGTCCGGGAGTGTTCGACGGGTGCGTCTCTATATCCGCGATTCAGTGGTTGTGCAACGCGGATAAGAGCGAACACGACCCGAGGAAACGATTGAAAGCGTTCTTTTCGCAAACGTATAGGTGCTTGAAACGAGGCGCGAAGTGCGCGTTTCAGTTTTATCCGGAGAACGCGAGGCAGGCGGAGATGATTGCGAGTAGTGCGTTGAGAGTTGGTTTTAGCGGTGGTTTAGTCGTAGATTATCCAAACTCGACGAGAGCGAAGAAATATTTTTTGGTCTTGGCGGCTGGACCGCCGGACTCAATGCCGACGGCAAAGACGGACGAGGCGAATGACTACGCCAACGCGAAACAAGACGTCGTCGGGAGAGGAGGCGGGAAGAACAAGTTCAAACATAACAATAACAATAATAGCGAATTCGGATTAGGTGTGAAGAAGAAGAGGAAAGGAGATAAGCACGCGAGAACGATATATGTGGGCTCAAAATCACACCCGGAAGGGAAAGGGAAAGCGTGGGTGATGAAGAAGAAAAAACAGATGAGGAATCGAGGCGTCCAGGTGGCAAACGATTCTAAATATACCGGAAGGAAAAGAAAAGAGCGATTTTAAATTTCATCTAGATACTGCTGCCGTTGTACGCGTACTTTAAATATCTCATATACAAATCTTATTACATATAAAAACATCATCGTTAATCAAGTTTCTTCCTACTTCAAGCATCATGGTTATTGATATTTACTTTTAAACAGTCGGATACGCTTGTTGCGGAGAATTATCGGTCACCGCTTGATTTCGTCTCGCTTGGTTTTCGTTGCCGTAATAATTCGACGGAGGTGCGTACGCCGGTTCTCTACTCACGGGCGACATTTCCGGAACAACAGATGTTGCCGCCGCCGCGCGTGGTTGTTGTTGCGATTGCACGCCACCACCACCACCACCTCTGTTGGCTCTACCAAACAACGCGTCTAACATGCCGCCGCTTCTCGGCTGATTCTGTTGTCTCCTCACCTCTTGCGCTGGGTTTCCCCCTTGATAAAATTGCGGTTGATTAGCCGCGTTCGAATTCTGTAGCGGCGTTAATCGCCCGTTCGCGCCGACGATGTATACCGCCTGCCCTTGCGGCGTCGTAAAGTTATTCTGCAGACCAAAATTCTGTCCTCTCCACACCCCCGCTGACGCTTGACCATATGGCGAACCGCCGCCTTGTAACTGGTTTTGACAAAGCAACATCCGCCTCCGTGATTGCTGGTACCGTAACGAAGAAAACAAACAAAACAAGGGAATAATGAATATCCACGACGACATTCGATATCGAACCCACGTGTTTTGATATTCCGATTCGCACACGATTGCTCCTCTGGTATCTACATACGTCTTCTCCTCTCCGCAATGGTCGTTCGCGCACGTCGCCCCGCACGCGTCGTACGAAAAATATTTATCCGCCTGTTTGTTATACCTCGCAGAAGGACAATCTGTTTGTGACACCCAACACCACGGTTTGCAGCACTCGTCCGTGACCGTCGTTTGATCCGCGCAGATTGCGTTTTTATCCCCCCACTCGGCGCATCGGCTGCCCAAGTAAACGCCCGAGACGAGAAACTCCTCTCCCGTGCACTCGCAACCCAACGCATTGACTGATGTTATTGGAAAAGAAAAAAGAGAACAATTTTGGAACACCAACAATGAGAACAACATTATCCAAGGATGATAATGTGTTTTAAGCGCCAAAAACCTCGTCCTTGTCGGCGTCATTAGTACTCTCGTCATCATCAGTATTATTATTATTATTATCACGTGTGTGTGTGTGTGTGTGTGTGTGTGTGTGTGTGTGTGTTATCTGAGAAGATTATCTGAATAATAAATAATGTGAGTTGTGACGTCTTCACTTTATTATTTTTCTTCTAACATTGTGTAGAAGAGAAGAAAACAGCGACGACGAGAGAGGAATAAGTGTTTAACACGGGAGTATAAGTAGTATCCTCGTTAAGAAGAAGAAGAAGGAATAATAATAATAAAACTAAAATGCCGTACGCGCAACTGGTGATTGGCCCAGCCGGCTCGGGGAAGTCCACGTACGTGGAAACGATTTTCCAACACTGTTCGGCGTTAGGCCAACGCAGACATTGCATCAATTTGGACCCGGCTGCGGACCAATTTAACTACCCGGTGACGGCGGATGTGAAAGATTTAATCACCGTCGATGACGTGATGGATGAGTTGGATTTAGGACCAAACGGTGGTTTAATGTATTGCATGGAGTATTTAGAGGATAATTTGGACGATTGGTTATCCGAGGCGTTAGAAGGGTTCGGGGAAGACGACTGCGTGATTTTCGACTGTCCAGGACAGATTGAGTTGTATTCGCACCACACGTGTTTTAGGACGTTCGTGGATAAGTTGAGAGATTGGGGGTGGCAAACCGTCGCGGTGTATATATTAGATTCGACATTTATCACGGACGGGGCGAAGTTTATCGCTGGGTGTTTGCAAGCGCAGTCGGCGATGATGCTGTTAGAGTTGCCGCACGTCAACGTTTTGTCGAAAGCGGATTTGTTGGAGGATCAAAGCGTTTTAGAGCCGTATCTGTGGCCAGATCACAGTCGATTAGCGGAGGAGTTAAACGAGAGCATGCCGAGCGAGTATAGAAAGCTGAACACTATGTTAGCGCAATTGATGGATGATTATTCGTTGATTGCGTTTGCAAAATTGGACATCAGCGACGAGGAGTGCGTGGCGGACGTGTTGTATCGCGTAGATAACGCGATTCAGTTCGGGGAAGACGCGGACGTGAAAACGAGCAGAGATTTAGAATTGGGGGACGAACAAAGTGGGCAGTTACCGGAAGGGTACTACGATTAGATGAATGTGTTTAGACAGCTGCGAGTGCGCGTAATAACTAATATTTTTTACAAGCAAAACTCTACCTAGTACAATACAAAACTACGAGTACTTCAATTGCCGCCGTGGTATCGCCGCGAGAGTTGGTTTCTGTATTTCAAAAACTCAACATCGCCGTTTCGTTCTTCTTGTTCAGCCATACCTAAACCACGTTTCGAACCTCGACTGGCGTTGAACTTTTCCTCCATTTCCTCCGCGCTTTCATTCGTTCCACCTCTTCTTACGCGGTGCCTTCGGATTTCCCGCAACTCTTCGATGTCTTCCTCGTTTTCGTTGGCGTTTCGATACAAAAACTTGTTGTTGCTGTTGTCGCTATCATCATATTTATTCGTCGTTGCGCGATCCAACTCGTATTCAAACAATTCCATTCGTTTTTCGAAATACTTTTCCACTATTTTTGATTTCTTTTGCATCATCTCTTCGTTCACGTTCTTCGGCGCGGTTAACAGGTCGATGGCGTTGTACGTACCGTTTTGAAATCCAGCGTTGGCTATGCGAGTATTTTGCGGGATGTTTCCGACGATATTATCGAACAAAGTAGTGTCTTCAACGTATTCTAATTTTGTTTCTTTTTCTGCCATCATAAGTTTCTGCGCTCTCAGCTTTGCCTCTTCAATCTGCTCTTGGATTTTATCTGTCGTAGTGGTTGTTACCCGTGGTTGCACGACTTTTACACTTTTACTAGGTATTCCCATTTTACTCTCTAACAATAGCTTGTACATCCTATATTCGTTAGAATTGAGATCGTCGAGCCACCAAAACATATCCAATGACTTCTGTCTCGTCAGCTGTTCAAACTCTGCGCCATTCTTCGCGACGTATTCGCTCAACTTTTCGATATGGTGTTGCGTTTCCAACGGAATTTTAATCGATGTGAAATTTTGTTGTTGTTGATGAAATTGTTGTTGGTGTTGTTGTTGTTGATAATAATAAGATGCCGAAGCAGATGATGCTAAAAGAAGAGGAGGAGGAGGAGGAGGAGGAGGAGGAGAAAGTGATGGTGGTGGTGGTACTCTTTGTACCACTCTCTTCCCCACCGTGCCGCCGCCGACGCCGTTGTTCCTGTTCTCCATGTGTGTTATTAATATGAAGAAAGTTTGTTGAAACAGTTGCAACTTCATAAATTGACGCGAAGATATCTAAGCACGAGATACGATCACACACATGCGCGGCGGCCTTGTATCGTCGTCGTCGTCGTTAGTACTCTCGAGAAGCAACAGCAACAACACCATCGACACGATACACCGACTAAAAAGAGCATCAACCGCACAGAGAGCAACGAAGACAAAGAAGGAAAACGTCATCATGGCAGGTCCTCCGTTACCGTCCAAATCCATCGCGCACATTTACAAAGGCGTTCCATGCTCTGGGGAACCGACGACTTTATCGTTTTGGATCGATTACGCGTGCCCATTCAGCGCGAGATTGTTCAAACGCATGTACGAGGACGTCATGCCTCATTACGCCGGCTTGAACATCCGCTTTGAGTTCTATCATCAAGTGCAGCCTTGGCATGTCGCGTCTGGCATCATGCACGAGACGTCGTTAGCTGTGGCGGAAGTGTGCGGCGAAGAGGCGTTTTGGCAATTTTCGAAGGAGTTGTTCGAGAAGCGAGAGAGTTTTACGGATATTTACACGTTCGACGCGACGAGGCACGAATTGACGGAAGATATCTTGAACCAGTGCTTACTCGGTCAAAGCGAAGAGGATTTCGAGAAGGTCAGAAAGTACGCCAGACTGAATAAAGAGACGGAAGATAAAAACGGTGGAACTTTAGTCACGCAACAAATGAAATTCCACATCAAGTTGGGAAGACAGTTGGGCATTCACGTGTCGCCGACGTGTTGTTTGAACGGCTTAGTCTGCGATACGAGTTCGTCGTGGACTTTAAAAGAATGGAAAGCATTTTTGGATCCGTACGTGAGGAATACCCCATAGCAATAATACAATACCTAGGTAAGCACCAGCATTATCATTCACTGTTCCGAGTCCTCGCTTTCCTCCTTTCTCGATTCCTCCAAAGCGTCTTCCAACGAAATGTCAAAATACCTATTCTTCAACTTTTTAAACCCGAGCAAGGTCAATCCAACCCCGTTGGCAGCGTACACGAACGTCGCCAAATACACCAAACCTTCCACGATCGTTCGAACTGTTATAGAAATCTGTCTCGCGGTATACGATTCCGGCAAACTCGAGTTATCGAACCCGGTGGATATTTTACTCGCGAAGATGTACAAACCCGCAGATATCGCGATCCCGGTGATACCGCCCGTAAACGCTTGACTCGCGTTTAATTTTTTATCCTTCAATTTCCTCTCCTCTTCTCGTTCCTTTAACTCCTCCGGACTCAACTGATTCGCCACTCGAAACGTTTGAGCGCGTTTCCCTCTCTTTTTAACCACTCTCCAAAAATACCATCCACAAAACGCGGTGAAGAGAAACCCGAACAGATTTTGCAACGGCGTCGCCTCTTCTGTTGGGACGCCCATTTGCCAGTCTGGGTTCGCGTACACGTCCGCGTACGCTTCGTTACACGCGGATTGAAAATACGAAAACGAGCTCAATGAAACGACGCTCAGTTTTGAGAGAAGAAGAGTATTACTATTCTCATCATCGTCTGAATCGTCGTCGTCGAAAGCGGCGAAATCATCTTCTTTATCATCATCCAATAATTCTGTTTTGCTGCTCTTCATTTCTATTCTTCTACTACTCCTACTCCTACTACTAATCCTCACAGCATTGCTACGTATTCTCCCGGGTCTTCTTCTTCCATCAAAACTACAAACGGTCGTCGGCGTCGTCGTCGTTTTGCTCGTCGCTCTTCTCATCATCGACGACGATGACGAGGACACAAGAAAACTCGCACTCGCTCTCATCTCTCTTTTTGTTCTTTTTCTTCTTCTTTTGAGGAGGATGGAGGAAAAGTTGGTTTTTTTTAGAGGAAGGAATTTTCAGTCAGCTTTCTCAATTTATTTCACACAACACTTTATATACAAAGAGTCGTCGTACACACACACGATCAAATAAATCTGCGCTTTCGCGTTTGAAAGTCTGTTCCCTTTTCTTCTCCTCGTCGTCGCGTTTTAAAGCGAGCTAAAGAGAATCACAGTATCATCACAATTTCATCAGCATCAGAAAAGCAGCAATATCATCTCATGTCGAGAGGAGGAGGAGGAGGCAACAACAACAACAACAACACAATCTTCGTCGGGAACCTCCCACTCGACATTCGCGAACGAGAGTTGGACGATTTGTTTTATAAATACGGACGCATAGTGCACATTAAACTGCCGAGATGTAACCACCCGCCGGCGTTTGCGTTTATCGAGTTTGAAGATAAACGAGACGCGGAGGACGCGCAGTATTATCGAGACGGGTACGAATTCGATGGGAATCGATTGAGAGTGGAGATTAGTAAAGGGTCGTCTGGTGGTGGTGGCTTTGGTGGCACGAGAGATGACCGGGGAGGAGGAGGAAGAGGAGGAGGCCGGTTCGGCGGCAGCGCAGACGAGAGAGGAGGAGGAAGAGGAGGAAGAGGGTCGTTCGAACGCCCGAGACGGACGGAGTTTTGCGTCGTGGTGAGAAATTTACCACCTCGCGCGAGCTGGCAAGACTTGAAAGACTTCTTTAGAAGAAGCGGGAAAGTGACGTACGCGAATGCGTTCATCGATTCAAACACGGGAGAGCAAATCGGCGAGGTAGATTTCGAATATTTAACCGATGCCGAGAACGCGTGCGACGATTGCGACGGGATTGAATTTGAAAATAGATTTGGCGTTTCGAAGATCCAGTGCGATTTGAAGAGTTTTAAGAAAGAAGGAGGAGGTGGGAAAAGAAGGTATTCGAACGACGAAGACGATTATAGAAACAACAACAACATTAACAGCAAAAAGGAGAGTAGCGGTAAGAAACGAGGTCGCTCGCGATCGAGAAGTTTATCCCGCTCTCGGTCTCTCTCACCTGAAGAAAAAAGGCGCAGAAGCGATACTCATCGTCGCGGTAGGAGTCGCAGCCGCAGTCCTCAGCCTCCCCTTCCTCCTCCTCGCGGCGGCGGCGGGAGAGAGAGAGACGACGACTATAAAAAAAAGAGTAGCCGAGGTCGCTCGTATTCTCGATCTCGTTCGCCGTCTCCTCCTCCCCAAAAAGGCAGAGGTGGTTTTCGATCGTCGCCTAGAGATGTAGATTAAAATACATACGTATGCGCACAGTTATAAAGTCAATCATCATTCGTTTCTTTCTATTTTTTCATGCATAAAAATGATGAATGAATTCTTCAAAAACCATCCATCATGTTGCGGGGCAACACCCACAGTCGTGGAACGTTGTTCCCCGGCGTCGGAGCGACTGGTGGTGGTGGTGGTGGTAAATCAATCAGAATCAAACAACAACAAAGATACAAAAAATGGATCAAAAAACGACGCGTTCGTGTTATACTCCTTCTCGTGGTCCTTCTCAGCGCGTGTTCGTTCTTCTTGAACAACGCGTTCCATGGAATCTTAAATCGACAAAACGACGAGAACGAGAAATCGATGAGAAAAGTAAACTCGCACTACGCGAAAGTCGATCGACACTCTCGCCGAGAGAGGAAACAAATGCAAAGAGAGGATCATTTGAGCAAGATTTTCGGGTTAATCATCGAAGAGGACGACCTCGAGAATAACAAAGACTCCTCGTCGTCGTCGTCGTTAAAAGCCGACTTTCGTGGTGGTGGTTTTGAACAACAACAACGAAAAAGTCTGAGCAAGTTGGCTTTTGGACAATATCAGATGCAACAAAAGCGACTGTTCCCGGGCGAAGGGATTAAAGTTTTCCGAGAACGGATTTTCGATCCTCTTCTGCACGGATTAGAATACGCGCACATGGGCACCATAATCGCAAACTCGGGTGAAAACGGGAAAGGAATTTCAGTCGCGTTTCAAACCGCGCCGGATATCGAGGGCGGGTTCGACCAAACCGTGCGAGTGATGACGAAAAAGAACGGGAAGACGACGAAGAGTACGTTTGTCGTGTATAACGAGACGGAGGACGGTGGTCTTGGTAGTAGCAGTGGTAGTAATAGTAGTAGTAATAGAAGAAAATTAGCGGATACTGCGTGGGTTTTAGAGAAGCCTTTACCGGCACCGGCGGTTGGTGAGAAAAGCGCGGCGACGAAAATTGGAGGAGAAACTTTACAACCGAGGACGTATTCGAACGGATTATGGGCGCCGGTGTTACATCGAGACGAGAAAACAAAAACGGAGTATCTCTTTTACGCGGAGACGCCGCCGAGATGTTTGCGACCGAGAATCTTAGCGCAAGAGTTTCCAATCGTGCGAAAGGCGATACCGAAGAGATGGATTATTGGTGGTGATATCAAAGTGCGAACGAGAAGTTTCGCCGACGGCTCCGGGACAGAGGATGAAAACGGAAACGATGATGGAGTGGGGGATTTGAAAGAATGGAGCAAAGCGAAAACGGTATATCGCATGACCACGGATAACGTCGCCATTCCGAAAGTAATCGCGAATAAATTGACGGTTGTTACATTAGATAACGCCGAAGAAGTTTGGCTCTTACCGTTCTGGCGACAGAGAAGTCCACACACGTGTTCCACGGCGAGAGGTGTTCGCAACGCGGCGGGCGTTTTGCGATCGACCGATAAAGGTGAAACGTGGAAAGCAAACGGTGCGATTCAGTTTCAAACTGGTGCAAAAGGCCGATGGGTTATTGAAGGTTCTATATTTGAAAGCGGCGAAAATCATCATTTGACTATGCTCATGCGTTCGACCGAAGGCGTCGCGTTTAAATCCATCAGTAGTGATTTGGGTGTCACGTGGTCAGCGCCGTTGCCTTCAGCGCTCGTCAATCCAGACTCTAAATTAAACACGATTGTCAATCGGAAAACGAAACGGCTCTACGTCGCGTTTAACGACGAAACCATTGCAATGACTGCGAGCGAGGGTGGTGCGGATGCCATCAAAGGCACTTCGGAGGATAAAGAGCAAACGGCGGGCGGTAAGAAACGCGACGAATTGGTCATCGCGCACTCTGACGACGACGGCGAAAATCTTTACATATTCGCGCGAATCGACGAAGGTGTCACACCTCCTGGTGTGATGATCCACTATCCAACCATGGCGTTTTACGACGATCAAGAGTTATTCGTGACGTACTCCATATCGTATAACAACGCGACCAATTTCGTGGAAAAGCCAAGACGCGACGGCATTTGGTTAGCGCGCATGACGCCGCCAAAAACTATCGACGAAACGAAACCGAGACGTAGTTTGAAAACGATATTATTAGATAATGGTGTTGGTAGTAGTAGCAATAGTGCTTTGTAGTAGTGGACAGTATTAGATCTAATAAAACTATTAATAACTAACGCTCCTCTCTCTCACTTATCCTTCTTCTCCAACGACTGCTCGTACTCGGCGACTAACTGCTCGACCATGTTCAAGTACGAAGTCTCCGCGAAGACCCCGTCCGTATACACGTACTCCGCGACGTTCACTACTTTCGTCACTCTTCCTCTCGTGGTTGGTAAAATCACCACCCCGTCTTTCGTCTTCACTTTCTTTTCTTTGTCCATCTTCTTCGCCACTCCGTTTGACAACAGTTCCCGCGAGACGAGCTCTAACGTCAAGTTTTGCGAGAACCGCATGTGGTGTATTCTCGCGCACACTTTGTGCCCTATTAACGCTGCGTTCGTGCTAATGCTAGTCTTTTTCTTCCCATCCTTCTCATCCTCTTCTTGTTTCTCTTCCTCTTCGTCGTCCTCTTCGTCGTCGTCGTCGTAAAACTCCCCCCAAAGCAAAACCCCTCGTTCGCAAAACAGAATGAACGCGGTCAAAATCACGTTCGTAATCACGTACCCACACACGCACAGAAACGTCAACCGTTGCAAAAAAGGATCCTCGTGAAACTTCACGTCGTATCCACCTTTCCTCTTCAAATATACCGGGTATAACTGCGCGACAAACGCGAACACACACGCCACGCTCCCGATGAAGATTTTCGTGTTTGAAACCGAGTGCGTTTCTTTAATCTTTTCCGTGTGTAATAAACCGTCGCAAAACATCTCCTCGTACGCGCGTTTGATGGCGTTTAAATCGTCCAGGTTGGAGATTTTAATCGGTGCTCTGTGTTCTTCTTCTTCTTCTTCGGAATCAGAGTCGTCGTCGTCGGATCTCTCTTCTTCGTCTTCTTTTGTCTTCTTCTTTGTCTTCTTCTTCTTCTCATCATCATCATCAGTTGTAGTAGGAGCACCTTCCCCCATGATGATGATGTGATTGACAATTGATCTGTGATTTTAGTGAAAAAATGACGAGAAAGAAAAAAAAGAAAAGAAAATCAAGAAGAGACAAAAAGTCGTCCAACCAAAAAAGTGTCACAAAACACAAACGATAAAAAGATGAGTTTAAGAAGAACTCGGACGAGAGGAGGAGAAGGAGAAGGAGGAGGAGAAGGAGACCGACGACGACGAAGCCGGCGGCGGCGTTCTTCTTCTCCGGATGTGAAGGAAGAGAAGAAGAGAAAGAAGGTGAAGAAGGAAGAAGAGACGAATGGCGAGGAAGAAAACAAAACAAAACCAGAAGACTTGGATTCAAAAAGAGGACATCAACAACTTCATCTTCATCAACAACAGAAACGACATAATAATACCAACAATGGATTTACAGTCACCGTCCCGAACAAGCGCGTGGTATCTATTGTCTACCCAGGGTACGATTGCATGAACCACATCCCAGAAATCATCGAGAAGTTTGGTGGTAAAGGACAGCTGATGAAGGCGTGCGAGATAGGGAAGAGAGAGAGCGCGACGGTAACGAATACGAGCGCGACTGTTACGAGGATGATGATGGATGGCAAAAGCAGCGATGGTGGAGGAGGAGGAGGGAAGGACGAAAACAAAGACGATGGACTCGTTTCGACGGGGACGAAGGCATTGGAGATGAAATTTCGGGAGAAGGACGCGTTGGCGCTGCCGATATACGGGGAGAAGTTGGATGCGAAAACGCTCGTTTTGAGAGTGTTTAAATCTTCCTCTTCTTCTTCAGGGAAGAATAGTAAAAATGGCGTGCAAGTGGACGCGTTTGCTCGATGTACGAAACAAATCGAGTTCCGCGGTCTCGCGGATTTTCAATACTGCTCGACGCTCACCGAACGAGAAGAGGAAGAGGAGTTGAGAAAGAAAATGAAAACGAGAAAGCGGATATTCGCGAGCGATGAGAGTATGAATAGAAGGAAAAGTAGTCGAGTGGAAGATAAGATGGAGTTCGTGGTGAACGAGGACGAAATTCGCGCGCCGACGGGAGACGCGGAGGATCCGTTCATGTTACGATTGAAGTCCAAAGCCATGAGTAGAAATAAGGAAAGTAGAGGCATAGAAGGAAAGAAGGAGAATGAAGTGAAAAAATTAGTCGTCCCTGGGGAGTTTAAGCTAGTACCGCCGGTATATTGTAAAGAGGACGTGCCGGTAGATTACTTCGAAGATGGAGAAACGAGAAAGTACAGAGAGGAATTGACGTTTATGCCGCAAGGAAATAACGAAATTTTAGTCGATTTTGCAGACGCCACGGTACCGCAAGTTTTACCAAGGAACGTCGAAGCAGACGAACAACGACCGGTGTGGTATAAGAGTTTAGTCAAATTGTTCAAGGAACGACCGGTGTGGTCGCCGAGAGGGTTACAAGAGAAACTTCGGTCGATTGTCCCGGCGCACATAAGCGTCGACGCGAAACAAACTCGCGCGGAATTGCGAGAGATGGCGTATAAGTTCAACAATGGTCCGTTTCGTAAACTCTGGATTTTACGAGGTTTTGATCCGAGATTGTCAAAGAATAACGTCAGGTATCAACTGTATGAGATTAAATTGCCAAACTCGTGGTACAACAAGAAAGACTCGACGTTATTTCCGAAGGTTCAAAAATCGATTCAACAATCGAGGACGCATTTGGATTACCATGAATTTCGCGCGTTGCCGAAAACCAGATTTCCGATTTTCTTCATGGACGATGTCATTTTACCGAGCGTCAAGCGAGAGTTTCGTATGATTGCAGAGAACAAAGACGAAGAGAAAGTCGACGCGACTGGTGTGTACGCGCACGGTCAAACGGAATACGGTCCCGATGGCACGGCGATCATTTCCGGGTGTTCCGAAAAATTTGGTTTCCTCTCCAGACAGGCGAGGACGACAATTTCTGAGCGCATAGGCATTGCCTATTTGAACGTTTTGAATGGCAAAGATCCAATTGCGGAAGATAACGTGTGGGTACAAGCGGAAGAGAAAATACACGCCGCGAAGCAAAAGAGACTCAAAGAGAAAGAACAGTTGGCGGAGGAAGAAGCATTGGCCATCGCCGCGGCGTTAGCGACTGGGCGACAACGCAACAGGAAAAAGCAAAAGAAACCGGAAGTGGAATTGACGATAAGAAACTCGACGGCGCCTATACACGTGACAAGTACGAACATACCCACATATTTAGGTCCTGGCGGCTCGAACGTTATGGCTCTTTCACCCGGTGAGGACGGTTTTGCTGCTCTGAATGCCATCTTGGAACGAAAAATGCGGGAAGCGCCGACAAAGACAACGGAGGATAAAGAGGAAGAGGAAGTGAAGGAAGAAGAAGAAGAGGAGGAAGAAGAGAAAGAGGAGGAGAAGGAAGAAGAGGAAGAGGAGAAAAAAGAAGAAGAAGAAGAAGAAGAGCCACCTGTGGTTGCAGAAGAAGAAGAAGCTTTTGAAATTTTCGATAGCGACTAGCAGATTAGTAAATAGAACGCATGCAATTTGTAATAAAGTAGAAGTTTGAAACAGAACTCACGTTTTTTTACGCTAGAACACCGACTCGTTGACCGAAATTGATTGAAATCGCTATCGCGTAAGTCAGGCTAGCCACGCCGATTGGCTCCGAATCTGGCAATACAGTTCCGTCTGGTAAATTGAAAGGATCTACATCTACTTTTGACGTGTTACTAAAATGCGCTTTAGCGACTCTGTCGGCATTGAGTTGATCGATTATACTTGTCGCCGCTTTCAGTTTCTCTGTCGTGTCTTGAATGTCAAACGCTAGCTTATCACCGGGAGAATAAGAGGCGCCAACTGCAGAAGAAAACGAAGCTCCAACGCCGCTCCGTCTTCTCTGCAAATATCCAGACCATACATTTCTTTGACCCGCGCGAAATAACTGCGCGTTCTCTAAAGCAGAGTAACCTTTTCCAGGTATCAACACGTTGACTCTCGCGATATTCAACTCGAAACTTAAAACCAGGGACGGATCGATTATGACTGATTGCAAGCTCTGAAGAAACTCGTCTCGAACGCTAAAGGGTAAATTGCTCAGAAACATCGGCGCTAAAGCGTGCATCATTGTCCGTTCGGCATCATCTTCGTCATCTCCTTCTACAACAATATCATCATCAAAGAGCAATTTTCTACTGTTCGTACTTGTTTCTCTCTTTTTTCTTTCAATCACGGAGGCAAACTTTGTCGCGTTCATCGTTCTCGATGCGCTCGCAGCATACGCGCCTTCTTTCAAATTAATGCCAAGTAATTTCCTTCGCCTTCTTTTCTTTCTAAAATCGAAGTTTAGTTCTTCGAATACCTGATTAATCGCCGCCGCCGCCGAGGATGTCACCTCGTACCCGATACCGTATATTTGGCCCGCGCCGATGCCAGATGCTACGGTTCCTCTGCTCGCGAAGGTCTCAATATCAAACGTCAACCCGTCTAACACGCTCCACTCGGACGCCACCGCGTTCGTTTTCGCCACCGATCTCGAAAACACAGTCGCCGTGGCTGCCAAATACGCCCAGAATATGTTCGTAAATCGAACAAACGCAAAGTTTGAGCTCAGCACGGAAACCAAAGCTTTCGTGACTGTTTGATCGTCGTTATTCTCAGAATCATCGTCGTCGTCGCGCTGTAGCAAGTACAAGAGCACCAATCTCAGTAACGTCGTCGGTTGAAATAAAGCGTTCGCGACCATTCAATGATGAGGATGAGGATGAGGATGAGGATGATGATGAGGATGATAGGGGGGTGAGAAAAAAAAAGCGAGCGTTTTTGCCGTTAATAAATTTGGAGTGTGTGAAAAAGAAGAAAAAGAAGAAGAAAAAGAAGGAAGCCGCCAAAAGAAAAACAACAACACAGAGCAACACATCTTTGATTGCGTGAGAAGAAGAAGAAGAAGAAGAGCATAAACTGAAAAACTAATACTACTACTACGAATAGTGCTGCTGCCACGTAACGAGAAGAAGAGAAGACAACAACAACAACAACAACAATAATCCAAAATGAGGATCATGATTAAAGGCGGGGTGTGGAAAAACACCGAGGATGAGATCCTCAAAGCGGCGGTGATGAAATACGGGAAGAATCAATGGGCAAGAATTTCCTCTTTACTCGTCCGAAAGTCGGCGAAACAGTGCAAAGCGAGATGGTTCGAATGGCTCGATCCATCCATTAAGAAAACAGAATGGACGAGAGAAGAAGACGAGAAACTTTTGCACTTGGCAAAGTTAATGCCGACGCAATGGCGCACGATTGCGCCCATCGTCGGGAGGACACCGAGTCAGTGTTTGGAGCGGTACGAGAGGTTGCTCGACGCGGCGGTGTCGAAGGACGAGGAGTACGATCCGATGGACGATCCGAGACGATTAAGGCCGGGGGAGATTGATCCAAATCCAGAAGCGAAACCGGCGAGACCAGATGCGATTGATATGGACGAAGACGAAAAAGAGATGTTGTCGGAAGCGCGCGCGAGGTTGGCGAATACGAAAGGGAAAAAAGCAAAGAGGAAAGCGAGGGAGAAACGATTGGACGAAGCCAGGCGATTGGCGAGCATACAAAAGAATAGAGAAATGAAAGCGGCTGGCATGGGGGGTAGAAACACCAAACGCATCGTTGGTATCGATTACAACGCGGAAATTGCGTTCGAGAAGTTGGCGCCCAAAGGGCCGTACGACGTCTCGGAGGAGAAACAATTGGAGAGAAAAATGATACAAGATGCTAAGTTCAAGTCGAAAACCATTCACGAGTTGGATGGGAAGATGATTAAAGAAAGAGAGGAAGAGATGCGGACGATGGATAAGTTGGACGAGATTGCAAAGAAGAAAAACGTGCCGAAAGCGGTGAAAGAATCGAACAAGCAGTTGGATAATTTCTCCGCCGGGAGGATTCGAGGGAAGTTGAACTTGCCGAAACCGTCGGTGTCGGAATCCGAGTTGGAGCGCATCGCAAAGTTACGTAAAATGGGTTTCGCGCCCGATACGACGGGGATAACGACATCAAACCAGTTGCCCGGACAAGAAACGCCGATGATTCAACGCAAATCGAGAGATGAAATGGTTTTAGAAGAGGCGAGGTATTTAGCCGCCATGACGGCGACAAGGTCAACTTTATACGGCGGCGAAACCCCGAGCGGATTTGCAGATGGTGCCGGTAAAGATTTCTCTGGCGCGACGCCGTCGTTGCAAGGAGGTCAACGAACGAACCAGCGAGGCCACACGAACGTCGTGCACGGTACGCCCGCTTTGCAGCGCCCAGGTACCGGTGTCGTTGGTCAAACGCCTTTGCGCGACGATTTACAAATTAACGATCCCGACGCCGTGGCGGAGTTTATGCGCCCGAGTGATTCTGCGGGTTCGAACCAGCAATTGGATCATAGGCGCCCGCTTACGAGTGGTATCAAGTCGCGCTTCGCGTCCTTGCCGAAACCGAAGAACGAGTTCAAAGTTCAAATTCCAAACATCGATGAATTAGACGAGTTAGAGGACGACGATGCGATGGAATTCGACGCGAGCGGTCATCGTCGCGCGCCTGTTGAAATCGAAGAAGACGAAGCTGAGCGCAGAGAACGCCTTCTTGAGCGTGAAGAAATGGTCAGACATGAAATGGAGAAGCGAAGATCGCAAGTTTACCAACGTCGAAACGAGTTGCCCAAACCGAACGTTTCAAAGGGGTATTCCGCAGTCGTTGCGGAAACGAGAAAAAACTTAGACGAGACTCAGAAACTAATCGACGACGAGATGATTGAACTGATTAAAAGAGATCTGAACGGTATTCGTCCGGAAGACGATCCGAGTTTTTATTGTTTATCGAACGAACAACTCGCACAGGCGAAAGCAATGCTCGCTGCAGAAGCGGGCGACATGCCGGATTCTTTTGCGGAACTGTTCCACAAAACCCGCGAACAAATACGCGAGTCCGCGCGAGGTAAAGATGTCGGTACCAAAAAGGCAGAGTACCAAGCGTTGTATGCTCTCATGGGTACTGAATCTAAGAAGGCGGCGAAATTAGAGCGCAAAGTTGCTCTTTTGCACGAAGGTTATCGCACGCGTAGTGTTGCTTTATCGAAAAAGTTGAAGACTTTACACGATGAGTTAGTGGGTAAAAAGAACACCTTGCGCGCGTTTGAACTGCTCGAGGCAAAAGAAAGTCTCGGGGCGCCGATAAGAGTTGAGAAGGCGATGGAGCTCGCGGAAGCCGCAAGAGAGAAAGAGAAGGTACTCCAAGAAAAGTACGCCGCCGCAGTGAAGAAGTGATATAATATAGTAGTGAGAATAGAAAAAAAATGTATCAGCAGTATAAGTGATTTTAAAATAGCAAGATTTATCATTCTTTAAAAATCTAATTGAATTGTGCCTCATATCGCTCTAACAGCGGTCCGTGGCGCGACTGTCTCACCGCATCTTCGCTCAAAACGTCCCATACAGAAACCGCACCGGCACTCCCGGCAGCGGCAGCTAAATATGGCAAGTGCGGAGAAAAACCCGCGCAAAACACAGCACCCACACCAGCCGTATTCGCGGCGAGCAACTTCGGCGTCGATCCGACGTTTTCGTCCCACAACTTCAGCGTTCCGTCCGTACTGGACGTTAAAAACGCACCTGGAGAGCCGTGACAACACGAAACAGACGTTGTTGCTTCTTCGTGCGCTTTAATGCGCCATCTTTCGGCTGAAGACGTTCCCGACGACGACTTTTTGCTCTTTTTCTTTCCACCGCTATTAATATTTGAAGACGCCATTCGCGTATCAAAACAGGCGACTTCGCCATCCTCGTTGGAAACGAAAAACTCGAGTGGATTTCTCGCGCTCCAGCACACCGATTCGCAATCGGCGCCGACGTTGAAATCTAAGCTCGCCTCTTTCGGCGCTCGAACGTCGCACACTCTGGCATGCTTATCAAAACCACCCGAAACGAGAACCGTTCTCTCCTCCGGATTCCACTCCAAACATTGCACTTTGGAGGTGTGTTTCGTCAAGGTTTCCGTGCATGTTTCCGTCGAAACGTCCCATATCTTTACCGTTTTATCTGCACTCGCCGACGCTAACACGTTTCGAAACTGCGAATTCCATGACATGCCTAAAACTGCATCCTGGTGCCCTTCTTTCTTTACTTTAGGCTTACTCTTTCCTCCGCTCGAACTCTTCTTCACATCCGCGGTATCGTACCCGCCCAAAGTCGCTGCCGGCTCCACCGCGTCGATGCAATCTAAATCCCAAATCTCAATCCCTGGATACATCGTCCCAACAGCACAATACGAGCCTCGATTATTCGCGCCTGTATCTTTGCAGCAATCCATCCACGCTAAACACAACGGAAACGCCGGTAACATCACGTCGTGATGCACATACAAATTCGCCTCGGTCTCGTGCGTCTCCTCGTTTGTTATCGCCTCTTGATACACCCAAACCTCTAAGTGGCTCGCATCTTCCTCTGCTCTCGCCGCTAACACTACTAAATCGTTCTTTAAAATCCCGAAATCGTCCGGATTTTCCTCCTCTTCGTCGTCGTCCGAGTCCTTAATCGTCACGTACGGGTCGTCTTGGTTTGATTCAAACTCCGAGTTCATTTTTCCAAATAATTGTCTCTCTTGAATATCTTCGTCGTATGAATCATCGTTGTCGTAGTTATCCATGTCCAGCTCGGCTAAATCGTCCGTGATACCTCTCGCGGCGTTCGCGACCGCTTGCGCTTTCCGTATCGCTTTTTTCTTTTCATTTTTTTTCTCTTTCACGTCTGAGTCTGATTCGGATTCTTCTGAGTCATCATCATTCAACGCGTCTTTCATCTCTTGCTCGTCCGCCATACCTTCTTCATCGTCATCGTCGTCTTCTTCTTCTTCTTTCTCCTCGTCCTTCTCTTCGCTTTTGTCGTCGTCGTCGTCGTCGCTGTCGTCCTCCACGTCCGTCCTTCGTTTCATCCGTTCTCGAGTTTCTTTCAATGCGCTTTCGGGAATGTCGGTAAATTTCGGCGTCTGCGAGGACGCTCCGGGAGGGACCCACGCTAAAGCCGATATCATGTTTTATGCGATGATGATGATGATTACGACGACTAATACTACCACAGAATTTGAATGAAATGCGAATCTTCTTCTGTTGTTTAATCAGTTAAAAAGAGCTCTTTTTCTCTTTCTTGTTCGTCTGTGAGAATAAGTGAAGAAACGGCGCCGCCGAAGAAAACTTTTTTTTTCTCTAAAATCTCACACGAACCAAAACCACGAGACCTTTTTTCCACAAAAACAACATTTTGCTTCTCTTTCTTCGTTGTCTTTGAGAAGATACTCTATTATTAAAATGAGTGGTGGTTGTCCTCCGACGGAGGAGACGAGGAAAGAGACAAACAACAACGCCGTGGATGATGATGACGATAAAGATGATGATGATGATGATAAAGATGTTTCAATGTGCGAGTTCAGAGTCGCGTGCGTGCAGTTTGAACCCGCTCACGGTGCGTTTACCTTTTATCATCGCTTTAAAAATTTCTCAACTAACTTTTGTTTTCGATGTAACTGATTTAGGTGACCGAACAAAGTCTTTCGAGAAGTGCTTGAGAATGCTCGATGCGCACGAACATGTGTTATTATCGTCCTCGTCGTCGTCAGTCGTCGCGCCTTTGTCCATCATCCAGTTTCCGGAGATGTGTTTTACCGGGTACACGTTTGACTCTCGAGAGGAAATTGAACCTTTCGTCGAATGGGATGATGAAGAGGAGGAGGAAGCTGTGACCAGGCAGTTTTTATCCTCCGTCGCGAAAAGGTTTGACTGTCTCGCGAGTGCTGGGTACGTGAGAGGCATTCGCGATGCAGGAAGAAAATTGTATTATAACGCGGTGCAAGTTATCGATGAAGCAGGACGCGTGATTCTGAGAGCGAATAAGCACCACTTGTATTGCATCGACGAGACATGGGCGGACGAAGATATCGAGAGTGGGTTCACGTCCCTAGAACTCGTGTTAAAAGCGAGAGGTATTGGTAATACTAATAGTAGTAGGAGCAGTAGTAGTAAAGTAGAAGAATACAGAATTAAAACGACGGTTGGTATATGCATGGATATTAACCCGTACAAGTTTGAAGCGCCGTGGGGTGCGTTTGAGTTTGCCAAGACGATCGAGAAAGCGAGTTCTTCTTTAATCTTGTTCGCCTCCGCGTGGACAAACGCGCATCCAGACGACGATGCGGAAACGAAAGCAATCGTTCCAGACCGAACGGAAACGTGGAATTACTGGTTTAATCGATTACTTCCTCTGTTCGTAGACCAGGAAAAAGAAGGAGAAGAAGGAATACTACGACCTCGAAAAAGGGCTTTTGTTTTCGCCAACAGAGTAGGCGTTGAGCGCGAAATTCATTTCGTCGGTTCCAGCGTCGTTTTCCAAATCGAAAGAGGAGGTAAACTCATCGTTAAAGGCGGTTTGGATAACAAAAAAGAAGGCATATTAGTCGCTCGCGTCGAATGCAACGGCGTGAAGGTGTTGTAGCACAAACTGTATTACTCTGTATTAATCTGTCTTTTCCGTTCTCTCAGCTTCGTTTCCGCCTCGACTTGTAACTGCGCCCGCGTCTCCTCTTCCTCTGCTTGCATCGCTCGCTCCATCGCCACCTCGTACTCTTTCATCGCTCGTTCTGTCAGCACAAATTTAATTCGACTCATCGTTTTCTTCACTTTCGTAATCCGAGTCGGATGTCGAAACAACTCGTTTCTCGCTCGCGATAAATGCGACTCCGTGTTCAACATGTTCCTCTCTTTCAACAACACGTACCAGAGTTTGTGCAAATCTTCGTTCGATTTTATTCTCAACTCCTTCGCCTCCCACGCTCGACCGATGGGTTCGACAGGATCCGGTTTCCCGTCCTCGCCTTTTTTGGGGGGACTGTCCACGAAATCGTCCAAGCCGTGACGATTACGCGAAGCGGACGAGGAGAAGAAGTGTTGGTTTTGTTGTTGATGTTGATGATGATGATGATGCGCATCCCCCACGCTATAATAAATACTATTGTTGTTCCTATGATAAAAACTACTACTCGCACTCAAACACCCCCCAACGCTCATCCATCCGCGTAAACAACAACTCGTGCTCGCTAAAGAGGACGATAACGCGCGTCTCGATAACATCGTCGTCGTTTATTATATATTAGTGGTGGTGGTGGTGCGAGAATCTTATTCTAAAAACCCCTTGATGAGGCTTGTCTTCGTTGTGCTGATGAAATGCTGATGAATACTCTGAAAATGAAAAAAAGCAGACAGAAAAAGAAGCAAAAAAAAACAGCAAAAGCAAAATTTTGTTTGTTTGTTTTCCTTTTGAGTCGTTGAGTCTCTCTTCTTCATTATTCTACTCTTTGGTTGGTCTCATTCTCATCACAAACGCGCGCGCGCGATTAAGAGAGAGAGAGAGAGAGAGAGAGAGAAAGAGCGCAGAGAAGAAAGAGACAGCTCTGAGAAGAGAGGAGAGAGAGAGTTTTAAGGTGATATTATAAATAGAGAGAATAAAAAGAGAGAGAGAGAGAAAGACTTTGACGCTCTTCTTCTACTTTGAGTTGTACCCCCCTCGCTCGTGGTGAAAATCTCTTGTTTCTTTCAACAGAATGGCGGCAACGTTCTTAGCGGGCATGAAAGCCTTGGAGAGAACGAAAGAGAAGGAAACGCAAGCGATTCAAAAGAAAGCGAACTTGGTTTCCTCGTGGTTGTTAGAAAGGAAGGAGGAGATTCGAGAGAGGATGTTGTTGACGGAGAAGACCAATACGACTACTAATGTGAACAACAACATCATCGAACAAGAAGAAGGAGAGGAAAAGAAAAAGAGATTAGTTGAAACAACGACAAAGAAGAGAGGGAAATCATCGTCGTTTACGTCGTCGTTGTCCACCTCGCCGGAGAAAAAGAAACAGAAAGAAAACATCGAGGTTATCGTCATCGATGATGAAGACGCGAAGCCGCCAGCCAGCGCGACGACTTTGAGTAAGAAGAAACGGAAATCTTCTCAACCAACCGTTGTGGTTTTTCCAAAAAACAACGAGAGCAGTCAACAAGCGTCGAACGAAGAAACGAAGAAAGCTTCTATTCCTACTGCTCCAGCTGCTGCGGCGGCGGAAATACAGAAGAATATAGAAGACGCAGATGCGTCGAGAAAAGCAGGCCCTCCTGTTTCTTCGTCGAAGAAGAAGAAGAAAAAGATGGAAGCGAGTCTCGTGAGCGGCGCGACCGGCGTGGGGGAACAACACCTTTCCGCGAAGAAGAAAAAGACAGATGTCGAGAATGACGTTGCCGCAGGAGACAAAGCAGGGAGCAGTCAAACGGCGGTCACGGCAACAGTAGCGATGAAGAGCTCCACGGAAGTGTCCAGAGTAGTTGGTGAGAAGAAGACGGTACCGGTTTCAGGGGGACAAAAAGAGGATGCGCAAGCGGCACGGGAACAAGAACCAAAAAAGGGGACTGATTTGGTCGCGCCGGAGAAATTGGCGATGAAAAATAATGTTTCGTTTAGCACAACAAAGAATAACATGGAGAATAAGCGACCGGTGCAACAGCAGCATCAACAACAGTTGCAGCACAGAGTCGTTGCTCCGCTGCCACCGTCGTCACTACAACCGCAGCAGCATAGACCGACGACCGAGGAGGAGGAAAAAGCGAAGCGCGAAAAGGCGAGAGCGAGAGGCATGGCGTTTCTTAAAGTCGGTACCTCTTCAAAACCGAGCATGAAAACGAAGAGCGCCGCCGCGGCGCGGCTCAACGCACCGGCACCGCAAGTGAAGCATCCGCAGCAACAACAACAAAATAAGACAACGGTGGAGAAGATGCAAGCGCTCGCGAAAGCAATGGAGGTCGCGTCTGGTAAAATCCCCTCTTCCTTGGCGCCGGTGCAACCGGCGCCGTCAACGCAGCACGCGGCAGCAGCGATCGAAGAAAACCAAAGGGCATTAGCTGATCGAATGAAGCGCGCGGAGGAATACAACGAGAGATTGCGGATGGAAGAAAAAGAGAAGCAAATGCAACGAGAGCGAGAGGGGCAAAAGTTAGAAGAGCAAAAGAGAAGAGAGTTAGCGGAGAAGAAGAAACGAGAGCAGCGTGAGGAAATCGAACTCCAAGAACGAGAGCAAAATCGTCTCCGTATGGAGAAGATGGAGCTGGCTAAGAGAGAGAGAGAAATGGCACTGAGCGCGCAGCACGAAGAAAATTTAAGAGCGCGTGCAATTTTAGAAGCGCAAGAGCGAGAGCGTCTTCGCGAGAAGCAGCAGCAACAACAACAGCGAACGACGACAAAGCCTGCGCACAACATGCATCCGTCCTCCTCGCTCGTTAAGAATAATAGTTACCAACAACAACGCTCGCAACATCAAAAACAGCACGTCGTTGAAACTACCGCTGATCGCGCTGTAACGGAAAAGAGTAAAAGGCTTTTGGAGAACGCGAGAAACGCCTTGGCGGGCGGTGCAGCGGCGAGTAACATCACACCTTCGAGAAGACACCAGCAGCAAATGATGACACCTTCGAAAATCAAATCTTTCAATGTAACGCCGAGGGGAACACCGTCGAGTCTAGCAAATAACACCAACTACCACGATCGATCCATTCCTAGATCGCACTCGAAGTTTCCGAGTTCGTACGAAATGTCCCCTATGAGAGATGATTCGGACGATAGCGATTCTGAGGACCAGCGAAGAGGGAAGCCGATTCCGCCGTGGGCACACAAAGAGTCCTTGATTCCCATGCTCAAAGCGCAAGCGCGAATGGATCCAGATATGATATTCCCGAATCCTCCCGCGACGTGTTCTTTGTCGCAAGTGTTTGGTAAACCAGCGAGCAACGAAGCGAGAAGAGGTTCCTCCGGAAACTGGCAACACGATAGATTACGCATCGACGAAGAATTGAACTATAAGCGAACGATGGGGTATAGGATCATATAAACCAACACTAATTACTATACGACGGATTGATTGATGTCATTGATAAAGAGTACTATAAAGCTAAATAATCGTTCTAATCGTTTCTTGCTCCGCGTGCGTTGTTATCTTTTATTCCTATGCTTTCAACTCCTTCAAAATTTTAACCGCTTCTGCAACTTCTGCATCGTCGTTCGTCTTTCCCGATTCTTTCATGGATCGAATGAGGGCACCTTGCGCATCTATCTTCGCTTGAGTTTCGGGACTGTATACCTTCTCAACTTTGGTTTTAGACTTTTTGGCCGGCTTATTGGACGTCGCTGGAGCTTGCGCTTCTTCTTTCATAATTTCCCCGTTTTCATCTAAAGGATCCAGTCTAGGGAAAAGCGCGAGCTTGGAAACGGTCGTTCCCGGTTTCAATCCACCCCATACTAATCGCTTTCCCATAGAATCGCTTACGTTGGCATACAAAGGCAAACCAGCGTGCATTTCCTTTATCTTATTTGGTAAAATCGGTTCTAAAATACACGCCGAGATGCGTAAGGCTTCCAAACATTGATACAACACTGCGCCTAAATTTTCTTGTTCGTTTGGATCCTTCGCCATTCTAAACGGTTCGGTTTCGGTGATGAACAAGTCAACTTTGGTAATTATTCGCATCGCGGCTTGCGTTGCTTTGTTGAGTTCCAAGTTTTCGTACGCGCGAACAGCCTCGGCGGCTTCTTTCTCGCATATCGATTTCCAATCGTACCCTTTGAAGATTTTCGAGGTGTCGTCCGATTTTTCCGGCAAAACTCCATCGAAGTATTTCACACACATCGCTGTTGTTCGGGACGTCGAGTTACCGAACGTGTTGACTAAATCCGTACCGTATACTTCTTGCACTCTCGAAGACGCAAAGTTTGCGTCTTGCGCTCCAATGGGACCTTCCGTCGCCAAGTAGTATCGAAACCCATCTAAACCGTAGTGGGTTGAGAACTTGTTCAAAACGGTCAAATCGACAAAGTTACCCAACGATTTCGACATTTTCCGTCCTTCGCGAATCCAAAATCCATGCGCGTGCACTCTCATTGGAAGAGGCAAATCCAACGCCATCAAAACCGCCGGCCAAATGACGGCGTGAAACCACGAAATCTCCTTCGCCATGACGTGCATGGACGCCGGCCAATACTTTTGTTTGGCTTCACCATCTTTAGCCATACCGATAGCCGTGATGTAATTCATCAACGCATCGATCCACACGTAAATGACGTGCTGTTCGTCTCCTGGCATGGGTATACCCCACGTAAAATTCGTTCGCGAAATTGGCACGTCGTTTAATCCGTCGTTCACGCGTTGTAACAACTCATTCTTTCTTTCTTTTGGCGTCAAAAACGAATCGCTCGTTGCTAATAACTCTTTCACCTTGCTTTCGTATTTCGATAATTTGAAGTAATAATTCTCCTCTTCCATTCGCACCATCGGTTTCCCGGAAATAGGCGACTCGTAATTACACTCCTTCGCTTTTGTCTCGGTGTAATACTCCTCTTGTCCTTCATCGTACCATCCTTCGAATTTCCCTAAATACACGTCTCCCGACTTTAGCAGCTTTTCAACAAACGCTTGCACTTGCGTCGTGTGTCTCTCGTCCGTCGTTCTGATAAAATCATCGAACGAAATCTCGTTCGCTTTCATAACCTCTTGAAACACCAGACTGTTCTCGTCCGCCAACGCTTGCGGCGGGATCTGTCTCTTCTCGGCCGATTGTTCCACTTTTAACCCGTGCTCGTCTGTCCCTGTGAGAAAAAACACGTCCATGTTTTGTAATCGTTTGTATCTCGCGTATATATCCGCCACCGTGGAGGTGTACACGTGACCTATGTGTGGTTTGTCGTTGACGTAATAGATAGGGGTGGTGACCATACACTCTTCTCTCGGTGTTCCTGCATTCGCTTGGATAGAGTACCTTTTCCTCCTTCTTCCGCTCTCGTTGCTACTGTGCACGGTTTCACCCGCGTTCGAGCGAGGAAACGATGCAAACGAAGAAGTGGCGCTGAAAGGAGAAGCGCTCGATAGTAAGGAGCGCCTGGTGGTCGCGGCGACTGTCGCAGCTTTAGAAGTCGAAAACGACGTGTAGCATTTCCCTAAACAAAATCGAGAAGAAGAAGAAGAAGAAGCGCGCAACGAAGCGTTGCTAGAAGATGAAGAAATAATCGCTCTTCCTATGAACGCAGATTTTGACGACGACGTTCTCCCAATGCGCGTGGTCGTTTTCGGTGAAGTGCTTAAAAAGCGTAACATTTTGTTGTCGTCAGTATTCTGAGATAATGAAGAAAATTTTGTCCATGAAGATTGGAGTTTTCTTCAAGAGAGAGAGAAGTCTCATAGAAGGAGCTTTTGCACAAACAAGCAACGCTTAGACTTTAATACACATTACAACACGAGCAACATACACATTAAATAAACATAAAACATAAAACACAGATCAGTTTTGGAATTATTCGCAAATCCATTCCACCGGATCTCGCGGGTCGCTGTACGACTGCGAGTCCGCTTTCTGAAACTGGCCACCGGTGCCGTGCAACTGAGGACTGTCGCCGGCGTGCGAGAAGTTTTGCTTGAACTGACCGGGAAGATTTCGACGTCTCATTTTAGCGTCCCATTCTCGGTTCCATAAATTTGCTCCGCCCTTGATTCCGACGATGTTGAGGTAGCCTAACTCGTCCAAAGTTTCCAACGCTTTAATCGCCCTCGTTCGTCCATCGGAGCACACCACCATCAACTTCTTGTTCTTGTCCGGGTACGCCTTTTGCACTTCGCTGGAAAAGTTAGGATTTAATCCAGTTTGTACGTATACTTTTTCATTCAACTCGAAATCGTATTTTCTTTTCGCGTTGACGAGTGGAATCACTTTCAATCTGTTCCCTTTGTTCGGCTGCGCGGCGATATCGACTCCCAGTGGATTAGGACACTTTTCGTTCGCATCGATTTCATCCAAATCTCTCACGTCTAACACGTCGTACCCATCGTCCCACAAACATCTGCCCTCCTCAACAGAGGCTATTCCTTTCTCGGGGAACTGTTCGATGACATTGGATATGTACACAGCGTCCGGCCATTGCGCTTTAATCGCGAAACGAGTTTTTTGTTTTCTTGTCGGCGTACAAGTATTTCTGCTCGTCATCATCATCATCTGACGACAACCATGAGCGAGACTGCTGCTGGAGGTTAAAGCACCAACGCGAGAAAGAGAAGATGAGTTTAAGGACGATGACGAGGAGAGCATGTTTGTTGTTGTTGTTGTTGTCGTCGTCGTTTGTGTTCTTCTTTGCGTGAAAGAAAAGAGGAAGAGATGAGTGTTGGGAAGTGAAGAAGATATGATTATGAGACCATACTCTTCTGTGGTTCATCAATGAGAAGGGAAATTTCAAAATCACCACATAATTTAGAATACACATTCAGTGTCTCCTCTTCGTCCTCCTCCTCCTCCCTTGTTGCTGCTGTTCCTTTAAAAATAAGAAGAAGAAGAAGAAGGAATACGAAGAGGAGCGATAGAATCAATCATCCATGATGAGCAATAAAAGCAAGAAACAGAAAGTCCTCTCGGACGAAGGCGTAAACTTTGCTCTGAAGAAACTGAAAGATGGACAGAAAGGCCGAGACGGTTCCGTGGAAAATGTTTTGAAAAAAGTACAAAAGTTGGAAGCGATTGTCAAGTCGCGGCCGAGTCGGAGGAAGACTCTGAAAGATTTGAACATGGAGGATTTATACAGAGAAGTTTTGGATAGGCCAGAGACGGAAATTGCGGCCGCGATTGAGCAATTGATGTTAGCGGTGGCGAAATCGATTATGGATGGGAACGGGTTCGCCTATCAACTCCCTTCGAGAGGCCAAAACGACCAGGTATACATCGACCAGTTGAATAGAATCGTTTTGAAGAATAAGAGCACATCCGCGGCATTTACGAACATGAGTTCAGTCAGGAAGGTGACAATTTTGACGCGAGTTATGCAGTTAGTCCACGGAGTGTTGAGTAAAGGCATCCACGTGACGAAGAGAGACTTGTTTTATACGGACGTGAAGTTGTTCAAAGACCAGAAAGATTCGGATGCGGTCTTAGACGACATTTCGTGTTTGTTAGGGTGCACGAGAAATTCTTTGCACGTGGTGGCGTCGGAGAAAGGCGTGGTAGTTGGGAGATTGAGGTATAAAGAGGACGGCGACGATATTGATTGCACGAAAATGGGCGTCGGCGGTAAAGCGATTCCGTCCAACGTCGATAAAGTGACGGAGTTACGAACGGACGCGAAGTTTGTTTTGTTGGTGGAGAAAGATGCCGCGTTCATGCGATTGGCCGAGGATAGGTTTTACAACAAGTATCCGTGCATTATAATTACGGCGAAAGGTCAACCGGACGTGGCAACGCGTTTGTTTCTTTCCAAAGTGAAGAGAGAATTGAAGTTGCCGGTGTTGGCGTTGGTGGACGCGGATCCGTACGGATTGAAAATCATTTCTGTATACATGCAAGGTTCTAAGAACATGGCGTTTGACTCTGCGAATTTAACCACTCCGGATATTAAGTGGTTGGGCGTTCGTCCGAGCGATTTAGATAAGTTTAAAATCCCCGAGCAGTGTCGATTGGAAATGACCGCGAAGGATATCGAAACGGGCAATCACATGCTGAAAGAAGATTTCATCCAACAGAACCCGGACTGGGTGAAAGAGGTTGAAATTATGTTGAAAACGAAAACCAAGGCGGAAATTCAGGCGCTGAGTAGTTACGGGTTTCAGTATTTATCCGAGGTCTATTTGCCGTTGAAGTTACAAGAAGGCGATTGGATTTAAAAAGTTGGATTTTACGAGAAAACATTTCACCAACCCACACGTTGTACAATAGAGAGAGAAAAAGAAAGAGAAATACACACACACACGCATTCATCATTGCTTTCATATGTTTATAAATATCCAATCTTTGCATTACTATTTTGCTTTCTACCTACAACTACTTCTATGTCCTACTTCCATGCCTCAAAAGCTTCTCATCGCTCACGAAGTGAAATCTAAAAGCAACTGAGGTAATATTCGTTCCAAATGAACTCCAGTCACCGAGCTATCCCCGTCCTCCTCCGCAGCTGCGGCAGCTCTGTGCACGACTTCTCTCAAAAACGAATTCATCACCGCGTTCGACGCGATCAACGCTTCGTCCGTGATGTTCATTTCTTCTGAATCTGAATCTCCATTTTCTTCTTCTTCTTCTTCTTCGTCGTCGTCGTCTCCTCGCATTTTCTCTGCGGGTATTCCTCCTTCGAGTAATCGCTTCTCCCGTTTCTTTTTCGCCGTTTCTTTCGCCCAGGAAATCCGAAAAACTTCGAGAAGTACTTCTGGAGTCATTATTGTTAAAGTAGTAGAGCAGTAGTTGTGACGATGTGTGTTTTAAAGCAGTCTCTCTTTTGTAAGAGAAAAAGCGAAAAAATCTGCGCACTTTGCAAAAAAAACGCACAAAATTATAAAAAAGATACACAACGCCGGCTGTTCCTCGTGTCAACACGCGCTCTTTCTTCTGGACAATGGGCGAGAAGCAACAGTCACAGTCCACGGTCATCGCAAAGTTGCAAACGGAGAAGGACATACTTCTGTTTTCGTTTTTCGCGCTCCTGTTCGTACTTTGGGCCGTTCTTAAAAACAACAACAACAACAACAACAAGGAAAGAAAAGAGGTGAAAATAATACGCGTTCAAAAACCAAAGACGAGGAGCGGAACTATGATGGAACGAGGTGCCAGCACTCTTACGCAAGTTTTTACGCACCAAAGCGATGTTTTTCGCGCACATCTGCTTCCAAAGCTTAACGATGTTGACGTCAAGTTTTTAAACCTGGTTTCGAGAGAGACGAAAGAAGCTATTCACCGAGCCCGTAGGAAAACAAAGAAGAAGTCGAGAATCTCTGATTTTACTTCTATTTCGACTTTACGATACGCCATGGATCGCATTTCAAAGTACGATTGCAATGCACCAAGCGAACAATACGTTTGTTCAGAAGTTGCCGCCACCGGAAGACTCGATATTTTGAAGTGGTTGGTGGGTGCGAAGAGGCTTTCGCTGGACGAAAGAACTCTAGAGCAAGCCGCTGAAAGAGGTCATCTCGAGTGCCTCGTGTACGCGAGAAAAGAACGCGGCTGTCGCTGGACGGAACCTCACGAAGGGGAATATTTTTGTGAAAGTTGCGGTGAATGGCACGAGGACGAGGACTTCGAGCCGAGTGACAGACCGATAGAACTCGCCGCTCTTAACGGTCATATCGAATGCGTAAGATTTTGCCACGAAGAAGAGTGTCCTTATCAAGACGAGCAGTTGGCAATAAATACCGTTCTTTCGCAAAATATTGACCTTCTGGAGTACGTGCACGAAACGATGGAAGTTGAATTGTTTTGCGGTTGGCAAAGTATCGTCGAGGAAGCGGCTGAAATTGGATTCCTCGAAGGATTGAAATACTTGAAAGAACACTCCGAATCCGAATGGGAGGATGTCGACCAAGAAGTAGCGTGTACTCTTGCCGCTGCAAATGGGCATCTCCAATGTCTAAAATATCTTCATGAAAATGAGTTCGCGTGGGACGCAAACGTGTGTAATTCCGCGTACAAAAATGGTCACATGGAATGTTTCGAGTTTGCGAGATCGAAAGGCTGCGCTTTCGACGAGTCTCTTTTGAGAGGTACTTTTTGAGAAATAGAGAGAGAGCTGTTTTTCCGCGTTTATGAGTAAGAGTAGTTCTTTTTCTTGCGATTTTTGATACACACAAATATACTATTGAATTACTTCGATGGCATCGCCGCAACTGAAACAAGATTTATGCAGTATCGATTACCCTTTCTGTCTGGGAGATTATGGCCTAAATGCGTGCCCGTAGTACTTACGGCTTCGCCGCCAGGGACGCAGCGAACGTTGTCCCAAACAACTTCTTCATCGCGAAAAGAGGGCCAACCGTGGGCACGAGATTCCGACTCAAACTCCTCAAAAGTTCTGCCTCTCGGTGCCACGAACAACGGCTTCCCAGTGACGGAGTCATAATACGTCGTCTCTTTCGTCCGATCGACTTCTTTCAAGAAGGACGTCGAAAGGAAATATCCCGCATATTCCGCGTAATGACGATTGAAGTTACAGATTCTATCAGCGGTTTCGTAATCACAGTTCCAACGCAACTCTTTCTGAACGGGAGAGTCTGACGTTCCGTGTGCTTTTTTAGACATGATGGATTCATCCGCCATGATTGGATATGTACTCCCCGCAGGTGCGTCGGCTCCTTTACACCCGTCGGAATCTTCTTTTCCTCCTAACCCGTTCGCCCATTCGATGATGCCCGCTTTGAAGGAGGAGGAAGAGGAGTGTTTTCTTCTACCGGATGATGACGACGACGATGAGGAGGAGGAAGGAGCGTTGCCCATTCTTACTGCGTTTAACGTGAAAGTGCTTCGTAACAAGTTGGCAGCCATTGCTTTTTCGTTCGTGTGTGTTTGTTAGAAAAGAGAATGACGTATTCGGTTTTGGTGAGTGAAATGAGTGAAAAAGTAAAATTAAAAGAGATATTTTCGTCGTATCCGTTTTATCCACAGACAGAATATCTCGTCAAAATCGCATAATATGTACGCACCATCATCAACAACGACAACGACAACGACATGGATGACAACGAGAATCACGTCATCGGTCGTCTCTTCTGTTCAACGTCGCGTGCAACTGTCGCCGCATAATCCACCGGTTGGAAGAAGAAGAAGACCGAGAAGAGCAGCAGCAGTAGCAGCAGCGACCAATAATAACAACAACAACGAATGCGTCAAGACAAAGCGAGAGATGTTAACGTTGACTGCCGCGATGTCGTTTTTGACTTTTCAACGAGAACAAGCGCGAGCGGATGATGAAGTAGTAGTAGTAGAAGAGGAAGAAGTGGCAACTGCGGAGAAAGAAGAAGAACCTGTTATTGTCATGCGCGATATTCGTACGGTTGTAATCACCGGTTGTAACCACGGTATTGGATTAGACGCCGCGACAAAGTTTGCAAAGACGAACAACTTGCAGGTGATTTTAGCCTGCCGCACGATGGCAAAAGCAAAAGAAGCGAAATATGAAATATTAGACGCGATTGCAGCAGAAGGCGGACGAGTGAACGATCCTTCCTTGTTGGTGCCGGCTGAGTGTGACCTCGCGGATTTGGAATCTATCAAGACGTTCGCGACGTCTTTAGGAGATGAACCGATTGATATTCTATGCTTGAACGCGGGCGTTCAATACGCGGGGAGTAAAGAGGTGAACAGAACAAAGGACGGGTTCGAGGTGAGCATGGGTACGGACCATTTGGGTCATTTCTATTTAACAAACTTGTTGTTGAAAAATGTTGAAAGTGCGGCGAGTTCCTCGACGTTAAAACCACGAATTGTTATCACGGCTTCCGAAGTCCACGATCCGGAATCTCCGGGAGGAAAGGTTGGGAGAGGCGCCGGCTTAGGGAATTTTGATGGCATTAAAGAAGATGGGGCGGAATTCGAGTTGATGGATGGTTCTGAGTTCGACGCCGACAAGGCGTATAAGGACAGTAAACTCGCGAACATTCTGTTCGCAAACGAGTTGAACCGACGACTAAGGTTAGCCAACTCGCAAATAAACGTCGTTTCGTTCGGCCCGGGCTTAATCACCCGCTCAAATTTTTTCCAACACCAAAACCCCGTGTTTACTAAAGTTTTCGATTTCGCAGCGAACGATTTACTTCATGTTGCGGAAACTGTATCGGGCGGTGGAGATTGTTTAATTAAAATGGCGTTAGATCCAGAGTTGGAAAATAAAACGGGAGTATATTACAACAATGACCTTGGAGGAGATACCGGTCACATTTTCCATGAGGCGTCGACCAGTAAAGAGAGCATGAACACGGAGGAAGCTGAAGATCTTTGGACTTGGTCGGAAGCGCTCGTCGGTGAGGAGTTTGACGTCTACATCTAATGATAGTGTTTTTGTTATTGCTATGATATGTTATTGCTATGCTTTGTACTTGTAGGTACCCTTGGTAACTAAGTAGGTACTGGTACTTAGATACCAGGTTCCTGAGATACAGTATGATACTATTTCGTTTTCGCTTTCTTGTTACTCTTTTCTTCTCCTCCAGATTTCTTTTCTTTCCCAGCCGCGTAAGCTTCATTCATCCAAGCCATGCACTGTTTCGAAGCTATGGCGTGGTCAACCATCGGTTTCGGGTAATCCACGCCGACAATGCATCCAGCTTTTTTTTGAACTTCCAAAGGTGCCGTCCAAGGTTCGTAAACGTATTTTGAAGGCATGTCCTTGAGCACCGGCAAGAAATGTTTCACGTACGCTCCTTCTTTATCGTATTTCTTGGCGAATGAATGTGGGCCGTAAACGCGAAAGTATTGATAAAAGAAAGAGGAGGCCGATAACCACATCCAGTTTCCGTTGTTTAAAGCCCAGTCTGCGTCAACCAGGTCTCTATCGAAGACCCGGGCGCCTTCCTCCCATGAAATGAACAAGTCTCCTCGCGTCAAAAAACACGCCACGGCATGTCTGGCCAGATGATGCATCCAGCCTTCTTCTTTCAACTGCGTCATCGCAGCATCGATCCAAGGGAACCCGGTTTGCGCGTTTTCCCACTTGGCGAGATTTTCTGGATCGTGCTTCCATTTGATTTGTTTGCATATTCTGTTACCGACCATTTTATCGTAATTCGGGGTACCGCACGCGTTGACATAATAAAATTCGCGCCATAAAATCTGGCCCATCAAACTCGTCGGAGGATTCGTGTGTTTTCCTTTCAGCTCGTTCTTCAAGATATCTTGCAACTCAAAATAAAACTGTCGTACCGAAACAGTACCAAACTTAAGATGCGGCGAAAGTGCCGTCGTCGAAGGCCACAACAACGACTCTTCTTTTGGAGAAGAAGAAGAAGAAGCTTTCTTCGCCATTTCAAACGGATTCAACGCTTTTCCGCTGCCCTTCTCTTTTGCGAACAACTGACACGGCGACGACTGTGGCTTATCAAACTCTTGCACGTATTTGTATCCGTCTCCGCCTCTGCACAGGGCGCCGCGCATTCGTCGCAATCCTTCAGTTTCGCCGCCTTTACCACCTTTGAACGAAAGACTCTTCGCCTTGTATCCCAAATCCTCCAGGGTCGGTATACCGTTCGCGTATTTGAACTCCTTCGAAAGAGCATCTCCTGCGTTTGCTATCACTCGCAGGGAATTCTTCGGCGGCTCCGGCACTGGACTTGGTGGCTCGCCGACGTTTGCGAGTACTTTCTGAAAAGCGCCCATCGTGCTCGGAGGAATGCCTTTCGCCGAAGCCTTACTCAGCAAAAATTCCTGGTCATACAAAGTGTGCGACGCGTACGTGTTCACATCCACGTTGAGTTTCTTGCACATTTCGATTATTTCTTCGTCGCGTTGCTTACCGAACGGTTCCACTTGTTCCTTTTCGAAGTATATGGAGGAAACGTTAAACTTCTTGATGACGTTCGGCAACACATCTTTCGGCTTTCCTTGGACAACTGTTAAGCAATTGTTCGCGTCGTTCACATTCTCAATCGACAATAAGGATCCCAGATTATCGTTCAAGTTTGTCAGCGATTGCAATAAAAAGTTCATTCTGTTCGCTCCAACGCTCTTCTCGTTGCAAAACCACGGATCTAAGATGAACAGTGGCAAAACTTTTTTGCTCTCGTCGCCGCCGCCGAAATTTTTCGCATCTATCAAAGCTTCAGACAACGCCGGATTGTCGTGAATGCGCAAACCTTTGCGAAACCAGACGATTGAGGTCGTCGCTTCATTGCCCATGGTTGTAAATGATGATGATGTTTGACCAGATGATATCGTTTGTCTTCTTACACGCGCGATTGATGGAGAACGTCGTTGATTAGTAGTAGCAGTGGTAGTAGTAACGAACGTCGACGAAAAATTCGATGACGACGACGCTTTTGCAATGTGAAAGTTTCTCGAACAACACCCGGCGAACGAGTTGTGATTCGAAGTCAACGCTCGACGAATGATGATAATGATGACGATTGTGAACGAATAAGGTATCTCTCGTTCGAATGTGTTCGATTGTATTTACTAGTATAGCAGCAGCACGCGTTTGAAGCAAGGAGAGGGAGAGCAAATTGGATAAATCTCTCTCTTTTGCGCCTTTTTATGTGGAAAATAAAAACAGCTCCCACCTTGTTATCTCTCTCTCAGTCTTTCTCTCTCTTTCTTCTTACTAAAGAGATAGCGGAACTTCGTTTTCTTTCCCTTCCGAATTATCGTCGATGATGTTACCGTCGCCTTCCTCCTCGTCGATTCTTCCTCTCAAAATCCTCTCTACTTCCGCTTCTTCGACGAGTTGGTCCAACAACTTTTCGTCATCCTCTTGTTCGTTTTGGTTAGAACCCATTGTTGCGGCGACGGAGTAAATAGAACCACCGTATTCAGAACCACCAAAGTCTTTCACACTACCCACGTCATCTCCGCCTCTGGAGGAAACCGCATCTGAGCGAATGGAACGCACGTCGTCTTCGATTGGAAGCGGCGGAAAGGAAACATTTTTGAACTTGGAATTTTGGCGCTGAGCGAAACTTTCACCCGCGAGGAGATCCCCATTGGGGATGTTCTCGTCGTCATTTTTATTATTGTCGTTGTTGCTAATGTTGTCAATGCTATCGTTGTCGTCGTTGTCGTCCTCGTCGTCCTCGTCGTCGCTACTATTGGTATTACTATTATCGTTTTTGCTGACGTTGAATTTCAATGCTGCCATCATTTTTTTAGCCTCTTCGATTTGTTGCAACGCTTCTTTTTCCATCTCCTTTTGTTTCTCCGAAGTTATCGTAGCGAACGGATTCGATCCCGGTGGTGCTTCCGGCTCGAGTGCCGCTTTGCCGTAATAGTTGTCCGGATCTTCTTCTGATGCTTCTGATTCCGAATCTGCATACGTATTCGTACTCGCAGCATTCGCCTCGCGCTCGTCGACTCGCGGCGGAGGGGGCGACAGTGAACGAGGTGGTGGTGCCGCACGCTCCGTGCCTTGTACCGAGGAATCTGAATCACTATCGGAGCCTTCGTTGTTGTTATTATATCGTCCTCCTCCGTTCACTATTTTCGTCTCCGTGGAGTTGTTGTCGCCTGCGTCGTCGCATATTCGTCTATTCGAAGAAATCGACGACGACGACACATTGTCGTTTTGTTGCCGACGTGAAGATGACACGTTCTTCGTGTTCTCATCATCATCGTCATCATCGTTTCCATCACCAAAATTTTGAGCCTTTGCCTGTGTCGTAAATTCTTCCCTTTCCGCCCGTTTCGCCTCGCGCAAAACCTCATCGGAAAGGAGTTTCAACAGCCTCCCTCGTTTCACCGCAGCCGAGCAATTGTCGGGTAAATCGTACCCCATAAATCGAACGTGTGCCTCGGCTATTTGCTCAGGCATCGTACCCATCACTTCAATAGATCGTTCTAATCGATCGATGGCTGTCTTTGACGCCGCTTTGTGTGAATACATCGTATCTTCTCGAAGTGGTGAGTGTAAGTAAGAGAGGAATAGCAGAGTGTAGTAAAGTTTCTTTTGTTGACTCCAATCTCATACATACATTCAATTTAGGGTATCAAAAAAATTGGCCAGAAGCTTCTCCTTCGCACGTTTTTCCAATCAATCGTCACCCCCCCTTTGCAAACGGATTACATCGAAGCGCCGTATAAAATTCTTTTGTTCTTTTGAATCATCTTCACATAAAACGCGGATTTAAACGCCATAAGAAAGACTCTTTCACCGATCGAAAAGAAAGAGAAGAGATCGAAGAAGCGAACGCGAGTGCGATTGAACGGAATACAGAAGGTTAAGGAGGAAAAAGACTTGGTTTTAAATTCTTCGACGAAGAAAAAAATCAACGATCACATCGTCTTCTTCTTCTTTCCTCTTTCCGGTCTTTCCAAACCTCTCCTTTTGTGTTTGAATCCTCCTCTTCTTTCCTTTCGTTCCCGTCGTCAAAAGTGAGCAAGGAGTAGCAGAGATGATGATGATGACGGAGAAGAGATCAGATGCATTGAAGATCCTCCTCGCGATAGTCTTCGCGTTCTTCTCCGTTCTTTTCGCGACTGCGGAGAAGACGCCCAGGAAGATTTTTTGGGTGCCACACGTAGACCAATCGGCTGATTCCACGGAAATCTTTGTCGATTTCATCGACGAAGAAGTGAGCACGATCACTTTGAACTGGAACGTTCTCTCCAGCGACATTTGGTACGTTTAATAGTAACAGAGACAACGCTCTCATCCGAGAAAGAGAGAGCGAAACAAACGACGTCGATCGCGCGATAGAAAAGAAAGAGAGAATCTGTCGGTTCAAATTATTTTGGCCGTAGATCAAAGCCCCTCCTCAAAAGAAGAGCGGCGCGCGGGGGGGGGTCTCTCTATTCTTTTTCAAAAAATCCAAAGCGTTTTTTCTCTCAATCGCGTTTTATGAAATGAAAAGAAGTTTCTTCTTCTTCTTCTTCTTCTTCTTCTTCTTCTACGTTCAACGCATTCATTCTTTTGTCTTTGCGATCGTTAACGGTGTCGTGTTTCATAGCACGTAACGCGCAGTAGAGAAACTGACCATCATCTTCTTTCTTTTCTTTTTTCGCGAAACAGGATTTTGAAGAAAGTGGAAGCGGGATACGTACAACAAACGACTGGTTTTCTCGATTCGACGTGCTTGACGGGTGCGCAGTTAACATCCTTGAGTGGCGCGGAAAAGCTTGTCGATTATACGACGACACAACCGTTCGGAGCGCTTGAATTGAGCGTTGAAGTTGGATGGACGTGGTATTTAGTCGCCGGAGAGAAAACGGAGTGCGACGACGGCTACAAGATTGCCATTTCGAGGTCGGTGTACTCGCCGTCGCCGCCACCGCCGACTCCGAAAGCGCCGCCTGCCCCCTCGCCACCGCCACCGGTACCAGCACCACCACCGCCACACCCGGAACCGGGGACGCCACCGCCATGGAACCTGTCACCGCCGCCGGTGGTGTTGGAACGATTCGTGAACCCAATGCTCGAGTTTTATTCGTCCCTGCAAGGTATGTTCACCGTGTTCCCGTACGGGTTACAATACAAGCACGACATGGGCTCGACCATGTCGGGAATAGGCCAACAACACAACAGGGATTCGATTGCTATTGTTGCCAACGCGATCGGTGCGGTGAAGAACGAATCGTCTGCGCAGCCGCTCATGCGCGGTGATCCGTTACAAACGGCGTCTCAGTTTGTTGGGACGTTCAGCTTGACGTCCACAGCGACCGTGACTGACCTTTACCCAGGTATTCTCAGAGCGATGCAGGACATCGCGAACTCGGTATCTGTCACGGGCATTGTGGATGAAACTGGTGCAAACACGTACGCCGGCGTTGCGGTTGAAGTTTTGTTTCACCAAGAGCCGTACAGCTGCGAGAGAGTGCCGGGCGCTGTTTGCGACGCTGATCTGACCCAGGAAGATCGGGAAGCCGCGCCGGATGATGGCGTTCGCTCGGTATCTGTTTCCTTGAGGCACCCGGAGAAGAGCTACGTGACTCTCGCAAAGGAAGCGATTCACGTCGCTTGCGATTCGGGGTCTCTCGTTACCAAGTTGACCACGCCGGGAAATATCGGCGACGTCGGACCGATCGATACGGTGACTGATTGCACAACTGGCGTAAGCACGCACGATACGTGGGGCGTGTATGAGCCAGTGGTTGAAGCCGACCCGAGAGGTGAGTTTGTCTACGCGACGTTCTATTATCCGGATGGTTTCACGCCAGCATTGGAGCAGCAAGTCGTTGACGCCGTCCTCCCATATGTGGGCGAACAGAAATACGTGCAAACCGACTGTAAGTCCTGGCCGATGTCTCCTCCATCTCCACCACCTTCCTTCCCGTCGCCGCCACCGAATTCACCGCCTCCACCGAACAAACCACCGGGGTGGGTGGCACCGCCGCCGCCGCCGCTACCGTCAAGGAATCCGCCGCCGCCATCGCCGCCGCCGCCAAGTCCTCCTCCCCCACCGCCATCGCCACCGTCGCCACCGCCCGCGGCTCCATCGCCGCCGCCACTTTCACCTTTCCCTCCGCCATCGCCGCCGCCGCCGTCGCCACCGTCGCCACCACCAGCGTCCCCATCGCCGCCACCGCCGCCGTTGCCGCCGCCTGGCATGCCGCCGCCGTCTGAGGCTGCTATGTATTGCAACATTTATGTCTCTTTACCGACCAGTTCAGTCAAGAATCAAGTCAAAGCTGCTATTGATGCGCTTGCGGATGTCAAATCCACGCAGGGAAATTCAGCTCCGGTACGAGCTGGAGGTCGAGCAAGGTATACTTCCATCGAGTTGGAGTCGAAGGATCAATCCTTCGAAATGGGCTTTATTGCGGCTCGGCTGTATCCGTTTACGGCCACAGAACTTCAGAGATTGCGAGACAAACTCACTTCTGTCCCAGGCTTGTATACCATTAGGTTCGGGTGGTTGGGCGCCGAAAACTCTATTGGAAGGAAGTTCAGTGCGAAGGCCAAGACGTTGTCGCAAGCGCGCGCTTTTCATTTAGCTGTTCAGCAATGGGTGAACACTTTACCAGCCTCAACTGAGAAAGATCAAGAGTGCATAGAAACTTGCACGGCGAGTGGAGTAGAAGAGGCTCAGTGCATATGCACGTATGGCCAGGTGTTCGTCATCGACACTGGCGCCGGCGTACCAGAAAAAATCTCTATGAACCAGAAGATGACCATTTATCACGACAATTTCTTCTACTCTGGGGAATACGATGAGTCGTCTGCGGTCACGCAACAATCTATTCGAACGTACGATTTGAGTAAATCAATGGCAAGCGCCCTTGGTTATCCGGTGAGTTTCAGGTTCAATCGATTGGGTTATGTGGAGAGAAAGCCGTTGGCGCCGCCGCCGCCACCACCGTTGAACTTAGCTCAAATCATTTACAACGGCATCGAGAATGTGAACGACGAAGGTTACTTCTTGTCGCCGAGCGATAGCGTTGGTTTCGCGTTCGGTATGGTGTTAATTATTGTTGTATTGGCGTACGGTATGAAGTTATTTGGCGAACCGCGCGACTCGTTCAAGTTGTTGTTCTTCTGCTTCTACCCGAAGTTCCGCAAAAAGTACAGAGAGATGGCGAAGAATGCCGTTGAGAAGATTAAAGAGGACAATAGATTTGATACCAACGATAAGGAGGGTGGTTCAGCGAACAGTAGCGACTTAGGTGACGAAGAAGCTGGAGCTTCTAGACCTTTCATCAAGAAGTTTTAGATCATATATGAAAAAAAAGAGAAGAGGAAACGGCTCAGATGTTGAAGAAATTTTTCATCGCCCGTCTTTTGCTCTTAAAATATAACAACGCAGATAGATAGTTAAATAAGGCGAAGCCGCTTTGTAAGAATAATATATTATGTTTTTAACTTTTATATAATATGTAACAACTTGACAGTAAACGCTTCCGCATATAACTTTCGTCCCGACCTTTCTTACGCATACGCAGCATCAAGGGCCTTCTTGTACTTCTTCACGAGATTTTGACGCTTCAACTTGAACGCCGCGGTGACCATGTCATTGTCCGGAGTCCACGGTTCCGCATCGAGCGCGAGCTTCGATGGGATTTCAAACTTGGCCAACTTCCCCTTGCACACGGCTTGTACCGCAGACGTAACTTCGGCGACGACCTTTGGATCTTTGATCACCGAATCGATAGAGCCGGAAATTCCGTTGCTCTCCGCAAACTTCTTCACTGGAGCTTCATTCACAACCACCAAAGCAATCACGTGCGACTTGCTCGATAACGCGTAGCACATCGCAGAAGCGACGTAAGGGCACTGCTTCAATACGTTTTCAACTTTACTGAGCGCGACGTACTCGCCGAATTGTAACTTCACCAAATCTTTCTTGCGATCGATGATTTGCAACTGACCTTTCTTCGTGAACTGACCGATATCTCCTGTGTGGAAATATCGAACACCGTCGATGAGCGAAAACTCTGTTTCGTTCTTCTTCTGCAACTCTGCGTTTGGCTTATCGCTCGGCACGTAGTAGCCCTGGCAGACAACCGGGCCACCGATGAGAATCTCGCCTCTTGGTAAACCAATGCTGGCATCGTTCTCATCTTTGGTCGAGTAGTTTCCTTCCTCCCAGTCCTTCAAGATGATCTTCGTGGAAGTTAAAACACCACCGACTGACGCGGAAAAATCACCTGGCGTGCAAATGGTGCCACACGATGCGGTTTCGGTCAAACCGTAACCTTGAAGTACTGGGCAACGGAAGCACGTTTGCATGAAAATGTGCGTCTCGCGGGATAAAGGAGCGGATCCGGAAACCATTTGACGGACTTTTCCGCCAATCAGTTTTTGTACCTTTTTGAAAATCAAAGCGTTGAAGAACGCCGTGGATCCAATTCTTCCGGCGTGAAACTCCCTTTCTCCAGCGGCTAACCCGGCACCGACAAGTTTCTTAAGTAATGGACTCGCCGCGGCAAATTTGGCTTGAACCGCTTGGCGCACTCTGTCCAAAACAGCCGGCGCAAAAACCATAAAGGTTGGTTGTAAAGTCGGCGCGTCACCTCGGGAGCCGGGAGCGAGTTTCAAACCCGTATCGGTTAGTGTCTGTGGCGACCCATAACCAATAGCAGCACCAAGTGCCATCATGAGGCATTCAGCCGCCATTTCCATGATGTGTGCCAAGGGCAAGTACGCCAAGTAGACGTCTTGGTTTGTCAAATCCGCGGAATCGTTCAAACCAGCCATGGAGGCCAACACGTTCGAGTGCGCCAAGACGACACCTTTTGGTGCTCCTGTCGTACCCGACGTGTACATGATGACGGCCGTGTCTGTCGATTTAGGGGGAACCGGGTCGCATCTCTTCTTGGACCCGGAGTCTTGGATGTCCGACAAGGCGTGCGCCTTGATGGATTTCGGCAACTTTGAGGACGAGATATGTTCCTGCTGATCCGTACCGATGCACACGATGTGCTTAATGGACGGACACTTCGATGCGACGGCTTGAACAGTTTTTAATAACTTCCCGTCGCACACGATGATTGAAGCCGAAGTTTCGTTGATACCATGTTCGACGCCTTCCGCGCCTAACGTGGCGTAAATAGTCACAACAGAAGCGTTCGTGCGAAAGCACGCCTGCGCGGTGATCATCCAATCCGCCTTTGTGTCCGCGTAGATGATCACCTTATCTTTCGGTTTCAACCCACACGTGTTGATTAAACCCGAGGAGACGTTGGCAACTTTTTCGTTCAACTGCGCAAACGTCAACCAGTCGTATTTATCGCTCAAGTGCAATTTTTCAAAACCTTTGGCATCGGTTTCCGTGTTGATGATTTTTCGTTCGCCAACTGCCGGTCTCGACCCGTTCACTCTGACGGCGTAGTTGAAAACATCCAAAACGGTTTCACAACCGGGAAACGGGGTGGTTGAAAAGTCGCTCGGTCGATCGGCGTTGGACCAAACGGCTAACCCGTTCGATGCTTTCGATCGAACGGAATATTCACCTTTCCTTTCCGGGTAATGCGGTCGTCCCATTCTGAGCTTTAAAAAAAGAGCTGCACAGATACCTCCAGCTGCGTATTCCATCTAATAAATCGTCTTCTTCTTCTTTGAGAAGAAATAAAAGCGAGCGTAGTATTGTTTATCAAGCAAGCGACGGCCGCAACAACAACAACAATAACACCCGATTGAATAAGTATCGCGTTGAGACACAACAAGAATTGGACGATCAAAAATAATTCTGACGCGATTAAATTTCTTTTTGCATGCATCTGTGCGAAGAGAATTTTTTTTTATTTTTGAGACGTGGACAAATCCCGTAAACCGAGGTTGAGATATTTTCAACAGCAGAGCACCAGACACCAGAGGATTTTTAAATAGATAATTTGGTTTTGCAAGGAAAAAAGTGCAGAAACGCGTCATTATTGCGAAAGACTAAGCATACACATATTATTACTAAAACTAAAACGTACTTCTTTTCTCCCTTCTTCTTACGCAGGGGCTCTTTCTGCCTTGCCGCCGCTGCTATTGCGTTTTCTTCTTGCTCTCGCCCACTTTGCGGGAAACCAGTTTTTTTTGAAGTGCGATTGGAAGAGAAAGCCAACGAAGATGGTTCCTATAGCCATCTCCGTGCAGCATAAATAAAGTATGTATACCAAACTCGCCGGATTATTGAGCTTTAAAATAGTCTCATCGTAACTTCTCCCGAGAGATAAACCACGCAACGATAGCGTCAACGCTTTTCGGTACGTTATGCCCTCGGTTTCGTACAAAAGAAGCGTGGTCAAGGAGCCCACTACCGTAATCATAAAAGGCGCGAAGATGAGCATGAAAGACGCCAAACCCAAGATTTCTCCAACTTTGAAGCTGAAAAAAACAGAACGCGAACCAATTGCTCTCGCTCTCGCATCAGAGTCCGATAAAAGAGTCACTCGAAACACGTCAACTAAAACAGCTTCCATTTTAAACGCCCAAAATTTGATGATTTCCAAGTCGCTCAGTAACGCCACGGTGGTCAGAATTATTAAATACGACCAAATCGAAAGCATTACGGATAAGCAAACCCCACTCGCGTGACTGGGATAATCCATGTTGTTGTTTAAATTTATCGGTGACTTTACGATTTCTCCTACGATGAAGAAGAACGAGTGTTCTAAACTCCAATCTTCTAAATACGAAATGGCGCCCGCAAAAACCACCCCAAAAAAGCACACGCAAATAGGTACCAAAATATACACGAAAGCGGCAAAAAATGCGAATGACATCAACGGAAAGCTCTTCTTCAGCTGTTCTTCTTTGACTTCCTCCCAAGTTAAAGCTTCGGCGAGCCTTTTCCTCGTCTCGTCCCCTTTTTTTTGCCCGCTCTCGCCTGCTCCGCCGTCCGCAAAGTCGCCACCGCTGCGTTTAGACGTAATCGAGGCGTTACTCATTGTTAGAAACATCAGCGAACTTTCCAAGTCGACGTCGTCATCGTCATCGTTTTCGCTTTTCTCTTCTTTCTTCTTTGAATTGGTAAAATCTCTGTTTAACATCGAACTGCTTCTCGCTTGCGCTTCTCTTTCCTCTTTCTTCCTCTTCTTTTCCTCTTCCCGTTGAATTTTCTGCATCTGTTTCAACTTCACGTACGATTCTTTATACGCGGTTCCGCACATTCGGCAATACAAACCTCCTCTTCTATTAGTTGCCTGACACTCGCTGTTTGCGATGCACACCCAATCGTTCTTTGTCGGTTTGTTCATCAAGATGTTTTCTTTGTTGTTGTTGTTGCCTTGTTCGAAATCGAATTTATCGGTCTCCAACTCCACCGCGCCGATTTCTTTCTCTCCTCTGGAGACTCTGGTGACGGAATCGAAGCAGGGGAGAGAAAGAGATCCCATTACTATTCGAGCGTGTGTGTGTGTGTGTGTGTGTGTGAAAGTTCCAAAAGTAGTTGAAAGAGTATACTTGTATTACAAGTGAGGAACGTGAGCTGCAAAAGTGAGTGGTTTTTCACTCAATTTTCTTCTCAATTTGCTTTTTCGTGTTGCAATGTGGCCTTATTATTGAAATAAGGAACGATGACGATGGTGATGATGACTTCAACGCGAATTTTCCCATCGCAAACGACCGCGTCGATACCGACAACCTCGTCGTCGTCTTTATCGTCGTCGTCGTCTTGTTCTTCAATCATCAGAGCGGCGTTTGTTCCAAGCGGAAGGACGACGACGATGAAGAAGAAGAAGAAGACGATGTTGACGTTCCAAAATAAGAGCGCTTTTTCTCGCTTTTTCTTCCACCGGGAGGAAGGATACTTTGTAGAACGTTCAACGAATTTTGATGACGAGGGAAAAGAAAGAGGAAAGAGGATGTCCTGTAACAGTAACAGCAACGCGAGCGGTACTGATGGGAGCAGTGGTGGTGATAAAATCCCTCCGATAGAAACGATTTCCCCGGGTCAATTCGACGACTTGTCTAAAGAGGAGTTACAAAAAGAGCTGGCGGCGAGTTTTGAAATACGAGCGGCGATGGCGGCGAAGTTAGAGTTAGTGGAGGACCAGTTGAGAGCGACGGTCTCGGAAGTGTGCAAGATATTAGCGCTGAAGAGAGAGGCGGAATTTGAGCTCCAACGCATGAAACAGACGTACGAAACAGTGGACGACGACGAGAAAAAGTAAAAAGGAGTAGTATTTTATTGAAGTTGTGAGATGAGTCTTCCCGGCCGACACGTGTAAAAATTCCTCAGAAATATGTCCCACGCTGCGTCTTCGTTTTCGCTTCCTCCTAATATTATTAGTAGTCGTCGTCGTCGTCGTCGTGTGAACAACAACAACAACAACTCTTCGTCTCTCTCGAACAACAAGAACAATAGTATCGAGAAGACCACATTGAAGTCTTCAATCATCATCACTCCTCGCGCATCATCGTCATCAGATAAAATGACGTCAAAACAAACAACGATAGGATTCCTCGGGGCTGGAATTATGGCCGTCCCGATGGCTTTGAATTTAATCAACAACGGCAATCATAATTTAATCGTCTGGAACAGAACGGCTTCGGCATGCGACCCGTTGGTCAAAGCGGGAGCGACTCTAGCGAAGACTGCGCAAGAGGTGTGCGAGAAAGCGGACGTGACGTACGTCATGGTGAGCACCCCGGAGGCGACTTTAGAAGTTGCCACCTTGGCCAAAGATGGTGTCTCTGACGGGAAAGGATACGTCGACTGTTCTACGGTGGACAGACACACGGCCCAAAAAGTATCGGAAATGATCACCAGCAAAGGTGGTCGGTATTTAGAAGGACCAGTGAGCGGATCGAAAGCGCCGGCGGAGAACGGGCAGTTGATTTTCTTATGCGCCGGGAGCGAGAGTCTGTTTAAAGAAATCAACGCCGACGACGCGAATCAACTAAATAAAATGGGCAAAGCGAGCTTCTTTTTAGGCGAAGAAGTTGGTGCCGGAGCGAACATGAAATTAATCGTTAACTCGTGCATGGGTTCAATCATGGCGTCGTTCGCAGAGTCAATCGCGTTGTGTGAAGACGCAAGCTTATCGAAACAAGACTTGTTAGACGTGTTAGCGCTCGGAGCGATTAATGTTCCGATGTTTGGCATGAAAGGTCCGGGGATGATTGCGAGCGATAAGAATACGAAGTTTGCGCCAGCATTTCCTTTGAAGCATCAGCAAAAAGACATGCGTTTGGCCGTCCAATTGGCGGACGAACTCGGTCGCGAGTTACCAGTTGCCGCGGCCGCAAACGAGATGTATAAGCGAGCGAGACGAGACGGGCACGATGACGAGGACTTTGCCGCCGTGTTACACGCCGTGCGAAGAGAGTAATGAATAAGAAAATATTTAGTAGTAAATTACACATTAAAACGATCAATAAATAGTGAGTGCATTATGTAAAAGTTTCATTTCTCCTCTCGTCCTTCATGTTGTGTTCTCAATATAGACAAAGCCGAAAAGAAACCTCTGCTTTATTATTTATTTCTTTCTCAATAAAGGAGAGTTTTCTTCATCTTCATCCGCGCCATCTTTATTCTTTTTCGTGCTGTAGTAATAACCGAAGCCAGCGCACACCAAGCCGCACGAGATAGCGGCCAAAGTCGCCGGATCTCTGAGGTTGATGCTGAGTGAGTTTGTAATCCACAACGGCGACGACTTCGACAAGGACGCTTCTTCAATGAAGAATGACGACGCCGAGGCAACCATAAACCCGCCACAGAGGATGTACATCAAACCAACGAGCGTCTTCATGTATGATGTCATGAAGAAGATACCCAAAACCGCACCAGCGGCGCCAACGTACAAGACGTAGTCGACAGCTATCGGGGCGAAGAGCCCGATGGCGATGGTCGCACCACCGCCAATACCGAATCCGGCGCACGCGGCGAGAATTCTGTAGAACCAAAAGTTATAGAAGAAAATTCCCAAGCACATGACCGCGCCAAAAGCTGCGCCAATATATAATTCGTTATCCGCATTGACCAAGTCACCTGGAATAGCATCCGACGCCATGCCGAGCAAGCGGACGGAAAAGAAAGCACCCGCCACGAAGGTTAAGCAGTATTGGAAATACATGTGGTATTTCAAACCAAAGAAGCAAAAGAGAAAGCCGAGAAAGAGCATCCCGAACGCCTGTTGTTGGTATTATATATGATGATGATGAGAGTGAGTGAGTGAGTGTTCAGGTACTATGAAAATGCGAGGATTTCCAGAAACGAGGACGTGGTGACTTCGAAAAACGACGCGCGAAATCAAAATGTCAGAAAAACACGGTATATTAATAAAGAAAACAGAAGCGACGTACCTCGACGTTCGGAATCGCATCAATCGTGGAGATGCCAGTGGACGCGCCAAGCTGGGTATTGACAGGAGTATCCATGCTTGCGTGATTCTTTTTCTCGTCGCGTCCGTCAGAAAATTTAGTGAAGAAGAGAAGATCACCGAAAATACGAAAGGGTGTTACCACTGAGAACTGTGAGACAAAGAAAGTTAATATGAAGAGGAGCTCTTATAGAGAAAAAGAGGGGAAAATTTATTCGCGTCAAAAAATACGAATACCAGAAGGTTTCGTTCGTTCATTTTGTGTGTGCCGTGATTGATGTTCATTACAAAAAGACTCTTCCTCTACCTTGACGGATTATAGAAGGAGAAGTGTAGAACTCTTTCTTACGAAAAGAAGAGATTTTTAACTTTACATTGGCATGAGCGTAAAGGTTTGCGTCTCCACTTGTTGAATGCCCTTGATGGATTCAACTTCCTTGAGAAAGTCAGCCTCCGGCGCGAAGCCAGCGGCTTCCCACTCACCGAAAGAGTCGCCGTCCAAAGCAACGATGACTTTAAAGTCCATGCATCCACCGCAAACGACTCTTTGGACGCTCTTGACGCCTTTGACTGCCTTCACCGTCGCGAGTTGCTTTTCCAACACTTTTTGGGCGGCGGCTAAAGATGCCTTGTCGTCGTCCGGGGACCATTTCATGCGCCATTCGCGAGCGACCGTGTCGAATTCTGTGAATGAATGAATGAATGAATAGTTTACATTTCGGTGAGTTGAGAAGAGTTTCAATGCTAGAAATAATAGAAAGACGAAGAATACGAAGAAGCAGAAGCAGAGAGAGAGAGAGAGAGAGAGAGAGAGAACGAAACGAAAAATATCTCATGACAGAGACTCCCGGGAAAACAGGGAAGAAGAACAAAAAAAGGAAAGAACGGAATTTTTCAACAACATCAAACAACAACGTACCGACGCCTTCCGTGATGGTAACCTGTGTGATAAATGTAAAGATATCACGCGTGAGTGTGCGTGTGTGTGTGTAGCATGAGAGTTTTTGCGAGGTTAGTTGATTCTCGCGCGCGTTCACACGAAAACAAAAACTAGAGAAAGAAGAGAAAGAAAAAAAGCGCAACCGATCATTTTGTCGGTCGGCTCACATATCGAGAAAAAAAGAAATCGACGACGACGACGACGACGACGTACAGCTTTCGTCATGACTGAGCGTTTAGTATTGATGGTAGTTCTTTGCGATTTGGAGAAAGTGGTGCGTACAGATGCCGCAAAAGAGGAGCGTAAAATAGCTGAAGACATATATGTGAATGTGTATGTGAATAAGATTTTGTGTGACGTTTTCCTCTGCTGTTTTTCTCTCTTCTTTCTTTCTCCCTCTGCTCTGAGGTTTCAAATCTCGTCACAACGAACTTTAAAAGGAAGAAAACCTCATCATCAGCATCAGCAGCAGCAGCAGCGATACAACTCACGATGGTGTCTAAAATGATGGACGACGGAGAGGAAAAGAAGAGCAAGACGACGACAACGACGAAGAAGAGCGTGTTAGAGAGACTAGAGCCGAAGACGAAAACCATACGAAAAGAATCTCGCAATAATTCGCCAACTACTTTTTATAACAATAACAACAACAATTATAATAATTATAATAACAACAGAGGAGGAAGAGGAGGAAGAGGAGGAAGAGGAGGAAGAGGACGAGGGTTCTTTGACAGAGGGTTCAACAGCAGAGGTGGTAGTGGCGGAGGTTATCGCGATGGTGGGAGAGCCAGGTTGAAATCATCTTTGTGCAACCAATTCCCGGCAAAGAAAGATGCTGCGACAGGTGAAGTAATTGTACGGTGCTACGGCTGTGTCATCATCCGCGTAACGACAACCGGCGAAACGAGCCTTTACCGAGAAAATGTCGAGTCTAAGAATTACGCCAAAGCTCTGAATGTTATGAATGAACACCTGAAGAAAATCGGTTTCTCTGTGACATCGTCCAACGAAAATAATACGACGAACGCAGAAGGCATGGATAGTCACATAGCCGATCAAGAAGGAGGAGGAGGAGCTCCTAGATGGAACGTGTCTGGCATGAAGAAATTCATGCTTTTCGTCGAAGGCATGACTTTACCACCGCCTCCGTCACCAGGCCCTGGGAGAGGTTTAGCACTGCTCTTGCCCACGAAAGTGTGAAAACTGGCTTCGACGACGACTCTTTTGCGACGAGGAAGACGAGAAAGACAGTTGTATTATAGCGTACGAAAGTTTTATTTATACGATGTCCAAAATGCAGTTGTATTATTAGTACCAGTGGTACCAGTACCTAGATATGTATTCATGTATTAGGTCATGCTATGTATCCTCAATCTCTTCGAACAAGCCGATAGAATCAGTCGAGAGAATTATCTCGTCTAAATCTACCAAGTTTAAATTCGTTCTCGCTGTCGTTGTCGCTGCTTCAAGTTTCAATGCTTCCAGAGCGAATGCAACCACTCGAGCATTCAGTTGAGTGTTCTTTTGTGCGGCGGCGATGTCCGCAAACGATCGCAAACTGCCGATGCCGATGTTGGTGTTTGTTGGACGCGAAACGATGCCAAAGCCGTTGCAGTTGCTGCTGTTGTTGTTACAGAAAATTTGTTTTTGGCGCGACGACGACGACGACGACGAGCTGCTATTCATACTACTATTCATACTACTACTATTACTGCTACCGCGCGCGGATGATGATGTTGACGAATGTGTTCGCATGAATCGAGCCATCTGCCGCGAAATGTTGCTCAACCGGTAAGACATTTCTGCGCTTCTTCTTGTATGATACTTTTTATTAATATTATTGCGGAGGGGGGAGGTGTTGTGGTGAAGGAACGTACTGAAAAAAGAGCTTGTTGGGGCCTCGTTTCCTCATAAAAAAACGCACAGAGCAACCGCAGTTGTCTTTTACATCGCGCACATACACACACACACACACCTTATACGTACATAATGGTTAAATTTTTGAAAGGTACGAACGATTAGAAGTATTCTTCCACGGTGTGCGACCGATGGTTCCCTTCGCGATGCGCGTGACGCGCGCCGATTCCGGATTTGTTTTCAGAGGAAGCCCTCCGAGGGGATGACGGGTCTTTTCCGCTTTGGAATCGCGCTCTGTGTTGACGATGGAAACATCAGACGCTCGTGCGCGTGGTCAAAGTACAGGCTCGAATGCGTTTTTGACAAGATTGCGCGTGTTTGTTGACGATTCATCGTTCGCGCGTGTGCGATACTTCCGACCAAAGCTGTCCACATTTCCTCCTCGATTTGCGGCTTGCTCTCTCCCTCCCTCTCTCTGAACATTGCGTTTTTCCATTCTTCTTTCCACGGGGAAGTCTTCTTTTACGTTTGAAAGTAAACTAACCAGGTGTATTTTCTCTTCTTCTTTTTTCACACGCGCAGGCGGTAAAGTTGTTGTAGTCACCAATGGCCGATATGCGGGCAAGAAGGCGGTGATTGTCAAATGCAACGACGAAGGTACGAACGCTCGTCCGTACGGACACGCTTTGGTGTGCGGTTTGAGAACCGTACCGAGAAAGATCACGAGAAAGATGGACCAAAAGAAGCAAGACAAACGATCTAGATGCAAGACTTTCATCAAGTACATCAACTTGAACCACCTCATGCCGACGCGGTACTCGTTAGATGTTGACTTGAAGGGGGTTGTGACGCCGGATGTCTTGGACGACGCGACCAAGAAAGTTGCGGCGCAAAAGGAGTCTAAAAAGTTGTTCGAGGAGAAGTTCAAGACTGGCAAAAACCGCTGGTTCTTCACGCGATTGGCGTTCTAATTTAATCTTAGCATATTTGGTAATATAACAAAATCTAGTAGTAATATAATTGCTTTACTTTTGTATGCGCGCTCGAAGGAAAAACAGGCTTTTTGTTATTATTATTCTATTTGTTTACAACTCGTTACAAACTTTGCCAGACTCTCGAGCGGGCTTTGGAAGAGGAAGCGAACTTACCTCTCGTAGCTACCGTGCACGTCGAGCTTCCTGTTTTTTCCACGCCTCTCGAAGCCATGCACATGTGAGCTGCGGAGATACAAATCATCACGCCAGCCGCAGTCACATTGGAGTGACTACCAATAACTTTCTCAAAATCATCCGCTAAATCCGAAGTGAGCCGCTCTTGCACTTGCAGACGGCTTCCTTGTCTAGATACTATCGCTTGAACTAATTTTCTATCGAGTGCGTGACCTGGGGAGTGCCAATACGCCACATGAACGACGCCATGAAAAGGTAACAGGTGATGTTCGCACGTTGTCGTCAATAATAAATCTCGCTCAATCGTAAGTTCGGAGACGTCAGATGTCGATGTGGAACTGAAACACCGCCTGAAAGTCGACATAGATGACGATTCTGGTACGTTTTGTTGCACTGTTTGCTCTAAGGAAACCTCTCTTCCACAAACCGATTCATTCATCATGGAAGCATAGTTGAACGCGCAACGCGCGAGCGAAAAAGGAGCTTCAACGCTTCTGCATCTCACAACAGATGATGGCATTTTGTTGTGAATATTCTTGCCGTTCTTGTGATCGTCTCCTGCTGCATCGCTTGACAAGATAGGTGATGATAAAGTAGATGGCGAAGGCGGTGTTCGCGCTCTGCCCTCAAACGAAGTGTACGATGACAGCGAAATATCATCCGCCAAAGCAGAGTTATTGTCTCGCATTGTAATGTCGTCGTCATCATCATCATCGTCATCCTCGTCATCGTTATCGTCATCGTCATCATCGTCTCCGCAACCCACGAGAAGATTTTCACTACTAGAGCTAGTTGAAGTTCCGTTTGCTGACTTTAATCCAATCGCTTTGAGAAGTCGGATCGATGCTTCGAGAGCTTTTTTGGGTGGAGCTTTCGAGCTTCCCCGCTCCGACGGAGACGTGCTCCGCCGCGAACTGCCTTCTAAAGGCGACGAAGTATCTTGTATCTTTGCGCGACCCATGCCGAGCAACCCTTCAAATTCGGTCCATCTTCCCTCGCGACACTCTTCATCTTCATAATCCTCCGCATCGTTCTTCATCGCCGAAGAACGATCAAATTTCTCTCTGCATCTGCCCAAGCTCAAACATCCGACGCCGTGACGACTCACGTTTCTAGCAGATGCTGCGTTCGCATTACCTTTCCGTGGTCCTAATTGCGTGGTTTCTAAAACGACTCCAACACCTGAAGCGCATGCAATTTCTCCAACAGCTTCCGCAATTTCTCGCGCTAAACCTGCTGGATTTTGCACTCTTCGAGCAAATACTTCCGCTACGCGCGCAACTTTACTCAATCCAAGAATGTATCCGTCTTTCGGAACGTAACCTACGTGCACGACGCCGTAAAAAGGCATCATAGAAGTCGAAGAAGTGGAAAATATTGGCACGTCGCGTACTAAAATTATAGACGCGTCGTCGCCTTCTCGTTTTTGTTGTTCTTGTTTTGCTTCTACATTTCGCGTGCTCTCTTCACCCTCTCCGCTCGCGTCTTGTTGTTTCATCGTTATCGGTCTCGAAAGTGTGGGTTCTTGAAACAATGCCGTACCGAGCGCATCGCGGGCAGTTTTTCCGTATCCTTTCATGGCGAATGTCATGGCTTTGGCGACTCGTTTCGGAGTATCCAAGAGTCCTTCGCGCGTAACGTCCTCGCCGAGGCCAGCGAGTAAATCTCTCACGCACTCCTCCACGAGGTTCATCCGTCGCTCTTTTGAGACGTCGTCCTCTTCCTCTCCGAGAACTCCTCCCTCGCAGCCACCGACGAGGATGGAGTCCGTTTCTCTCTCCGCTTCGTCTCTCATGAGTGATGAGGATCTCTCCGAGGAGTTTTTTTCGTCGTCCTCGTACTCTATTTCTTCGGCGTGAAAGGCATCATCATCATCTTCCTGGCACTTCTCCCTTCTTCCTCTTCCTCCGTCGTCCACCGCACATTTTTTTGAGAGCCCACCGGCGTTCCTCGTCGTCGTCGTCGGAGTCGGAGTCGGAGTCGCTCTCGGCGCTCTCGGCGCGTGGTTGACTCTCGTGGAATCTTTGCATTCCTCCATAATCATCATCATCGCGTTTTGTTATCTATCTCCAGGGAGCGAGCGAGCGAGCGCGTGTGTGTTTTTAGTGAGTGGATACACTCGACGACACGACGCTCGTTGTTAAATGGAATGGACACTTTTCGGTGGATAACGCGAAAATCTCTTTCATCATTGAGTGGTCGGTCCCCTGCGAAAAAGGGAGAGCTTTTTGACTGGAAACTGACTGCGAGAGTCCTCCTTTCTTTTCTTCCGGGAGAAACGACCACGAACGACGTCATAACTCATACGACGATCTTTTGACGGACCGAGTGTAACTTCTCATTCTTTAGAACGTAACGAGAAAAGAACTCTTTACTTCCGAGCGCGCAGCAGCTTAAAATAACAGAAAGAGAAAGAGAGATAAATTTCTCTAAACTGGACACGCATTTTTAAAAGCGATAAGTAAGCAGTGTGTGTTGAGGGGGTTGCTTTTTCTAAACATAAAAACAATCATGTCTTCTCAAGCGATGACTTTTGGATCGAAGACGACGATTGTCGCCTCTTCTTCTTCTTTGAGAACGAGCGTCCGCAGAAATGTCAGATCGAACCGAACGACGACGACGAAAGCGCAGCAGCAACAACAAAGACGACTCGCCATCGGCTCGAACAATCATCATACGTCATCGATGATGGTAAAATCTTCCCCGGCGTTGAGATCGAGAATTGTCGGTAAATCTTCCACCGACGAGGATGGGTTCTCCGGTACGGTTGTTTTAGACGTCGACGAAGTACCGGATGAGTGCGATGTGAGGAATCCGGACCCGAAAAAGTGCGAACCAGTGCGCTTAAAGATCGACGACGTGTGGTACGACGCCAGAGGGTGGGCGAAAGCGCATCCGGGAGGTGAAAGATGGATCCACTTCTTTGACGGTCGAGATGCCACGGATGCCTTCTACGCTTTGCACTCGTACGGTCCAAACGGTGCCGACTTAGCCCTTCGAAGACTCAAAAAATTACCAAAGTGCGACCCGCCGGCGGATACTTCCAAGCTCCCGACGGACCGACAATACGAAATCTCCATGGGTTTCAGAGAATTTAGAAAGAAGCTCGAGGCTGATGGGTTTTTCAAAAGAAACGCTGTCAAGGAAATCTGGGCACTGTCGCAAGTTGTCGCTTTATACGGCGTCGGAACTGCTGTCGCGTACTCCCATCCGATTATTGCCACCGTGCTCTTGGCGCTCGGCGCGGTTCAAGCGGGTTGGCTCGGACACGACTACGTCCACGGTAGAGGCAAATTATGTGATTCTATGAGATACATGCCGACTTTATTGAACGGTCACTCAGTTGAGTGGTGGACGCAAAAGCACTCCATGCATCACACGTTTACGAACGAAGAGGACATGGATGGGGACGTCATGATGGAACCGTTTTTCTATCTCAGACATCCGAAAGATTCTGGAAGGCCAGACTCTCCCATGCGCAAGTGGCAACACATCTACGGTTACCCTTTGTTGTCCATCATGTACTGGCTCTGGAGATCGCACTCTGTCAAGGTTGCGTTTAAAGAAAAGAGGTGGAAGGAAATCATTTTAATGGGTTTGAACTACGTCTGGTTGGCGACGTGCATGCCGTGGCAAGTCGCGCTCGGCTCGGTCACGTTGGGCGGTTTCATCGTCGGCTCTTTGGTCAGCGCGACGCATCAATCTGAAGAGATTATGGACGCCTCTAATGCGGGTGAATACGTCGACGGTCAGTTTCGATCTACCAGAGACGCTGAAACTGTCTTTGGTCCTCTCGAAACCTGGATCTGGGGCGGCATGGACACTCAACTCGAGCACCATCTCTTCCCTACTATGCCGAGATACAACTATCACAAATTGCGACCGATTTTGAAAGCGTGGGCGAAAGCCCAAGGTATTTTGTACCGATCGAGTCCGTCGACGACTATCATTTCGGATAACTGGAAGCTTCTCGATAAAATCGCTCACCAAGCGTAAGAAAGAAACGCGCCCCTGTCGTGTATTTTAAAAACATTTTATTATTATAAAAAGGAGAAGCTCGCGACGAAGCGGGTGAAGATAATACACTGATAATAATAATATAAAACTTTATGATTTTAGGAATCAAAATTGATCGAATACGAGACGGAAGAAAGAACGAAAAGAGTAAAGGATTCGTCGCGTCGATGTGATTTGTGCGAGTGCGTGTTGTAGAGGAATATATTTTAATCAAATAAAAGTCCAACTAATACTGTGATTTATAATCGAGCACCCAGGGAGACTGTTGTTTGTTTTTTTGGGTCCGCCCCAAAAAAAAGCAAAATCTCTCTACCGACGTGTCACCGTTGGGAAAGAGCTCACGCGAGAACCGCACCTTTTCCGAAAATTCATCCGGCATTCTTTTCTGCCTTGTGCGCGCACTTTCTTTAAAAGAGAAACCATCTCATCCATAATGTTCGCGACGCAATCTTTAACCAAGCAATTTAACTCGACGGCGACGACGACGAGTTCGTTGACGCGCAAGCAACAAAAGCAATCTCGAAGACGCGCGGGGAACCAAATCACGCGCGCGTCTTCTGCCAACGTTGAAAAGCCGAAAGATTCTCCACCACCAACTTCTTCGGCAACTGCGACGAATCCTCCGACCCCGCCGAAAAAAGAAGATCGCAAAATTGTCAACGGTCAAGACGTTCCATCTTTCGAGGATATCTCCACCGCGCACTTCCGAATCAGTTCAGGTACGTTTCCTCTCTCTCTCCCTTTCTCTTTCGTATCCGTAGATGAGAGATTTGGTGGATATCAATTTTCCTTTTCTTCAAAATGGGTGCACTAATCTCTCCTCTTCTTCTTTTTCTTTTTTTTCTCGACTGAAAAACTGACTGATGAGAAACAAAACATGTGTAAAAAATAATCTCTTTTTTCTGTGCGTTGGAAACTTATAACTGACTCTTATCATCATCATCATCATCATCAATTAACAGGTGTGGTCCGAACGAGATGCGTCGAGTCTCACGCCATGTCCAAGGCCACCGGAAGCAGAATTTTCTTCAAGCACGAGTGGGAACAACGCACCGGGAGTTTCAAAGAAAGAGGCGCGAGAAACGCTTTGATGTCTTTGTCGGACGCTCAGAAGAAGAAAGGTGTCGTCGCCGCATCCGCCGGTAACCATGCGTTAGCGTTGGCCTACCACGGAGCTAAACTCGGCATTCCAGTTACGGTTATTATGCCTTCGATTGCCCCGTTGACGAAAATTACCAAGTGCAGAGACTTGCAGGCGAGAGTTATCCTCCACGGCGCGACGATTGCAGACGCCGCAAAGTACGGCAAAGAAGAGTACGAGAAGAAGGAGGGGTTGAAATACATCAACGGCTTCGACGATTTTGAAATCATCTCTGGTGCGGGCTCGATGGCTCTGGAAATTTTAGAAGACGTCAAAGACGTGGATGCCATCGTCATCCCAGTCGGAGGCGCCGGTTTGATTGCTGGTTGCGCTTTGGCCATTAAAACGTTGAAGCCAGATTGCTTAGTCGTTGGCGTTGAAGCCGACCGATGCCAATCCATGAGCGCGGCGTTGAAGGCTGGAAAACCTACGCTCGTTCCTTCTGGAGCTACTTTGGCTGACGGTTTGGCTGTGCCAACCGTCGGACCGCGATCCTTCGAGACGTGCAAAGATTTGATCGACATCATGGTGACGGTTTCAGAGAGAGACATCGCGACGGCGCTTTTACGATTGGTAGAGTTGGAAAAACTCGTCCAAGAAGGTGCGGGTGCTTCAGGCTTAGCGGGTATTTTGGCAAATAAGATACCGCAATTAAAAGGTAAAACCGTGGCAGTCGCGCTGTGTGGAGGTAACATCGATACGAGCACATTAGGATACTGCATTGAACGTGGCTTGGTCGCCGACGGGAGACTCATTAAATTTGAAGCCGTCGTGAGTGATCGTCCGGGAGGTATTGCGGGATTATGCGGGGTTATCGCGGAGGCAGGAGCGAGTATTAAGCACATGACTCACGACCGCGCGCGCCTTGGTGAAGAAAGTCACTCCGTGTTGGTCACGGTCGAGTGCGAGTGCACCGGTCGGGAAATGGGGAAGGACTTGATTCAGCGCTTGGACAAGAACTACAAAATCATCAGCACGAGCATGTTGTAAAACAAGAAGGGATCATTATAAAATTGAAGGAGAGAGAGGATGAGAGACGAGGAAAAGTCCATTTACTTTAAAAAGCCTACATTATTATTAATGTTCTTGTTGTTGTAATACTTAGAGTGTGAATTTTTTTTATCAATAAAACTACAACACCACTGAAACATTATCATCGAACACAACGTGAATCGATGAAGAGGAAAGTATAATAAGAGATGCGTAAGGTTTTGTCTAGAACTCTAGAAGCCAAAAAACCTGTTTTAAAAAAGTGCCCTGATCGAGAATGCGCTTGATAGCAAACCTTGACCCCGATTTATCTATAGATTTAACTACACGCCAAAAATCGGATAAAAGTGCGTCATCATGAAAGATGTAACATTACTTCATGAACTCGTTACGGTCACCCAGACGTCTGGGTGATCGAGCGGATAATATGCCTCGTGGGAAGATAAGGCGTCTGCATGATTGCCACCGTGCACGTGACCCCCGAATGCGTGGAAAACGCCATTTTTGAACGCGGCGCCGAATCGAAATCTCGCGGTGGGGATCAATTGGCGATCCTCCCAAGCGTCGTGAGCAACAAAGTATTCCTCGACATGATGCGTGGCAAGCTGGGTAGCGCTGTTATCGGTGGTGTTCGTTTCGCCCCCAATTGCAAGCAACGAGTTCGCGATTGGATTGGCAACGAGTTGAAAATCGCCTCTGCTGTTCTTCATTTCAGCGTGCGTCGACGTCCAAACGTCCGTCAACACGTCGAGCGAATAGAGCTTTGACTGACTCACATAGGGTACCGCCACACCGGTTAGGGTATCGTGCCAGCCTCCTGCGAGATAAATACTGTTTTTCAACGCCGCGCAGCTCACGTCCCCTCTTGGATCCGGAAGATCCGAAGTTTTGACCCACTCGGAAGACAACGGTCCAGCGAGCTTATACACCGAGTTCAATACCGAATAGTCTACTCCGTAACCACCCATGAGATAAATAGCGTTGTTAGATCCAGTAGCCGCGCATGCATCTTTGACGACTGATGGCAAGCAACGTGTTCCTGTTTCTGTTCTCCACGTGTTCGTGTCGACGTTATAAACCATCGGACAGACCTTGTCGGTATCCTCGTCGTATCCGCCATCCACGCCCGGGGTAACAGCGGAGATTCCGCCAAGGATCCAAACTTCGTTTTGATTCAGGTCGTTCTTCATGACAGCTGCGGCGTAACGCGCTCTCGCTTCTGGCATATTAGTCATGGAATCGTATGAATCATTGATGGAATCGTATCTGAGCACTGTATTGAGATACGTCCCGCTCACATCCTTGCCTCCGAAAATATAAACGAAATCCGTTTTATCTCCTTCAATAGAAACGGCTTGGAAATCCGAGCGCGCACCCCCTTCGAGACGCCTCTTATGATGCCACACTCCAGATCCTCGAAAGAATGAGAACGAGTTCTCGTTACTTGATAAAGGAGACGGTTTTCCAATCGAGAGTCTCACTCCGGTCACACCGTTACTGTCGTTTTCAAGGTCCCGAACCGTCTTGGCGGCGTAAATCGACAGCGAGAACGCGATGAGCAAAACTATCAAGTGGACCGCGTTGTAAATAGTCGTGAATAACGACGAAGACTTTGAAGAACGATATCCTCCTCCGCTGGTATTGGGCATGTTCATCATCACTACCGAATCTGTCGAGTCCATCTCGTTTCTTTCTACGGAAGAAAAGAGTGAGGAAAATTTGCATTGGCTCGATTAAAAACGACGTCACTTTTTCTCTCGAAAGTACAGGAGCAAAGTAAGCACGACAAACGCGAGGAGCTTAAATATGCGTATTCTTATCGTACATCTATAACTTAATAAAGCTAAATTTGCAGTAAACTTCTGTGCAACTCTCCAGCTTCTGCTCCTTGCGTCATGACAAACAATCGCAACGAACTTCCGAGAGACTTGGAAAGTTCGGTGTGAAACCAGAGCAACTCGTTTTCCATATTCGCCTTGGCGGTTTCGTATTTTTTAAACAACGTCGTCTTCTTGACTCGATAATCGGCTACTTTCAATTCGAGTCTTCTTTTTTCCTCTCGTTTCGGTCCAGCGTCCGGTAAGCCTAGGGAGGAGATCTTGTACTGGTTCCTCGCTATGCTCTGTAACGTGTGATTGTATTCGTCTACTATTTTTTTCCTCGCCGCGAGCGCGTTGACAACCTCCATGATCAGTTGCAGAGACCCGCTAATCTTTTCAAGGAACAATCTATTTCTATCGTGCTTGAGCTCGGTAGTTTCCGGGGTATCGTCGCTTTGCGCTATGCGGGAGAATGTATTTGCAGCCTTTCTCCAGCAAATGCCTTGTCGCGATGAAGATGAAGACGCCGTCGACCAGTTCGCCTTCGCCGCTCCCGAAATGCGTTCAATGATTTCTACTCCTCTCGTTTCGTGCTCTTGCATGGTGTTGAACACCGTAGACAAATCCGAAAAGTACTCCGTCGTTTTCTCTTTATGTCTGATTACTTTTTTCGCCGAGGCGAGCATTTTTTCCGTTCTTTCTCGAAGTGAAGATATGTACTGACAAACCTCCGCGTGCAGCGCCGGTTCCCGAAGCGTTCCTTCGACGTCAAATAGATGAGAGCCACCTCCTAATTCACCGTCAGACGTTTTACTCGCTATGGTATCGTTGATGGATGAAATCACATTCGTAACGCTACCGAAAATGGATGAAATAGCGGAAGTTGTTTTCTTTTTAACATCTTTCGTCGTCGAGAGCTTCACCTTGTTATACGTCGTGTTGCTCTTGGAGCAGTCGAGAAAATCATACAAAGCTTTTGAGCGCGACAGAAGAGGATGCATCGAGATCTTCGCTATAAATACTCTCAGTAACGTCGCGCGCGAAGCAATTGCGGGCGATTTTGGATCATCTAAAGGAAACGTCGTCTTTGGTGGTAACGTTGGCACGATCACGCCGGCGACTTCTTCGACTAAAGCTTGATACAGCTTGTTGAACTGTGAAAACCGTCGTCGAACTAAACCAGATTTTCTGGCATACGTTGGTAACGTCGTCCAATACGAAACGCCAAAGACTATGTGCGCGTTTAATCCTTCACCTCTGCGCTCTGGTGCGCCTACCTCTACGTGCATGCGATTGCTTTCTTCTTCTTCTTCTTCTTCTTCTTCTTTTTCTTCGTCGCCTTCTTCTTGTTTTCCTTTTTCAATACTGTTGTTGTTGTTGTTGTCGTGCAGCGGAACAGAAATTTCCACATACGCGGAAGACGTCTCTGGTTCTGGTCCTGGATCAACGTGCGCCTCGAAATCTGAAAGAAACGCTTCCTCGCTGTCGGCGTCGTCTTCTTCTTCGGCGTCGTACGTGCCGTTGTGGTGATGGTATCCATTTCCCCTCGAATGCATTTTGAATTGAGACAGAATTGAGAGGAAAAAAAGTGTGGTATCTCCTTCTTAAAACTTTGAAGAAGCCTTACAAATAATAGAAAAAGAAAAATGTTCAGGCATATAGCAGTAAACGATCGTTAAATGCGCGTTGTTTGTATCGCTTCGGCGTCCAGAGCAGCTTGGACTGCATCTGATGACGTTGGGACTCAGAAGAAGAGGAGGAAAACTGCACTCATTTCTTTGCCTCTCCTTCGTCGTCCCTCGAGGAAAAGATGCATGGAATACGAACAGATACTACAAACGAAAGAAAGAGGAGAAAGGAATGCCTTCGCCTTGTCCATTGCCACCGTAGGTGCACACTTTGATGACGTGAGAGCATCACGACATCGTCGCAGGGGTGAACATGTAAAGGCTTTCGCGACGACGTCCATGACGACAGAGGACGGGGGGAAGAACGACGCGCAAAAGATAGCAACAACAACAACGAAAAAAAGATCGACATCAATCGCACAAATCATGAAAGCAGTCGTTCGTGCGTTCTTACTCTCGCTCGTTGTCGCAGCATTTGTCGTGTATGGCGCGAGAATATATTTTGGTAAACCAATTAATATACCCGGTTTTAGTTCTGGTTTTACGTCTGGCATTCTGCTTTTCTCGCAACGCGTCGCCATGGTTGCGTGTATGCGATTTATGTTTGGAAACGTGAAGAAGTTGACATCATTTATGCAGCATAAGAAAGAGATTGATAGCAGTGGTGTTAGTAGCAAGGATAGTAATGGTAGTAATCAACGTATTGGAATCGACGGGTACGTGAAAAGGTCCATCGCGCGAGCGGTGGGTAAATTTAAAGCAAATCCAAAGGGCGCGATGTTTATTCCGGTCGTCGCCGCGTTTGTCGGTTACATCACAAATTGGCTCGCGGTGAAAATGATCTTCTATCCCGTAGCATTTTGGGGACCAGCGTTCTGGCGAGCTTTGGAAGGGAATTTGTATGGATTCGACGTGTTGAGTCCCCTAGGAGCAATAGGGTGGCAAGGCATCGTGCCGGCAAAGGCGCCGCGAATGGCTTTTACCATGGTCACCATGGTCACGGAAAAGTTGATAGACGTGTCTCAGACGTTCTTACGTTTGAATCCAGAAGATATTTCAAATCTACTCTTCTCTAGAATTCCGGAAATTGCGCGCGCCATAGCTAGTACGCTCACGCTGAACAAATTTCCGTGGGCGATGGATATGGCGAAGAATGCTGTTCCTACACTTCCTGGACCTTTGCTTTCAGAGTTGCACGAATCTGTAGTCTCTAAGTACCTCTCCGGGTTCGTCGTTCTCTTACAAGCGAACGTTGATCGAGTCATTGATTTGAAGGAGTTGGTAGTTACGGAGATGAGCGTCGATCGATCCGTTTTGTGCGAATTGTTCCAGCGATGCGGTCGCGCTGAATTGAAGTTCCTCACGGATTCCGGATTCTTTTTTGGATTTTTGCTCGGTCTCATTCAAATGGTCGTGTGGATGTTTTACGATAATCCCTGGACCTTGACAATTGGTGGCACAATCGTTGGATACTTGACGAACTGGATAGCGTTGAAATTGATATTTGAGCCAATCGAACCTGTGTATTTTGGCGGCTTTAAACTGCAAGGTTTGTTCCTTCAAAGACAACACGAAGTTTCGGGTGAGTTTAGCGACCATCTCGCAGAGAACGTGCTGACGAGCGAGAAGATTTGGAACAACATTTTTACCGGCCGGAAACGTCCAGAATTTGACGATATGCTCGAAACGTACACGAAAGACTTCGTAACGAAAGAAGGCTTGGAGCGAGGATTAGATTCATTAGGGGAATCCACAACGGATGTTCAAATTATTCAATCGGTAAGTGAGGAACTTTCGAAAGAGTTGCCAAAACACGTGGAAGTATTGCATGAGTACACGGATGAAACTCTCGCGTTGAAGGAGCTCATGCGTGAGCGCATGGAACTCATGACGCCCAAGGAGTTTGAAAGAGTTTTACATCCAATATTCGAGGAAGACGAGATGACGTTGATAATCTCCGGCGCAGTTCTCGGAGCTATAGCTGGTTTTTTGCAACAAATCTACACGGTAGCAATAGAATCGACGACGACGATGACGACGACCACGACGACTAGCTCAACAACTAACGATGAAAAAGAATAGAACGGTAATAGTTGACCCAAACAGAAAAAATAAGTTGTAATCTCTTTTGTATTTTTTGTCTACTTCAAAAAGATGATTTATGCGCCTTCTCTGGTGAAACCAAGTGTATCGAGGTGCGAAACCTTGTGCTATTATTGTCAAGATCATGTGCATGCATTGCGCGCACGCACATTCCCTCAATCTTGCCCTATCTAAGTACAACTTTATGCAAACGCAGAAATTAGCTTCCTCTTGTACGTCGCCATAAATTGCGCGATGAACGCCTCTATGTGAATGATTGCTTTCGAGCCGAGCTGAAGTTTATGTTCAAATTGAGCGGCCCAACGAATGACTTCGTGCTTCATCTCATCGTCTAATCGCTTCGATAAATAAAAGCAAAGCGTCTGGAAAATCAAAGTCGGCGGAATACAATTCACGAGAAGCTCGTAAATACGACCTCGGACTTGTAAAAGACGTTTCGGACTTTGCTCGGCTAAAATTTCAGCCGCAATTTGGGCGATGTACAACTCCCAATCCGTCGTTTGCACGGACTGCGTTTCTTTGAATGGATAATTAGCAACTCTACACGCCTCCAGTGCCAGAATAGCCCGACGCAAATCGCGTTTCGCAAAGACGGCGACTTTTGAACAGAGCTGTGGAGGGAGCGTCAATTTCTCCTTGGCAGCGATGTCGTATAAAACCTTTTCAATATCTTCCGCTCGAGGAGCTGCAACGCGGACGGGTAAACATCTACTGCGCACCGCCTCTAATACTCTATTTACTGAGTCTGCAATTAAAATTAATCTACACGCCGATGAGTATTTCTCCATGGTTCTTCTCAAGCCGTGTTGCGCCTCTTTTGAAAGTTTATCGCATTCGGTGAGTACGAGTATTTTGTATCCTGCGTTTCCTTGCGCATCGATCGGTCGAGAGCGCGCCATTTCTTTAATAACCTCTTGCACGACGTATCTATCTTTATATCCTGCATCCGATGGATTGATTTCAATGTGATAATTTGAGCTTTGCGTCATTAAATCGACTTCAATTTTTCTCGTAGACGTCGCGTCGATTTTCCACGTTTTCTGTTCGACTTTTGTCTTGTGAGCGCCTGGGCCAAAGATTGTGCTCAAGAGCGCGAGGACGAGCGATTTCTTCCCAGAACCCGACGGACCGTAAAACAACACTGCAAAAAAGAGAGAAAAGAGGAGTAAATCGTGAGTGTGGCGAAAAAAGAGCAATTTCAACGCGGATAGACGTAAAGAAGAGTGCGACTTTTAAAAAAGAAACGCGCTCTAGAGAGAAAGAGAAAGAGAAAGAGAAAGAGAGAATTTTGAAAAGCACGCAAAAGAAAAAGAGAGTTTGAAAATTTCCTAGCAAAAGGGAAGAAAAGGACGCACAGTGTGGACAGTCTCCATCCTTGACGAGTTCTTTCAAGTGATTTGCGACGCTCGCGTTGACGTGCTCGCACTGATTCAGTTCGATTGGACGATATTTATCAACCCAAAGGGACATGATGTAAGATGAGATGAGATTTTGGGAGGTGTTTTTTGTGATGATGGAAAAACATAAAAGAAGAAGAAGAGAGAGAGAAGAAAAGTTTGCACGCAAGGCGAAAAGCCGAAAAAGTCGGAAAAAGAGAAACACACACACAAAGATATTTCCCCCGTGCATAATCTCTTTATTATACCAAGCGCGTTGATCTACCTTTGGGAAGGATAGAATTTAGTGTAAAATTAATATCGTTATTCATGAACATGATTGCAATGCGCATGAGTCCTGTGCCGGTCAAGGCGATGATCTCTTCACGTTCTTCTTCCTCTTCCAAGACGAAGAAGATGACGATGAAAAATTCTTCCTCCATCGCGATGAAGAAAAGAGGCAATAACGTTATTCCATCGGCAACGGCTTCCGATTGGGATACGTTCTCCGTTTTCTTACGAAAGCAGTGCGAAGCCGCCGCGAAGGAAGGCACCGATTCTAAAAAATGGGACGACGTCCGCGCCATCAACTCTGATGCAAAGTCCGTGTACTATCAAAAGTTCCCATCCGCCTCGGCAACGAGTTCTTCGAGTACAGAAGCTGGCTCTGCGATGGACTCGGGCATGGATGAGTTTTGCGACGGTAACGAAGACGCCGCAGAGTGCAAGGTTTTCGATTAACTAGATCATGTGGTCGTTGTTATGGAATGATTTACTTTGCCGCTATTTATATAATATATCTTTCAACGACATTATCACGCGGGCGGCGGCGGCGTAAAAACTAGTTTCGTTTTTGTGCGATGGTGCCTCTGCCTTCCACATCTTTTTCTTTTTCTTTCCGAAAATTCTTCTCAAAATCAATCACATCATCTTTGCCTACTAAACCTGGAAACAGGGAACTCGGGAGAAGTTGAAGGCGAATATGCCGCCAACTGCGAGTAAGAAGGCGTCTAGGAAACAGAACAAACTCGTCCGTCTCGCCTTGATCTTCGTCGCAGTAGTTATCGCGTTTTACAAATTCGATCAGGTTCACTCAAACTATTCGCTCTCTTCGCACCAGTATAACAACAATCACGACTACGAAAGAGATACCCTCGAGGATGGTGGTAGCAGCATAGAAACGAGCAGCAGTAGTAGTAGCGATAATAATAATGCAGCGTCCTTGTCTGCTGGAACAGAGGATATATACGACGAGTTTGGGGAGAAAAAAGCAACCGCGCGAGAGGAAGTAGAGGACGACGACGAGGTCCTTTCTTCTTCTGTCTCTTCTTCTGCTCAGCTTTCGTCGAAAGCAGCTCACGGTGGACGGCGCTCGAAGAAAGGTGGAAGTAGAAATGGTGGTGGTGGTAGTAGTGGTAGTAGTAGTAGTAGTAGTAGTGGAGTCGTGGAAAACGATCACGTGTCGCTCTTATCTCGCCTGAGAGGTAACAAAGCCGGGGCGGCGAGGAAGGACGGCGCGTACTCGGCGGGAACGAACTACGGGTCAGCTTCGCTCGGTGATTCCGCGCAAAGGAAAGCGGCTTTGGACCGCATTCACAACACGAAACTCCGCAATGTCGCAGAATTTGATAAATACGTAGAAAGTTTGGAACAGAAAGGAGTTTTACAAGCGTTCGGGTTCACTGGTTCGGATGAAACGCACATGATGCCTTCAAACGACCACGATTTTGCCGTGGACGACGGCTCGTGCGCCGGCTATAACTGGTGCGGACGACACGGTGTTTGCGTGCAATCGAAATGTTTGTGCGTGACACTTTGGGAAGGCGAACGATGCGAGAAACCAAAACACATGCCAAGTGGCATGCACGCTATTTTTAAAGGACATCACATAGTTAATAGAGAGCGATTGAGAGAAATAGATGACATGGTTTTGCGATACCAGACAAACCCAAAAGCTTCCGGAGGTACGCACGCGTTCGCTTTACCGGTGAGCAAAGATTTGGTGCGTTTTGCTCCAGCCAAAGATCCATTCCGTGGACGCGTGTATAAGCGATGCTCGGTGATAGGAAACGCGGGGATGTTGAAAAAGTACAAATTTGGACCGACGATAGACTCGACAGATTTAGTCATTCGCTTCAATCTGGCTCCGACGGAAGGGTACAAAAAAATAGTCGGGACGAAAACGACCCTACGCTTTGTGAACACTATCCATGCCGGGTATCACGAAGATAACGAAGTCGATGTCATGCAAATGCAATCTCAAGTAGGCGTTCAACTCTACATCAAGTTCCGAAAAGAGGCGCCGAAACAACCACTCGTCGCGTTTGATCCTCAATTCTCAGAGTTTGTTTCTTCCAACGTCGCAACCTTACCGACAGGAGGGTACTTTGCCATTTGGTTTGCCTTGTGCAACTGCGTGAAAGTGGACGTGTATGGTTTTCACTTCAGACCTGGATATGGCGTTTCGCATCACTATTTTAACGCGGAAAAACCAAGAAAAGGGAAGGTGGCCATCCACGATTACGATTTGGAGTACGCGCAAATCAAAAAGCTCGCCAAAAAAGGATTTTTAACGCTAGCTGAACCTTGCGTGAGTGGATGTCCAGAACACACTGGTATTAAGCCAGCAAACCTGGCACCCGGTGGATCGTGCTCGTGCAAAGCAAATAATCCTTTGCCGGTGGCGTTGCCCGGATTTTGCAGGCCTCCGGGAACGTGGAGTTGCTTCTTAAAATGCAACGGCGGTGAATCGGAATGTCCTGGCGGTTTACACGTATACGTCAAGGATTCAGCTAAATTAGATAAAGTAGGCATTCCCGTTGAAGCGGTTGACAATGGCGACGCTGGTGATTGTCCGGCATCAATGAGAGATGAGGCTTATAGCGAGTTACGCAAGTGTGCGGTGATGAGCGACGTGCCCAGTGAATTTTTATCGAAGCATTATTTAGTTTAGTAAAGAAGAAGAAGAAGAAGGTTGAATGAGCACAAAATAATGGATTTTGAAGTAGGAAGTTTTGTAGTTTTATAAGTCGTCTAAACATATCTCGGCGGCATCTTTCGTTTTAACCATTTGCGACGTCAAAACAATTCCATTCGCTATATTAGCTTCAATTTCTTTTGCTTTAGCTACCATATCTTTCACTATATCTATTGGACCGAGCGGGGCTTGCTTCCCCGCATACTGTTTTTGTTCTATGAACGCTGCAGCGCCTTTCTCGTTCGCGACTAATTCGGCTAAGTATGACCGCAACTCTCCTTCCGGCGCAAGCGCGTCGTCTTCTTCTACTTGAAATCGAGAAAAATCATTCCCTGAAAGTTGATCAAATGTACTCGAGGTGCGCGTCTCCTTGATAAACTTTTTCAGACGTTTTTTACCTAAACTTGGAGCGATGCCGCTCGCGCGTTTTATTCCTTTCATTTGTTTTAATTCAATTGATTCGGGAAGAAGAGGAGCAGAAGGAGCGCTAACCAAAGGATCGCCTTCCTTAAATACAATTTTAAACTCAGCCGGATGGAGAGCGGAGTGCATTGGATTATTCACCGCTTTATATGGCGAGTCGTCTATAAGCACCGTGTGGGTACCTCTAAACTTTTCCATCTCGGGGTTGTGCGACCATAATTTATCGAGCTCCTTCAAAAAGACGGGCTTGACCCTTGGCTCTGTAAAAACACCAACATTTGTGCATTTTTCTTGTCCCCATACAAACGCGAGCTGCTTTTCTTTTTTCTTACCCCAAAGATGGCGTACTAGCATTCGCGCATTGTATTCCGTAGCGCTCGACCAAACCCCTACCGTGAAATTCTCGTGTAAAAAGTCCAGAAAATCTTTCATGTGAGGTCTGTTGTATACGTAAAAGTTACCTACTTTTGCGTCCTGATCAATTCTAAAACCGGAAGTAGATGTACCGAGTGGGCTGAAACTCCTTTGCATGAGTAATCCGTTCAAATCGATGACAATTAAATTCTTATTCTCGCAGTTTTCTGGTTTGAAATCATTGTTCTTCGCGAGTTCGTCTAAATCTACGAAAATCTTTTCCACGACTTGACGAGGTTGCTTATCCTTCGCCGGTCGCTGCCCGAACGATTCGGGCAACAAGCTGTCTTCTTCTTCTTCTATTTCTTCTTCGTCTTTTCCATCCTCAGCATCATTGTTCTCGGTATCTTTCTCTGCCTCTTCTTCTCCTTCTTCGTCTTCGCCGCCTCCATCGTCATTAGGGGTTTTCTTCCGTCTTTCTTCTCCCTTCTTTTGCTCTCGTTTTTCTTCTTCCATCTTCTTTCTCGCGAAGGTCTTTTTCCTTGATCTTCTCACCTCGTTCAACACTTTAGCGCGACGCGAGAAAAGCAAAAAGAGATGATTTATATATATGAACACTTCTTTTGCTTGCACATCTGTGCTGTCGTTTCTTGCATTCTTCCTTTCTGGGTAATTCGTTATTTCATTTGTCTGCACTTTTTCTTCTTCTTCTTCTTCTTCTTCTTCTTTTACTGCTTTAATTTACTGAGCTCAAATGCATTCACAATACACAATGCGAGAGTAGTAAAGGAGAACACGCGCTGTCTCGTGAATAATCAAAGATGCCGGGAGGTCGCCGTCTGGACTTGAGGAAGTCGACGCTCGTCGCAAATTTAAAAAAGGAAAAACAACAACAACAACGAATTCAACCAAAGACGATGGAAACGAGTAAAAACTCAAAACCTATCACGCAAACGACGTCGTGGCCAGAGAAGTATCATCCACGTTCGTGCACTGAAGTTGTCGTTCCTAAGAAGAAGGCTGAAGTAATGATTGATTTTTTAGAGAAACAGAGCAGTAAAACATCGAAACGACCGGCGGTGTTGTTTTTAGTTGGTCCAAGCGGATGTGGGAAGGCATCGACGTTTGTAACTTTGGCGAAAGAAAAGTGCTTTTCTGTGCTCGAATGGAAACCTCCGGCACCATCGATTTATAACGAGAACGTATCGACTACGAACGAGAATCGATTCGACGGTGGCGATGCCTACACGAGTAAAATTGAGGATTTCGTCAACTTTCTTAACCGAAGCACAAAGTACAACGCGATTGTATCAAACGTTATCGGAGGCGGCAACAAGAGAAGCAGAGGCACAGTTATTTTGATTCGAGATGTTCCGACCGTGGCACAAGGAGATGAACGCGGTAGAAGCAAATTTGTTGCTTCAATCGAAGGGCTCGTCTCTTCGTCCGCAAAGAATAGAATACCTGTCGTTTTTTCATCATCGTCAGACGTCGGCGAAGGCGATTTTGTTTCTTTCGGAAACGAGTCGAAGAGCGATGGACTTAAATTCGTCAGGCGTATTATTCACGAAAAGTTGGAGCGCATGGGTGCACAAAATCGTCAAAACCTCTCGGAATATTTAGTAGAGATCAAGTTAAATCCGTGCACGAAGAAATCGCTCGAAGATGCTGCGAAACGCGTCATCAACTTGGAATTTTCCTCCGAAATGACGAAGAATGGTTCATTTCTTGAAAGTCTTCCCGACGAAGATGATGATTTTGACGGCTTATCCTCTATAAAGTCGGGAATGCTCGAGAACGTTGAAAATCTTGTTCTCGAGTGTAATGGAGATGTACGTTCTCTCATGTTTTCTCTTCAGTTGCTTTACGCGCGCATCGTTGGCGATATGTACGCAAAACGGAAAAAGAACGAGAAGAAGAACACGAAGAAACGCAATCGCGAGGAAGCGAGAATTGATAATGCCGATGGTGATAAAGAACGCAAAAAGGAATCGAGCATCTCACTCTTTCACGCGCTCGGTAAATTTTTGTACGCCAAACGGAAACCGTCAGATGATGCGCTTGAGTCCGAGGTTGAAATCACATTGAATCGGGCTCGAGTGGATGCCGCCCCCAAGACAGTTATTGACTTCCTGTTTGAAAACACGCCAGATTTTATAGATAACAGGAAGATTGACGCGCTGTCGCAATTTTTGAAGCACGTGAGTGATGCGGACGTGTTTAGCTGCGGTAGCCAACGATGGAAATACGGTGATGGCGATCAATCCCAATCGCTCATGTTAGATAGATTAGCTTCGAGCGTTGCCGCCCGCGGTTGTGTATCTGTGCAGTCGCGTCCACCAGAATCATCTTGGAGACCGTTGAGAGCGCCGAGTGCGAGTAGGAAAGCAAAAGAAGTAGAAGATTCAAGTAGGAGACTGAGAGAATTAATATGGGCGCCAAAACTTCGCCATAATAAATTCCGGAGCAGACAAAGCTATTATGAGGGAAGTTTTGAAGCATTCGTCGCGACGAATTTGCCGTTCAAGAAAATCATCGAGGAAGGATACAGAAGAAACGAAGATAGAATCATTAGCGATAGTTTATTCACGCGCGAGGATATAGATGAAATGGATAATAGCTTGGAAGATGTGGAGGAGGAGGATATCATCGAAGATGTAGATTAATGTACTATAAAACTATACAATTACGATTAAATAACTTAGATCTATTGCTTAACTAAATGCACTATGATGTATTCTAAAAACGTATCGTTGGTCTTCCTTCACGCATTTGCCTCTTTACAACGAAAGCGACGCAACCTTTCACAAAGTTCGAGCTTGGTATCGACGATCGTAACTCGCACGGCCCGCAAACGACCGCCAGGCGCACATACCGTGCGCATCGGAAACCCACCGCATTTCACGTTCCTCGCGAATATCGAAGGGCGGTCATATGCGCAAAATGTATCGCCGTATTGTGGATGTGAATGAACTTTATAATTTCGTGCGCATTCAAACAGCATGTGTGGAGTAGCGTTGACGTACTTGATAGCTTCCACGATTGGTCTCGCGTCAACCTTACTCAACGTGTACCCTTGATACCCTATCGCGTTGTAACCGAAATCCAAAGCTCCGTAATTCTCACGTTCATCCGCCGTACTCGTAGACGTTCTTGCGACCACTTTCCCGTGTTTACGTGTGAGTGTGACGATATCGCGATACATTTTCTCTGGAAGTAAGCCAGTCGCCGCCGAGTTTGAAATCCAGCAATCGGCAACGCCGGTTCCATCGTCTATTGTAACATTGAGTTCAAGTTGGAAGACTGGTGACGCCTTTTGCTTAAAACAAGTCTCCGTAGCTTTGCACAGATCAGTATTATCTGTGGTGATATATAGTGACGAGGGTTTCGAAAGCAAACACGCCGTCACGTCGCACGAAGGACACGTCAAGCTCGATTGAAGCATCGTTACACCAGATATCCGAGCTCTGATCGAGATCAATCGGTCGTCGCGCACGAATAAAAACTGAGATCGAGAATCCTCTTCTTCGGGATTCGCGGAACTGTTCCATGATAAGCTTCGTAACGAACATCGCGTGTCTCTGGGTAATTTTGTCAACGCGTTGGAACATTCAGAAGCGTAGGAGCTCACAGCTTGCGGTGGACTTGCAACAACTACATCTGCATCTGCATTTACAGCCGCATACCAGCTGATATCATCGCTACAATCTTCTCGGTGGTGCTCCATCATCGTTCTTTTATGCTTCGAAGCAAACCAAGGTTCAACCACCGTAATCCGCGACCGATCTGTCAGACGATACGTAACTTTCATGCTTCGCGGAGACACGTATCTATTAACGCGTTTGATGATAACGGTGGCCCCTACCCCGAACCCAAATCCAGAGTTGCCGCCAGCAAACGCATTTCTGCAGTATATTTTAATCACGTTACGCTCATCGTCGCAATCTTGCAAAATGAGTTGCAGTTCGCGCTGCTTTCTTCTGCGGTGGTTCCCAAATGTAGCGGAAGCAGCGCCGGCGTCCCCGGTGACGCGCTGTTCGACTACGACAACTCCACGGACGTCAATATCGGTAGGCGTGGGTTCGCAAAGAGCCCCAGATCCATAGTGTGATGGTGTTTTTGCACTCCAAAACAACGCTTGCTTAATGGAAATTGCATTTTGGTCAGAAATGCATCTTTCTTGGGACGCGCAAATATTATTCTGCGAATGCGCAAAAATCCGCTCGTCCAAGAAAATTATATCATTTAATCGCGCGCAGATACGCGTTCTACTGTGCGCGAACGCATCATCGTCGCATCCAGTGTTGTCCCTTTCGATGCCTTCACATAATGTTCTCCAAGCCGTCAATGCGACCAGATACGTCGTTGGCGACTCTTCAATCTTCCTTTCCAACTCCCCGAAATATGCCGCCACGTCGTCCAGACCTACATCTTCAAACTCAAACTCGATAGGTACACTTCCTGACGCGTCATTCAGTGTGAACCGATCCCGATTGAACCGTGAATCTCGTGTGCGCTCTAAGTGTGCGATGAGAAGAGACGCCTTTTCTCTCTTCGCCTTCTCAATGCAAAACGCACGCGCCGCCGAGATGCGCAAAACGTGGCCCCTCGGAAGCCGAGCATCGTATCCATGAACAACGTGAACGTCCCTCATCTTTCCCTCGTTTACTCCAACATTACTCATTTTTCTATGCGCGCCTTCACGGAAAATGAGCGGTGACAATGTCTCTCGCGCGACAGTCACGCGCGATAACATTGTTTGAGCTTCCGTGGCTATATCCAAGAGTGACGGGAATTCTACGTGACTTTCAAATTCTCGGAATCCACCCAGTTTCCTTGGTGCGAACAAACATTCATCGTACGCCAATCGAACTGGATTACAACTCCCTGACTTCAATTTATTGATTGGATGAATGGGTGAAAAAGCGCGCGAAGTGCTTGCGCACACACTGTGGACGTGATGGCGACGGTATTCGTCGAGCGCCAGGATGGCGAATAATAGCGGCATTTTTCTCGCAGCGTTCGTAATCTGTTCGTAGTCTTCTTTGGCGTTTGTGGTACCAGGCACGATACCACTCAAGTATGTCAAACACATTTGATCGGGCTCGCGAGCTACTGTAAGCACGTCTCGCACTTGTGTCTCGCTCGACGTCCCACTTTTCATCGAGGGCAGACGCTTCCAGAGCGCGTCGAACGCGTTCAAAGTTTCAAATGCGAGACCAAATCCTAGAGAATCGCACAAACTTCGCAAAGTGTCTCTGCGAGATGAAGAAACTCGAACATTCTTTTTGAAAGTCAACGCGCGCATCCCGTTTAATGATGATCGAATCGTTGGTTTTACATCCGCGCACACGTTTAATAAATGTTTCATTTCGAGCATTTCGTCCTCCTCCGCGGCGAGGAAAGGAGAGAGGCTGACTACCTTTACAAACGTCCGCGCACACGCGCCAACTGCGATTAACTTCTTATCTTCACTCAGCAAATCTTCTTCATCTTCCCAATCTTCAATTCGAGCATCTCCGTCAGCAGCGCATACTCTTGCGTATATTGGATGACCATGCGTAATTTGCACTCGCGCGCCAATCTGGAGACCTGGATAGAGGAGCGCAGGGTTCACGACATCTACACTTAACAAATGCTGCGAAACCATGACAACTAAATCATTATCAAGCTCGAACGCGAAGTTATCCTCTAAATCTACGGAAGTTACTATACCTGTGTGTGAATGCACAGTGTATCCGTCTTTGCACGATTCGCACGCGCACGATACACTCGCTACATCCAAACAAACCTCAGTATCGGTTTTGTTGCTTCGATTGCTTCCACCATCTACACTACGTTCGTCACGACCGCTTGATCGAGTCACTCTGTTGAAACCAATCGATGTACCTTCCGTGGCAAAGAGCACGCGGAGATTATCGCGCGTTGGATCGTCTGGGTACAAATTTACCGATCGAAGGTTGGTCATCGAGTGTGTGTTCAACGAGCGCATCTTTTCGTCGCCACAACCATCATTTCGTTCTTCCTTACCATCTTCGCAAGACTGAGAGCTCGATGTACACGCGAGAAGCGGGTGAAAAGCCATCATTCGTTCGCCCTGAAACATAATCCATTGCTCTCCATACATCTTATCCTTCGAATCCTCCTGCTTTTTTTTGGAATTACTTTGGGCGGAAAGGAAAAGAGCGAAGAACATGGGCTTCTCCTCCGGTATGCGAATAATTGGTGTCGTCATTTTCAAGAAGCACGCGTGATTCACGTCGATACCTCCACTTTCCATATCATCAACAATACCGATAGAAAGGCGATGTGACGCCTTTTTTGGCACTCTCACGGCATCGTCGACGACATCCAATCGCCCATTCGCACGAAGCTCTTCCATAGACGCGAGCCGAACGCTCCCATTTTGTGTTGTCGTAAGTAATGGGAACGACGGCGTTGTCGATGATGATACTTCTTTTCTCTTATCATCACTTTTTTCCGCCTTCATGAGTATAACCTGCGAATCTTCATCTACTCCACCGTTTGCATTGCTTATATTTTGAGTCTCGCTCTCCAAAAGCGCAGAATCGCTTTCCATCTCGCTAGATGGCTGTACGATTTCAAATGAGAGCGCTTCTAGGTGATGCCTGGAACCAATTCTTTCTTCTTTTTCTCCTTCTTTCTCTTCGTTATTTTTTCGATGAGAAATACTGTCACTGTGTTCGTCGCTCTGTTTTCGCTTGTTACATCGTCCGCTCCTATTCTCTTGTGGAGTGGTTGCGCGCATTCGCCACGTGCGTATGACGACATTTTCCAAAATATGTGCACCCATCCTTTCCCTCGCTCCGTCGTCGTTTTCTTGCGTTTGATTTTTAGAACAAAAAGCGCGAACGACTTCGAACGCGTTCTCGAAGATGATCGGAATCTCTTCCCCTCTCTCGTCCAGGAAACAAAACGGCGTACACACGCACGATTTTCCATCGCTAAATCGAAGCGAACCGCGCAAGGGGTGCTTAGATCGATCCCTTTTCCTTCCCGAATTTTCTCCGAAAATGGAACGCAACGAAGTTGTGTAATAGAGCTTTTTGCCTTCGCAATTTTGAGATTGTTGTTGTTTCTCTAGATCGCGCCGGGGGATACCACCTTCCAAAATCTTTGAAGACATTTTCAGTCGTTCATATTCTTTAGCTATGCGTTCGCGATACTCATTGTATTATTAGTATTATTAGTAGTATCCATGTAGACTCCAGAGAGGAGAAACAAGAGTGTTGTTCTTTCTCTTTGCGGAGTTTGTTTTTTCAAAAATCAAAAAATTTGCTATTCTCAAACTTCAGACTGTGCCATCACGAGACTTCTCTGCAAAACTACGACAGCGTTTTTCCAAAACAGAGATTTGAATATGTCGTCAACGACGCTCGCACCTGGACTCGCGCGGAAGGTGAAAAAGGTACTGGACACGCGATTAGATGGACGCGAAACTGTGGCGTGTTTGAAAGCTTTGTCTGAATTCTACATCGAAAACGATCAGAGCGCGCGCAGAGGTTTACGGTTCGCCATCGAACGGCGAGGGTTGGACATCAATAACGAGTTCATTCACGCGTCTGAATCTACGCAAGGCACGCTCAAAGCCGTAGACGACAAGTTAGACGCATTGACGCAGTGTGTCGATTCTATCGAAGAAGCGTTGGAGAAGAAATCGCAGTCCACTGTGGCTTTACTGCGCGAAACGGAGAGCGCAAAGAATGATCTCGCACGAATTCAGTCGAGAAGCAAAGTTATCGACACGTTTTTGAGAGATTATCAGCTGAAAGAATCGGAACTGAACGCACTCAAGGAAGATATCGATGAAACGACTGAGATCGTCGGTGGTGTGTCCGCGTCGACTTCCCGCGTCATAACACCTCTATTTTATAAAGCACTCAGACGAGTAAAACAAATCCATAAGAATTGTGCCCACTTGCTTCGAACGCAACATCAACGTTCGGGCTTAGAGCTCATGGATGTTATGTCCGGTCACATGGACCAAGCGCACGAAAAGCTTTGTCGATGGGTTCAAAGTGAAGTGCGCATCGCGGCTGAGAACGAGTTTGATAATACCAGTAGCTTTTCCGCGGACGCAGAAGAGCGGCTAGAGCAAGTCGCGAAAGCACTGCGCGTTTTACGTTCCAGACCAACGTTGCATCAATATTGCGTAGAAGAGATTGCAAGAACACGACACAATGCGTTGTTTCGTCACTTTATTGCAGCACTGACTCGAGGAGGCCAATCTGGAAAAGCTCCGATCGAAGCACGCGCGCACGATCCGGTTAGATATATTTCTGATATGCTTGGATGGATTCACCAAGCCGTGGCGAACGAACGCGACGTATGCAACGCTTTGTTTTTAAGTACAGATGCATCGCTGCTCTCCGACGAAGAGGACGAGAAAGATGCGAACAATACATCTAGCACGAGAGATGACGCAAACTCTGGAAGTGTGAAGGAAAGCGCAGATACAAGCGGCGAGCTATATGACAACATGGAGGGAATCGCGAAGGATACGATGGTTAAGATAATGGATGGTTTATCGCGCCCGTTAAGAGTTCGCGTGGAGCAAGCTTTAGCTGGAACACCGGATGCGTTAGAAACGTACAAAATTACGGGAGTTTTACACTTTTACTCTGGAGTTTTAGAACAATTGCTTTCGTTGACGACGGCATCTCCCTCCGAAGCCGAGAAAGGTTTGGTCGAAGCTGTCAAGGTTTGCGCGAAAGCCGCGCAAACGTCCTTTAACGATGACGCAATAGTCAAGGGTGCTGCAATTACTCGCAACCCACCAGTACCGCAAACAGGATTACATGCGCCTCCAATTGTACAAGAACGCTTGGAGGTGGCGATTTCTATTTTGAAAGCTGCTTCATCGGACGTTCCATCGAGCGGCGGCTTATCGGGCAGAGAACAGAGCGGAATCAACGAGCACGGGAATGCTGGAGCGGATAAAATCATCGTGAAAGTATTAGATGCCATCATTGATCCAGTCATTGAAGCGTGCGAGTTGGGAGCGAACAAGTTGATCGAGGTAAATTCGACCATCATCGGTGGCTCCAAGACTGTGCCATGGGCCGCAAATGCCTACGTTTTAAATTGCCTTGGAGCTTTGCACACTCCGTTAAAGCAGTATCCGCTAGCACAAGCGAAGACGCAAGACTTGACGAGACGCATTTCAAACACGGCCACAGATGTCGCCGATAATTACGCGGAATCAATCTTAAATGCGTGTGGTCTTCTCGACGTGCTCGAACGAGTTTCTTTGTATCAAGAACGTTCGTCTGGCGTGATGTCTCACGATCCGAGCTTGACTTTAGATATCATCTCTAAAGCGTTGCAAGGTTTAGTAGAAAGTGCCAAGGATGGCGCCCCGGATTTTCAAGAAGTTCAATCACCTCGAGTGCGATTGGATATCCAGAACCGGTTCTCGAATCGTTTGATCGAAGCGTACACTCGCGTATATATCGCCGTCTTGAATCCAAACGCTGGGTATGGTTCAAACGCGCGGGACCATATCAAACACGCGCCAGATGCGTTGAGTACGATTTTCGGCATGTAATATTATTAGCACACTTAGAAAAAGAAGAGAGCAAAGATAAAAAGGTACTGGTACCGGGTATTAATGAAACTATTTATATATGTAGTACTGCAGTATGTATGTACTTACTCGTACCATTATGCGCGCATTATTCCCCGGAACTCCCCTAACCAATTCAAACCCTAATACCGATCCCCTAAATTTTCGTTTGATATATTTCTTAAATATAACCCAATTTGCAATCCCTTAGGGTTTAGGGTTTAGGGTTTAGGGTTTAGGGTTTAGGGTTTAGGGTTTAGGGTTTAGGGTTTAGGGTTTAGGGTTTAGGGTTTAGGGTTTAGGGTTT
>Ga0255783_10000044_pt1 | contig 114043 bp, 109 predicted proteins | sample 011ome_22_FD_179981 | JGI IMG/M metagenome (GOLD analysis project Ga0255783, IMG submission 179981) | Coastal salt marsh microbial communities from the Groves Creek Marsh, Skidaway Island, Georgia - 011507BT metaG (version 2) | ecosystem: Environmental > Aquatic > Marine > Intertidal zone >... | reverse complement strand
ATGCTATTGATTTCACACCAATTGGCTCAACTATTTCGATCAAGGTTAGCGAATCTAATACGCATGTTAATATCCAAGTTCTCGACCAAGGCAAAGGCGTTCCAGAACATGCTAGAAAGCAGATATTTAGACACTTTTTCTCATCATCAAGACCTGATACTGGAAAGCGTGGAAATGGTTTAGGATTAAGATTTGTAAAAAAGATAATGAGTCTTCACGGTGGCCAGGTAAGTTTAAAGAACCGCTTTATGGAAGATGGCGCTGTGGCTACTTTGAAGTTTCCAGTTTAAAGTTCATTTATAAGGCTGGTTAATTTACTTAAAATGTGCTCAGGTTTGTCAGACCACTACACCCATCATTTAAATATTCTTTGGTATATTTAGCAACAAACTTCTCTTCTCTAAGCTATCAAAAAAAATAAAACAACAGTCACTAAAAATGGAAAAACTAGACAGCTACCAATTACTAAAACATTGGTAGCTGAGATTAATGAGAATTTACCACTTAAGGATGGTTACTCAACGTTTGGCCGTGTCATTAAAGATTTAGGAATAGAGACGCCAAAAGGACAGAGAACTCACATCTTAAGACACTCATTTGCAAGTCATTTTATGATGAATGGTGGAGATATTCTAACGCTGCAAAAAACTCTAGGACATAGTGATTTAAAAATGACAATGCGTTACGCGCATTTATCACCTGAACATCTGGAAAAAATTATCACTTTAAATCCAATTAATGAGATATAAATAAAAAAATTTAAAAAATTGTCGGCTTTTTGTCGGCTTTTTTTTATTTAAAAAAAAAGGGCTTGCTTACGCAAACCCTTTAGATGTATGGCTCCTCGAGCTGGGCTCGAACCAGCGACAAACGGATTAACAGTCCGTTGCTCTACCAACTGAGCTATCGAGGAATGAAATTGGAATTATAACGGCTTTTAGAATTGAGTCAATCTAAAAAGCAGTTATTTTCTAATTATTTTTTATTTGTCAGGCGCGGGAAAACTGTTGCCTGTTGCGGGTAAATAGCCTAAATGGCCCTTTTGACCATAGCCTTCAAAACGACCATGACCACGTGCCTTACCATAGCCATCTAGTTGACCTTTGTAATAAGCATCTGCATTACCCTTGGTATAACCGTCTGTATAGCCTATGCCGCGTGCTTCTATTTCAGCAGCATATTTACCATCAGCACGTGCATAGCCTTTGTTCGAGGTTTTATTTTTATTTTCATAATAAAAACCCCAGTCAGACTCATTCACCATATTGTTCATATTGCTCAATGGCCCCCAATTTTGATCTACATTAAATGGGCCAAAATTAGAACCGCCATCAAATGGATTAAAACTAGAACCTGATTCAAAAGGTGAGAAATTTGAGCCGCTATTAAACGGACCAAAATTAGAGCCTGAATCCATTGGATTCCAGTTCGAACTAGAGTTTCCAAAAGGATTCCAAGAGTCCATTATGCTATTGTTAGATGAATTGTTATCCCATGGCATCCATGGTTGAGCACTAACAGCAAAAGATGCTAATATAACCAAGCTAAATAATGTTTGTTTTATCATGTTCATATCGATACTCCTCTTATCTCTATAAATTTTTAATAAACATATTATACACTATTTATATTATAAGATTATAATATATTTTTAATGAACGAAAAAAAAGGGGTGAAATCACCCCTTTAATCAGTAGCTAAGTCAATAAATTAATAAGAAGCTGCTGGCGCTGGTGTTGGCGCTTGTGCTGGTGCTGGCGCTTGGTTACGCGAATCAGCTGCAGCGTTACCTCTTGCATCAGCGTAGCCTTTAGCGTATGCATCAGCGATTCCTTTGGCAAAACCGTCAGCTGCACCTTTAGCGTATGCATCAGCAACACCTTGAGCGTTAGCTGAAGCAGAACCAGCATACTGACCATCAGTAGTAGCGTTAGAAACGTTCTTAGTTTTGTTTTTATTGTTGTAATAGAAACCCCAATCAGAATCGTTGTTCATGTCGTTGCTGTTAGCGAATGGACCGAAGTTTTGAGCGCCATTGAAAGGACCCATGTTTGAACCACTGTTAAAAGGACCCATGTTCTGGCCACCAGTAAATGGACCCCAGTTGTTGCCACCGCTGAATGGACCGAAGTTAGAACCACCGTCGAAAGGACCCCAGTTGCTCATGCCGTTACTGTTAGTGTAACCGTTGTTGTTGTTACCAAAAAAAGCTGAAGCTGATGTTGCAGATACTAGCGCCACCATTGCTACTGTTTTTACTAATGTTTTCATTTTTATCTCCATTTGATTAAAATTCGAAATACAAAATACTAGTAGAAAATTCTCTAATATTCCTCAGATTATATCAAATTAAAATCATTGAAATATGCTTTTTAAAAACCAAAAAAAGCCACCCCTAAGGATGGCTTTTATTACGTAACAACCGAGTAATTCAGTTGCTATAGTCAGTGGCTAATTACTTAGCTGCTGGAACTACTGTTTCACGTGAGTCTGCAGCAGCGTTACCTTTAGCATCTGCGTAACCTTTAGCGTATGCATCAGCTTGTGCCTTAGCAAAAGCGTCAGCTTGACCTTTAGCGTATGCATCAGCAACACCTTTAGCGTTAGCATCAGCAACACCAGCATACTTACCGTCTGTAGTAGCGTTAGAAACGTTCTTAGTTTTGTTCTTATTATTGTAATAGAAACCAAAGTCAGAATCGTTGTTCATGTCGTTGTTGTTAGCGAATGGACCGAAGTTTTGAGCGCCATTGAAAGGACCCATGTTTGAACCACTGTTAAAAGGACCCATGTTCTGGCCACCAGTAAATGGACCCCAGTTGTTGCCACCGTTAAAAGGACCGAAGTTAGAACCACCATCGAAAGGACCCCAGTTGCTCATGCCGTTACCGTTAGTGTAACCGTTGTTGTTGTTGTTACCAAAAAAAGCTGAAGCTGAAGTAGCTGCTACTAAAGCTGTAATTGCGATAATTTTTTTCATGTTAATCTCCTAGATTATTATGTAGTTATAACATCGTCATTATTGATGATGTTTTAAAGTGCTGAACTCGTGTTCTGCATGGGGAGTATTATACAACATTTATATTAGAAGTCAATAATATTCTTATATTTTTTTTATAAAACCCTCTAAACCTATGATTTAAGAAGGTTTTATAGTTAAAAAAAATATTGAAAAAAATGAAAATAACGAATATTTTTGCCTAAAAATAACAAAATTTAATTAAAAAATATCACTTTACTACTAAGAAAAGGCGTTTTTATTGCAGAATTTGAAAAGTCGCTGGATATTTTTGTAAAATCTGCTAAATAAAGAAATTAGGTGAAAAAAAGGTATGTTGAACAATTAATAGATAGTCCATATATAAAAAGTAGAATTTTTGATATAAAAAAACCAGCTTAAAAGCTGGCTTTTAAAACTATACGTTTTAGTTATTAGTTTCTGCTATCAACAGAAGTGGCAGCTTTACCATCTGCATAACCTTTAGCGTATGCATCTGCTTGACCCTTGGCAAAGCCATCAGCTTGGCCTTTAGAGTATGCATCAGCTTGCGCTTTAGCGTTAGCTGAAGCAGAACCAGCATACTGACCATCAGTAGTAGCGTTAGAAACGTTCTTAGTTGAGTTCTTGTTGTTGTAATGAAAACCCCAATCAGAATCGTTGTTCATGTCGTTGTTGTTAGCGAATGGACCAAAGTTTTGAGCGCCATTGAAAGGACCCATGTTTGAACCACTGCTAAAAGGACCCATGTTCTGGCCGCCAGTAAATGGACCCCAGTTGTTGCCACCGCTGAATGGACCCATGTTTGAACCACCATCGAAAGGACCCCAGTTGCTCATGCCGTTACCGTTAGTGTAGCCGTTGTTGTAACCGTTGTTGCCAAAAAAAGCTGAAGCTGAAGTAGCTGCCATAACTGTAGCAACTGCTACTACTTTTGTTAAATTTTTCATTGTTTCTCCTCTAAAAGTTATTTTTATAAATTAATTACAAAGCAAATAAACTAATGTCTACTTGAAGGCCATAATACGCCACTCTAATAACTTTGCAACATTATTAGTAAAAATTAATACTATGATATAGATTCGATGAGTGCGTCACCAAATTCTGTCGTTGATAATAATGTAGCGCCCTTCATAAGTCGATCAAGATCATATGTGACTGTTTTGTTTTGAATAACTGCTGACATAGCTGTTAAAACTTGATCGGCAGCCTCAACCCACCCCAAGTGTCTTAACATCATTTCTGCTGATAAAATAATAGAGCCAGGGTTAACTTTATTAAGGCCTGCATATTTTGGCGCTGTGCCATGAGTCGCTTCAAAAACAGCTATTGTATCGGATAAATTAGCACCTGGCGCAATACCAATTCCGCCTACTTGGGCAGCTAACGCGTCTGATACGTAGTCGCCATTTAGATTTAACGTAGCAATAACAGAGTATTCTTCAGGGCGTAATAAAATTTGTTGTAAAAAAGCATCAGCAATGACATCTTTAACAGTGATCATTGTGCCTGTTTTTGGATTTTTAAATTCACACCATGGGCCGTCGCCAAGCAGTTGAGCGCCAAATTCTTCTTGAGCTAGTTGATAACCCCAATCTCTAAAGCCACCTTCTGTAAATTTCATGATGTTGCCTTTGTGTACAAGCGTAACAGAGTCTTTATCATTATCGATTGCGTATTGAATGGCGGCGCGAACTAAGCGATTAGTGCCTTCTTGAGAAACTGGCTTAATACCAATACCTGAGGTTTCTGGGAAGCGAATTTTGGTTGTCCCCATTTCATTTTGTAAAAAATCAATAACTTTTTTAACCTCTTTTGTACCCGCTTGATACTCAATACCTGCATATATATCTTCTGAATTTTCTCTGAAAATAACCATGTCTACTTTTTCTGGCGCTTTAACAGGTGTCGGTGTACCCGTAAAATACTGAACAGGACGCTGACAAATAAACAAATCAAGTTCTTGTCGAATAGCTACATTCAATGAGCGCATACCACCGCCGACTGGCGTTGTTAAAGGCCCTTTAATAGAAACGCTAAACTCTTTAATCGAGTCAAGCGTTTCTTGAGGTAAGTACTCGCCATAAATATCATTAGCTTTTTCACCTGCATAAACATCCATCCATTGAATAGATTTTTCGCCATTGTATGTTTTTGCAACAATATGATCAATCACTTTTTTCATCACCGGAGAAACATCAGATCCAATGCCGTCACCCTCAATGTAAGTAATAATCGGATTGTTTGGAACCTGAATAGTGCCGTTGTCAAAAGTAATTTTTTCGCCCTTTTCTGGCACTTGAATGTGTTGATAGCTCATGAGTATTCTCGGATATTTAATTATATAAGTAAACGAAGTATTTTAGCATCCTCGAGGTTCGAGTAGTATTTTTCGCGAGTATCAATCAATTTAAAACCATATTTTTGATAAAAACAAATGGCAACTACATTAGAAACCCTTACTTCTAAAAAGATAGTGCGTATATTGCATAGCTTTAGACGCTGCTGTAAATCATCTAGAAGTTTAAACCCTAGGCCTTGTCGCTGAAACTCTGGAGTGATAGCCAGTGTTAAAATATCTGAAAAATCAAGAGAATTAAGTGTGATTAAATACCCAGCAATTTTCTCGTTGTGCAAAATTAATTGCATATGAGTATTCGAATTTTCAAATGAATCTAGTAGTTTTTGTTGACTCCAGGGCGTTGAAAATATGCGCTCTTCAATCGCCAAAATAGCATTTAAATCTTGCTGAGTCGCCTTTTTAAAGGAAATACTGATAAGCTTTATTGGTAGTTTCGTTTTGGTAAAAGTACCCCAACTCATCAAAACTTTGCTCTAATTGATTAACATCTTGGGCTTGCAGGCCAATTAACACTCGACCAAAATCAGCACCATGATTACGATAATGGAATAAAGTAATATTCCAATAACTTCCTACTTTCTTTAAAAAATCTAACAAAGCGCCTGGACGTTCTGGAAATTCAAATCGGTACAATACTTCATGCTCGCAGTTACTGCGTCCGCCAACCATATATCTAATATGCGTTTTAGCAATGGAATTATCGCTCATATCTAATACATCAAAAGAGTTTGACAAACGATCTAATAATGCTTGTTTTTCACTCAGTCCTTCGCTAAGTGAAATACCGACAAAGATTCGTGCCTGCGTATCCGAACCATAACGATAATTAAATTCAGTAATTGAATGATCTTTTAACATTTCGCAGAATTTCAAAAAACTGCCTGGTTTTTCATCAATGGTAACTGCAATAATAGCTTCATTATGCTCTCCGATATCAGCACGCTCTGAAATATAGCGCAATCTATCAAAGTTAACATTTGCACCAGAAACTATTGAAACTAAATTTTCGTTTTTTAACTTATGCGTTTGGAGATATTTTTTAATCCCTGCGGTTGATAAGGCGCCAGCAGGCTCTGAAATGGAACGAACATCTTCATAGATATCTTTAATGGCTGCACAGATCTCATCATTACTCACCAGAATAACTTCATCAACAAATTGCTTAGCCATTTCAAAGGTTTTTTCACCTATTTGCTTAACTGCGACACCATCGGCAAAACGACCCACTTCTGACAAAGCTACACGCTCGTTTTGCTTAAGAGCTTCATACAAAGTTGGAGAATCTTGTGGCTCAACGCCAATAACGCGAATATTTGGTGCATAATGCTTAAGATAGGTCGCCATACCGCCAATTAACCCGCCTCCGCCTACCGGAATAAACACCTTATCAATTTCTGGCAATTGCTCCAATAACTCTTTAGCGATTGTTGCCTGACCTGCCATTACTTCAATATCGTCATATGGATGAATAAAGACTAAATCTTGTTGCTTTTCAAGTTGCTTCGCATGCCTTAAGGCGTCATCATAAACATCTCCATGTAGCACAACCTTACCGCCCAATTGCTTAACTGCATTAACTTTAATTTTGGGGGTTGATAATGGCATTACAATTAGCGCATTAATACCTAATTTTGTTGCAGATAAAGCAACGCCTTGGGCATGATTGCCAGCGCTAGCTGTCACAACACCTTTAGACTTTTGTTCAGGGGTCAAAGAAGATATTTTTTGATATGCGCCTCTATTTTTAAAAGCATGAATTGATTGTTCATCTTCGCGTTTTAAATAAATGTTGTTATCTAGTCGATCAGACAACTGATGTGCATAAGAAAGTGGCGTGATTGAGGCTACATCATAAACACGTGCAGCATCGGCTAATTTAACAATGCTGTGCATATAGCTCCTGTAAATAAGCGACATTTACAAAACTCGCTTTCGTTGGGCTTCCTTTAAGAAGTTTAAATGGATTTTCTGGCTCGCCCAAATCACTCAGAACAACTATAGATCCGTCAAAATCATGCCTATCTGTATACTCATTCACTGTGATCAAAGTTTTAATGTTAGCATCATTTGTTGATAATATGCCATTATGAGAATCCTCAAAAGCCAAACATTCTGAGGCGTCCAAATTCATCTGCTTAAGCACATAATGATAAATATCTCCTGCTGGCTTTAAATTAGGCACAACATCGCCTGCACCGATTATCTCAAACCAATCCAGCGCTTTTTCTCCTAAAGTGTTGATAATTAGTGCGTCAACATTAGCTGGCGTGGTGGTAGTGGCAATAGCAAGTCGCAGTCCAGCAGCACGAGCCTCATTAAATAAACGCTCAACTCCAGGACGCAGTGGCATTTCACCTTTCTCCACAATATTGACATATTTTTTAGTTTTGAGCTGATGCAGCTTTAAAGCAAAAGCATCCAAATCTGGAACCTCAAAATTAGGCAAATATTTATTGACGTAATATTTAATACGTAATTGTCCACCAGTCACATTTAACAATTCATGATAGAGCTTATTTGACCACTCCCAATCTAGTCCTAATTCTTTAAAAGCTAGATTAAAAGCCACTAAGTGTCCATCTCTTTCGGTATTGGCAAGAGTTCCGTCAACGTCAAAAATTAATGCTTCTAATGCCATAATGGTTTTAAAATGAAATATGTGAAAAATAAATTGCTATTTTAAGTTACTTTAGGTATAAACATATTTTTTTTAAATTATTCTTAAATCATGTCACAGACAGACTATCAAGATATTCCACATTATGTACCTCAAAAGAATGAAGAGTTTATGAGCAGTGCTCAACTTGATCATTTTAAAAACAAGTTAAACTCATGGAGAGATCAACTAGTCAGTGATGCTGAATCAACCATTAGTCATATCCAAGAAGATTCGGCGCAAGTGGCTGATATTAACGACCGTGCCACGCTTGAGGAAGAATTTGCCCTAGAGTTGAGAACACGAGATCGTGAACGTAAGTTAATTGGAAAAATCGACAAAACCCTTCATATAATTGAGATGGGTGATTATGGTTATTGCAAAACTTGTGGTGCTGAAATTGCTTTAGTGCGATTAGAAGCTCGTCCTACAGCTGATGAATGTATTGACTGTAAAACCATTGCTGAAAAGAAAGAAGTTTAATTGACAGCTTATTTTTCCTTTTTCGGTGTTGATTTTAAAAGTGCTTGTAAGACGAGCACTTTTTGTTGAATTTACCCAATCTTTCAATCCCTTTATCTTGAGTAATTAAGCCAATCCGACTAAGCTTAATCCCTAATTTTTTTTCAATTTCTTTTAGTTTTTCAAGATTTTCTACAGGCACGCTAAAACATAATTCATAATCATCTCCGCCTGCAAGCGCCACGCACCAATCCTGACTTTGTTGAATGTAGCTTTGCACTTCTTCACTCAACGGTATATCAGATAAATGAATACTCGCGCCCACATCAGATTTTTTGAGAATATGCATAAGATCTTGCTCCAAACCGTCTGATATATCAATGCATGCATTAGCCACCTCAACTAGAGCACGCCCAAGCTCTACTTGAGGATTGGGCATATTAAAGCGTTGCAACAATTGCTCACTAGGGGTAATATTTTTCTGAATTTGTCGCCAAGCTAGCGCCGCATCACCCACTGTGTTAGAGACAAAAATATGGTCATCCACTTGTGCTGTAGATCTCAGTAGCGCCTTGGATTTACTAATAGTACCTGTCACATTAATCGTAATGCTTAAAGAGCCTTTAGTAGTGTCACCACCCACCAAAACAATTCCATATTTATCTGCCAATGTTTTCAATGATTTAGAAAAACTCAACAGCCAGCTAGCGTCAAATTTGGGCAAAGTTAATGCCAAAGTAAAGTATTTAGGCGTTGCACCCATGGCGGCTAAATCACTTAAATTAACCGCTAATGCCTTATGAGCAATATCACTAGCAGAAGTGTCTTTTGGAAAATGCACGCCTTCAATTAACGTGTCTACACTGGTAGCTATTTGCTGTTTGTTGTCAATTTCAATCAGCGCGCAATCATCGCCAACCCCTAATACACTTGAGCTTGAATTCTCCCAATTGAAATACTTTTCAATGAGATCAAATTCATTCATTGCGGATATTTTTGAGCAAATTCTTGTTCCACTTCCCCGCGACCTGCATTAAACATTGAGCCAGAGCCTAAAACTGCTGAAACCAACACGGCAAAAAATAATGGCACTGTACCCAATAATGTAAGGATTGAACCAACAATACTGGTGCCATCCATACTGCTTACACCCCCATCACCAATCACCAATCCCAGTAGGTTGACCAGCATATAAAATATATAAGCAGTGATTAAGATCTTATAGCGATTAAGTGACATTTTCCAATGCAAATAAACCAAATAAGCGTCGTTTTTTTTGGCCTTTTTGGTGCGCAGATAAGTGTAGAAAATAATACCCATAGAGACAATAATAGTCAGTCCAATGGCAATATTCATACTTGTATTTAAGAGCTTTATTAGTCCTAATGTACCAATAACATGGACTAATATGGTATTAACCGTGAATAACTCATGGGCCGATTTGGCCTTTTTACGCTCTTGCTCAGTGGCATCTATTTGTATAATCATGGCGACTAGTTTACACCATATATCGCAAAATTTTAGCCTTGCGTATTTTTTACATATAGGCGTTATCTGTTTGTGTATGATCAGTCACATCACGTACTGATTTAATCTCTGGAAAGCGGCTTCTTAACTGTGTTTCAACCCCTTGTTCCAAAGTCGCTTTGACTGACGAACACCCTTGACAACCGCCACCAAAATTAAGAATGACGTCTTTATTTTCCGTGATCTCAACCAAATCAACAAACCCGCCATGAGAGGCCAGACCTGGACTTATTTCAGCTGCTAATACGTATTTAATCCTTTCCTCTAAAGGCGCATCCTCTTTCGGCTTTTCACCTTTGGCATTAGGGGCGGTAATCGTAAGTTTTTTACCTGTACCCTCGTCCTTTAGTGCTACTTCTGATTCTTTCAAAAATGGAAAGTTAATCTTATCGATATAAGCTAAAAAACCTTGGTATTCAAATTTTTCATAGCCAGGTGTTAAATCTTTTGGATGGCAAAAGTTAAATGAGACAGTTGCTGCAGGTGTTCCTGCACGCGTTACATCAACTTTAAGACCTAATTCTTGATCATCTTGCTGTGCAAATAAATCAGCAACATAATCTTGAGCTTCATCAGAAATGGTAAACATGGCTATCCTTTTTTAAAAATAATATTATCGATCAAACGAGTTGACCCTAAAAATACCGCACATAATATCGCAATTTTGCTGGTATTGTCAGTAATAGATTTAAGGGTATTAGCATCAAGTACAGATAAATATTCTATTTTAAAATCCTGGCTTAATATTGCTTTTGAGTTATGTATAGCAACATTCAAATCTTGAGTCTTCAAAATCTCTTGCTGCAGTTGAATCAAAACTTGGTAGAGCTTAAGTGCTAGTTCTTTTTGATCGCCTGATAAATATTGGTTTCTAGTACTCATGGCTAATCCACTCTGTTCACGCACAATATCACCAGATAGAATACTAATCGGCAAAGATAATGCTTCAACCATTTGCCTAATCACCAATAATTGCTGATAATCTTTTTGCCCAAAAATAGCCACATCAGGTGTGATTATTTCAAACAAACGATGTACTACTTGCACCACGCCATCAAAATGCCCAGGTCGGGATTTACTACACAAGCCTTGAGATAAGCTACCAGCTTTTAAGTGACTTTTAAAACCATTTGGATAAATCTGCTCTTTGCTAGGTGTAAAAACAGCATCAACCTGGCAAGCTTCAAGCTGGGTTAAATCTTGTTCTAATGTCTTAGGGTAATTATCAAAATCTTCATCTTTGCCAAATTGTGTTGGATTCACAAAAATACTCACCACCACCTTATCTGCATTGGCTTTAGCTTGGTGAACTAAGGATAAATGCCCGGCATGCAACCCACCCATGGTAGGCACAAAAGCAATGGTTTTTCCTTGTACCTTCCACGTCGAAACAACGTCAAGCATTTGCTGATTGTTTGAACAAACTTGCATTAATAACTGTGAGTATTATCAGGAAAAGTTTGATTTTTAACTGAGTCAATATAATTTTTAACACCAGACTCAATTGAATCGTGGCCAGACAAGAAGTTTTTCACAAATTTTGGCAAATATCCAGTATTAATGCCAAGCATGTCATAACTCACCAACACTTGCCCATCACAATCGATGCCCGCACCGATACCAATAGTAGGAATGGCAATTGATTGACTAACCCGACGAGCTAACTCAGCGGGTACGCATTCTAACACAATGGCCTCAACCCCCCAAGATTCAAGGAGTTTGGCATCTTCAAGAATTCGCTTAGCGCCAAGCTCATCTTTGCCTTGCACCTTATAGCCACCCATCTCAATAACCGACTGTGGCTGCAAGCCCAAATGTCCGCAAACTGGAATTTGATTAGCCTGCAAAATTTTAAATGAAGCCTCATGTTCAGCGCCACCTTCAAACTTTACCATTTGTGCGCCCGCATCCATTAAACGCTTAGCATTTTCCAAAGTTTGCGTAGCATTGGTATAACTTTGATATGGCATATCAGCAATTAACAACGATTTTTGTACACTTTTTGCCACCGCACGGGTGTGATAAAGCATATCCTCCATAGTAACGTTTAAGGTGTTTTCATCCCCTTTGATAACATTGCCCAAGGAATCCCCTACCAAAATCATATCCACTTCACACGTGTCAAACAGTTTTGCAAAAGACGCATCATATGCAGTAAGACAGGTAATTTTTTCGCCTTTTTCCTTAAACTTTTTTAAGTCAGTAAGCTTCATAATTTGGTTAATTGGTAATCACCCAATTCTTGAATAATATCTTGAATAGAGCCTAATACTGGCACTTTTAAATCAGGTTCAAGCTCAGCTAAAGGAATAAGTACAAACGCCCTGTTCATCATTTCAGGGTGCGGAATAACTAATTGCTTAGAGGCAACCACTTGAACTCCGTAAGTAATAATATCTAAGTCAATGGTTCTAGCGCCCCATTTTTTCTCGCGTACTCGATGTTGTTGAGTTTCAATATTTTGACAAACATAAAGCAACTCTAAAGGCGTTAAATGCGTATTAACTTGTGCAATGGCGTTAATATAATCAGGCTGCTTTGAGTTGTCTACTGGCGGTGATTGATACAAGCTCGAAAGATTGACTACTTCAATATCTTTGGCCGTATGAAGTGCCATCACTGCAGTTTTAATTTGTTGCCTAGGGTTATTTAAGTTTGACCCAAGTCCAATATAAGCTAACAATGGATTAATGTCCCGACATGCTCGCCAGCTCCTAGTTTAATTAATACATCAGGCTGCCGGCCTGAGGCAATCACTGTATTGGTATTTGAATGAGAGGCTGTTCTGGCAGCGAGCACCTTAGTATACATACCGCCTGAGCCAAGTGATCCTCCCGTTCTGCCTGCTACTCGTTCTAATTTTTCATCATCAACGTAGATTTTGTCAATCAGCTCTGCCTTAGAATTTTGCCTAGGATCAGCATCATAAACACCGCCTTGATCAGTCAAAATAACCAATTGAGTAGCGCCAACTAAATTTGCTACCAATGCTGCCAAGGTGTCATTATCTCCAAACTTAATTTCTTCAGTAGCTACTGTGTCATTCTCATTAACAATTGGTACAGTATTTAGCTCAAGTAAAGCGCTCAGTGTCGCTGAGACATTGTTGCTCTGCTGAGCATTAGCTAGATTGTCATGAGTAAGAAGCACTTGTGCTGTATGAATATTATGCTTTGCAAACAAAGATTCATAAGTTTGTATTAATCCCATTTGCCCTACAGCAGCAGCAGCTTGAAGTTGATGAATATTCTTAGGACGCGCCGTCCAACTTAGGCGTTTAATTCCTTCTGCAATTGCGCCACTAGATACCAAAATAACCTCAATCCCTTGTTTTTTTAGCTGAACGATTTGCTCAACCCAAGTACTAATAGCACTTACATCTAGTCCTTGCCCATCATTGGTCAGTAGTGCTGATCCGATTTTTACCACCCATCTTTGATTACTCATTATTATTACTTTTAACCAACTTAAACAAACCTTTTACTAAGTCTTTACACCCTAACCCATTAAGCGCTGAAATACTATAAAAATCGCCCACGTAATCAATCTTTTTTAATAAAGTTTGAACCACATCAACTCTTTCATCTTCAGGCAATAAATCCATTTTATTAATTGCTAATAATCTAGGTTTATCGGCCAACTCTGGATCGTATTTTCTTAATTCTTTTTCAATAGTTATAAAATTTCTAGCCGGATCTGAATTATCTGCTGGCAAGATATCAACCACATGCAACAGTGCTTTAGAGCGAGATAAATGCTTTAAAAATTCAAAACCCAAGCCCACGCCTTCGCTAGCATCTTCAATTAGACCTGGAATGTCGGCCATGACAATATGCTCATCATAATAAGACACAACCCCAAGTGACGGATGCAAAGTGGTAAATGGATAATCAGCCACTTTAGGGCGAGCACTAGATATCTGACGAATTAAGCTTGATTTACCAGCATTAGGCATACCAAGAAGGCCGATATCAGCCATAACATTCATCTCTAGGCCAATTTCTCGGGCCTCACCTGGTGAACCTGGTGTGGTTTTTCGAGGTGCGCGATTAATACTGGATTTAAAACGAGTATTGCCTAAACCGTGAAAGCCGCCTTTAGCAACCAAAATAACTTGATCATGCTCGATCATTTCTCCAATCAGTTCATCTGTTTCCAGATCGTAAACTTTAGTACCCAATGGGATCTCTACTGTAAGATGATCGGCTGATTTTCCACGCTTATTTTGACCGGACCCAGGTTGCCCATTTTTGGCTCTAAAAAGTCGATTAAATCGAAATTCACTTAATGTGTTTAGACTTTCTTGACCACGAAAATATACGTGCCCGCCATCACCGCCATCACCGCCATCTGGCCCGCCATCAGGAATATATTTTTCCCGACGAAAACCTAAACAACCTGCTCCTCCTTTTCCAGCTTCAACACGAATACTGGCAGAATCAACAAACTTCATAAAAAACCGCTAAAATACAATAAAGCTATTATACCACCGACAAATGAATCGAACCCTATACAGCCTAGTTGGATATTTATTATTGCCGTTACTTATTATTCGATTATTTGCAAAGTCAGTCAAAGCGCCAGCGTACCGAAAAAGAATATTAGAAAGACTAGGATTTGTACAAAAAATAAACGCACCAGTTATTTGGATTCATTGTGTTTCTGTGGGTGAATTTAGAGCCTCTATCACTCTAATTGATACGCTAATTAAACAACATCCTCAGCATAAAATATTAGTCACTACGACGACACCAACAGGATCTAGCGCTTTAAAACAACATTATAAAAATCAAGTCTTGCACTATTACTTTCCGTTTGATTTAAGCCTTATTGTTAAGCGCTATATTAAACGTGTTAATCCTGATTTGTGCATTCTCATGGAAACCGAAATATGGCCAAACTTAATTCACGCATTAAAACAGCGAAATATCCCTAGTATTTTAATTAACGCCCGATTATCAAGACGCTCTTTAGAAAAATACCAAAAGTTTGCCCCTAAACTTATTTCCAAAACACTTAACCAGCTCACTTTAATTGCCACACAAAATCAAAATTCAGCCACACGTTTTATACAGCTAGGCGTAGTAGAAAACAAAGTTATTAATACTGGCAATATTAAGTTTGATTTAAATCCAACAGCAAATAGTGCCACTACAGAGACTTTAAAACAAATCATCGGTCCGCGAAAAGTGATTACTTTTGCCAGTACACACGCAGGTGAAGAGGCGGAAATTATTAAGCATTATGTAAAAGTTAAAGAACAAATCGATGCGCTTTTGGTTATTATTCCAAGACATCCTGAGCGTTTTAATGAAGTAGAAAAATTAGCCAAAAATGCCGATTTAACAGTTGCTCGACGATCTAATGCCACGCCAAATAATACTGCTCAAATATTACTAGGCGATTCGATGGGTGAGATGCTTAGCTATTTTGCCATTAGCGATATTGTCTTTATGGGTGGCAGTCTTAACCAGACAGGTGGGCACAATATGCTCGAGCCAGCTGCACATTCCAAAGCGATTATTTTTGGACCTAATGTCTTTAATTTTGCTGAAATTTCCGCAGATCTCCTAAATAATCAAGCCAGTATTCAAGTGCAAAATGCACAAGCGCTATTCACTCAAATTATTAGTTTGCTTGGAAATTCTCAGCAACTTGAAGTATTAGGCAAGAATGCAAAACAATACTTTGATTCACAAAAAGGTGCAGTAAAAAAAATTGCCAAATTAATTAAAAATATTATTTAGAATCCCAATAGCGCTGCATCTCATAGTACAAAAAAGAAGCAGTCCAAGTAATCAGTACAAAACCAACTAAAGATTCCATACCAACTAAAAATCTAATAGAGCCAAAAGGCTCAATATCACCAAAGCCCAACGTGGTGAAATTGCTAAATGAAAAATACAAACTGTCCATAAAAGAGCCGTCAAAATTGCCTTGAATATCTCCCCAAATCGCATCTTTACTCATGAAAAAATAGGCGGCAGCAAACAGCCATATTTCAACCACATGCGCAATTAGAGCAATAAAAACGACCGCCAAAATTCTAAACCGGTGTTTTATTTTAATTTTAGGCAGTAAATTAGTAGCGCGATACAAAAACTCATAATGAATTAAAACGCTGAGTGTTACAATAATGATGTTAATTAATGCTGCAAGCCACATAGGTTTAAATCCTTATAATAATAAATGTTAATTGTACTGAAAAAAAATTAGGAAAAAATCAAAATGAGTTGCTGCAATACAAAGACCAATGAAAAGCCACTATGTTATTGCTTCAATATTAGTGAAAACGCCTATTTAAAGGCGCTTAAATCTGGAAAAGGCAAAGTTTTAAAAGATTTTGTGGTGTTTCAGACCAAACACAACTACTGTAACTGTGAGAATCTCAACCCTAGCAAGCAATGCTGCTTAAAAGCCTTTAAAGCTTTAGAAATTTCCCAAAAAATGAAAACGGACGCTTAAGCGTTCTCTTTCATATAAATTTCACTATCGTTGGCTAAAAACTCAGCTGATTTTTGATCCATTTCTACTTGAATAGCATTTATTTTGGCAATTTCTTCATCATCCATAGTCTTAATCTCTTGGGTAATTTTCATTGAACAAAATTTTGGGCCACACATAGAGCAAAAGTGTGCGGTTTTTGCTGCTTGCTTAGGCATGGTCTCATCATGATATTTACGAGCCGTATCTGGATCAAGACCCAAATTAAACTGATCTTCCCATCTAAACTCAAAACGTGCTTTAGATAAAGCATTATCACGAATTTGTGCACCTGGATGACCTTTGGCTAAATCCGCTGCATGTGCGGCAATTTTGTAAGCAATAATTCCTTCTTTAACATCATCTTGATTTGGTAAGCCTAAATGTTCTTTTGGAGTAACGTAGCAAAGCATCGCACAACCATACCAGCCGATTTGCGCCGCACCAATAGCTGAAGTAATATGATCATAGCCAGGAGCGATATCAGTTGTTAAAGGGCCTAGTGTATAAAATGGCGCTTCACCACATTCATCCAACTGCTTATCCATGTTTTCTTTAATCATTTGCATTGGTACATGACCTGGACCTTCGATAAAGGTCTGCACATCGTGCTTCCAAGCGATTTTGGTTAATTCGCCCAAGGTTTCAAGTTCGCCAAATTGTGCTGCGTCGTTTGCATCTGCAATACAGCCAGGACGTAAACCATCACCCAGTGAAAAAGTAACATCATACTTTTTCATAATTTCGCAAATTTCTTCAAAATGTGTATAAATAAAACTCTCTGTGTGATGTGCTAGACACCACTTAGCCATAATAGAGCCACCCCGAGAAACAATGCCGGTAATACGATCAATGGTCAAAGGCACATGTTGCAAGCGAACACCAGCATGAATCGTAAAATAATCTACACCTTGCTCAGCTTGCTCAATTAATGTATCTCTGAAAACTTCCCAATTAAGATCTTCAGCCACACCATTAACTTTCTCTAAAGCCTGATAAATAGGGACAGTGCCGATAGGTACTGGGGAATTTCGAATAATCCACTCACGGGTTTCATGAATATTTTTACCAGTTGACAGATCCATAATCGTATCCGCACCCCAGCGAATTCCCCAAACCATCTTATCCACCTCTTCCTCAATACTAGATCCTAAAGCTGAATTACCAATATTGCCGTTAATTTTCACCATGAAATTGCGACCAATAATCATCGGCTCAGTTTCAGGGTGATTGATATTAGCAGGAATGACCGCACGCCCGCGAGCAACTTCGCTACGCACAAATTCTGGCGTAATAATGTCTGGGATGCTGGCACCAAAACTTTCACCTTTTTGTTGGCCGATTTGATCTTTGTATTCTTGCCATTTGCAATTTTCACGAATAGCAATGTATTCCATTTCAGGCGTAATGATGCCTTGCTTAGCATAATGCATTTGAGTGACATTTTTACCGTCTTTAGCACATTTAGGTGTTTTTAAAAATTCAAAACGCAGAGCGTCTAAATCTGCATCATCAAGGCGTTCATTTGAAAAAGTTGAGCTCATGCCGTCAAGCGTTTGCGTATCGCCTCTCTCCTCAATCCACTGATCACGAATATTATTTAGCCCTTTACGCAAGTCAATTTGTACATTTGGATCTGTATAAACGCCCGATGTATCATAGACATGAATAGGATCGTTTTTCTCTGCCAGTTCACCAATGGTATCAGTGAGTGTAATTTCTCGCATTGGCACCTGAATATCGGTACGTGAGCCTTCAACATAAATTTTTTGAGAATTTGGAAAAGGTTGGATAAACGCCTCTTTGACGCTTGACATACTTTTTAACGTTTCGCTTGATTGATTCATTGTTGTATAATCGATGAAATTATTATAGATTTATATTAAGATGACAATTTTAACCCATAGACCACGTCGTATGAGAAAACACGCATATACCCGTGAATTAATGCGTGAAAACACTTTAACTACCGATGACTTAATCTTTCCAATCTTTGTGATTGAAGGTGAAAATAAGCGTGAAAACATTGAATCTATGCCTGATATTGAGCGTCTAAGTATCGATCAGTTGCTCATTGAAGCGCAAGAATTAGTGGATTTAGGTATTCGTGCTGTGGCTTTATTTCCTGTAGTGCCTGAGACAAAAAAGTCATTAGATGCAAAAGAAGCTTTTAATCCTGAAGGGTTGGCTCAACGAGCAGTGCACGCACTAAAGGCCAGTCAGCCAGAGTTAGCCGTAATTACAGATGTTGCACTAGACCCTTTCACAACACATGGTCAGGACGGATTAATTGATGAATCCGGCTATGTATTAAATGATCAAACTGTAGAGGTACTTGTTAAGCAGGCATTGTCTCATGCTCAAGCAGGTAGCGATATTGTCGCCCCTTCTGATATGATGGATGGGCGCATCGGAGCGATTCGTGACGCTTTAGAAGAGCAAGGTTTTATCAATACAAATATATTATCTTACTCAGCTAAATATGCATCACATTACTATGGCCCGTTTAGAGATGCGGTTGGCTCTGCTGGCAATCTTGGCACTTCAAGTAAAGAAACCTATCAAATGGATCCTGCTAATTCTGACGAGGCCATTCGTGAAGTTGGCTTAGATATCGATGAAGGCGCTGACATGGTAATGGTTAAACCTGGGCTACCTTATTTAGATATTGTTTATCGAATTAAACAGACCTTTGGCATGCCAACTTTTGCCTACCATGTTAGTGGCGAATATGCACAAATTAAAGCGGCGAGCCAAAATGGTTGGATTGATGAAAAAAAAGTTACTCTAGAAACGTTACTCTCATTTAAGCGTGCAGGTGCTGATGCAATTTTAACCTACTACGCTAAGCAAGCTGCTAAGTGGCTGAAATAGCTAAATTATTTTAAATATTAAAATATTATAATATTCTTATATAATTCAAAAATTAGTGTATAATGTTCGCAAATTACTTATATACAATTAATGAGAAATTATCATGGAAAACAAATCACTTTTTAGTGCTATTGTTCTAGCATTTACACTGATAGCAGGCTATTTCTTTTATAGTGAAAAGCTAGAAAAACTAGAGCAAGAAGTTGCTAGTATCACTCAAGAATACAATCAAAAATTAGGCGCTCTACAATCTACTGACAAAACTACTGAGCACTCAACACTTGAAGCACTTAACAACCAATTAATAAAAGCACAGTCTGCACTTAAAATTTCACAAGAAAAACTTTCTTTAGCTACTAGCAAAACCAGTGTTATAGCTGATGAAATTTCACAAATGAGTGATGCAAGAAAACAGGTTAAAGCCCTTGAAGGCTCTTTACAATCTGTCAAACAAAAGCTTGGTATTTCTGCTGAAAAACTGAGCTACCTTGAGCAAGTGTTTGAAAATCAAAACAAAAATACTGTCAAACAAAACATTACCAGAATTAAAGAACTTAAAGAAACCTCTAGCGGTATTGCTGTAACTGGATTAATTGTGCCTGCTATTGGTGTAGCCACATTGGTCTCATACACAACCGAAGAAATTGATAACTATTGCGCCAATATCAAGAATACTATTGAACTTGAAAACAAAGTATTTGGTAAGGCTATCTCGTTAGACAAGGCTATGCAAAAAAACTATCATAGTCAATGTGAGGTTAGCTTAAAAGATAAAATTGAAAAAGGCTTGAAAAAACTTCAAGCCCAGTAGTTGGAATTTTAAACCACTCTATTATTAATAAGATCTGTGACCACTTCTGGCTCTGCCAAAGTAGACGTATCACCTAGATTGTCAAAATCATTCTCTGCGATTTTTCTTAAGATTCGACGCATAATCTTACCACTACGTGTTTTTGGCAATCCTGGTGCAAATTGAATTTTGTCCACAGTTGCAATCGGTCCAATTTCTTGACGAACCAGCTTAACCAATTCTGTTTTTAACGTATCAGTTGCTTCAACACCACTCATAATTGAAACATAGGCATAAATACCTTGGCCTTTAATTTCGTGTGGATAGCCCACAACTGCAGCCTCTGAAACACTCTCATGCAAAACTAGTGCTGATTCAATTTCAGCCGTACCCAAACGATGACCCGAGATATTTAAAACGTCATCAACTCGTCCAGTAATCCAATAGTAGCCATCTGCATCACGCTTCACACCATCACCTGCAAAATACTTACCTGGGAAAGTTGAGAAGTAAGCCTCCATGAAGCGCTCGTGATTATTGTAAAGTGTGCGCATTTGTCCAGGCCATGATCTGGCTAACACTAGAATACCTTCTGCTTCACCTTCAAGAATTTCACCCTTCTCATTAACAACTTGCGGCTCAATGCCAAAGAAAGGTTTGCTGGCCGATCCTGGCTTTAATGCAGTCGCATACGGCAATGGTAAGATCATGTGACCACCTGTCTCCGTTTGCCACCAAGTATCAACCACAGGACATCTTGCTTGTCCAATAGTATGGTAATACCACTCCCAAGCTTCTGGATTAATTGGCTCTCCAACAGTGCCCAAGATACGCAAACTAGAACGATCAGTTTTTTCAACAAATTCATCGCCTGCACCCATGAGTGCACGAATGGCAGTTGGTGCTGTATAAAATGTGTTTACTTGGTGTTTATCAACTACTTGCCAAAAACGTGACGCATCTGGATAACTTGGAATACCTTCAAACATTAATGTTGTACCGCCGTTTGCCAATGGCCCATAAACAATATATGAGTGGCCTGTTACCCAACCAACGTCAGCTGTACACCAGTAAATATCGCCCTCTTGATAGTCAAATGCGTATTTGTGTGTCATGGCTGCATAGAGCAAATAACCACCCGAGGTATGTAAAACTCCCTTTGGTTTGCCAGTTGAACCGGAAGTGTAGAGAATAAACAGTGGTGTTTCCGCATCAAACGATTCACAAGGGCATTCACTAGGCACATCTGCCACTAAATCATGATACCAAACATCTTTATCGCCCCATTCAACCGTACCTTTTGTATTTTGCACAACCACTACCTTGCTAACACAGTCACAGCCTTCAATAGCCAAATCAACATTTGCTTTAAGTGCAGTTGATCGTCCGCCACGCAAGCCTTCATCAGCAGTAATAACTACCTTGCATTCAGAATCTAGAATTCTATCTTTAAGTGCTTCAGGCGAAAATCCACCAAAAACAACAGAATGAATAGCACCAATACGTGCGCATGCTAGCATAGCGTAGGCAGATTCTAAAATCATTGGCATATAAATACACACTCGATCGCCTTTTTTGACGCCTAAATTCTTTAAACCATTCGCCAATTTCGCAACTTCGTCATGTAGTTGCTGGTAGGTAACTTTTTGACTAATATTAGGATCATCGCCTTCCCAGATGATGGCTGTTTGCTTGGCTCTTTGTGGTAGGTGCCTATCAATACAATTGTAAGCTACATTTAACTCACCACCTTTAAACCACTCTATCTTTCCTTGCGTGTAATCTACATTAGATACCTCATTCCAGTCTTTATCCCACTGTAGAAATTCTTTGGCTTGGGCTGCCCAAAATTCATCGGCATTATTAATCGAGTCGTTATACATTGACTCATATTTTTGCTCATCACATAAAGGGGTTTTGTCTGACTGGATAATTGGATACATAATAATAATAACTAATTCATTAAATTAAATTAATAATACCTAAAAACTAATTTTCTAGAAAGTTATTTACGACATCAAATCTTTTAATTTTATCGAGCAAGAGTCACTCATATGACTAACTTGAGCTAAAAATAATTCAGCTGTTGAGATGGCATCCTGCATAGCATTATGAGCTTTGTATCTTGGCAGATTGTATTTTTCTCTTAACGAGAATAAACGCAAACCTTCTGACTGAATATAGCCCTTAGTATTCATCATTTTTTTAGTCTCGATTTTTAAGGTATCTAGCATCATCATCGGCAGGCAATTAATTTTGTACAATTTTTGACAAGCGCAATTAATAAACCTTTTTTCAATATTATCAAAATGGACAATAATCACTCGATTTTGCATTTCGCTAAATAACTGTTCCATTGCATCATTTAGGGTAAAACCTTGGCTCAAATCATCATCGGTCAACTGATGAATACTAACGTTTTCTTCAGTTAGTGATTGCTTTGGGTTGATAAGCAAGTGCCGACTTGAACCAGCTAATAAATGCATGTCTTTAATAATTGTATAACCCATACTAATGATTTTTTCTTTAGCGGGATGCAGTCCAGTTGTTTCAAAATCCAATACTAAAAATTCAATATCTTTAATATTTGTATTTTTATTAATCAAGGGTTTGTTTAAATAATGCCTTAATGCTGGTGACAAATTAGACTTTAATAACAACGATTTTTGGTAGTACTCAGGGAATAAGTAATAAGCCAATTTTTTCATAATATGGATGTTTGATACTGGGAACTCATTGCAGATTGCATATTGGCTACAATATTAAACGCATCTTTCAGGTGTTTTTGATCTAAAGAAGATATTTCTTTAGTCGGTACAAAATTATCAATCGCATGTCCATTTTTGATTTGCTTAGACTGATGCTCAATTCTCACTAAATTAATAAACTTATAGGCTTCAATCAAATCGTTAGCGCCTGAGCTGCTAAGTGCGCTCATATCCATCAATTCTCTTAGTCTATCTTGAGTGTTGATCGCACCAACCCCTTGTGACAAAGCATAAACACGAGCAAAATCAACAATAGGAACAACGCCTTTTCTTTTTAAATCCAGTGTTTTTTTATCCGCACCATGGCGATCCACAATAAAGTTTCTAAAAAACCCTAAAGGCGGTGTATAGTGCTCAGCATTATGCGCCATATGTGTCTGAAAAATAGTATTCTTTTTTGTTTTTTTTAAAACGCTTGGTAGTAAATCATCCAAAAGCTCAGAGGTTCCGTAAATACACTTTAAGTCAAAGAAGATGCTGGCATACATAAGTGCTTTTGGATCAGGGCTTGAAATCCAGCTGTTAAAATAAGAGCGCCAAACGGAGATCGTCTGTCGCCACTTAGGATTAGTTGCCATCACATCACCTGGGCAATACACATAACCACACTCATTCAGACCATCGCTAACATAATGGGTTAACTTAGAAAAGTACTCACCATGTAGTTTTTCATCATAATCGTCCGATAAAATTAACAAATTATCTTGATCTGTATGTGCAATTTGCTCCGATCGGGCAAGAGACCCTGCCACTACCCAAGCATAATCTATTGGCGCTTCACCTAATAAAGCTTCTGCTTGTTTCAATAACTGCTGATTAATAGCGCGACCCACCGAACTAATAGAATAAGTAATATCATGCTCATCCATATTAGACTCAAAGCTGTGCTGCAACAACAGGGGCACTTGCTTAGATATCTTCTTTAACTCTTCAACTGTCTCAGATACTAGAACTTCGTTGATCAGGAACACTACATTATGGCTTTGCTTTCTTAATAGGTCAGCTGCGGTAATAACGCCCACCACTTGCTTATTTTTTAAAATGGGCAAGTGTCTGATATGCGAATTCGCCATTAACAACATCGCTTCAACACCGCTCTTATAGTGTGCAATCGAGATTGGATTAATGGTCATAATATCTCTCACAGGTGAAGACACGTCTAGCCCCGTGGCAGCCACCTTCGTGCAAAAAGCTCTATCGGTGACAATACCAGTCAGAATATTATTGTCGGTTATCACAACCGAAGTAACATTTTTACTGCTCATAAGCTGAGCTACATCGCGAATACTAGTGTTCGAATCAATAATATAAGCATCATTGGCTCGCGACATGGAAAGCACTGAGTTGTCTAGCAAACTATTTTGTTTAGCGATATTTTGAACTTTGATGCTAGACTCCAGTCCAGCATCAACAAAGAAGTGATGAACATTGCTTTGCTCTGAAAATAACTCAAAAAACAGTTTTTTCGGTATCTTGTAATATAATGTGTCTTCTTGACAACTATGTGAATATAAAAGTAGTTGGGCACTATAGCCAAACCACTGCCGCTCTCCCAAAATAGAAAACAACTGCTCATTCTCATCTTTGATCAACACAGCGCCTTTGCGAACCAAATATAAAAAATCTGGTTTAAGGGTTAAGATATATTTTCTTTTTCGGTAGCCAATATGTATATCTTTGACTAAAGCTTTAAGTTGAGAAGAATTGGCGCTATCAAGAGGTAGTGTCGACTTAAGAAAATCAATAATCTCTAATTCTTCAATATCCATAATCTAGTAATCCTTATCTTGATAAGTAAAGATAGCAGGCACTTCCGCATAAAAGACACTTCCACTAGCAGAGATAACAAACTGCAAATAATCAGAACTTCTAGCATCAACCAAGGAGCTTTGCCATAATCGGTCGCCTGGCTCTAACAAGCTCATAGATTCTGGCTCAGAATGAGCGCCCTGTTCATTAACCAATGCAAATTTAACTTCTTGCAGTGGTGTATTAGAATTTAAGCGGAAATGATTTTTTCCATACTCTTGAGTATCGGAAGTCACCAACAACTCCAAATCACCATTCTCTAAGTCACAGTGTCCACTTTCCCAGCGGCAATTAGACTTGACAAGCATTTTGTACAATTGACCATCTTTAGCTTTATGAGGGACTTCAGCCACATAGTAGTCGACTGCAAAATAACTCATAATCGCCAAAATAGGGGCGACGATCATTGATGTAATAACGTGTTTATTTTTAAAAAACATAATTCCTTTATTTTAAATAAAAAAACACCCGGCATTGCCGGGTGTCAAAGTAAAAAACTTAAAAAGTTTTTTTAGTTAGATGCTGGAACACGAATGTTCTCAACCATCTTCTCAACCTCTGCAGGTACTTTAGCTGTACGACTCATTACAAGGAATGCAACAGCGAAGTTAACCAAGGCGCCAATCGCACCGAACGCATTCGGCTCAATACCTAAGAACCAGTTCGGATCCATGTCGCCTAAGAAAGACGTTGACTGCACAAACATAATGCCTTTGTGTTGGAATACATATAACAATGTAACACCAATACCTGACAACATACCTGCAATCGCACCTTCCTTGTTCATCTTCTTAGAGAATATACCCATCATAAGCGCAGGGAATATACTCGATGCTGCTAGACCAAAGGCTAGTGCAACTGTACCTGCGGCAAAATCCGGAGGATTAAAACCGTAGTAACCCGCAATTAAAACAGCACCAAGCATTGATAATCTAGAGTATTTAAGCTCTTCTTTCTCAGAGATATTCGGTCGCCATACACCTTTTAATAAGTCATGTGAAATAGAAGATGCAATCGCCAACAACAAGCCTGCTGCTGTTGATAGTGCTGCTGCTAAACCACCAGCTGCAACAATTGCAATCACCCAGTTTGGCAAGCCAGCGATTTCAGGATTCGCAAGAACCATAATATCTCTGTCAACTTTGACCATTTCATTAGTTTTCTTATCACCTGTGTATGAAATCAAACCGTCGTTGTTTTTATCTTCAAACTTCAATAAACCTGTTGTTTCCCAGTTTTTAAACCAAGATGGACGATCAGCATATGCCAAATTTTGCTCAGCGGTAGGCTGATCAATTGTTGTCATAAGGTTTAATCTTGCCATTGCTGCAACTGCCGGAGCTGTTGTGTATAGTAGCGCGATAAATACTAAAGCCCAACCTGCAGATTCACGTGCAGCTTTCACTGAAGATACTGTGAAGAATCGCATGATAACATGGGGAAGACCCGCTGTACCAATCATTAGAGATAGCGTGTAAACAAACATGTTTGTTGAGCTTAATCTCGCTTGAGTTGTGTACTCGGCAAAACCTAATTGAGTTACAACTTGGTCAAGCTTATCGAGTAGATACGTGCCATCTGCCATTGTACTACCTAAACCTAATTGAGGAATTGGGTTACCTGTTAGCATGAATGAAATGAAGATTGCTGGAATTGTGTAAGCAATAATCATAATCACGTATTGTGCGATTTGAGTGTATGTAATACCTTTCATACCACCCATGATTGCATAAAATGCCACAATAACCATACCTGATACCAAGCCTGTCTCGTAATCCACTTCTAAGAATCTTGAGAATGCTACACCGATACCCTTCATTTGACCAATTACGTAAGTAACTGATGCAATGATTAAACAAATTACAGCAACAACACGCGCAGTCTTCGAGTAGTAACGATCAGAGATAAACTCTGGCACTGTGAACGCTCCATGCTTCCTTAAGTAAGGCGCAAGTAACATTGCTAATAGTACATAACCACCTGTCCAACCCATTAAGAATACTGAACCACCATATCCATAAAATGCAATTAAACCTGCCATTGAGATAAATGACGCTGCACTCATCCAGTCAGCAGCCGTCGCCATACCATTTGCAACAGGATGAATACCACCACCTGCAACATAAAACTCCTTGGTTGATCCGGCTCTTGCCCAGAAGGCAATACCTATGTAGAGCGCAAAAGTTGCACCTACAAATAAAAACGTTAATGTTTGTAAATCCATGTATTTCTCCCCTTACCTATTTTTCGTTAACGCCAAACTCTTTGTCGATTTTGCCCATGCTTCTCGCATAGTAAAAGACCAAGATTACGAATGTATAAATAGAACCTTGTTGTGCAAACCAAAATCCTAACTTATATCCGCCCATTTTGACAGTGTTTAAAACATCTACTAGCACAATGCCAAATAGATATGAAACCACAAACCAGATTGACAAACATTTTACAATTAATGCAATGTTAGCTTTCCAGTAGTCGTTATTGTTGTTATCGGCCATTTAGACTCCCCTCTTTTTGATTAAATCAATGAAAAATGATACACACTTTATCTAGGTGGGATAAACTATCATCATTCCTTAATATAGCTTTCTAGAAAGATACATTTAAGTCTTAAAAATAGATCTAATAAATAGCGTTATTCTTTGAGTAATTTTGTTAGAAAAGTGGTTAATAAAGAGAGTTCACGCTTAGATAGCTTAGACTCGAAGAACTGTTTGGACATGCTCTGAACCTGGGGGTAATACTTCTCAATAAAGCCAATTCCTAGTGTAGTCAGTCTAACAATTTTGCTTCTTTTGTCCGTTGGATTGGCATCTCTAACAATATAGTCTTTAGATTCTAGTTTAATTAAAACCTTGGTTAGCCCTCCTGAAGAGACCATAAGTGAGCTAGACAGAAGTGAGGGTGTTAGTCGGTGTGGATAAGGAAAAGATCTTAGTAGTACCATAACTTCTAACTCAAATACAGAGAGATTAAACTGCTCACAAACCGTCTCTACCAATAAGTTAAATTGGGAAGATGCTCGTCCTAGATTAAGCACAACCATAACTAAATCGACATCTATATCAGGCCAATTTTCATGGAAGCGAATCTCTGTATTTTCAACCTTAATCATCTTGTATTGACTCTAACAGTCATTTAAAAAATAAAATTTTTAAATAAATAATACCTAAAAATGAATAATATCTAAGAATGATTCGTTTTAAGGTATTAAACTAACAAGTGTTTAGATGATACGATGTTAAGCCGAAAATGGGCAGTTAGTAGTATTTATTGCAAAAAATTACAATGCTATTGTTTTTATAAAGCTTGTTGGATTTCATCCAAGATAGCTGGATCATCAATAGTTGAGGGAATGACATAATCTTCACCATCTACTAACTGGCGCAAAGTTTTTCGCAAAATTTTCCCAGAACGAGTTTTAGGCAAACGCTCAACAATAACGGTCTCTTTATAACAAGCAACTGCGCCAATTTTTTCTCGCATCAGTTGCACCAAGGCTTGTTTAATATCCGCTTGATTGACCTCTACACCTGATTTTAGAACAGCAAATCCTAATGGCATTTGTCCTTTGAGATTGTCGCTTCTACCAATCACTGCGCATTCTGCTACCGCAGGGTGCGTGGCAATAATCTCCTCCATTTCACCAGTCGATAGTCGATGGCCTGAAACGTTAATCACATCATCTGTACGTCCCATGACAAATAAATAGCCGTCATCATCAATATAACCACCATCACCACTGACATAAAATCCAGGAAAAGTTTCCAAATAACCTGCCTTGAATCTATTCATATCACCCCATACAGTGGTTAAACAGCTAGGAGGCAGGGGTAGTTTAATAGCAATATTACCCTGTTGATTAGCACCAACCTCTTGAGCATTATCGTCCAAAATATGAATATCGAATCCTGGCACGGGCACAGTTGAAGATCCAGGCTTGATTGGCATTCTTTCAAGACCTCGCATGTTGGCAGAAATTGCCCAGCCTGTTTCTGTTTGCCACCAATGATCAATAACAGGCAAATTAAACTGCTCACTAAGCCATTCATAAGTTGGCGGATCTAGTCGTTCACCTGCTGCAAATAAAGTCTCTAAAGAGGATAGATCATATTGTTTGATAAAATCACCCTTAGGATCTTCTTTTTTAATCGCCCTAAAGGCAGTTGGCGCAGTAAACAACGCCTTAACCTTATACTCGGAAATTACCCGCCAAAAAGCACCTGCATCAGGTGTCATAATTGGTTTCCCCTCAAAAAATACCGTAGTGCAGCCTTGCAATAATGGTGCATATACAATATAAGAATGGCCTACAACCCAACCTACATCAGACGCTGACCAAAAAACCTCGCCTGGCTTTATATCGTAAATAGCGCTCATACTATATTTCATTGCTACTGCATGGCCACCATTTTCACGCACCACACCTTTAGGCTTGCCAGTGGTACCAGAGGTATATAAGATATACAATAAATCAGAGCCTTTAACAGGTGTACACTGTGCTGGCTGAGCGTTGCTTACTACCTCTATCCAATCCAAATCACCGTCTTGAGAAAGCTCGGCTGTCGCTTCAGGACGCTGATAAACCACAACATTTTGTGGCGTATGTTTGGCCAGCTTAATGGCTTCATCAATTAAAGGCTTGTACTGAATAATGCGTTTAATTTCAACACCGCAAGAAGCACTTAGAATAACTTTTGGTCTAGCATCATCAATACGTACTGCTAGTTCAGGCGCAGCAAAACCACCAAATACTACCGAGTGAATAGCGCCAATACGCGCACAAGCTAGCATCGCAATTGCCGCTTGCGGAATCATTGGCATATATACAATAACACGATCGCCTTTTTCCACCCCCAGGTCTTTTAACATGCCTGCTGTTTGTGCCACCTCATCGCGCAATTGACGATAGCTATAAGTCTTTTTTGTATCTGTAACAGGTGAATCGTAGATCAAAGCGGGCTGATCAGCTCGGCCATTTTCCACATGATAATCAAGCGCCATATAGGCTGTATTCATTTCACCATCTGCAAACCAATGATGGATACCTTCTTTATCTTGTGTTAAGATTTTTTGTGGCGACTTAAACCATTCAAGGGCTTCGGATTTTTCTTTCCAAAATCCTTCTGGATCATTTTTTGATGCTTCTAATTCTTGTTGGTAATTCATTTTGAATCTCCTATTATTAAACACTCAGCCAGCCTAAAAAAAACACATCAAAGCAGAGGAAGGCTATCTGCTTAATATCTTAACTTTAACAACTTAACTCTTTCTTAAATTTATTCATAATTGGCTAGCAATAAACACTTAGCCAAGGTCTCCAGGAATATAAACCGAGCCTTTCATTAAAATTCTTGCACTTCGACTCATGACTACCTTATTTACAACCCAGCCATTTTGGCTTTGCATAACCTCTGCTCCAACTTTTAATGTGCCAGATGGGTGTCCAAAAACAACAGTCTTGTGCTTACCTCCACCAGCAGCAAGATTAACCAAGGTTCCAGGAATGGCAGCTGCTGTGCCAATTGCCACCGCAGCAGTTCCCATCATTGCGTGATGAAGCAACCCCATTGATAAAGCGCGAACATTCAGATCAATATCACCACTAGCAATCTTTCGACCACTAGAAGAGAGATAGTTTTTAGACTTACCAACAAAAGCAATTTTAGGCGTATGCTGACGAGCTGAAGCTTGGTCAATATGATCTATCAATCCCATTTTTATAGCACCATATGCACGAATACTCTCAAACATTGCAAGTGCTTTTTCATCGCCATTAATATCAGTTTGCAGCTCTGTTGCAGTGTAATTAATAGCCTCAGCATTTAAAAAAATAGTTGGAATACCTGCATTGATCATCGTTGCTTTAAATGTGCCAATTTCTGGCACCACTAAATCATCTACCAAATTTCCAGTTGGAAACATGGCATTAGAAGCATCCACAGGGCTGATAAATTCAACTTGCACTTCTGCTGCTGGAAAGGTGACACCATCTAGCTCAAAATCACCCGTCTCTTGAACCTCTCCATTCGTTATGGGTACTTGAGCAATAATAGTTTTTTTGATATTTTTCTGCCAAATGTGGATAGTGGCCACCCCATTTTTAGGAATACGATCTGCATCAACTAAGCCATTGGCAATTGCAAAAGAGCCAACTGCAGCAGTTAAATTGCCACAATTTCCACTCCAATCAATAAAAGGCTTATCAATTGATACCTGCCCAAAAAGATAATCAACATCATGATTAGCTTTTGAGCTTTTCGATACAATAACGGTTTTACTGGTACTTGAAGTAGCGCCACCCATGCCATCAGTTTGTTTTCCGTATGGGTCAGGACTACCAATGACACGAAGCAACATTACGTCGCGCTCAGCACCAGCAACTTGACACTCCTTGGGCAAATCTGCCAAATTAAAAAAGACTCCTTTGCTTGTCCCGCCACGCATATACGTTGCAGGAATTTGAATTTGAGCTGCAAAGGCCATTATTTACTGCCCTCTAAAAAATCCTGAGCAAAGCGCTGTAGCACACCACCAGCAGAATAAACATGCACTTCTTGTGCTGTATCTAGGCGACATTTAACAGGAATGCGCACCACCTCACCATCAGCACGCGTCATCTTGACGGTTAATCTAGATCCTGAGGCAATATCACCCTCCACATCAAATACTTCACTGCCATCAATTTGATAAGTAGTGCGCGTTTCACCGTTGGTAAATTCAAGTGGTAAAACACCCATGCCAACTAAATTGGTACGATGAATACGCTCAAAACCTTCAGCGATAATTGTTTCAACACCCGCAAGGCGAACACCTTTGGCAGCCCAATCACGTGATGAGCCTTGGCCGTAGTCAGCACCGGCAATAATAATAAGTGGTTGTGCGCGCTGCATATAAGTTTCAATCGCTTCCCACATGCGCATTTCTTGACCTTCTGGCTCAACACGAGCAAGCGAACCTTGCTTAATCTCCCCAGTTTTACCATCAACACCATCGCGGCACATTTCGTTTAACAATTTAGGATTGGCAAAAGTTGCGCGTTGCGCTGTTAAGTGATCACCTCGATGCGTCGCATAAGAATTAAAATCTTCCTCTGGTAGGCCCATTTTATGCAAATAAGCACCGGCAGCACTTTCAAGCATGATAGCGTTTGATGGCGATAAATGATCCGTTGTAATGTTATCTCCAAGTACTGCAAGAGGTCGCATACCCTGCATACGACGCTCACCTGCTAGCGCACCTTCCCAATAAGGCGGACGACTAATATAAGTACTGCTATCATCCCAATCATATAAAGGACTTTGCGTCTCTTGTACGGTACCAAGGTCAAACATTGGATTGTAAACCTGCTGAAACATTTCTGGCTTAACACTTGCTTTTACAATGGTGTCAATTTCTGCATCTGAAGGCCAAATATCTTTTAATGTAATTGGATTGCCTTCTTTATCATTACCTAGGCTGTCTTGCTCGATATCAAAACGCATAGTACCTGCAATCGCATAGGCAACCACCAAGGGTGGTGATGCTAAAAAAGCTTGCTTTGCATAAGGATGGATGCGTCCATCAAAATTACGATTGCCAGAAAGAACAGCAGTTGTATACAAATCACGCTCAACAATCTCTTTCTGAATGGCAGGATCAAGTGCGCCAGACATGCCGTTGCAAGTTGTACATGCAAAGCCTACAATACCAAATCCTAGCGCTTCCAGTTCAGTTAACAAGCCTGCTTCTTTTAGGTAAAGCTGTGCCACTTTTGAACCGGGTGCAAATGATGTCTTAACCCAAGACTTACGCACCAAGCCAAGCGCATTTGCTTTACGTGCAACCAATCCAGCAGCAACAACATTACGCGGATTTGAGGTATTGGTACAAGAGGTAATTGCAGCGATAATAACCGCACCATCAGGCATTCTGCCCTTAGCTTCTTCGGCCTGCGCTTGATTTAAATCTTTGGCAATGCCGCTTAATGCCAAATCGGCCGTTGCTAAACGACGGTGAGGATTAGACGGGCCAGCCATATTACGCTCAACCGATGATAAGTCAAATGTAAGCGTGCGTTGGTATTCAGCTGTTACCAGATCATCTGCCCAAAGACCTGTTTGCTTCGCGTACTGCTCAACTAAAGCCACCTGCTCAGGCTCACGCCCTGTTAGCTTTAAATAGTCAATAGTTTGCTCATCAATATAAAATAAGCCTGCTGAAGCGCCGTATTCAGGGGTCATGTTAGAGATGGTTGCACGGTCTCCAATGGTTAGACTTTTAGCGCCCTCGCCAAAAAATTCAAGATAAGCTGACACTACTTTCTGATTACGTAAAAATTCAGTGATTGCTAATACTACGTCAGTGGCGGTAATACCTTCTTGACGCTTACCCGTTAGCTCAACGCCAACAATATCCGGCAGACGCATCATAGATGGCAAACCTAGCATAACTGTTTCTGCTTCCAATCCGCCCACACCAATCGCCATCACACCAAGTGCATCAACATGTGGCGTGTGTGAATCAGTACCCACACAAGTATCAGGAAATGCAACACCTTCACGCGCCTGAATAACAGGCGACATTTTTTCCAAATTAATTTGGTGCATGATGCCATTACCTGCAGGAATTACGTCAACATTTTTAAAAGATGCTTTACACCACTCGATAAAATCAAATCGGTCTTTATTGCGGCGATCTTCAATTGCACGGTTTTTATCAAATGCATCTGCATCAAAACCCGGCGCTTCTACTGCCAATGAATGATCCACAATAAGCTGAGTTGGCACGACTGGATTTACCTTGGCAGGGTCTCCACCCTGCTCTGCAATAGCATCGCGCAAACCAGCTAAGTCAACCAGTGCTGTCTGCCCTAGAATATCATGACATACCACACGAGCGGGATACCAAGGAAAATCTAAATTTTGTTTATTTTCAACTAGCTGTTTTAGTGAGTCTGTGAGTGCATCTGACTGACAGCGACGAACCAATTGTTCCGCCAAAATACGAGAAGTGTAAGGTAGCTTAGCATACGCACCAGATGCAATATCTTCAATAGCTTGATGCGTATCGAAGTAATCTAAATCGGTGCCATCAAGATGCTTGCGGTAGTTAGTATTCATAAATCGTTTTCCATTTGCCGAGCCATGCTTTAACCGCGATCAGCTAAAGGCACAAAGTTAAGGTTTTCAGGGCCAATATAGTTGGCTGATGGGCGAATTATTTTGCCGTCTTGGCGTTGCTCAATCACGTGAGCTCCCCAGCCTGTTGTTCTTGCAATAACAAATAATGGCGTAAACATAACTGTTGGCACTCCCATTTGCTCGTAAGAAACCGCTGAAAACCAATCCAAATTTGGAAACATTTTCTTTTCATCCATCATTACAGATTCAATACGCTCAGCCACCTTAAACATAGTCATATTGCCATTCGACTCTGACAGTTGCTTTGCAACACGCTTAATAACCTCATTACGCGGGTCAGAAACGGTGTAAACAGGATGGCCAAAACCAATAATAATTTCCTTACGAGACATGCGCTCACGAATATCCGCTTCCGCTTCATCAGCATGATTGTAGCGTTTTTGAATATCTGAGGCAACTTCGTTTGCACCACCGTGTTTTGGTCCACGTAGCGCGCCAATAGCACCCGTAATACAAGAATGAATATCTGATTCAGTTCCTGCAATAACACGACCTGTAAATGTTGAAGCGTTAAACTCATGTTCTGCATAAAGAATTAACGAAACATGCATCGCTTTAACCCATTCTTCAGAAGGCGCTTCACCATGAAGCATGTGTAGAAAATGCCCGCCAATTGAATCATCATCAGTTTGCGTTTCAATACGCTTACCATTATGACTAAAGTGATACCAATACAATAGCATTGAGCCAAAGCTAGCCATTAGACGATCCAAAATAGTGCGTGCCTCCGCCTCAGGGTGATCATCCTTCTCGGTCATGCAAGTGCCCATAGCCGAACAGCCTGTTCGCATCACGTCCATTGGATGTGCTGAGGGTGGAATACTCTCCAATATTGTTTTAACCGCAGATGGTAGTCCACGCATACTTTTTAACTTACTCTTATAAGATTTAAGCTCTGAAGCAGTTGGTAAAGTGCCATAAATAATCAGGTATGCAATTTCTTCAAATTCAGATTTTTCTGCAAATTCAAGAATATCGTAACCACGATAATGCAAATCATTGCCAGTACGTCCTACTGTACATACCGCAGTATTACCTGCTGGCGTGCCTGAAAGGGCAACTGATTTTTTCGGCTTAAATCCTGCTGCCGTTTGCTTAGCCCCACTCATAATGATTTTTCCTCATTAGCAAATAGGTGGTTTAATTTTTGCTCATATTCATGGTATCCAAGAAAATCATACAACTCCATACGTGTTTGCATAGTATCTACAACATTATTTTGATGACCGTCTGCTTTGATATGTTCATAAACATTAAGTGCTGCTTTACTCATTGCACGAAATGCAGTTAAAGGGAAGAGTTGTAGTTTGACACCAACCGCTGCAAGCTCTTCAGAGGAAAATAAAGGCGTTGCACCAAATTCAGTAATATTTGCCAATACCGGCACATCTACAGCTTTAACAAACTCCTCGTATTGTTCCAATGTATTAATCGCTTCTGGAAAAATCATATCAGCACCTGCTTCGACACAAGCAATAGCTCGATCAATAGCAGATTGCATGCCTTCCACTGCTAGCGCATCGGTACGTGCCATAATCACAAAATCTGAATCTGTTTTTGCATCTACAGCAGATTTAACTCGATCAACCATCTCTTGTTGGCTAATAACTGCCTTATTAGGACGATGGCCGCAGCGTTTTTGCATCACCTGATCTTCAATATGAACAGCACCTGCACCTGCACGAGTAAACTCACGCACACATCTAGCAATATTAAACGCACCACCCCAGCCTGTATCAATATCAACCAATAATGGTAATTCAGTTGCATCAGTGATACGATAAGTATCTTCTAGTACATCCTTCATGGTGGTAATACCAAGATCAGGAATTCCCATTGAACAAGCAGCAACACCGCCACCTGATAAGTATATAGCTTGATGGCCGACCTTTTCTGCCATGATCGCTGAATAAGCATTAACTGCACCAACAACTTGCAACGGATTATTATCTTCGACCGCTTGACGAAACGCTTTACCTGCACTCATTTTGACTCCTTCTTTTCTTCTTGATTTAATAATTTCTCTACAACTTTCCATGCGCCACTAATATGCCTACGCATTAATATCTCTGCTAATTCAGGATCTCGATTGTTAATCGCATCAACAATCGCGTAATGATCATGCAAGGCAGGCTCTACTCGGAATGGAATTTGACTCGTGCGATGACGACACATTCTTAATACTTGATACAATTTATTGTTCAAATAATCGATCAGCCATTGATTTTGACACTTAGAAAATACATAATAATGAAAGTCCAAATCCCCTTCTTTTTGAAAATAGCGCTGTCCTTCTGAGCGCTCGATAGAGCTCTCATGCTTTTCCAATAAGCGATACAAATTATCAATATCAGCTTGAGACATGGCAACACAAGCTAACCTTGTTGCAAATCCTTCCATAGCTTCACGCATTTGATACACATCTCTCATCATTACAATATCTAACGTAACCACCCGCGATCCAGAATGCGGACGACGATCTACCAGGTGAATAGACTCTAACTTGTGCAAAGCCTCACGCAATGGACCACGACTAATATGGTACGATTTAGCTAAGTCTGTCTCAACTATTTTGCATCCTTGAGGGATTGCGCCTGTAATAATATCTTCCTTAATCTGTTCAAATACATGCTCAGATAGCGTGTCTTGTTTATTAGGTTGTAAAGAATTAACACCCATATTGTCAACAATATTTAAAATAAAAACTAAATTAAGCAAAATTCTACTAAGTTTAGAATTTATTGTCAACAATAATAAAATAAAAAATCATCATTTGAAAAACAGGCAAAAAAAAATGACGCCTAAGCGTCATTTCTAGATAATTCATTAAAGCTTTAAATCATTCTTCAGTATCTACCACTTCTGTTATTTCATCGACACCTTCGTCAACAGCAGAGGTTGATAGCTCAGCCTCAATTTCTTGGGTCGTTTGCGCATCACTCGCTTTTTGTTGTGCCGTGAGCTCTTCTTCCATCGCATATTCTTCAGTTAAAATTGATGCATTAATCAGACCGGCTTCAATCTCTCTAAGCGCAACAACGGTAGGCTTGTCTTTACCCATGTCTAGAGTTGATTTATAACCGCCTGAGCTCAACTGATGAGCGCGTTTTGCAGCAACCAACACTAGCTCAAAACGATTATCTACAAAATCCAAACACTCTTCAACAGTTACTCTTGCCATAATACTCTCTAACTTTTAGTTATGATAAAATCAATCAATTTTACACGAAAATTAACTAGCACAATATTTTATGGAAAGACTAATTGTTTTAGATACTGAAACTACCGGCATTGAACCTTCTGAAGGGCACCGCATTATTGAAATCGGCTGTACTGAGATTATTGATAGAGAGATTACCGAGAATAATGAATATCATCAATACATTCAACCTGATCGCAATGTTGGCGACTCGGTACGAATTCACGGTATTACAGATAAGTTCCTAACAGGCAAGCCTAAATTTGAAGAAATTGTAAGCGAATTTATGGACTACATTAAAGGTGCCACCTTGGTTATTCACAACGCACCATTTGACTTGGGTTTTTTAAATCATGAGCTTAAGTTGTTTGGATCTGAGGAGTGCATTGAAGATCATTGTACGATTATTGACTCATTAGAGCTATCTAAACAACAGCGTCCAGGAACACTGCACAATCTAGACTCTTTATGTCGTCGTTTTGAAATTGACGCCAGCGCTCGAACTGTGCATGGCGCACTACTTGATGCTCAAATTCTTGCACAGGTATACTTAGCCATGACAGGTGGACAGTCTACCTTGTTTAGCAATGACTCATCTGCTGATGGACAGGCGCAAAAAAATCAAAAAATTATCAGAGTAAAACGCGAAATTGGTAAAATCAAAGTTACCCAAGCCAATGAGCAAGAGCTTGAAGCACACCGCAACTACTTTTCAAAAGTTTAGCCATTAAAGGTTTTTCATGAACTATCAAGATTTAAGAGAATTTATCGCTGAGTTAGAAAAATTTGGCGAACTTAAGCGTATCACCACTGAGGTTGACGCGCATTTAGAAATTACTGAAATTTGTCGTCGAACTCTTGACAAGCAAGGCCCTGCCCTATTGTTTGAAAACGTTAAAGGTTCAAGCATTCCTGTATTGGCTAATTTATTTGGCACCACAGGTCGTGTTGCATCTGCCATGGGACAAGAAGATTTAGTAGCACTTAGAGAACTAGGAAAGGTGTTAGCCGAACTAAAACAGCCTGAACCACCTAAAGGCTTAAAAGATGCTTTTGAAAAACTCCCGACACTCAAAAAAGTCTTAAATATGCCGGTTAAATCCGTTAAAAAAGGCCAGTGTCAAGAAGTGATTATTGAAGGGGATGATGTTGATTTATCCACCCTGCCGATCCAAACCTGCTGGCCAGGTGACGCCGCCCCATTAATCACTTGGGGGCTAACCATTACCAAAGGTCCTTTAAAAAAGCGCCAAAATCTTGGTATTTATCGTCAACAAGTCATCGGCAAAAACAAACTTATTATGCGTTGGCTCTCACACCGGGGTGGAGCTCTAGATTTTAAAGATTGGTGCGATAAAAATCCTGGTAAACCTTATCCAGTAGCAGTTGCCATTGGCGCTGACCCTGCTACCACGCTTGCCGCCGTAACCCCTATTCCCGATAGTTTGAGTGAATACGCTTTTGCAGGCTTATTACGCGGACAAAAGACTAAGGTATGTAGCTGTATTGGTAACGATTTACAAGTGCCTGAAAATGCTGAAATTATCTTAGAAGGGGTTATTTATCCAGATGAGATGGCGGATGAAGGGCCTTATGGTGACCATACAGGCTACTATAACGAAGTTGAGAAATTTCCAGTATTTACCGTAGAGCGCATCACCCATCGCAAAAATCCAATCTACCACTCTACTTACACTGGCAAACCTATTGATGAGCCAGCTGTTCTTGGTGTTGCACTGAATGAAGTTTTTGTACCACTACTTCAACAACAATATCCAGAAATTACAGATTTTTACCTACCTCCAGAAGCCTGCTCTTATCGTATGGCCGTGGTTAGTATTAAAAAGCAATACCCAGGCCATGCCAAGCGAGTTATGATGGGGGTTTGGTCATTCTTACGCCAATTCATGTACACCAAATTTGTTATTATTGTCGATAACGACATTAATGTTACAGACTGGAAAGAGGTAATCTGGGCAATAACAACACGAGTTGACCCAACTCGAGACACAACACTTATTGACAACACACCCATTGATTACTTAGACTTTGCTTCTCCCGTTTCTGGTTTGGGCTCAAAAATGGGTATTGATGCCACCAACAAATTCCCAGGAGAAACTGATCGAGAATGGGGTACGCCAATTGTCATGAGCGATGAGATTGTTCAAAAAATAGATAACATTTGGTCAGATTTAAAGATCGACTAATTGCAAAAAATCCTGAATTTAGCTATTTACAATCTCACTTAACAAAGTATAATTCTTTTTTTTCGGAGTGTAGCGCAGCTTGGTAGCGTATCTGGTTTGGGACCAGGTGGTCGAAGGTTCAAATCCTTTCACTCCGACCATATTATAAATTTGCTCATAAGCTTTTGATGAATCTTCAGAGTTTCAACAAAACAGCACCTTTCTAGGTTTATGCGCCCTTAGCTCAGCTGGATAGAGCAACGGCCTTCTAAGCCGTAGGTCTCAGGTTCGAATCCTGAAGGGCGCACCAAGTTTATGGCGGGAATAGCTCAGTTGGTAGAGCCCCGGATTGTGATTCCGGTTGTCGCGGGTTCAAGCCCCGTTTCTCGCCCCACATTTTAAAAAAGGCCTTGCGGCCTTTTTTTTATCTCTAATTTTTAAAATGTGTTAAATTGCAAATACTGACATGTGACTAGTAAAAGAGTTTCTTTTAACTAAAGTATTCTTCCAATTCATCAGCACCGCCAATATATTTACCTCCAATAAAAATTTGTGGTGTCGAGCTTTTACCACTCACTGCTCTAAGCGATCTAGAAGTAATATGTTGATCAAGCTCTATCTGTTCTACATAAACACCTTGTTGGTTTAATAGTGTTATCGCACGCTCACAGTGTGGGCAGCCTTTTCTACTAAGCATAGTGGCAGTCTCTGGAATGTCGGCATTTTTATTAATATATGTAAGCATTGTATCAGCGTCAGAAACTTCAAAAGGGTCACCTTCTACTTCAGGCTCAATAAACATCTTCTCAATCGTGCCATCTTTAACTAACATAGAATATCTCCAAGATCGATTGCCAAATCCTAGCTCATCTTTATTAACCAGCATGCCCATGGATTGAGTAAACTCGCCACTTCCATCGGGAATCATTAAAACGTTTTCAGCTTCTTGGTCTTTACGCCACTCATTCATAACAAAAGTGTCATTTACCGATATACAAACAACTTCATCAACCCCATTGGCCTTTAAAACTGGCGCGAGTTCATTGTATCTTGGTAAATGAGAAGATGAACAGGTAGGTGTATAAGCGCCAGGCAAGGCAAATACTACTACTGTTTTATTGTTAAATATTTCTTCAGTCGATAGATCAATCCATTGATGATTTTTTTGAATTTTAAAATTAATTGATGGAATTTTATTTCCTGTGTTGTTTTTTAGCATTATATTGTCCTATTTGTTTTTAATTTGTGTGCATTATAAATCTAGTTTATAATTAAGTAAAACGAATAATATCTATTAAAAAAATCTAAAAAAACGATTATAAATGCTGCCTTCTATTAAAAATCTACAATACCTTATCGCGCTCAGAGAGACGCTTCACTTTTCTAAGGCATCAGAAAAATGCTTTGTTAGCCAATCAACTTTAAGCGCAGGAATTGCTAAATTAGAACAAATCCTGCAAACAACTCTAGTTGAACGAAATAATAAAAAAGTAGTCTTTACCCCAATAGGAGAAAAAATAGTATTACAAGCAATGCTGGTCATATCAAATACTAAAGAACTAACAGATATTGCAAAAACTAACTTTCTTGAGTCTGAAATAGTTGTTGGCACTATACCAACGATATCACCTTACATTCTGCCAAATTTTTTGAGAAATTTAGAAAAAGTATTTCCAAAATTAAAAATATCTTTTATAGAAGATACGAGCGATAATTTGTTAAAAAAACTAAACCAAAATAAAATCGATTTTGCTATTTTTGCATTCCCCTATGATTTGCCTGATGAGGTTAAAAGCTATGAGCTATTTAAAGATCCTTTATGTTTAATTCAACATAAAGATCGAAAAAATGAAGAAATTAACAATGGAGATCTATTATTACTAGAACAAGGACACTGCTTAAGAGTTCATGTAATGCAAGGTTGCGCTATATCCGAAAAGCAGCTGTCTAGTTTTTCTTGTTCTAGTGTTTCCACTCTAGTGGCTATGATTGATATGAACCTTGGTGTTAGTTTTTTGCCTAAAATTGCCATTGATTTTGGCGTTTTGTCACCCTATCCAAATATAATTTCCAAATCTGATTGTCAAGCTTCAAGAGGCATTGGTATTGTTTATAGAAAGAACAACTATCAAGCTGAAAATATTAAGAAAATAGCTGAAAATTTACGAAAATAATATTTATAGTTAAAATGGCATACTCTAATTTAAGTATCTATACCCATTTCTCGTAGCATTAAATACGCCTCGAGATCATCACACCCGCCCACATGCTTAGCACCCAAAAAGACTTGTGGATAAGTAAGCTCATCGGGTGCCATTTTAAGCATGTCGTCATTTGTCCAATTTATCTCGTCAACTAGACGAACTTCATACTCGATACCCTCTTCGTCAAGCATTGATTTTGCTTGAGAACAAAACGAGCAATTTGGCTTGGTCCAAATAATATTTTCCATTATTAATCCTAACTAGTGCGTTGTAGTAAAAATACGATCAACGTCGTCTTTATTAAAAAACAAATGCTCATTACAAATTTCATTGTGAATAGCGATTTCACCATGTTCTTTGAGCAAACTGCGCGCATCTTGCTCACCTAAATCATAAATTATTTTTTCAAAGCGCTCTTTATTTTGCTCACATTTATAATCTATCCATTCAGCTTTAAACAACTGCAAATCTTCCTCATGAAACAAACGGTGCAATAGTGACTCTGCATCCAAACTGATAAGCTCTGACTCGGTAATCGTATCCGACAAAGCGCTAATTCTATACCAACCTTCAGCATCATGCTGATCAGCTTTTGGCATTTTTTGTAGCAACATAGCGCTAAGACTGTCTTGGGTAGAGCTTACCCATAATCTAGACTCTAACTGTTCTGATTGAGAAAAATAATCCTCAAAAGTAGCAATTAAACCTTGGGCATTTCTAGGCACTATTGACTGAAAACTATGATCAGTTTGGGCATTGTACAAAGTAGCTACAATTTGCCCCTCTCCTAGAATTTTATCTAAAGAGTCATTCTCCTTAATAGCGCCGTCTGCCCTAACCATGCCTCGAATTTTTAAATCGTCTGTTACCTCAACTAACAACAAACTTACAATCCCATCACCCTGAATTTGCAAAGTTAGCTTGCCTTTATGCTTGATACCATTAGCTAAAAAAATAGCTAATGCGCTAAGCTCACCAAACAATTGACGCACAGGCGCACCATAACCTCGGTTTTGAATCATATCTTGCCAAGTGTCATCAAGTGATAAATGCTGGCCGCGAATATCTAAGTCTTTAAATAAAAATCTGTTAATTGTATTCATAGGTATGATTTTAATTTATACCTAGAGATGCAAGTAAAAAAGTGATTGAAAGAAAAATTACCATTAAAACCGATAATCAACCCTTAATTGATGCCTTAGTTGAGGCGACTGGACTGTCTAAACAGAGTCTTAAAGGGGCGCTGGATAAGGGCTGTGTTTGGTTAAAGACTGGCAAAAAAACCAATCGAATTAGGCGCATAAAAAAACCATTAAAAATAGGCAATGAAGTATTTATTTATTTTAATGAAAAAATTCTATCCTCGGTACCTACTCAGCCCACCCTACTACTAGACAAAAAAAGCTACAGCATTTGGTTTAAGCCAGCAGGGGTATTTTCTCAAGGTTCAAAATGGGGCGATCATTGCGCTTTAACTCGACTGGTAGAAAAAAAACTAGATCGAACAAGCTTTTTAGTGCATAGATTAGATCGTGCAACCAGTGGGCTAATGATATTGACACACTCAAAAACCATGGCCAGAGAGTTTTCAAAGTTATTTGCCGATAGACTCATTAAGAAAACTTATCTGGCAATAGTGCTAGGAGATTTTCCAGTTGATAAAATTAGTTTGGATGGTGAGATTGATGGCAAACACGCCTTAAGCCATGTCAGCAAATTATCAAAAAATCAAGAAAAAACCTTACTTAGCGTTCACATTGAAACTGGCAGAAAGCACCAAATCAGAAAGCATCTTAGTGGTTTTGATTATCCGATTATTGGAGATCGATTATACGGAGTAGCCAAAAAAAATCATCCAGAAGATTTGCAATTACAAGCACTTAATTTGGTATTTAACTGTCCAATTAACCAACAACCAATCAACATTACATTGCCTGAGACAGATCAGCTAAAACTTTAAATCAAGAACAATCAAGCGACAATTTTTAATCCTAATTGGCGATAATATGAATCTTTAAAAAACCCATAATTGACAACGAAATCTTTTGAAGCTGGCGGATGAAGATGTTATCTAACAATCAAGACATTCGATTCTTTTAAAACTAAATTCTACTCATCAATTCGACCCTTTCAGATAAAAATAAACAATGCCAATAATATAGAATTATAATCATTAGATATCTTTGTAACCAAACAGACTTGAATCTATTGGATAATACCCATATCTAATACTCAATTAATATCAAATCAGAGGCACCTATGAAAAGAATCTTTTTATTTTTAATGACTAACATTGCTATTCTTATCCTATTAAGTATCACCTTAAGTCTACTTGGTGTTGAAGGGATTTTAAAAGAGAATGGTTCTGATCTTGACTTACAAGCACTGCTCATTTTTTCTGCTGTATTTGGTTTTGGCGGTGCGTTTATCTCATTGGCTATTTCAAAATGGATGGCTAAACGCATGACAGGCGCAGTTGTTATTGAATCACCTGCTAGCAATTTGGAAAAATGGCTAATAGAGACAGTAGAAAAGCAGGCGAAAATTGTTGGTATTCGTATGCCTGAAGTTGCCATCTTTCCCTCAAATTCTATGAATGCTTTTGCTACCGGTGCAAGCAAAAATAAAGCACTAGTAGCCGTATCACAAGGTCTAATCGATGGCATGAACAAAGGTGAAATCGAGGCGGTAGTTGGTCATGAAATGAGTCATGTTGCTAATGGCGATATGGTGACACTAACGCTTATTCAGGGTGTGGTCAACACCTTTGTGATTTTCTTCTCGCGCGTCATCGGGCACTTTGTTGATCGCGTTATTCTAAAAAATCAACGCGGACATGGTATTGGCTATTTTGTCACTACTTTATTTGCCCAAATCATCCTATCAATTCTAGCTTCAACGATTGTGATGTATGTATCTAGAAAACGTGAATTTGTGGCTGATACAGGTGGCGCTGATTTAGCAGGCCATCAAAATATGATCGGTGCATTAAAACGCCTTGGCCAAGTAGAGCCGCAAGCTTTGCCTGAACAAATGGCAGCCTTCGGCATTAACGATAAAAAAGGCTTTGCTTCTTGGTTTTCTTCTCATCCACCTATTGAAGATCGTATTGCAGCTCTTGAAGCTCGTGCAAAAACACAAGCATAATTATGGCTATTGATATTAAATCAGCCGATGAAATAGAAAAAATGCGTGTAGCTGGAGGCTTAGCTGCAGATGTTTTAGATATGATCGCACCTTATGTAAAGGCTGGTATTAGTACCGATGAGCTTGACAAAATTTGCCATGAATATATAGTTAACGAGCAAGATGCCATTCCTGCTCCACTTGACTACCACGGTTTTCCAAAATCGATTTGCACCAGCATTAACAATGTTGTTTGTCACGGCATTCCGTCAGACAAACACCTTAAAAAAGGCGACATTGTTAATATTGATATTACCGTTATCAAAGATGGCTACCATGGCGACACCTCAAAAATGTTTGTCATTGGAAAGGCTAGTGTTAAAGCACAACGTATCTGTCGCATCGCGCAAGAGTGCTTGTATGTCGGCATTCAAAAAGTCAAACCAGGTATTAAGCTGGGTGAGATTGGTGTTGCTATTGGCGCTCATGCTGATAAAAACAACTGTTCAGTTGTACATGATTATTGTGGTCACGGTATTGGTTTGAAGTTTCATACAGAGCCTCAAGTTCTTCACTACGACGATGGCAAGGTGGATAGCAGCCCTGTTTTAGAAGAAGGCATGACATTTACCATCGAACCAATGGTGAATGTTGGCAGCTTTGAAGTAGCCACCTCCAAAATAGATGGTTGGACAGTCACCACTAAAGACCGGTCTTTATCGGCACAATGGGAGCATACAATTTTAGTAACTAAGGATGGCTACGAAATCCTTACTCTTAGAGCCGAAGAGGACATCTAATCTCGTTGCTGATTATGCTAAAATAAGTGTTTTTATTGTCACCTCAATCTCAGCATTGAAAAACCTAAGAAACTATTTTATTTCTGGTCTGCTTTTTTGGATTCCGTTAGGCCTTAGTATTGTTGTTATTAAGTTCTTTTTAGAGCTTGTTAACGATATTTTGCCGCGTGAGTATTTACCAGAAGCTCTATTCCAACTTGATAGCACCATTCCTGGCTCTGGCATTATTTGGGTTATTTTGATTATTATACTAACCGGTGCCCTAGTGAGTAATTTTGTTGGGCGTAAACTAGTTGAGGTTTGGGAAAAAATACTCAACAAAATTCCTGGCTTTAGGGGAATTTACAAAGCGTTAAAACAACTTTCTGATACTGTGCTTAGCCCTTCTGGCAACAGCTTTAAAAAAGCATTATTGATTGAATATCCGCGCAAAGGTCTATGGACAATCGCCTTTCAAACAGGGCAATATCAAGGTGAAATTGCTGAAAAAATCGGCCAAGAAATGGTCAACATTTACGTACCAACTACGCCCAATCCAACTTCTGGATTTTTTATTATGCTTCCAAAAAGTGATGTGATTGAACTAGACATGAGTGTGGATGAAGCGTTTAAACTTATTATCTCTACTGGTGTAGTAGAGCCCAACAAATAATCAAATCGATTTACAAAGGAAAAAAAACTATGAGAACTAACTACTGTGGCGAATTAAATAAAGAAAATATTGGTCAAACTGTTGAAGTATGTGGCTGGGTCAATCGTCGTCGTGATCATGGTGGTGTTATTTTCTTAGATATGCGTGATAAGCGCGGCATTGCTCAAGTTGTTATCAATCCTGATAACGCTGATTTTTCTTTAGCTGAAGGCATCCGTAACGAATTTGTGCTTAAAATTTCTGGCACAGTGATTGCGCGTGGCGAAGGTCTGTCTAATCCAAAATTAGCCTCAGGCGACATCGAAATTGTCGCAGATCGGATTGAAATTCTTAATACTTCTAAGCCTGTACCTTTTCAAATTGACGCGACTGACACTTCAGAAGAAGTACGCCTTAAATATCGCTACCTAGATTTGCGCAACGACGCTATGCAAAAGCGTATGCGCTTGCGCTCTAAGGTTACGCACTTTATGCGTGAATTTATGGACAATAATGATTTCTTAGACATTGAAACACCTTTTTTAACTAAAGCTACACCAGAAGGTGCGCGTGATTACCTAGTGCCTTCGCGTACTCATCCAGGCGAGTTTTTTGCTTTGCCACAGTCGCCTCAATTATTCAAACAACTGTTAATGATGTCAGGTTTTGAGCGCTACTATCAAATTGTTAAATGTTTTAGAGATGAAGACTTGCGTGCTGATCGTCAGCCAGAATTCACCCAACTTGATATTGAAACTTCATTTATGAATGAAGATGAAATCATGGCTATGATGGAAGAGATGACGCGCGGCATGTTTCAACATGCAATTAATGTAGATTTAGGTGACAAGTTCCCAACAATTACTTATGCAGACGCCATGCATTTATACGGTGTTGACCGCCCTGATATGCGTATTTCTATGCAAATGACAGACATGGACGAACTAATGCAGGGAGTAGACTTTAAAGTATTTTCCGGTCCTGCTAGTAGCGAAGACTCTCGTGTTGCAGCGCTACGAGTGCCAGGTGGCGCTTCTATTAGTCGCAAGCAAATTGATAAGTACACCAAGTATGTTAGTATTTACGGCGCTAAAGGCTTAGCCTACATCAAGCTTAACGAAGATGGTCCTGCCTCACCTATTTTAAAATTTTTAGGCGATGAAGTTACTGCCAAAGTTATTGAAATGACTGGCGCACAAACAGGCGATATTATTTTCTTTGGTGCTGATAAAGCTAAAATTGTTAATGAAGCTTTGGGCAATTTGCGTGAGCAATTAGCCAAAGACTTAGATCTATTTGATAAGCAATGGGCGCCAATTTGGGTTGTTGACTTCCCAATGTTTGATCAAAATGATGACGGCTCATTAAGCGCCATTCACCATCCGTTTACTGCGCCAAACGTTGATGCTCAAACTTTAGAGAAAACCGCACCAACCGCACTCTCTAGAGCTTATGACTTAGTTATTAACGGCTCTGAAGTAGGCGGCGGTTCGATTCGTATTCATCAAGTTGAAATGCAGCAAACTGTCTTAAAGCTTTTGGGCATTTCTGATGAAGAAGCACAAGATAAATTCGGCTTTTTATTAAACGCATTAGAGTACGGTTGCCCACCACATGGCGGCATGGCATTCGGGCTAGACCGCTTAGTCATGATTATGACAGGCTCTGATTCTATTCGTGATGTGATTGCCTTCCCTAAAACACAAACTGCAGCCTGCTTATTAACAGATGCGCCTGCACAAGTGCCAAGAAAAGTGCTTAGAGAATTAAGCGTACAAGTGAGCTTGCCGAAAAAAGACTAAACCTGTGTACAGTATCACCGATCAAATAAAAGCAGAACTAACCGCTAAAAATGCGGTTTTAGTAGCGCATTATTATGTCAGCTCCGAGCTACAAACTTTGGCCGAAGAAAGTGGCGGTATTGTTTCTGATTCTTTAGAAATGGCACGATTTGGCCAAAACTGTAGCGCCGACACCATTGTTGTTGCTGGGGTTAAATTTATGGGAGAAACAGCTAAAATTCTCTCTCCTGAAAAAACCGTATTGGTTTTAGATGAGGGTGCTACTTGTTCACTCGACGAAGACTGTCCTATTGATGAATTTTCCAAATTTTGCGATCAACACCCTGACAGAACAGTTGTGGTATACGCCAACACTAGTGCTGAAGTTAAAGCTCGAGCTGACTGGGTAGTAACCTCTGGTAGCGCCTTAAACGTGGTTAAACACCTTAAAGAGCAGGGTAAAAAAATTCTTTGGGCGCCTGATAAACATTTGGGTAACTACGTACAGCAAGAAACTGGTGCTGATATGCTACTTTGGCAGGGCTCTTGCGTTGTTCATGAGCGTTTTAAGGCAGAGGCCTTGGCTAATCTAAAAGCGCACCATCCTGAAGCAGCTGTCATCGTGCATCCAGAATCACCTCAATCTGTAGTTGATTTAGCCGATGTTGTTGGCTCTACTACAGCACTTATTCATGCTGTAAGAGATCGAGATGAGCAAACTTTTATCGTTGCCACAGACAACGGTATTTTTCACAAGATGCGTGAAGTAGCACCTCACAAAACCCTCATTGAAGCACCAACCGCAGGCCAAAGTGCAGATTGTGAATCTTGTGCGCATTGTGAATGGATGGCAATGAATACATTAGACAACTGCCTAAGCACACTTAAAACAGGCGATAACCAAATAAAAATTGACCCATCTGTCAATCAAAAAGCAAAACAATCCATACAAAGATTACTCGACTTTACTGCATAAACGGTAAAATCTTGGTTTATTAATATATTTAAAACAAATGTAGATTTTTATTCCATTATAAGATTAAAAAAATAAGTTATAGCAAGCTTGTAGCCTTTTTTTTTAAAATTTTATAAACAGATAAAACCCTAGATTTAGGAGCAATAAAATGGCAGGACATAGTAAATGGCATAACATTCAACACCGTAAAGGCGCACAAGATGCCAAACGTGGCAAAATCTTTACCAAGCTCATTAAAGAAATTGTTATCGCCGCTAAAGCTGGTGGCGGCGTGATTGAAAACAATCCAGGCCTTAGAATGGTGATTGACAAAGCCTTAGCTGCCAATATGAAGCGCGACACTATTGAAAACGCTGTTAAGCGTGGCTCTGGTGATTTAGAAGGCGAAAACTATGACGAAGTTCGCTATGAAGGTTATGGTCTTGGTGGTACCGCCATCATGGTAGACACGCTCACTGACAATCGCAATCGTACAGTGGCTGATGTGCGTCATGCTTTTTCTAAGCATGGGGGTAATCTAGGTACTGATGGCTCAGTCTCTTATCTATTTACCAAACAAGGTTTTATTAGCTTTGCCATAGGTAGTGATGAAGACAAGATTATGGAAGCAGCACTCGATGCAGGTGCAGAAGATGTTATTAGCAACGATGACGGCTCAATTGATGTGATTACCACACCTGAGGATTTCTTCACAGTTAAGGATGCTTTAACTGATGCAGGATTAGAATCAAGCCATGCTGAAGTAACGATGGAGCCTGCCAATCGTGTTGAACTCAACTTGGGCGATGCAGAAAAATTCATGAAACTAATCGAACGCTTGGAAGATTTAGACGACACACAAGAGGTGTATCACAATGCTGATATTTCAGATGAGGTGATGGCACAATTATGATTCATATTCATCAAGGCATTCGTGCATTAGGCGCCTTTAAAATCAAGGCGTTACAATCAAAAATCACTCAAGCTCAAGCAGGTTTAAACCTCATTGGCGCTGAATTTATCCACTTTGCTGATTTGAACGACAGCCTTGATGAAAACAAAATACAACAACTAAATCAACTCTTATCTTACAGTGAGCCACTCGCGATTAACAATGCGATATCCAGTATTGTCATCGTTCCAAGACTCGGCACTATTTCTCCTTGGTCTTCTAAGGCGACTGACATTATGCATTTATGCGATATGGCGCAGATCACTCGCATTGAGCGCGCTGTTATTTATCATTTTGACGCTGAGATTATCAATCAGCCAGCTGTACTAGCGTGCGTGATGGATAAAATGACAGAGTCAGAATTAACCTCAATAGAGCAGGCGCAGTCTATTTTTGATCATTTTGAGCCACAGCCTTTTTCTAGTGTAGATATCCTAGCTCAAGGTAAAACAGCCCTAGAACAAACCAATACTGAACTTGGCTTAGCACTCTCTACTGGTGAGATTGACTACTTAGTAGAAAGCTTTACCAAGCTTAAGCGCAATCCAACGGACATCGAACTTATGATGTTTGCACAAGCAAACTCTGAGCATTGTCGCCACAAAATATTCAATGCTGATTGGAAAATTGACGATACCGAGCAGGCCAAAAGCTTGTTTGCCATGATTCGCAACACTTATCACAAACATCCCGAAGGCTTGCTGAGCGTTTATTCAGACAATTCAGCGGTTATGGCAGGCTTTGAAGGTGAGCGTTTTTATGCGGATGAAAATGGCAAATATGTCAGCTCCAAAGAACATAGAGCCATCCTCATGAAGGTTGAAACGCACAACCACCCCACCGCTATTGCCCCGCATCCAGGTGCAGCGACTGGATCGGGTGGTGAGATTCGTGACGAAGGTGCAACAGGACAAGGCTCTAAGCCTAAAGTTGGATTATGCGGATTTAGCGTTTCTAATTTAAAGATTGATAACGCTAAACAAGCTTGGGAAGTTGAGCATGGCAAACCTTCGCAAATCGTATCAGCACTTGATATCATGCTCGAAGGTCCAATTGGTGCAGCTGCTTTTAACAATGAATTTGGTCGCCCTAATACGCTAGGCTATTTCCGTAGTTATGAACAAGCAACCCCTGATGGGGATATTCGCGGCTATCATAAGCCGATTATGTTGGCTGGCGGACTAGGACATATTCAAGAACAACATATTAAAAAAGGTGAGATTCCTGTCGGCAGCAAGATTATCGTTTTAGGTGGCCCTGCTATGCTAATTGGCCTAGGCGGTGGTGCTGCATCAAGCATTAAGAGTGGCGAACAAAGTGAAGACCTGGACTTTGCCTCAGTTCAGCGCGCCAATCCTGAGATGGAAAGACGCGCCCAAGAAGTGATTGATCGCTGTTCTAACCTGGGTAATGATAATCCAATTATTTCTATTCATGATATTGGTGCGGGTGGTTTGTCAAATGGCCTGCCAGAATTAGTGAATGACTCAGGTCGTGGTGGTCGCTTTGAGCTACGTAATATTCCTAATGATGACAATCAAATGTCGCCACTTGAAATCTGGTGTAACGAATCTCAAGAGCGTTATGTGCTTGCCATCGCCCCTTCTGATTTAGACTTGTTTAGCAAAATCTGTGAGCGTGAGCGTGCACCGTTTGCAGTGCTGGGTGATTCTACTAAGGAGCAAGAATTGGTATTGAGTGATGCATTATTTGCCGACACGCCAATCGATATGCCAATGTCTGTTTTATTGGGCAATCCGCCAAAAACTAACATTGAAGCAATAACAGCAGACATCAACCTTCATCCTCTAGACACCAGCAACATCCATCTTGACGAAGCCATTAGTAGAATTTTACAACTGCCAACTGTTGCCAGCAAAAATTTCCTAATTACCATTGGTGATCGCAGCATTACCGGCATGGTAGCACGCGACCAATTCATCGGCCCATGGCAAGTGCCTGTGGCTGATTGCGCCATTAGTATTTCTGATTACGTAGGCTTTAAAGGTGAAATTATGTCGCTCGGCGAGCGTACACCGCTAGCTTTATGTGATGCTAATTCTGCAGCGCGTATGACCATCGGTGAAGCGCTCACCAACATGCTAGGTGGCTACGTGGAAGATATTCATGATATTAGCCTTAGTGCCAACTGGATGAGTGCTTCTGGCCACAAGGGTGAAGATGCCAAATTGTTTGAAGCTGTTAAAGCTGTCGGCATGGACTTGTGTCCCGAGCTTGGCCTTACCGTGCCAGTAGGCAAAGACTCAATGAGCATGAAAAGCTCTTGGAGTGAAAATGGCGAAGATAAATCCGTCACCTCACCGCTGTCTCTAATCATTACGGCGTTTGCCAAAACACCTGATGTTAGATCTCAAAAAACGCCTTTATTAGAAACAAATGCAGAATCTGAACTACTGCTCATCGACCTTGGTTTTGGCCAAAATCGCATGGGTGGCTCATGTCTCGCACAAGTGTATAACCAAATTGGCGATAATGCGCCAAATCTTGACGATAGCGCCGTCTTTAAATCATTCTTCACCGTTATTAATCAGCTTAATAAAGATAATCTCATTAGCGCCTATCATGATCGTTCTGATGGCGGTATTATTATCACCTTACTAGAGATGGCATTCGCCTCACATACAGGCTTAACCATCAACACAGATGCGAGCATTGAAAGCTTATTCAATGAAGAATTGGGTTGTGTTATTCAAGTTAAATCTGAAAACAAAAACGCTGTTGCTGACGCTTTAAAAGCAGCAGGTCTTGAGTCTTGCACACACTCAATTGCAACACTTAACAGCTCAGATAATATTAAGATTATCACCAATGGTCAAACCATTTACAGCCAGCCTCGCGCCACTTTACAAGCGCTTTGGTCGAGCACTTCTTACGAGATTGCCAAACTTAGAGACAATCCTGAGTGTGCTAAACAAGAATTTGACGCTATCAGCCAAACAACTAACGGCATTAAAATAGATCTAAGTTTTGATCTTAATCAGTCTATCGTTAGCCCTTATATCAAAACTAATGTTAAGCCAAAAATTGCCATCTTGCGAGAGCAAGGTGTTAACGGCCAAGTAGAAATGGGTGCTGCTTTTGACAAGGCGCAGTTCGATGCCATTGACGTACACATGAGCGATATCCTTTCAGGCAGATTATCTTTAGAGGATTTTAAGGGTTTGGTAGCTTGCGGCGGCTTCTCTTACGGCGATGTACTAGGCGCTGGCAGAGGCTGGGCCAGCTCAATTCTTTACAATGCTCGTGCTAAAGATGAGTTTGAAGCCTTCTTTAATCGTGAAGATAGCTTTGCACTTGGTGTTTGTAATGGTTGTCAGATGATTTCAAATTTAAACGAAATCATTCCTGGTGCGCAAAATTGGCCAAGTTTTTCTCGCAACGTATCAGAGCAATTTGAGGCGCGCTTCTCAAGCGTTAAAATTGGTAAGTCCAACTCTATTTTCCTAAGCGACATGCAGGATTCTATCATGCCAATTGCCATTGCCCATGGCGAAGGACAAGCCAACTTTAATGGCAATTCTGCTAATAATATCGCCCTACAATATGTTGATCATCAGGGTGATACCACTCAAAGCTACCCGCACAATCCGAATGGATCAGAACTAGCAACAGCTGGCGTTACTAACGATTCAGGGCGTGTTACCATAATGATGCCACATCCTGAGCGAGTCTTTAGAGCCGTGCAACACTCACACCATCCAAAAGACTGGGATGAGCGAAGCCCATGGATGCGTATGTTTGAAAATGCTAGAGCTTGGGTTGATTAAAAACCTTTGAAAAAAGTAAAGCCCAAAAAAATATACGCTTTATTCTTTAGTTAGGACATATTTTAAAATTTCAATCACCTGCTCTGGCGTGGTAGCCCACGCCATGGCTGACCCATCAACTTCTTTAAGTGGGTGCACGATAGACTCATCATGGAGTGTTATATAAGGTTTACCCAATGCGGCGCAATATCCCGCATCAAAAGCAGCGTTCCACTGTTTGTATTTATCTCCAAAACGTACTATGGCAATATCGCAGTTTTCAAGCAAAGTCTTAGTTCGTATTGCATTAACCTTGGCAGATTTATGATCACGCCAATAACTCACGCTTTCCGAGCCAAGCACATCACCTGCAGCATCGCTCGCATTATGATCAGTTACAGCAGAAGTGAACATAACAGGTAGATTATGGGCTTCGCACCCCTCTTTTAAACGCTGCCTCCAGTCTGTATGTATTTCTCCTGAAAGATATACTGTTAAATTCATATTCATTACTTTGTCAACTTTTACGCTTTATCTAGCGCTTGGCTAACATCAGCAATAATGTCATCAATATGCTCAATTCCAACAGAAATTCTTATCAAATCGGCACTCACCCCGGCTGCTGAAAGTTCATCTTCATTCAGCTGTCTATGAGTGGTAGAAGCAGGATGGCAAGCAAGCGATTTTGCATCGCCTATATTGACTAAACGTAAAATCATTTCAAGAGAGTCGATAAACTTAGTCGCAGACTCAATTCCACCAGTAATACCAAAACTTAGAATGCCAGAGGCTTTGCCAGAAGTGATTTTTTTACAGTTTTCATTATAAGGACTATCAGATAATGTTGCATAATTAACCCACTCAACCTTTTCATGCTGTTGTAGATACTCAGCAAGTTTTTGCGCATTTTCACAATGGCGATCCATACGTAATCCAAGGGTTTCAAGTCCTTGTAAAATTTGAAAAGAATTCATTGGTGATATTGCTGCACCGGTATTTCTTAATGGGCCAACACGACAACGACCTATATAAGCTGCCGCACCCAAAGCTTCTGTATATACGACCCCATGATAAGCAGGATCTGGCTCATTAAGTATTGGAAAACGTTCCTTATTAGCAACCCAATCAAATTTACCAGAATCAATAATAGCACCACCAATTGATGTTCCATGTCCACCAATATATTTAGTTAATGAATGTACCACAATATCTGCACCTAACTCGAAAGGACGACATAAATATGGTGTTGCAACCGTATTGTCAACAATTAATGGAATACCATGTTTGTGCGCAATATCCGCTAAGCGTGAAATATCAACAACATTTCCAGCAGGATTACCAATAGACTCACAAAATATAGCTTTGGTTTTCTCATCAATTGATTGCTCAAACTTGTCAAAATCATTGTGTTTTATCATGCGTACCTCGACACCTTGTCTTGGCAAAGCATGGGCAAACAGATTATAAGTACCACCATAAAGCTCACTAGTGCTAACAAAATTATCTCCCGAATCGCAGATACATTGAAGCGCGTAAGTAATAGCAGCCATACCAGAGGCGACACAAACAGCACCAATACCATCTTCCATTGCAGCGATACGCTTCTCTAAAACATCTGTTGTTGGATTCATGATGCGCGTGTAAATATTACCCGGTACTTTTAGATCAAATAAATCAGCACCATGCTGAGTATCATCAAATGTATAAGAAGTTGTCTGATAAATAGGCACAGCAGCAGCCTTAGTTGTTTCTTCAGATTTGTAGCCTTCGTGTATTGCTATAGATTCTAGTTTCATAAGTTTTTTAAGGTTATAGTTTTAATTTAGTAACATAATGCAAGGTCAAAACGACACTTGGCTTAAACAATTGTAAAGTTAAAGTTTAGAGTATTTTGTAAGCTTAAACTATTTTATTTGTATTGTTATTATGAATTTTTACCCTTATCTTGCCATAAAAAATTTAGGAAATAATGGAAATGGGTTAATTTTCACCTTAGCTAAAGTTATAACTGCATATAAATCAACAACAAAACTGTTTTAATTGATTAAATCGATTATTTTGATGGATTTTCAGCCTAGAAAATTCGTTTTTAGCCTACCAAAATCAACCTCATGAAAAAAATTGACAAATTTTAATAACGTCTTATTTTTGGCATTTTTATTAGACTGCTACATATAAATTCAATTCTCACTAAACATCTGTGCTTAGCACAGCTCCTCATCGGATAAATTATCGCCTTGTTCAAATTTTTGGATATTATTCAGTGTAGTGTTAGCAATATTTTCCAGTGCATTTTTAGTAAAAAATCCTTGATGAGATGTAATCAACACATTTGGAAAACTAAGTAAGCTATTAAAAACACTATCTTTGATAGTTTGACATGAAAGATCTTCAAAAAACAGACCTTGTTCATTTTCATAAACATCAATACCTAAATATCCAATTTTTTTAGATTTAAGCGCTTCAATAACGGCACAAGTATCAATAATTGCACCTCTACTAGTATTAATAAGCATCACTGAATCTTTCATTTTTTCTAGTGCTGACGCATCTATAAAATGCCGATTTCTTGCGTTTAATGAGCAGTGTAATGAAATTACATCTGATTGTGAAAAAATGGTGTCAATACTCACATATTCTATGCCCAGTTTTTTACACTCAGGGTTTTTAACCAGATCATAGGCAATAACTCTCATACCCATAGCCTGAGTGATGCGTGATAAAACTAATCCTATTTTACCAGTACCAATAATGCCTATTGTTTTTCCAGAAAAATCAAAGCCAAGTAGTCCATCAATAGAAAAATTGCCACTTTTTACTCGATTATAAGATTTGTATACTTTTCTATTTAAGGCAAGCATTAAACACAAAGCATGCTCTGCCACTGAATTGGGCGAATATGAGCCAACCCTAATAACTTTAATGCCGAATTGCTTGGCAGCGTTAAGATCTACATTATCAAACCCTGCACAACGCAATGCAATCAATTTAACATCTTGCTGGGCCAACAAAGATAAAACTTCTTGATCAAGCACATCATTAACAAACACGCAAACTACAGATTCTTGCTTGATTAAATCAACTGTTTTTGATGTTAATCTATCTTCAACATAACGAAGCTTATGCTGATATTTTCTGTTTAATAAATTAAAGTATTCGTGGTCATAACGCTTGGCACTATAGAAAATGATTTCCATGATTTTTGCATCATTTGAAAAATAATCATAATAGTAACAAACAAATCATATAAAAAAGTTATTTGTTGTTTTTTTTATAAGGTTAAATATCATTATGGACTATCATCTGATTCGCTCAAAACGCAAAACCTTAAGCCTGCAAATTAACAACAATGCTGAGCTTATCGTTCGGGCGCCAAACCGATTATCTGTTAAAAAAATAGAGCAATTTATGCATGAAAAATCAGACTGGATTAGTAAAAAATCTAGATCTATTCGTGCCAGAAAAACTCAAGCACCTAGTTACAAAGAGGGTGAAAAATTCTTATATTTAGGGGTTGAATACCCTTTAAATATTAATATTACCCAGAGCGAAGGATTAAACTTTGATGGGCAGAGATTTAGCCTTAATCAAGGTGGAAAAGAGGTGTTTTTAGCTTGGTATAAATCAGCTTTCAAAAAAATTGCTCTACCACGTCTTGAGTATTATGCAAAAAATCACCAACTAAAATACCAGCAAGTGCGGCTAAAAAACCAGAAAACTCTTTGGGGGTCTTGTAGTGGTGTCAATAATATCAATCTAAACTATTTATTAATAGGTGCACCTATTTTTGTGATTGATTACGTACTAGTGCATGAGCTTTGCCATACGGTGCACAAAAATCACTCCAAGAGTTTTTGGAAATTGGTTGAAACAATTCTGCCAAACTATAAAGCCAGCAAACGCTGGCTTCAAGATAACGGCTATAAATTAAAAAACTTATAGCTATAGATTAACGTTTATTTGTCGTTAAACTTAGCGGTTGCCTCTTCCATCGCAGCTTTCAAAGTGCCCATCTGAGCCATTTCAACAATAATATCGCCACCACCAACAAGTTCACTATTCATGTAAATTTGTGGAAACGTTGGCCAATCTTGGAATGCTGGCAAGTTTTGCATAACCTCTTGGTCTTCAAAAATATTAACATATGCAAATTCAATACCGGTAGAAGAAAGTGTTTGTGCAGCAGTTGCTGAAAAACCACATTGTGGAAATTGTGGCGTACCTTTCATGTAAAGCACGATTGGTGCGCTATCTACTTGAGCTTGAATTCTTTGCATTATATCCATAGTTATCTCCTATTATTAACTTTGTAAAACCTAGTATTTTACTCGTATATTATACTTTTATAATTTAATTGCTTGGGCAATTGTGTATTTTTGACCTTGTTTAATTTTTTTATAATTACCAAAAACTGATTTAAAGTTGTCTTTAATAAAGTGTCGCAGGCCGTTAATGGTTACAAATGTTATTTTGCCGCCAGGTTTGAGCGCATCATAAGCATCATATAAAATAATACTAAGCTGCTCTCTGCCAACTTTTGCAGGTACATTTGACAACACCTGATCAAAGTAATTTTTTTGATCAACAGAGGAAAAGGCATCTGACAAATAGGCCTCTGCATTATTAATATGATTAAGTTTAGCGTTAACATTAGATAGCTCAACTGCCACAAAATCCTTATCAACCATATGCACTTCGCCTTCAGGACAAGACTTAGCCACACTTAATCCAATCGGTCCGTACCCACAGCCTAAATCTAGACATTTATCTTCCTTAGAAATGTCCAAATATTTCATAAACATTAAGGTGCCATCATCAATGGCTTTTGGGCTAAAAATACCCCAACGTGTTTTTAACTTTAGCACATGACCAAGTAGATTTGACTCAATCGTTAAATCTTGTTTGAGCTTTGGAATATCTTGTCGATTAAACATGGTTATTTTTTTGCTGTTTTTTTAATGCTTTTTTCTTGGCCTTATTAATAATTACTTGACTAGCGTTATCACCAATATGCTCTTCACCTCTGGCCTTGGCTAGCTGGACCTGCTTTTCTCTTTCACGATAGCGCTTTACCTGATCTTCATTTTTAGTACCGTAGCATCTCGGACAAGACACACCCTTTTCATAATGATCATGCGCCTTATCTTGCTCGGTGATTGGATATCGACAAGCGTGACATTGATCATACTGACCTTGCTCAAGGTTGTGTTTGACTGCTACGCGATCATCAAAAACAAAACACTCGCCTTCCCACAGGCTATCTTCTTGTGGCATTTGCTCAAGATATTTGAGAATGCCTCCTTGCAAATGATAAACCGTATCAAAACCTTGGGTTTTTAAATAGGCAGTTGATTTTTCACAACGAATGCCGCCCGTGCAAAACATGGCTATTTTTTTATGGCGATATTGCTCTAAATTATTTTTAGTATATTCTGGAAATTCTCTAAACGTTTCAGTAACAGGGTTAATCGCCCCTTTAAAGCTACCAATTTCATACTCGTAGTTATTTCTTGTATCAATTAACACAACATCAGGATCACTAATAAGTGCGTTCCAATCCTGCGGAGCAACATACGTACCAACAGATTCCTTTGGATCTATCCCTGTTACACCTAAGGTTACAATTTCTTTTTTGAGTTTTACCTTTAGCCGCTTAAAAGGTGGCTTTTGACTTTGCGAAAATTTGATTTCAAGTTGATTAAAACGCCCGTCTTTGTCTAAAAAATCGAGTAATTTATCAATAGATTTTGACTGGCCTGATATTGTTCCATTTAAGCCTTCTAGAGCGAGCAGAATTGTGCCTTTAATATCCAAATCAAGCATTAACTCGCGCAAAGGCTTGCTGAAATCTTCAAAGTCGTCCAAGCGAACAAACTGATACAAAGCACAAACTGTAAACATAAAACCGCTATCAATAAAATTGACCTATTTTACCGTAAAGGTTTATTTTTCAAAGAGGTTATGCACATTGCAACAAACCCTATTAATAATAGGGTCAATATCCGTATAATATTAATCCTTCCTAAAGATTAACACTTACTCCATTCAACTCGATAACAACATGAAAAAGCCTGAACTACTCTCCCCTGCCGGCTCGCTAAAACATATGCGCTATGCGTATGCCTATGGTGCAGATGCAGTGTATGCAGGACAACCCAGATACTCACTCAGAGTGCGCAATAATTCTTTTGATTTTGACACCTTAAAACAAGGCATCAGTGAAGCTCATGAGGCCAACAAGAATTTCTTTGTTGCTTCTAATATCATCCCTCATAACAGCAAAATCAAGACTTACATGCAAGATATTGAGCCGGTGATTGATCTTAAACCTGATGCGCTGATTATGGCAGATCCAGGGCTGATTATGATGGTGAAAGAGAAGTTTCCCGAGCAGGTTATTCATCTTTCTGTACAGGCTAATGCTATTAATTATGCGACTGTTAAATTTTGGAAAAATGCAGGTATTAGCCGTATTATTCTTTCGCGTGAATTATCACTCGATGAAGTTCAAGAAATTCGCCAAGAGTGTCCTGATATTGAACTCGAAGTATTTGTACATGGTGCGCTTTGTATTGCTTATTCAGGACGCTGTCTACTCTCAGGCTACTTCAATCACCGAGATCCTAACCAAGGCTCATGTACCAATTCTTGCCGATGGAAATATGATGTAAAAGAAGCAGAAGAAACTCTTGAAGGCGACATTAAGGCAGTTGAAATAAAATCTCCAATAGATCAATTGGTATTGCTAGAGGAAGAAGGTCGACCGGGCGAGCAAATGCCAGCTTATGAAGATGAGCACGGCACCTACATCATGAATTCAAAAGATTTACGTGCTATTGAACACGTACACACTTTGACCAAAATGGGTATCGACTCTTTAAAAATTGAAGGCAGAACCAAATCACACTACTATGCAGCGCGTACTGCGCAAGTTTATCGACAAGCAATTGATGATGCTGTAGCTGGACGAGCGTTTAATCCTGAGGCATTTGGAGTATTGGAAAATCTAGCTAATCGTGGCTATACAGATGGTTTTTATCGCCGCCACCAGCCTGAAGAGTTGCAAACTTATTTTGATAACTATTCACGCTCACATAAACAGCAAGTAGTGGGTGAAATTTTGGACTACAAAAAAGGTAAGGCTCTGATTGAGGCAAAAAATAAATTCAGCGTAGGGGATTCTATCGAAGTGATTTTGCCAGATGAGTGCTTTAACACCGTCGTCGATTCTATGACTACCGAATATAACGAAGTGCTAGAAGTTGCCAAAGGTAGTGGTTATCGTGTTTGGATTCCTATGAAGCCTATCAAACCTGAGCTAGGATTTATTGCGAGAAATTTTGATGAGAAAATCAAGATCAAAAACAAAAATATTCAAAAAGATCCTGAGCAGAAAATTCGCCGCCCTTCTTGGTAGATAATAAACCTACTCACGTATAATATCATTCTTTACTACAAGATTGTATGAGCGTGCTTGATCAAATCCACTCGCCAGAGGATATTAAAAAACTCGACTTAAATCAGTTGCAGTCCTTAGCAGATGAAATTCGATCTTTCCTTATTGAAACGATTCAAAAAACAGGTGGGCACCTGGCACCAAACCTTGGCACAATTGAAATGACATTGGCTATGCATTATGTGTTTAATACGCCTGAAGATAGCTTTGTATTTGACGTTGGTCATCAAGCTTATACCCACAAAATCTTAACGGGTCGACGCGATAAAATGGCTACTTTACGCCAAAAAGACGGTCTTTCAGGCTTTACCAAGCGTAGCGAAAGCCAACATGATAGCTTTGGCGCTGGACACTCTTCAACTTCTATTAGCGCTGCATTAGGAATTGCGATTGGCAATCGCCTACATGGCAATCAAAAAAAATCTGTTGCTGTGATTGGTGATGGCGCTTTAACTGGCGGCATGTCATTTGAAGCGCTCAATCATGCTGGCGATTCAAATGCTGACTTACTGATTATTCTGAATGATAATGATATGAGTATCTCTAAGAATGTTGGTGCTATGAATAAATACCTGACTAAGCTTATCTCTGGAAAGATGTACTCAACCATGAAGAGCAAATCACTTGATTTTCTTGAAAAAGTACCAATGATTCATGAGTTTGCTAGGCGCTCAGAAGAGCATTTAAAAGGCATGGTTCTTCCGAGTACTTTATTTGAAGAGCTGGGTGTTGATTATTTTGGCCCAATTGATGGACATGATCTACCAACACTGGTTAAAACCTTGCAAAATTTACAGCTTCAAGATAAGCCGCGTTTATTGCATATTATCACCAAAAAAGGCTATGGGTTAGAAATTGCTGAAAAGGACCCTTGTAAATTTCACGGGGTAGCGCCAGCGCAGTCCGAAGCCGATACCTTACCTAGCTATAGTCATGTCTTTGGCACCTGGATCAATAACACCGCCAAAAATAATGCAGATTTAATTGCTATTACGCCAGCGATGTGTACCGGCTCTGGAATGAGTGCATTTGAAAGAAATTTTCCTGATCAATACTTTGATGTGGGTATAGCAGAACAACACGCTATTACTTTCGCTGGAGGTCTTGCTGTGCAAGGTTTTAAACCAGTTGTGGCAATCTATTCAACTTTCTTACAACGCGGTTATGATCAGCTAATTCATGATATTGCTTTGCAAGATTTAAATGTCGTTTTTGCCATCGATAGAGCAGGCCTGGTTGGTGCAGATGGTGCCACTCATGCAGGTAGTTTTGATTTAAGCTTTTTACGCTGCATTCCAAACCTGGTTATTATGACGCCGAGCAATTCAGCCCAAATGTATCAAATGTTAAATACAGCATTTGAAACGCCTGGGGCATTCTGTGTTCGCTATCCAAGAGGTACTTCAACGATTGAAACCTACGTTAGTACAAAGTCTATGCAGATTGGCAAGGCTGAAGTAGTTCGTGAGGGTATTGATACTGCTATTTTGGCTTTTGGCACTTTATTAGAGAGCGCTTTAGAAGCGGCAGAATCAATCAATGCAACCGTCGTTGACATGCGTTTTGTCAAGCCTCTGGATAAAACACTACTAATAGCGCTCAGTAAAACACATAAACAATTTATCTCGATTGAAGATAATGCGATGAACGGTGGCGCAGGTAGTACTGTAAGTGAGTTTTTTCACCAAGAAGGTATCCATACATCGCTTAAAATTCTTGGACTGCCTGACTTTTTTACCGAACAAGGCTCTCAAGCACAACTTTATAGCCTATATGGCTTAGATGCTAAAGCTATTATTGGCGCAAGTCAAGCATGAAAAAACTCTTAAAGCGCTATAGTCCAGATCCTCATGAGGTAAAAAATCATAAGCATTTAGGCTGGCTAAGCAAGCATTTACACGATCCTAGTTTATGGAACTTCAATCGAAAATCAATTTCTAAAGCTTTTGCAGTGGGCTTATTTTTTGCCTTTATTCCTGTACCTTTTCAAATGCTACTAGCAGCACCAGGGGCGGTTATATTTAGCGCCAACTTGCCTTTGTCTATTGCTTTGGTTTGGATCACCAACCCATTTACTATGGCGCCAATTTACTATGGGTGCTACAAGCTAGGGGCATGGCTATTAGGGATACAAATTGAAACTGACGCTGTTATGTCGCTTGAGTATGTTTGGCAAGTATTTGAAACAATTTGGCAGCCTTTTTTATTAGGCTGTTTAATAGTATCTATTGTCAGTGCACTATTGGGTTACTTTGGTGTCCAGCTTATTTATCGATATCGAGTGTTTAGACGCTCAAAAAAGCTATAAGTTTTTTAAATTCAGCTTTAGCTGCGCTCTAATTTTTGCCTCTAGAGTGTCAACCAAATGTTCATTATCAACCTTTTGATCAGTTTTACCGTCAACATACATTAAGTTTGGCTCTCCGCCGGTTAACCCTACTGATACAGCTTTTGCCTCACCTGGGCCATTGACCACACAGCCAATAACAGCTGCATCAATTGGCTCGCTAATATCTTCAAGCCTTGACTCTAACTCGTTAACCACTTTTACTACGTCGAATTTTTGTCGTGAGCAAGAGGGGCAAGCAATTAGGTTAACGCCCTTTTGCCTCAAGCCCAATGATTTAAGAATATCAAAGCCCACACGAACCTCATCAACTGGATCAGAGGCGAGCGATACTCGAATAGTATCGCCAATACCTTCAGCCAATAATAAGCCTAAACCAATCGATGATTTGACCGTACCTGAGCGCAAAGAGCCCGCCTCAGTGATTCCTAAATGCAGAGGGTTATCTATTTCAGAGGCCAGTTGTTGATAAGCAAAAACCGTCATAAAAATTTCACTGGCTTTAAGTGAAACTTTATAGTTATCAAAATTAAGTCGATCAAGAATATCGATATGTCTAAATGCCGATTCAACCATTGCTTCAGGTGTTGGCTCAGTATATTTTTTTTGTAAATCTTTCTCTAAAGATCCGGCATTAACCCCGATACGAATAGGGATTCCGTGATCTTTAGCACTCGCCACCACCTCACGAATCCGATCCTCACGACCAATATTTCCCGGATTAATACGCAAGCAATCTGCGCCGTATTCTGCTACTTTAAGCGCAATTTTGTAGTCAAAATGAATATCAGTAATAAGTGGAATATTGGCGTGTTTTTTGATTTCTTTAAACGCTTCAGCCGCCTCCATAGTTGGCACAGAAACACGCACCAAATCAGCGCCTGCATTCTCAATTTCTTTAATTTGCTTTAATGTTGCAGCAACATCAGTCGTTTGCGTATTAGTCATACTCTGCACAGAAATAGGTGCATCGCCACCAATGGCAACATCGCCAACAAAAATTTGTCGAGATTTTCTTCGGGTAATAGTATGTATAGGCTTCATTGTTTTTTAAATGTTTGAATCAACTCGTCTAGACCTTTGTCACTCTTAACACGGCGATCAATTTCGCTCTGATAGACTTGATCAGATTTAATTATAACGTTACTTAAACTTTCTTCTACTGGCTTTTTTCCCTTACTAATAACAATCAAAGTGCTATCGTTTACTTCTTTAACTGGCGCCTCAAGATACTGATAAGCATAACCAGCCACTAAAGCAAGAGCCGATATTAAAAACCAAATTTTAACTCTTGGTTTGCGTTTTTTTTTACTCGGGTAATAGTCAATTCCGTCTAGCATCTGAACGTTTGGTTTTATCTTTAACTTTGCCAGCTAGTTGCCCACAAGCAGCATCAACATCTTCTCCACGGGTGCGTCTAGTCATAGTGCGTATACCTTTAGAGAATAAAATATTTTGAAAATTTTCAATAGTTTTAGCACTAGAGGTTTGATAATCAGCTTGGGGAAAAGGATTAAAAGGAATTAAGTTTACCTTTGCCGATACCCCTTTTAAAAGTTTAGCGAGTTGCTGTGCATGCTCTGATGTATCGTTAACATCTTTGAGCATAACGTATTCAAACAAAATATGGCGCTCTTGCTTGCCAGCATTTAAGTACACATCACACGCCTGCATAAGCATCTCAATCGGATATTTTTTATTAATAGGGACTAATTCGTCACGCAATGCATTAGTTGGTGCATGCAAAGAAATAGCCAAACTAACCGGCACTCTCTCGCTCATTCGCTCTAAAGCAGGCACAACACCTGAGCTAGAAATAGTCACACGTCGGCGTGATAATCCAAATGATAGATCATCTAATAATAAGTCGCAAGCGCTATATACCGACTCTTCGTTAAGTAGTGGCTCGCCCATACCCATAAAAACAACATTAGAAATTCGCTTTCCAGCTGGGTTTAAATGCAAATTAGCTAATAAAACTTGAGCAATTATTTCTGCTGTAGAAAGATTTCTATTAAAACCTTGATAACCGGTCGAGCAAAAAGTACACGCTAGCGCGCAACCCACTTGAGATGAAATACATAGCGTACCTCGATCTTTTTCTGGGATGTAAACCATCTCTATATGGTTTTCACTGCCTGTTTTAATCACCCACTTAATCACGCCATCGAGCGCATGATTTTTACTAACAATATCTGGAAATTCAATGCAGGCTTTGTCGTTAAGCGTTTCTCTTAATTTTTTGCTTAAATTATGCATTTGGTCAAAATCAAAGACATAGTCTTTGTAAATCCATTTCATCAATTGCTTGGTACGATAAGACTTTTCGCCTAGCTTATTGAAAAATTCATCAAGGGCTTGCTGATTAAGATTTAAAAGATTTATTTTATTTTGCATTAATAAAAAATAGCACAGATAAACTGTGCCATTTATAGTTTAATAATTAGTCAAGATTAACGTGTTCTATCGCAAACACCTTCAGCGCCAAAAAAGTATTCAATTTCAATAGCAGCATTCTCTAATGAATCAGAGCCGTGTACAGCATTTTCATCTAAAGACTGCGCAAAATCTGCACGAATTGTACCTACTGCAGCTTCTTTTGGGTTAGTAGCACCCATAATTTCACGATGCTTAGCAACTACATTATCGGCCTCTAACACCTGAACCATTACTGGACCAGAAGTCATAAACTTAACCAGCTCACCATAGAAAGGACGATCCTTATGAACGGCATAAAAACCACCTGCTAATGCATCGTCCATATGTAGCATTTTAGCAGCAACAATTTTAAAACCAGCATCTTCAAATCGAGTATAGATTTGACCAATAACATTTTTTGCAACAGCATCAGGCTTAATGATTGATAGAGTCCGTTCCATAGGCTTCTCACCTGAGTAATTGATAAAACAACATTTTACCAAACTTTAGGCGTAAAAAAAGCACCCGAAGGTGCTTTTGTCACGATAAGAATTAATGCTTAACCATTAACCGCGTCCTTAAGTGCCTTGCCCGCTTTAAATGCAGCTACTTTAGAAGCTTTAATTTGAATCGTCGCACCAGTTTGTGGATTACGACCCGTGCGTGCTGCACGATCTCTTACAACAAACGAACCAAAACCAGTTAACTGTACGCTGTCGCCGCTAGACATGGCTCCTGTGATAGCATCTGTCGTTGCATTTAATGCGCGACCTGCGTCTGCTTTTGAAATATTTGCTGCTGATGCGATTGCATCGATTAACTCTGATTTATTCATACTTTCTCTCCCTATAGCCTAAAAAAAATTTAAAAAAAATTGAATTAGCAAAACATTCCAAACAGATCAAATATCACTAATAGTAAATCAATAATTTTTAATTATTATAAGCGAAAAAATATCGTTAAATCAATAATTTGTAAAATAAAAATTTGAATTTAATATTTCAAGATGAAAGACTTTATTTATTAATCTCTTTTAGTGTTCTTTGCTTATCTCTTTGCCAGTCTCTAGATTTAACATCTTGACGCTTATCATGCGCTTTTTTTCCTTTTGCAACACCGATTTCAAGCTTAACACGGCCTCGCTTCCAATACATTTTTAAAGGAACAATGGTTGCGCCTTTTTGTTCAACCTTTTCTTTTAAACGATTTATTTCTAGGCGATTTAAAAGCAGCTTTCTAGTTCTGGTTGCATCAGCTGTTACATGTGTTGAAGTACTTTGTAATGCAGAAATATGTGCACCGAACAAAAACATCTCACTATTTTTTAAAATAACGTAGCTTTCTTTAATTTGCACTTTGTTTTCTCTAAGGCTTTTTACCTCCCATCCCTCTAAAGAAAGCCCAGCTTCTAAGGTTTGTTCGATAAAATAGTCATGGCGTGCTTTTTTATTGAGCACTATTGTGTTTGAACTTGCCTTAGGTTTTTTGGATTTTGCCATGCATCAACTCTCTAAAAGTGCTCTTGTACCGTATTCAACTGAGCAAATGTATCAATTGGTCAATCAGATAGACGATTATCCAAAATTTCTCAATTGGTGCTCAAATGCCTCCATTTTAAAGCAAACCAGCAATCAGATTATAGCCTCAATTGAGATTAATAAATCTGGCATTAACCAAAGCTTTACCACCATCAATACCCTCACACCCAATCATCGCATCGACATGCAGTTAAAAGAAGGGATGTTTAAACAATTAAAGGGCGCTTGGGTATTTACTGAATTAAATGAGAATGCTTGCAAAATTGAGTTAACCCTAGCTTTTAGCTTTTCATCAAGAATAGTAGATTTGGCTATTTCACCTATTTTTACCAGTATTGCCAATTCTCAATTAGAGGCTTTCGTTGCTAGAGCTAAGGAGGTTTACTAATGCTTTACGCTTTTAATAAGCCGTTTGGTGTGTTATGTCAATTTAGTGGCGACGCAGACACGCTAGCCAATTATATAAAAGTGAAAAACGTTTATCCTGCAGGTCGGCTTGATAAAGATTCAGAAGGTTTATTACTATTAACCGACGATGGCCAATTGCAACACAAAATTTCACACCCGAAATATGACAAGAAAAAAACCTATATTGTTCAAGTGGATGGGGAGATTGACACTAGCGCACTTGAGCAACTGCGTGCTGGTGTTCAATTAAAAGATGGAACTACAAAACCTGCTAAAGCGCTGCGTATTGACCAGCCGGATTGGCTTTGGGATAGAAACCCGCCTATTAGATTTAGAAAAAATTGCCCTACTTCTTGGATTGAGCTAACAATAACTGAAGGAAAAAATCGGCAAGTCAGGCGTATGACAGCGCAAGTTGGCTATCCAACACTTAGACTGATCCGCACTCAAATTGGTCAATGGACACTAAATAATATTAAATTAGGGCAGTATGAACGTCTTTGAGCTTAGCTACAACGCGTTAATGTGTAGAGATATTAGCGATAAAATTACATTGGTTAGCCAGCTTCATACGCTGAAAAACACGCAATCATTGGACTATCAATCAAGCTTTCATGTTCAAACGGTTGAGTTCCCCGGCAGACCTAATAAACCCACATTAGCTAGATTTAACAGCATGCCAAAAAGGGAAAAATCAGACCTGGGCTATATCGAGACCATTCATGCAATTTGTCATATTGAGTTCAATGCAATTAATTTAGCACTAGATGCAGCTTATCGTTTTAGAGACATGCCAGATCAATTTTATCAAGACTGGATTCAGGTTGCTTTCGAAGAATCTCAGCACTTTCAATTACTCAGCAATTATCTTGTTGAGCTAGGCTATCAATACGGGGATTTTGAGGCGCACAACGGCTTATGGAAAATGACTTTTGAAACTGACTATGATGTGCTTGCTAGAATGGCTCTCGTTCCTAGAGTGTTAGAGGCGAGAGGTCTAGATGCAACTCCAAAAATTCAAAATCGTTTTAGAAACTCCAACTTTAAACCTATGGTTAAGCTGTTAGATATTATCTTCCAAGATGAGATTGGCCATGTAAAAATTGGTAATTTCTGGTTTCATTATTTGTGCAGAAATCGACAGTTAAATCCAATTGACACATTTGAATCGCTCATTCAAAAACATATTGGAGAATCATTGCGAGGGCCTTTTAATATTGATGCGCGCAAATCAGCTGATTTTACAGATCAAGAAATAGCTTATCTGCAAGAGCTCTAACGCAGTTTAGTAAGCCACTCATCAATTGTATCAATTAGTGCCTTTGCCGTTCCTTTTTCCTGATAATAATGATCTGCTTTTTTAATCACTTTTTGTACACTTTTTTTATTATTAGCGATATCCATTAGCCACTTGCGGTCCTCTGCAGAGCGTCTAACGCCTGGAAAATCTTTCTCGCCATAGACATCAAGTACTGGCTTAAGCATGACATCAAGTGGCATACGCTTAATGACTTTTTGTTTATAGTCGGTTGCACCCATACCAACACCAACATAGGCACTGATTTTATTGTCGCCATACTTGTCAAAATAACTCATTGACATATGTGCACCACAACCATGAGAAATCAAAATAATATTATCAACGCCACGTTGTTTGTAAAAATTGATTGCTGCGTCTATACGCTCATGCGCATACGGAAAAATAGGCACATAATCATAATACGTTGCTTGCTTGTCAAGTACAGGCATTTGCACAGACAAACTATGCCAGCCTTTTTGCGCTAACCCTACCCTTAATGGCTTAATCACACTATCCCAATTAGCATGAAAACCTCGAGAGTGGAGAACAATAACACCGCCTTTAGCCTCTTCTTTCTGAGCTTCCATGAAGATGCTAAAAACCTCTTTGTCTTGAGGCAGTGGTAAATATTCTACATCGCCATCCATAACTGCTTCTTCAATTTCGCTAATCATTCTATTTTCTCGATCAGAATCTGGCTGAGCACTAGTGAACTGGTTATAAAATTTTTGTAAATAGGTAGGATCAAAACTTCCTACTTTAGGCAACTCTGGAAATTTAGGAAAACTATCCAGACTAGGAAGAAAAGCAAAGGCATTTAGCGAAAAACTAAGCGCTGTTATTGTAATAATTTTATTCCACATATTTTTCTTTAAGTAAGTCAAGTGCATTTTGTGCATCTGGGTGATTATTTTTAGCAGAGCGTGTAAACCAATAATAGGCTTGCTGAATATTCCCTTGTTCAAGCATTAATGAAGCCAGATTATATTGAGCATATTCGTCATCTTGACCGGCAGCGCTAAGCCACCAATCTTGCGCCAGCTGGATATTCTTATCAACACCTCTACCTTCATAATACAGCATAGCCAATTCACTTTGAGCATAAGCAAGACCTTGTTTGGCTGATTTTTCAAACCAATCAAACGCCTTATTGTCGTCTTGCTCTGCACCAAGACCGTGCAAATAGCTAAGCCCAATATTGTTTTGCGCAGCACTATGTCCGCCGTCAGCGGCACGCATCATCCATTCAAACGCATCGTCATTACGACCCACTTGTGAATAATCGTAGCCAATTTGATACCAACGATCAAATCTTGTTTCAGCTTGCGCGAAAGAAGTTGTTAAAACAAAAAAAAGGGACGCTATTAACATCCCTCTCTTTAAAACATCGAATAACAATTTACTTAGTTGTTAAACCTAAAAGCTTCCAAGCATTCATACCACCGCGGTAGTATTTAATCTTGCTTTGTGGATAGCCCATACTTAGTAATGCACGGATTTTAGCAGGTGATTGTCCACACCATGCGCCGTTACAGTACAAGTACAACGTCTTAGCATTCTCATAGTTTAAAACGCCATCCATATCTTTTACGCCAAAAGTTCCAGTTAAGATGTCTACAACAGCCATCGGATCTTTAGCTAAAGCTTTTGAATTAACCTTTGTAAATGGTACATTTATTGCATGTGGAATCATGCCTTTTTTCGCCCAACCTGGCGTACGTGAATCAACCACTAAGATAGATGAATCTCCAGCTGCCACATCACGAGCTGCATGGATTATATCAAGCTCTGAAACAGTCTCAACGACCGCAGGGGCAAAAGGATTAGTTGGTTGAATACAGAACGGTGGACATGGACGAGATGTCTTTGCAAAGGCTGGATCAACCGTATTATCGTTGTCTGCATTACGAGAAATGCCAGCAATTTCCATAACACCTTTAACGATACCAACTGGCTTTCCTGATTTAGAGGCAGATGAACCGTTATTCCAGTTATGATCCGCACCCATAAAATTAGCTTGAACGCCTAAAGTAAATAATGATGAAATAGCAATTGCTAATAATTTAGTTTTCATAATAATCTCCTAGATTAAAAAAAACACCCATGACTGAGTGTTTTTATAAATTGATTACTTAGTTGTCAAACCTAAAGATTTCCAAGCATTCATACCACCACGGTAGTATTTAATCTTGTTTTCAGGGTAACCCATACTTAGTAATGCACGGATTTTAGCAGGTGATTGTCCACACCATGCGCCGTTACAGTACAAGTACAACGTCTTAGCATTCTCATAGTTTAAAACGCCATCCATATCTTTTACGCCAAAAGTTCCAGTTAAGATGTCTACAACAGCCATCGGATCTTTAGCTAAAGCTTTTGAATTAACCTTTGTAAATGGTACATTTATTGCATGTGGAATCATGCCTTTTTTCGCCCAACCTGGCGTACGTGAATCAACCACTAAGATAGATGAATCTCCAGCTGCCACATCACGAGCTGCATTGATTATATCAAGCTCTGAAATAGTCTCAACTGCTGCAGGAGCAAACGGCTTAGTTGGCTGAATACAGAACGGTGGACATGGACGAGATGTCTTTGCAAAGGCTGGATCAATCATTGCATTGTTATCTTGGTTACGTGAAATACCAGCAACTTCCATAACGCCTTTTGTTATGCCTACACCCTTACCTTTTACTTCTTCTGCAAAAACTGGTGAAATTGATAATGCTGCCGCAACAGCTGAACTTACTACTAATGTTTGAAGTTTCATACTTCTCTCCTCTTTATTTTTAAAAAAATAACCCTTTATTGAGTTGTTATTGGTAATTTTCAGTGTTAAAAACTCTGAAAGTTACTAATTCTATACCTAGTCACAGCTAGGCTCTTCTTCTAAGTTATGATTTGCAAAGAAATCCATAACACATTCTTCTCTATTGTCTTCTTCAACGCTTTCACAAAAATCATTTGCACCATCGCGCACAACTTGTTTTTGCGCTTCAGTAGCGTCTTTTGACAACGGAGAAACTTTTTCACCATCCATATGTGCAAATGTTGACATACTCAACATCAAACCAAATAATACAGCTAATTTCTTCACTACTTTTCTCCTTATTGAAATACGTTAAAAATTATTGTTATACCATCTAGAACGTAGATTGCAAGTTATTTGGAAACTATCTAAATATTGTAATATTATAATTTTTTAATAAATAAAGACGATTAAATTAAACTATATTATCCATCGCTTGGTTGGCTAGTTCATCTGCCATATCATTACCTTCATTGCCACTATGCCCTTTAACCCAATGCCAGTGCACTGTATGTGTGCCATTAAGCTTGTCAAGACGTTGCCATAGATCAACATTCTTAACTGGTTTTTTAGCAGCTGTTTTCCAGTCTTTGGCTTTCCAGCCTTTAATCCAATCATTAATACCGTGCATGACGTACTTAGAGTCAGTAAATAGGTCAATAGAAATATCCTTAGACTTAATCGCCTCCAATGCTTTAATAGCTGCTAACAGCTCCATGCGATTATTTGTCGTATTTTTTTCTCCACCTTGAAGCTTCTTGTCGTGATCACCATATCGTAGCCAAACACCCCAACCACCAGTACCAGGATTTCCCCTACATCCGCCATCGGTATAAATAATTATTTTACTCATTAATATTTTTTCCTATTTTGTGTTCGTTTTAGGCAAGAGTATTATTCTAAGGTGAAAAAAATTTAGTTAGGTCTTATTTTCTATCCACATTGATTTGCAGCCAATATTCAAGCAATGCTAAATGCCAAAGGCGTGAACCATTTAGTGCGGTCATATATTGCTCTGGTTTATTGATCACTTTTTGTACAAAAGTTTGATCAAATATTCCTCGATTAATACAAGCGTTAGAGGTTAAGATATCAGCCATAAATTCTAAAAATTCACCGCGAACATATTTAAGCGCTGGCATTGGAAAGTAACCTTTCTTTCGATCAATCACACTATCAGGTAACAGCCCTCTAGAGATCTGTTTAAGTGGATGTTTGCCTTCTTCATGCATTTTTAAACTTGGTGGGATGCTTAGCGCATGCTCAACTAAATGATAATCCATAAATGGTACGCGTGCCTCTAATCCCCATGCCATAGTCATATTATCAACTCGTTTAACAGGGTCATCCACAATTAGGCGGGTAATATCGGTTCGAAATACCTTATCCATAAACTCATCAGCATTTGCTTTAGCAAATTCTTTACTAAGCCAATGCTGCGTATGATTGCCCGAATGATATTTTTTATTTACTGTTTGCAGATATTCCTCATATGGCCGATCAACATAATGCTTGGAAAAACGCTCAACCTCGCTACCCGATTCTGCTTGCATACGCGGATACCAAAAATATCCAGCAAAAGCTTCATCAGCGCCTTGACCCGATAGCACTACTTTAATATGCTTTGAAACTTGCTCTGAAAGTAAATAAAATGCTACTGAATCCTGGCCAACCATCGGCTCATTCATATTAGCCACCGCCTCTGCTAATCTTGGCAAAACTTGGGAATTGCTCACCACATATTTTTCATGGCGCGTATTAAATTTATCTACAATCTGATCTGAATATTCAAACTCTGAGCCCGCTTCATCATCAATATCTTCAAAACCAATAGAAAAGGTACGAATATCTTTATGTCCCGCTTCATGCAGTAAAGCGACTAATAACGAAGAATCTAGACCGCCAGATAGCAAAACGCCAATCGGCACATCTGCCGCGTCCATTCGCTTAAGCACTGCTTGGCTAAGAAGCTCATGAGTGCGCTCAATATATTCTTCGCTCGACAATGCAATGGCTGGTCGCTGCGCTTTGGGCTGCCAATAAGTTTTTTCTTGAATATTACCATTTGGCTTAATAATCAAAGTGGTAGCAGGTTTGATTTTCTTAATTCCTTCTAAAATAGTGTTAGGTGCAGGCACCACGGCATGCAAAGATAATTGTTGCTGCAAAGCGACAGAATTAATATCGGTATTCGCACCAATAGCGATCAATGATTGAGCGCTTGAGGAAAAGCTAAAAGCTTTATCGGTTAAATTAAAATACAAAGGTTTAATACCCATACGATCACGCGCTACAAACAATTGCTGTTGCGACTTATCCCAAATACAAAAAGCAAACATGCCGTCTAAATGAAGTACGCAATCCTCACCCCAATAGTGATATGCCTTGATAATAACTTCAGTGTCCGAATGGGAGAAAAACTCATAACCTTGCTTGATTAAATCTGCACGTAAAGACTTGTAGTTATAAATCGTACCATTAAACACTAGTACCAAATCTAACAACTGATCCACCATGGGTTGTGCGCCAAAATTTGACAGATCAATAATACTTAATCGCTGATGTCCAAAGCCGACCCGCTCTTGCAACCAATTTCCAGATGCATCAGGGCCACGACGTGCAATCTTTTGCATCATGGTATTTAAATCCTGAGAAGCAACTGCTTGATTGTCAAATCTTAATTGTCCGCAAATACCGCACATATACTGAATAAAGAAAATGTAAAATAGCTATTTTAGCAAGGTTTCAATCGATTTATGCCACAAACACTTTACGACAAATTAATGAGCGCTCACGTGGTGCGAGAGGAAGCGGGTACAGCACTAATTTATATTGACAGGCAACTCATTCATGAGGTGACTTCTCCGCAAGCGTTTGAAGGTTTGGAAATAGCTAATAGAAAGCCATGGCGCACACAAGCCAGCATTGCCGTACCTGATCATAACGTACCAACAACCGAGCGCTCAAGTGGCGTAAGTGGTATTCAGGATCCAATTTCTAAATTACAAATCGAAACACTGGACAAAAACTGTGAAACGTTTGGCATTAATGAAATTCAAATGAATGACATTCGTCAGGGTATTGTGCACGTGGTCGGGCCTGAACAAGGCGCTACTTTACCAGGCATGAGTATTGTTTGTGGCGATTCACACACCTCAACTCATGGCGCACTCGGTGCATTGGCTTTTGGAATCGGCACCTCAGAAGTAGAGCATGTTCTAGCAACAGGCTGCTTATGGCAAGCTAAATCCAAAAATCTAAAAATTGAAGTTAATGGTGATTTAAACACTCATGTCAGTGCTAAAGATATAGCACTCTATATTATTGGTCAAATCGGCACTGCAGGTGGTACAGGTTTTGCCATTGAATTTACTGGGACAACTATTCAAAATTTAAGCATTGAAGGTCGCATGACTCTTTGTAATATGGCCATTGAAGCAGGCGCTCGTGTAGGCATGGTGGCGGTCGACGACAAAACTATTGAATATGTTAAAGACCGACCGATGGCGCCAACAGGCGATGAGTGGGAGCAGGCTCTTAGCTATTGGAACACACTACATTCTGACGCAGGTGCGCACTTTGATAAAATCGTTAGTATTGATGCACAAGATATCAAATCACAAGTGACTTGGGGCACTTCTCCTGAGATGGTTGTTTCTATAGATGGAATTACGCCAGACCCTACTCAAGAGTCTGACCCTGTTAAAGCAGAAGGTATTCGCAATGCACTCAACTATATTCACCTAGAGGCTAATACACCGATTAATTCGGTTAATATCGATAAGGTTTTTATCGGTTCTTGTACCAACTCTCGTATCGAGGACTTACGTATAGCAGCTGCTGTTGCTAAAGATAAACATGTGGCCGACAATATCAAACTAGCTATAGTTGTCCCTGGCTCTGGCCTAATTAAAAAACAAGCAGAATCAGAAGGCCTGGATAAGATATTTATCGATGCAGGATTTGAATGGCGTGAAGCAGGCTGCTCAATGTGTTTGGCAATGAATGCAGATAAACTCGCGCCTGGCGAGCGCTGTGCATCTACCTCAAATCGTAACTTTGAGGGTCGTCAAGGTCAAGGTTCATTCACTCATTTAGTTAGTCCTGCGATTGCGGCAGCGAGTGCCATTGCCGGTCATTTTTCGGAGGTAGAATAATGCAAGCTTTTAAAACTCTAACATCAATTGCCGTACCACTTGATCGTGCAAATGTTGATACCGATGCTATTATTCCTAAGCAATTTTTAAAATCAATTAAACGCTCGGGTTTTGGCCCTAATTTATTTGATGAATGGCGTTATGAAAACCATGGAGAAGTGGGCATGGATAATTCAAAGCGCCCACTAAACAAAGGCTTTGTACTTAACCAAGTTCAATATCAAGGTGCACAAATACTTTTGGCTCGAGAAAATTTTGGTTGTGGCTCTTCTAGAGAGCACGCACCTTGGGCACTTGAAGATTATGGCTTTAAGGCGATTATCGCTCCAAGCTTTGCCGATATTTTTTACAACAATTGTTTCAAAAATGGCATCTTGCCTATCGTTCAAAGCAATGACATTTTGGATGAATTGTTCGCTTTTAAAGGTGAGATAACAATTGATCTTGAATCACAAAGTATTCATGCTAATGATAAAAAATACTCTTTTGAAGTCGATGCAGAGCGTAAACGTCGCCTAATCAATGGCTTAGATGACATTGGATTAACGCTACAATACAAAGATGAGATAAAAACATTTGAGAAAAAGTATTTCCAAAAATATACTTGGTTAAACTAATTTCATTCTACTATTGGGCATGGGTGTGAAAAAAAATAAGAAAATATGATTGGTCGATTAACTGGAAAAATTTTAGAAAAAAATCCACCAGAAGTGCTTTTAGAAGTCGGCGGTATTGGCTATGAAATTCTTTGTCCGATGTCTAGTTTTTATGAGATGGGGCAGAGTGAACAACTCTCACTTCATACACATTTTCATGTTAAAGAAGATGCTCAAACATTGTACGGCTTTATTTCTCAAGATGAAAAAATCCTCTTTAGAGAGCTGATACGCGTGAATGGGGTTGGTCCAAAAGTAGCGCTAGCTATTCTTTCGCACCTTAATATTGCATCACTAATGAATGCAGTTGCTAATGAGGACGACGCCCTTCTTGCTAAAACCCCAGGTATTGGCAAGAAAACTGCGCAAAAACTCATTGTTGAGCTCAAAGACCGTTTAGCTAAACTTGAATTGCACGGCTCAAATTATCAAGTGATTACTGCCAGCGCTAACATCAACCCAAACACCCAAAAAGCCTCTCAGGCTCTTCAAGCACTAGGTTTTAAAACCAAAGAGGCTGAAAAAATGCTCAACGCTATTAAAAATGATACGCTATCAACTGAAGAACTTATTCGCCAAGCGTTACAAAACAAATAAAGCTGACAAAAATATAAAAAATAAGACTACTAAGAATATTTGTCAAATTTTTAAATATTGCTCTTTTTTAATCAGTCTTTCTTGCTTAAAAGTACCATTAAAACATCAAAAATAAGATTTAAAGTCTAAAAAAGAGTTTTAAAGGATTTTTTAGCCATAAATTCGGATTTATTTCTGATTTTTTGCGCAAAAATACTTCAATAAAGACACAATTTTCAAAAAAACCTAAATTTTCAAAAAATAAAAATCGTTAAATTAAGAGTTTTTTAGCTTGCTTTTGAATTTCTCAAACCAATTAATAAATTCAACATTGATTAAATACAGGCACGGAAGTAAGACTAATGTCATTAGTGTTCCGAATAACAATCCATAGCCTAATGCAAGTGCCATCGGCTGCAAAATATAATCTGTGCCACCAATACCATACGCTAAAGGAATAATGCCTGCCAACGTTGTAAGACTTGTCAGAACGACGGCGCGAAGCCTATCTCTTGCACCCTTAACAATCCATTGATGAATTGACATTTTTTCAAGACTCTTTTGCTTTAAATAATTTAAGTGTGAAACTAGCACTAATGAGTCGTTAACAATTACACCAACCAATGCCAAAACACCTAAAATAGCAAAAAAACTAAGCGGCTCTGAGTGTAAGAAAAACGCCCAAATAACACCAATCACTGAGAAAGGAATAGCACTTAGAATGAGTAATGGCTGAGTGTAAGAATTAAACAGTAGCACTAATAATAAAAATATACCAAAAACTGCAATGATAAATGCCTGCTTAAAACTCTCCATAGACTTCATAGTTTCTTTAGCGCCACCTTCTGAAATGGCTCTAACTGACGGAAAATTATTGTCTATCTCAAGTTGAGAGAAAGCGGCTTCCATTACCTCACTAGTACTGGTTTTTTCATCATCAATACTGGCAGTTAGCAAAATAGATCTCAGGCCATTGTAATGGTTAAAATCAGGCTCGCCGACAATCTGACGAATACTAGAGAAGTTTGCTAAAGGGACAACTCTACCTTTTTTATTAATCACTTTTAATGATCTAATAAAAGCTTCAGACTGTTTCAAATTACCTAAGTAAATTCGAAAATTTATATCATTTTGCCCTTCACGAATGCTAGTGACATCGATACCTGTAAATGCAGCGCGAAGGTAACGATTAACAGTAGAAAAATCAATATCAAGACGTGCCATTTTTTCAAAATCAAGCTTTACTTCAAGACGCTCTTTGCCTGGTTCATCGTCGCGCTGAACATTATCAACTCCATCTAGACTGAGTAAAATTTCTTCTAATCGAGCGGCGGCGCGTTTATTTTCCAAACCTTCTTGACTTATTAAATTAATTTCAACATCTTCACCTTGAGGCGGCCCAGGTCGCCTAACTGAGAACTTTAATTTCTCAACATCTGTAATACTGTTCGCCTTGTCTTTTAGCGCATCTAAGATTATTTTTGAACTGGAAACCCTTGCAGAAGAAGGAATAAGCTCAATAGCAAAATAAGCCTTATGAGAAAAATATTTACCAACGTCAGTTGTTATTGATATTAAATCATCTCCTACCACTTCAGTAATTAACGCTTCAACCTGTTTTGCTTTTTTCTCAGTATTGACCAAAGATGAACCTACAGGCATTGTTAAACGAGCATTAATATTGTCAACACCAACAGCAGGAAATAGAGAAAATTTCATATGCGAACTAGCAAAATATAATGAAAACACCAAAACGATAGTAAAAATCGAAATAACCAAATAACGAATTTTTAAAACTTTTGTTAAGAAAACTTCAAATTTATTTTCAAAAAAAACAAACCATTTTTTTTCACCAGGCTTTTCTTTTACTCCTGCTAAATGAGCAGGAAGTGCTAATGAGACCTCTAAAAAAGACAACATTAAAGCAAAGATAACCACTAAAGGAATGACATAGATGAATTTCCCCATGGTGCCGCCCATTAAAAACATCGACGAAAAGGCTAATATAGTAGTTAGAATAGTAGTAACTACTGGCATAATTACGCGCTTAAATCCATAAGCTGCTGATTTAAACTTATCTAATCCTGTTTGCTTATAATAATGGATACTTTCGGCAACAATAATTGAATCATCAACCACGATTCCTAATACTAAAATCATAGCTGCTAGAGACACTAAATTGATTGTCTCTCCCGTGGCACCTAACAATGCAACCGTACCCAACAAACTCACTGGCAAACTTACAGATACCCAAAAAGCAGTTTTAAAGGATAAAAATACACCTAAAACTACTAACACTAAAACGAGTCCAATCAATCCATTGTTTATAACAATTTCTAAACGGTTTCTAACGTATTTTGACTGATCCGAAGAATAAAAAACATCGATTTTGTTATCGTATTTTTTAATCGCTTTATCCATATGATTTTTAACCAAATCCACGGTAGAGATTACATCAGAATTAGCTTGTTTTTTAACTCGTAATACAAAGCCCTTTTCCCCGTTAATTCTAACTATGTCTTCTTCTTCAACATTGCCAATGTTAATGTCGGCAATGTCTTTAAGCCTCACTACTAATCCCTCAAAGCTAGACTTAACAATAACATCGCCCACATCATTGGCAGCGTCAAATTTAGACAAAACAACAATAGTCTTTTCAAATTCTAAATTATGATTACTACCAACTGTATAACGCTGATTTCTTTGGTTGATAGCGTTCATCACTTCAGGTAAAGAAAGCTCGTATTGATATAACTTTTCTGGGTTAATTTGGATCTGGATTTCTTTGTCTAAATAGCCTTGCTTATCAACTTGTGAAACTCCATCAATCAGTTCGATAGATTTAACCAAATTGTCCACGATATTTCTCAACTGAGAATAGTCTAATTGATCGCTACCAATACTAATTTTTAAAATACTTTTTCGAGAAGTTTTTCGGTCAACAACTCGAGGAAGATTTGTAACCTCTTCTGGTAATGATTTAATTCGATTAACAGCATTTCGAATTTCTTGCTTGACTTCGGAGACATCCTCTATATCTTGAGATAATGTAACAATAATCGAAGAAGCGCCAGCTCTCGAAGTAGAGGTAAACTTATCAATACCGGATATGCTACTTAGTTCATCTTCAATAACATTAGTAACGTTTTGCTCAACATCTTCTGGGGAGGCACCTGGGTAGCTAGTCACAATAGAGACGATCTCAAAATCCACTGCTGGAAATTGATCACGCTGTATGTTAGTAAGACTGAATAATCCTAATGCAATAACACTGATGGTAAAAACCAATGCTAGCTTTTTCTGTTTAACTAAAAAATCAAGAAAACCGTCCATATTGCGAGAGTATACTCCAGATTTAAATTTTTAAAACTGGGTAATTAAAAAAAAATTATCTTGCGCGTTTGCGCTCAACTTCTTTTAATAAACGTTTACGAATACGTGTGAAATGTGGCGTAACTTCTACCAACTCATCATCATCAATAAACTCTAAAGCCTGTTCGAGGTCTAGCTTGATAGCTGGCGTTAGTGATACTGCTTCATCTGTACCTGAAGCACGAACATTAGTTAACTGCTTGCCTTTCATGACATTAATCACTAAATCCTTATCACGTGCATGAATACCTACAACCATACCTTCATAAACTTCTGTGTTATGCTCTACAAAGAATTTACCACTCTTTTGCAAGTTAAAGATAGCATAAGCAACAGCTTTTCCTTGGTTCATTGAAATTAGCGAGCCGTTCGAACGCTGACCAATATCTCCTGGTTTTTGCGGCTTGTATTCATCAAACGTAGAATTCATTAAACCAGTACCTGTTGTTGCTGTTAAAAACTCAGTTCTAAAGCCAATTAAACCACGTGCTGGAATATTAAAATCAAGCTTAACACGGCCATTACCATCAGGCTCCATATTAGTCAGTTCTGCTTTACGCTCGCCTAGTTTTTCCATAACTGTCCCTTGATGCTGAGACTCAACATCAATACTCAAATCTTCAAACGGCTCGCAAACAACGCCATCAATTTCTCTAAGAATTACTTGCGGGCGGCCTACAGCTAGCTCAAAACCTTCACGACGCATGGTTTCAATTAGAACCGATAAATGCAATTCACCACGACCAGAGACTAAAAATTCAGAAGGATCTTGCGTGTCTTCAACGCGCAGCGCTACGTTATAAATAAGTTCTTTATCAAGGCGATCACGAATATTTCTAGAGGTAATATACTTGCCATCTTGCCCGGCAAATGGCGAATCATTAACTCTAAATGCCATTGATACTGTCGGCTCATCAACACTAAGTGGTGGTAATGCTTCAACAGTTTCTGGATCACAAATAGTATCAGAAATTGAAATACCTTCAATACCCGTAATACAAGCAATATTACCTGCTTCAGAAGAGGCAATATCCACCTTATCCAAGCCTAAAAATCCTTGTAAGTTGGCAATCTTGGCTTTTCTTTCAGCGCCGTCAGCACCAACAACAACTACTTGTTGGTTCTTTTTAATCGTACCACGCGTAATACGTCCAATACCAATAGCGCCCACAAATGATGAGTAATCAAGTGCAGTTATTTGCATTTGCAATGGCGCATTAATATCTACTTCTGGTGCGGCTACTTTTTCAACAATTGTTTCAAACATTGGCAGCATATCGCCTTCGCGAACACCGTCTTCTAGCGTAGCATAACCATTAATACTTGAGGCATAAATAATTGGGAAGTCAAGCTGCTCATCGGTTGCACCCAGCTGATCAAACAAATCAAACACTTGGTCAATAACCCAATCAGGTCTAGCGGCATCTTTATCAATCTTATTAATTACCACAATCGGACTTAGGCCTTGCTCAAAGGCTTTTTTCGTCACAAAGCGCGTTTGTGGCATCGGACCTTCTTGCGCATCTACTAATAACAATACTGAATCAACCATTGACAATACACGCTCAACCTCACCACCAAAATCGGCGTGTCCCGGGGTGTCAACGATATTAATATGATAATCTTTCCATTTAATCGCTGTATTCTTAGAGGAGATGGTAATACCACGCTCTTTTTCAAGATCATTAGAATCCATCATACGATCCGTTGACTCAAAGCGCTCATCAAATGTTTCTGATTGCTCCAATAGTTTATCAACTAAGGTAGTTTTACCGTGATCAACGTGGGCAATAATGGCGATATTTCTAAGTTTAGTGTTCATGCGTTTGAGGATGATTCGAAAAAGACACTATTATCCCCTAACTCTCCTATAATATTATGATTTATTAATGTGAATCAATCGCTTAAGATTATGGCTAAAAAAAGTTCTTCAGGTCGTTGGATGAGTGAACACTTGAGCGATGAGTACGTAAAAAAAGCTCAAAAAGAGGGTTATCGCTCTCGCGCTGTTTACAAGCTGACTGAAATTGTTGATAAGGATAAATTTATCAAACCTGGAGATCGCGTTCTTGATTTAGGCGCAGCGCCAGGTGGATGGAGTCAAGTCGCAATAAACATGGTTGGCAATAGCGGACAAGTTATTGCTAGTGATATCTTAGACATTGAACCAATTGATGGGGTTGATTTTCTCTGTGGCGACTTTACACACGAATCAGTTTATGAAGAACTACTAGAACTAACCACTGGCAAAAAAATTGATGTTGTGCTGAGTGATATGGCACCCAATATGAGCGGACAACTCTCAGTTGATATTCCCAAATCTATGTATTTATGCGAGCTTGCGCTGGATATGGCTGTTAAAACCCTGACGCCGAATGGCACTTTTTTCATTAAAGTTTTTCAAGGTGGTGGGTTTGATGAATACGTCAAATCTTGCAGAGCAGCTTTTAAGAAAGTTGTTATCCGTAAACCAAAAGCCTCAAGGGCACGCTCTAAAGAAGTATATTTACTAGCAAATGGATTAAAATAGTTGCATGAAAAATTTTGACGATATTCAGACGCTGCTCAAAAAAGACTTAGAACAAACTGACGCCCTGCTTTATGCTCGTCTAAGTTCAAATGTGGCTCTGATTAATCAAATGAGTAGCTATATTATTAGCGCTGGCGGCAAACGCCTGCGCCCACTATTGCTTCTCTTATGCGCTCGTGCAACCAACTATCAGGGCGAACATCATCGCCTCATGGCGGTCGTTATCGAGCTCATTCATACGGCCACCCTGCTACACGATGACATTGTAGATGAATCAGCCACGCGTCGCGGTAAAGATACTGCCAATGAAGTTTGGGGCAATGCTGCTAGTGTTTTGGTAGGTGATTTTCTGTATTCACGAGCTTTTGAGATGATGGTTGAGCCAGACTCAATGAAAATTATGCAAATTTTATCAAAAGCCACTAATGAAATTGCCCAAGGCGAGGTATTACAATTACTTAATTGTCAAAATTCTGCTTTAACACAAGCTGAATACTACCAAGTCATTGAGCGCAAAACTGCAGTGCTTTTCCAAGCGGCTACACAAATCGGCGGTATTCTTTCTGAGGTTGATAGCACACAAGAACAAGCGCTCAAAGATTATGGCCTACACCTAGGTAATGCTTTTCAAATTATTGATGACGTTCTAGATTATGAATCAGATAGTAAAACCATGGGTAAAGAAGTGGGAGACGATCTTGCTGAAGGTAAAACCACCCTGCCTATGATTTATGCATTGGCTAATACATCAAACGCAGATAAAAAATTATTGGAAGATGCTATTAATAACGCTGATAATAGCAAAATTAATGATGTCGTGAACATATTGCAATCAGTTGATGCATTTGGCTATACGCGAGCACAAGCTAAAAAATCTGCAGACCTAGCTAAAGCCTCACTAACTAGTATTGAGCCATCTCCTTATAAAGATGCGTTGATTCTATTGTGTGATCTATCTTTAGCGCGAAAATCTTAGTGTTATCTGACGAGCTAAAAGCCCAAATACGAGATTCGTTTTTTGCTTTAAAGTCTGATATGTCGGATTTTAGCGTACGACCTTCGCAAAATAAAATGATTGCAGAAATATCCAAGACGCTATGTGGCGACTACCCAGATTCCAACAAAATTTTGTGCGTAGAAGCACCCACAGGCACAGGTAAGACATTTGCCTATTTACTAAGCAGTATTCCCATTGCCAAAGACAATAAAAAGAAGTTGATTGTCTCAAGTGCTAATGTTGCTCTGCAAGAACAGCTTCTACTTAAAGATATCCCTGAGGCGCAAAAATACTGCACGGTTGATTTCGAATACGCACTGGTCAAAGGCAGATCTCGCTACGTCTGCATTCGAAATCTTATTAATTTGTGCGAAGATAGCACTGCAGACAACACACTTTTTGACGCCAACTTATTATTTGATGAGCCACCAGCTAAATATCAACTCGAAGAGATGGGCGAGCTATTAGAAGACTATTCAGCCAAAAAATGGAACGGTGAAATTGATGACTTGATGCGCGCACCTGATCACACCATTTGGCAAAAAATTAACTGTAATCGTTTTACCTGTACCGCTAAAAGCTGTGAATTTTATCAAGATTGTGCTTTTTTTAAAGCGCGTAAACAAATTGCTAAAGCCGATGTAATTGTTGCCAATCATGATTTGGTGCTGGCTGATTTAGCCACAGGAAATACAGTACTACCTGATGTCGACGACTCTATTTTTGTGTTTGATGAAGCGCACCATTTGAGCGCTAAAGCACTGTCTCACTTCTCGCTTAACACGAGTACTGAGTATATCAAAACTAGCATTCGTCAAACCAAAAGTGTGAGCGATCAGATTTGTAAAATCACTGAACAAGATGCGCCTGATATGAACATCAAGCAAATTGACGATTACTTATCTGATCTCATTACATTGCTTAAAACACTGGATTTTGACGAAGATATTTATTTATTTGATCAAGGCATGGTTGATCAGCCGATCAAAGATATTGGCAAAAATTTGTTTATTATGTTAAGCAGCATACAAGATAAATTTTGTACAATTAGAGAATCCTGGAGTGATTATTTAAAAATCAAAGTCCTAGATAAAGGTGTCACAGACTCTATTAATACTGCAAGTGGCGAATGTGAACAGCACCTTTCAAGCATATTGGAATTACTTTCTTCTTTCTTAAAAAGTGACGATAGCCATCAATCGCCTCACTCTAGATGGATTGAAAAAAACACACTGGCTAATAAAAAAACCAACTATAGTCTATTCAGCGCTCAAACCGATATTTCCAATAATCTTGAAGCGCTTATTTGGTCGAAAGCCTTCGGTGTTATCCTGACATCTGCCACTCTCTCCTCACTCGGAAGTTTTGATCGACTTAACAAACAATTAGGGCTGAAAAAAGTAGAAAATCAATATTTACGCCTACCCTCGCCTTTTAAGTTTGAGCAAGTTAATTTTATTATTGCCAAATTTAAAACTAATCCTACCCAAGTCTATGATCACACTCAAGAAGTAGCCAGTCAGTTACTCAAACGCATTAACACGCAAAAAGGTACGTTGGTTTTATTTGCTTCCAACAAACAAATGCAAATAGTGGCTGACATGGTGGAAAAAAAGCTAGACTGTACGCTATTTACTCAAGGTGAATACCCTAAGAAAACCATCCTAGAAAAGCACACATATTTGCGCAAGCAAGGCCAAGGTAGTATTATTTTTGGACTTGATAGCTTTGCCGAAGGCGTTGATCTAAAAGGTGACAACCTTACGCATGTGGTAATTGTCAAATTGCGTTTTAGCGTACCTACTTCACCAATTGATAAAACTTTAGCTGACTACTTACAATCACAAAATCGTAATCCATTTATGGAAATATCTTTGCCTGACGCATCACTTAGACTCATTCAAGCTTGCGGACGACTAATCCGCACTGAAACTGATACAGGAAAAATCACCATTTTTGATAATCGTCTAACGACTAAATTCTATGGCAAGCAACTACTTGCCGCACTACCAAATTACAATATTGTGGTTGAATAGATTCTAGTTGATATTTTAAAAACGCCAGAAAGCTTTATGAAGAAGCGCCATTAATGTCAAAATTTCTAGACGACCCAAAAGCATTGAAAAGCTTAAAATCCATTTGGCACTTTCACTGATACTGCCGTAATTTTGACTAACATCGCCTAAACCCGGGCCTAAATTATTCATACTCGCTGCTGTTGCTGAAAAGCTTGTGACTTGATCCATGCCTGTAAACATTAAGGCAATCATAATAAAAATAAAAGCAATCACATACAGTGAGAAAAAACCCCAAACAGAGACTAAAGTACTTTCAGCAACACTGCGCTGATTCAGCTTAATATTAATTTGAGCATTTGGATGAATAAACTTTTTAATCTCTTTCATGGCAAGTTTAAACATTAACAACGCTCTCACAATTTTAATCCCGCCACCTGTCGAGCCTGCACACGCACCAACAAAACTAGCAAAAATTAATAAAACAGGGAGTATTAATGGCCATAATGAAAAATTTGTAGAAATGAAACCTGTGGTTGTTGCCATCGAAACGCTTTGAAAAATTCCTTGCCTGAAGCTTCCTTCTATGCTTTGATAATATTCGGCATTCCACAAATAAAAAGTAGTGACAATAGTCATTGTAGCGAGAAACGTAAGATAGGTTTTGAATTCAGAATCTTTAAAAAATTCAAAAACATTTTTTTTGCGCCATACAAAAAAATGCAATGAAAAATTAACGCCAGCTAAGAACATAAATACAATTGCTACTGACTCGATCATAACCGAGTCAAAATAACCAATGGATAAATCATGCGTAGAAAATCCACCAATAGCGACCGTAGAATAGCTATGTCCAATTGCATCAAAAGCACTCATTCCTGCCCAGTAATAAGCCACAGCACAAATAATAGTAAAGCTAAGATAAATCTTCCATAGCGCCTTCGCAGTTTGAGCCAGTTTTGGGGTAAGCCTATCTTTTGAAATGCCACTAGATTCTGCATGATAGAGCTCCATACCGCCGACACCAAGCATTGGTAAAATAGCTACCGCTAATACAATAATACCCATGCCACCAAGCCATTGAAGCTGTTGACGATAATACAAAATAGCCTTAGGCAAATCATCAAGCCCTGATAAAACAGTTGCGCCGGTCGTTGTTAAACCCGACATAGATTCGAAAAAAGCGTCTGAAAATGCCATATCAAGAGAATTCGAAAGTAAAAATGGTGTTGCAGCAAACAATGACAAAACAAACCAAAAACTAACAACAACCAGCACTCCTTCACGAATTCTGAAATCCTTAGTAGAGTTTCTGAACGGCAGGTAAAGCAACAATCCGCTAATTAATGTTAGAGTAAAGGCGATAACAAATGAAAAAGCCTCTTGCTGCTGATAAATCATATCAACAACAATAGGAGGAAGTTGGGTTAAGCTAAAAACCATTAGCAGCAGGCCAATCGTTTTAAAAACAATACTAAATTGCATAAGTCATCCTGATTTAATCTTAGTAGCCAGCAAACATTCGCTCTACTTCGTGTATTTTGTTCACATCCGTTAAGACTAAAAGGACATGATCACCCTCTTCAATAACCAATTTTCTAGAACCCATAATCACCTGATCATCTCGCACAATAGAGCCGACCACAACCCCATCTGGCAAATTGATTTGCTCAATTGCTCTACCCACTACTTCTGAATGATCTTTATCGCCATGCACAATTACTTCAATAGCTTCTGACTTTCCTTGGCGCAAAGAGTGAACCATCATAGTATCCCCCTTGCGAATGTGTGCCAAAATCCCACTGGTGGTTATTTGGTCAGGAGATATTACCATATCAATATCTTCACTTTGCTCAGCCAAGTCTTCATAGACATTGCGTTTAACTAAAGCAATGGTTTTGTGTGCACCAAGACGTTTAGCTAAAATTGACACAATGACATTAATTTCATCAGAATCGGTCAATGCCAAAAATAAATCGGCACTTTCAATCCCTTCCTCTAATAACAATTCTTCGTCAGAAGCATTACCTCTTAACACTAAAACATCGTCTAATTCATCTGCAATTTTTTTAACTCGATCTTGGTCCATTTCAATAATGCGGACACGGTGATTCTCTTCTAAATGTTTAGCCAAATTAAGCCCAATACGCCCACCTCCTGCAATAATAATATTTTTATAGGCTTTATCTAAACGTCTAAATTCTTTCAAAACTTTGGAAACACTGTTTTTCTTTGTAACAAAATAGACACGGTCACCATCTTTAATAACGGTATCGCCATAAGCAGGGATTGCTCGACCATTTCGATACAAACTAACAATACGCATATGAATTTTTGGTAAATGTTTATGGAGTTCCTTGATTGGATTTCCCACAATTGGAGTACCGGCATAGGCACGAGTCTCAACTAACTGCACCAACCCATTCTCAAACTCAAATACTTGTTCAGATCCCGGCTCTTCAACAACCCCTTTAATATAGTTTGTAACCAAACCTTCAGGTGTAATAACAAAATCAATAGGAACAGCGTCATCAGAAAAAAGCTCTTCTCTGTGTAAATATTCAGCAGTTCTAACTCGAGCAATTTTTTTCTCTACTTTGTAAAGTGTATGTGCCATCTGACAAGCAAGCATATTATCCTCATCAGATTTAGTAACTGCAATGACCATGTCCATGTTGTCAATTCCAGCTTCTTCCAAAATATTAGGATAAGAGGCTTGACCGCAAATTGCTTTAATATCAAGATGGCGCTGCAAATCTAGCAAATTATTGTCATCTTTATCAATGATAGTGATGTCATTATCACTATCTTCACTTAAATATCGAGCTAATGTAGAGCCAACTTGTCCAGCACCTAGAATTAAAATTTTCATAATTAAGCCTTATTTTTATCGATTCCCAAATCTTTTAGTTTACGATATAGTGTGGTTCGTTCTAATCCTGCCAATGCGGCAACTGTCGCAATGTTGTGATTATTTTGTTGTAGATGATGATTGAAGTACTCTTTTTCAAAAAGATTTCTAGCTACCTTCAAAGGCGCATTAAAATCAACGCCACTATTATTATCTTTTATCTCTACTTTTTCTGATAACAGTCTTCGCACCAATGGCAAGATATCGTGCAAAGGTTTTTTCAAAAAATCAACCGCACCGAGTTTAATAGCCTTAATTACATCTTTATGCTCTGCATGGCCTGACATCATAACAATTGGAGTGGTGAAGCCTGCGTTAGTCCACTCTTCGAGTAGCGACATGCCGTCTTGACCTGGCATCCACACATCCATCATCACTAAGTCGAAAGGTTTTTCCTGGATAGCAACTTTAGCTTCTTGTGCATTTGCAGCTAAGCTAACCTGATAATTAACATCTTCTAAAGTGTCTTTCATCGTTTCTGCATTAATACTTTCGTCATCAATGATAAGAATTCTTCCAATAATATTTATCTCGTTCATGATTTCATCCTTTCTTTATCTTGATAATCAAATTCAATAGTAATTTTGGCACCTTGTGGCTCAATATTAGAGGCAAATATACGAGCATCATGCTGCTCAATAATATTTTGTACAATTGCCATGCCTAAACCACTACCTTTAACTTTTGTTGTTACATATGGCTCAAAAACACGGTCTAATACTCCTTCATCAAAACCTTTACCATTGTCAATAACACTAAGGCGAACTACATTCTTTTCTGGTAAATATTGAGTCACAATATTAACCAATATATTTTCGTGCGAAGACGATTCTGCTGCATTTTTCACCAAATTAATCAATACCCTAGAAAGACTAACTGAATCTAGCAATAATGGTGGAATATCCTGAGCCAAATCAAAGCTAATCTTCAACCCTTCTTGTTCATCATATAAAGAAATTGACTGGCTAATGATCTCATTTAAATTGCTGGGTTTTCTCTCTATTTGAGGTGTGTTGGCATAATCAGCAAAAGCGCTTACCATAAGGTCCATAGACTTCACCTGGTCAATAATGGTATTGGTGGTTTTATCAATAACTTCTAAATCACGATCTTTTAGAGAGCTCATAAAACGATTACGTAAGCGTTGTGCTGAAAGCAAAATAGGGGTTAATGGGTTTTTGATTTCATGTGCCATACGTACAGCCACTTCACCCCAGGCAGCTTTCTTTTGTGCACGATTTAATTTAGAAATATCTTTAATAATAATTACATATCCCAATGTCTTTTCTTGACTCTCAAGCTTAGCGCCTTGACAAGATAACAACAAGTGACGATTCGATAAAGCCAGCTCAAGGCTCTCGTTCCACTCACTCTCTTGAGCTTTAAACTGACTGCCTGTCAATGTAAATAAAGGCTCTAATTCAGGATATTTTTTACTAATTTTGGAGCAATTTCCGCCTACAAAAGACTGCTCATCTTCAATATTGAACATTTGACCGATAATAGGGTTAATAAGTCGAATATCTTTATTTTGATCCAAGGCAATAACGCCATATGAGTATTTCAAGATGGTTTCTAAATAAAGATTATGTGTATCTAAGCCCTCTTGAGAGGTCTTAATTTTTCTCGACATAATATTAAATTGATCAACTAACAAGCGGACATCATCACCATCTTTGCTTTGCTCAACACGAACATTGTAATTACCTTTAGCCATTTCTCGCGTAGCAATTGAAAGGTTGTTAAGTGGTTTCATGAGTTTTTCAATCATGCGAAATACCAACATGAGTGCACTTAATACAGCAAGTAAAATGGTTGACGAAAAGTCAATCATAAAACGTTTTTGAGTGATAGAGGTATTAAGATCAAACTCAATATTTTTAGTTCTTTGTGTAAATGCCTCCACTTGAGATAAAAACCCTAACAGTCCTGGATCAGCTGCATATACAACGTCTACCACAAAAAAACCTTTGTCTGCTGTTCGTGTAATAAAGCGAGTAGACATTTTTACTTGAATGACATTAGTGGAACTATCTTCGCTAATCGTTCTTGGCTGAGAGCCCGGCAAAGGCTGATCTTCAACTGCCATACAGCTTGAAACATCTGCGGTTTTTGCAATCACTTCTTCTTTATTGTCTAACAAAGTAATTTGACAAGCCCAGCCTTTGTCAATTAAGCCTTCTAAAAAAACCTGCATACTTGTTTTATAGGTTTTAGAGTCTTTCTTAAAATCACCAAACGAAGTGATAAGTGTTAATAAACGCTTCGTTTGCTGGGTATAACGCTCTGTTCTAACCGCCTGAACACCTTCATATAAATCATCTACCTGGTGAATGAAATTTTTACTAAAAGCGTCAAAAGTTTTTTCAGAATCAGACACATTGTCTTGAATGGTTTGAAATGAAAACATGTAAAACGATAATACTGGCACAATTACCAGCATAGGAACGATTTTAATAAACGACCAAGTAAACTTGGAGCCAACAATATCACTACCCATGTCTCGCTTTAATCGGCGTACATCGGTAAAAATATAGTAGGCTGCAGTCAAGCTTAAAGCCACATTGTAGCCAACTAAATAGCCCCACCAAGTCTCGATCAGTTCTGGATTTAAACCTAAATAAAAAGTGCCTGAAATAGAAAGTAAAAAAATTGTTGCCCAAAACCAAGTTGGCGGCGTTTTGACAAAGTTATTCTGTTGACGAATTGTCATTGACTCTTTAGTTAAATAGTTGGCTAATTGTTTGGAATTATCTCATAAATAAACCGGCAGTATCATTACTTGTTGCTAAAATACAACAATGATCCAAACACAGCAGCAACTTAAACAATTTCTCGATAATATTCAGACTGAGACACACTTAGCGATTGATACTGAATTTAAACGCATTGATACTTTTTATCCAATCTTATGTCTGGTACAGGTTGCCACTCAACATAACATTGGATGCATTGATATTTTGGCCATCGAAAATTTAGAGCCTCTTTTTGAAAAACTTTACCAACCAAATAATGTCTGGATTGTGCATTCTGCTCGTCAAGATATTGAAGCTTTGTATTATCTTTCTAAGCGCTTACCATCTCAACTATTTGACACACAAATCGCCGCCCACTTTCTAAACCATCCTGGGCAAATATCTTATCAGAATCTCACTGAGATTCTTCAAGGTATCACTTTAGAAAAAGCTTATACACGCCTTGACTGGACGACTCGCCCACTGCCAGAAGCAGCAATTGAATATGCCTTGGATGATGTACGCTATTTAATCAAAAATTACTCACAGCTAAGCAAACAGCTCACAGCTGAAGGAAAGCTCGACTGGTTAATGCAAGATGGTCTAGATTTATCTAATATAAATCTATATTTGCCAAATTTAAATCAAGCTTGGAGAAAAATCAAAGGCCTGTCGCGCTTGGCAAAAAGTGCACATCAAAAAGCAGCACAACTTGCTGCTTGGCGAGAATCTCAAGCCATTGCCCAAAACAAACCTAGAAAATGGCTTATGAGTGACGACCAATTAATCGATTATAGTCTTAACAAAGTAAAAATGTCTGAGCAAGATAAATCTCTCTTTAATGAATTTTTATCTCAACACCCTCAACTTACACAGCAGCGTATTCAGATTGATATACATCAAGCGCCAAGCTCAAGTGAAAAACAGCAAAAAAATCAACTGCAAAAACTCATCAAAAAAACCGCAGTTCAGTATAATCTAGATGAAAGTATCATTGCTAATGGTAAAACATTAATGAAATTTATTCGTGGCGACCAGTCAGTTAGTTTTTTAACCGGTTGGCGCTATCACATTCTAAAAGAGGAGTTGGAAAATGCAAAACAGTCTTAAGCCCGTATCAGCAGGAAATCTACCTGATGAAGTTAATGTTATTATTGAAATCCCGGCGAATTCATCGCCAGTAAAATACGAAATTGACAAAGAAACAGGTGCTATGTTTGTTGATCGCTTTATTTCTACACCGATGTTCTACCCATGTAACTATGGCTTCGTACCAGAAACTTTAGCAGATGATGGCGATCCAGCAGATGTTTTGGTGATCACCCCTTACCCACTTATTCATGATTCGGTTATTACTGCGCGCCCTATTGGTGTATTGCGTATGACTGATGAAGCTGGTAAAGATTCAAAAATCTTAGCCGTGCCAACAGATAAGCTTTGCAAGTCTTACAACAATATCAAAGGTATTGAAGATGTAGGCACAACGCTTAAAGATCAAATCGAGCATTTCTTTCGCTACTATAAGGACTTAGATGCTGGAAAATGGGTTGAAATTGACGGCTGGGGTGATGCAGATGAAGCAAAGGCAGAATTACAAGAATCTTTTGATGCCTACAAACCTTAGTCTTTGACATCATCCACTAACCATTTTAAAATTATTGGTGGGATTCATCGTGGTAGAAAACTGTCTTTTCCCGATGCACCCGGACTAAGACCTACTCCTAATAAAGTACGAGAAACCTTATTTAATTGGATTCAGTTTGAATCAAGTAACAAGGTTTTTTTAGATTTGTTTACAGGTAGTGGTAGTTTAAGTTTTGAGGCAATTTCACGGGGTGCTCAGCAGGTTGTTAGTATTGAAAAAGATGTTTGCGCCTTTGAAAGCCTAGAAAAAAATCGGAAAAACCTCAAATTAGGCAACTTGCAAGTTATTCATAATGATTCTTTGGATTTTTTAGACAAACAACCCAAGCTAATCTTTGATTTTATCTTGCTAGATCCGCCCTTTCATCAAAAAATACTCGAAAAAACGCTAAAAAAGCTCTCAAATAGGAATTTTTTGACCATTGGTTGTAAAATCTATATAGAATCTGAATTTGAAATAACTGACAATTTTTTAACTCAAGAAATTTCGCAAAAAATCAAAATCAACCAACAAAAACGCTCAGGACAAGTACACTACTGCCTAATTGAGGTATTATAATTTGAAATTATCGTCAAACACACTAATGACTAAAAAAATCGCTATTTATCCAGGATCTTTCGATCCAATTACCAATGGTCATATTGATTTAATCAAGCGTGCCAGCAAATTGTTTGATGAAGTTATTATTGGTATTACTCAAAACAGTAAAAAATCTGCTTTTTTAGATATTAAAGATCGCATTCAACTCTCCCAAGAAATTTTAAAAGACATTGATAATGTTAAAGTATTAAGCTTTAACACCTTATTGGTTGATTTTGCTCAAGCGCAAAATGCGCAAGTTATTTTGCGTGGCTTACGCGCGGTGAGTGATTTTGAATATGAATTTCAACTCTCAGGAATGAATAAGCATCTAAATTCTAATATCGAAACTTTGTTTATGACGCCCGCGGAGCAATACGCCAATATCTCCTCTTCACTGGTCCGAGAGATTTTATCCTTAGGCGGTGACATTAGCCTCTTCGTCCCCAAGCCTGTAGAAGCGTTACTTAAAAAACGTCTGTAATTTTTTTTACTTTTTTTGCTTGAATTAAAAATACTCATCCCTATATAGGGTGTATATCAAATACAAGGAGTAAAAAAATGTCAAAAATTATCGGTATTGACTTAGGTACAACTAATTCATGTGTCGCTATTATGGATGGTGGCAATATTAAAATTATTGAAAATGCAGAGGGTGATCGCACTACCCCATCTATTATTGCTTTTCCAAAAGATTCTGACGAAGTATTAGTAGGTCAGTCTGCTAAGCGTCAAGCGGTTACTAATCCTGAAAATACACTCTACGCTATTAAGCGTCTAATCGGTCGTCGTTTTGAAGAAGATGCAGTACAAAAAGACATTGATCTTGTGCCTTACAAAATTGTAAAGGCAGACAATGGCGACGCCTGGGTTGAAGTCAATGGTAAAAAAATGGCTGCTCCTGAAATTTCAGCAAAAGTAATTGGGAAAATGAAAAAAACTGCTGAAGATTACTTAGGTGAAACGGTTACTGAAGCGGTTATTACAGTACCTGCTTACTTTAATGACTCACAACGTCAAGCAACCAAAGATGCTGGTAAGATCGCTGGTTTAGAAGTTAAGCGTATTATTAATGAGCCAACAGCAGCTGCTTTAGCTTATGGTGTTGACAAATTAAAAGGTGATAAAACAGTTGCAGTATACGATTTAGGTGGTGGTACATTTGATGTATCCATCATTGAAATGGAAGATATTGATGGTGAAAAACACTTTGAGGTATTGTCCACTAATGGTGATACTTTCTTAGGTGGTGAGGATTTTGATCAACGCATCATGGATTACTTAGTTGATGAGTTTAATAAAGAGCAAGGTGTTGACCTTAAAAATGACCCAATGGCATTACAACGCTTAAAAGAAGCAGCGGAAAAAGCTAAGATTGAACTATCTTCTTCTGAGCAAACAGAAGTTAACTTGCCATATGTTACTGCTGATGCTTCAGGTCCTAAGCACATGAATATTAAAATAACACGTGCTAAGTTGGAATCATTGGTTGATGATCTAATTCAACGCTCAATTGATCCTTGTCAAACAGCTCTAAATGATGCCGACCTTTCAGCGAGCGATATTGATGAAGTGATTATTGTTGGTGGTTCTACTCGTATGCCTAAAGTTCAAGCTAAGGTTAAAGAGTTTTTCGGTAAAGAGCCTAAAAAAGATGTTAACCCAGATGAAGCGGTTGCTATGGGTGCTGCTATTCAAGCAGGTGTATTAGGTGGGGATGTTAAAGATGTATTGTTACTTGACGTTACTCCGTTATCGCTTGGTATTGAAACAATGGGCGGTGTCATGACAAAGCTAATTGAGAAAAATACAACCATTCCAACGAATGCTTCTCAAACTTTCTCAACGGCAGCAGACAACCAATCTGCGGTAACTGTTCATGTATTACAAGGTGAGCGTGAGATTGCCAGCGCTAATAAATCTCTAGGCCAATTTAACTTAGAAGGGATTGATGCAGCGCCTAAAGGTACGCCGCAGATTGAGGTTACATTAGATATTGATTCAGATGGTATTTTGAATGTTTCTGCTAAAGATAAAAATACAGGCAAAGAGCAGTCAATTACTATTAAGGCGTCTAGTGGCCTAAGCGATGAAGAAGTTGAAAAAATGATTAAGGATGCTGAAGCGAATGCTGATGAAGATAAAAAATTCCAAGAATTAGTGACTTCTAAAAACATGGCAGACTCTTTAATTCACTCAACTAAGCAAACCTTAGAAGAGCTTAAAGAAGAAGTTTCTGAGGATGAGAAAGCGGCGATTGAAGCAGCGATCACTGAGCTTGAAGAGGCACTTAAAGGCGATGACAAAGAGGCGATTGACGCTAAATCACAAGCGCTAACAGAAAAAGCACAGCCTCTAGCTGAAAAAGCACAGGCCAAAGCAGGATCAGCTCAGAAGTCTGACGCTGCAACAGACGGCGGTGATGATGTGGTTGATGCAGATTTTGAAGAAGTCAAAGACGATAAGTAAGCTTTAAGATTTAAATCAATCACTAACCTTCTTCAGATTTAAGTATTTGAAGAAGGTTTTTTAACTTTATAAAAAGGTAGTTATGTCACAAAGAGATTATTACGAAGTATTAGGCGTGGATAAAGGCGCAGATACCAAGCAGATTAAAAAAGCTTATAAACGCCTAGCCATGAAACATCATCCCGATCGAAATACGGATAATAAAGAAGCGGCGGAGAAAAAATTTAAGGAAATTCAAAAAGCATACGCCATTTTATCTGACGAGCAAAAACGTCAAGCCTATGACCAATTTGGCCATGCAGGTGTTGATGGTAGTGCTGGCGGTGGCTTTGGCGGCGGAAATCCATTTGGTGGCGGCGGTTTTGGCGATATTTTTGGCGATATTTTTGGCGGTGGTGGACAGCAGCAAGCTGACAACCGTGGCTCTGATTTACGCTATGACCTAGAAGTTGACTTAAAAGAAGCGGCTGAAGGTACTACGGTTAAAATTCGCATCCCTAAAAACGAAGCTTGTGATACTTGCTCTGGAACGGGCGCTAAGCCAGGCACTAGTGTTAAAACTTGTGCCTCATGTGGTGGTGCTGGACAGGTGCAAATGCAACAAGGGTTTTTTGCTGTTCAACGCCCTTGTCCAACTTGCTCAGGAACAGGACAAAAAATCGAATCGCCTTGTACAACTTGTCGTGGACAAGGTGTGGTGCGTAAACAAAAAACACTCTCGGTTAAAATTCCGGCAGGTGTTGACACCGGCAATCGAATTCGTCTGAGCGGTGAAGGTGAGGCCGGCGTTCGTGGTGGACCAAGTGGCGATTTATATGTAGAAGTTCACGTTAGAGCGCATGAAATTTTCCAACGCGAAGGTAACGATTTATACTGCGAAGTGCCAATTGACTTTGTAACTGCCTCATTAGGTGGCTCTATTGAAGTTCCAACTCTAGGTGGAAAGTTAAAAATTAAAATTCCAGCAGGCACCCAAACTGGCAAACAATTTAGACTACGTGGTAAAGGTATTACTGCTATTCGTCATGGCGGAACAGGTGACTTAATTTGTCAAGTTAAATTGGAAACGCCTGTCAATTTGAGCAAAAAACAAAAACAATTATTAGAAGAGTTTTCTGGCTCATGTGGAAAGAAACATCATCCTGAGTCCGACTCATTTTTTGGTAAAATGAAATCATTCTTCGAATAAAAAAAATAATAGGAATTATTGTGAAAATTAAGCAAATTAAGGCAAGAGAAGTTTTAGACTCTAGAGGCAATCCAACTATTGAAGCCGATGTTGTGCTTGATGATGGCACAATTGGTAGTGCTATGGTGCCAAGCGGCGCATCAACGGGTCAGCGCGAAGCGTTAGAATTGCGCGATGGTGATAAGTCTCGCTATTTAGGCAAGGGTGTTTTAAAGGCTGTTGAATTTGTTAATACAGAAATCAATGAAACTTTAATTGGCTTTGGCATTGAAGATCTAAAAAAAATTGACCAAGCAATGATTGATCTTGATGGCACAGAAACTAAATCAAGACTTGGGGCAAATGCAATTCTAGCTGTCTCTTTAGCATCTGCTCACGCCAATGCCAATAGACAAAACAAATCTTTATATGATTCGCTTGATCAAGGTGACAACTATCAACTGCCCGTACCAATGATGAATATTATCAATGGTGGTGAGCATGCGAATAATAGCGTGGACATTCAAGAATTCATGATTATTCCTGCAGGCGCGCCAAGCTTTAAAGAAGCTTTGCGTTATGGCGCTGAGGTTTTTCATCACTTAAAAGCAGTATTAGAGGCGCAAGGCATGAATACAGCTGTGGGTGATGAAGGTGGCTTTGCGCCAGATCTCAGTTCTAATGAAGATGCACTTAAAGTTATTTTAGAAGCTATTGAGCGCGCTGGGTATGTTGCAGGCAAAGATATTTTTATTGGTATCGATGCAGCAAGCTCTGAATTTTATGACAAAGGTACTTACAACCTAGCATCTGAAAATAAATCGCTAACATCGCAAGAGTTTGTTGATTATTTAGCCAATTGGGTTGAAAATTATCCTATTATCTCAATCGAAGACGGTATGGATGAAAATGACTGGGAAGGTTGGGATTTGCTAACGAAAAAAGTAGGCGATAAAGTACAATTGGTTGGCGACGATCTTTTTGTTACTAATAGTAAAATTTTAAAACAAGGCATTGATAACAGCATTGCTAACTCAATTTTAATTAAAGTTAATCAAATTGGTACGCTTAGTGAAACCTTTGCAGCTATGAATATGGCTTCAGAAGCCGGATATACAGCAGTAATGTCGCATCGATCTGGTGAAACTGAAGATACAACCATTGCTGATTTAGCAGTTGCAACGGGATGTGGTCAAATCAAAACAGGCTCCCTATCACGCTCAGATCGCCTTGCTAAATACAACCGTCTTTTACGTATTGAAGAAGAATTAGGTGTAAAAGCAACTTATCCAGGGCTTGAAGCTTTTAACCACTTAAATTAAACTAGCATTTAATTTATTTAATACTGCATAACTGATTGGAATCACTGTCGACTTTTTGGCTTAGTATCTTACTATTTAGTTTGATACTGGCTTCAGCTTTTTTTTCTTCCACTGAAACATCAATGATGGCGATTAATCGCTATCGTCTAAAAGTTTTAAGTCTGACCAATAAAAATGCCAAAAGAACTGAATCTTTACTTAAAGATACTGATCATTTAATTGGTACAATTTTATTAGGCAACAACTTTGTTAATATTTTTGCCTCTAGTATTGCTACTATTTTAGCCATTAAGCTTTGGGGTGAAGATTCAATTGTTTTCGCTTCACTCACACTTACCTTTGTAATCCTAGTTTTTGCTGAAACCACACCCAAAACATTTGCAGCTAAAAATCCCGAAAAAATCGCCCTACCCGCTTCTATTATCATCCAACTTTTGATTCGACTATTCAAACCTTTTGTATGGATTATTGCACAGATATCGACATTAATTCTTAGATTATTTGGTATTCATACAAATCAACAAAATAACAATATTAGTTCAGAAGAGTTACGCATGGTGGTAAGAGATGCTAAACCTGTGATTGCCTCAAACTATCAAAAAATGCTTCTCAATATTATCGATTTAGAAAAAGTTAAAGTAGAAGATATTATGATTCCCAGGCATGAGTTAATCAGTGTAGATATTAATAAGCCTGATGAAATCTTAAGTCAACTCGAACGCATCCAGCATACTCGTCTACTCACCTACGACACATCTAGCGACAACATTACCGGTGTGCTTCATATGCGTGACATTGTTAATCTTTACGCTAAAGATGAGTTTAGCATGAAAAATGTTTTGTCGTTGGTGCGCGCTCCTTATTTTGTGCCAGAGGGCACCTCTCTTGCGCATCAACTTGAGCACTTTCAAACACAAAAAAGACGCCTAGGTCTTGTAGTAGATGAATATGGAGAAGTTCGTGGGTTGATTGTATTAGAGGATATCCTTGAGGAAATTGTTGGTCAATTTACTTCTAATCAAAGTGAAAGTATAGACGAAATCAGCCTACAAGAAGATGGAAGTTACTTGGTTGATCCAAGAATTAGTGTGCGAGAAATCAATACTTTACTAAATATCAAGTTACCCGCCTCGAAAGCCAAAACATTAAACGGTCTTATTTTAGAAGAATTGCAAGCCATTCCTAAACGCGATGTCAGTCTCAAGATTGATAAAATTCTAGTGGAAATTTTACAAGTCTCTGATCAAGCTATCAAATTAATTAAGCTAACTAAACTAAACTAAAGATTCGCCCATTCGAACTGCTTGTCCAGCGCTTAAATTTAACGAATTATCCTGACTTGGCATCAACATAATGACTGTTGAGCCCATATTAAATCTCCCCATTTCATCGCCTTTTTTAAGATTGATATCTTTATTTGTATAATCAAAATGTTGCACTTTTCTTTGATAAGGAGGATTGATTTGACCTTCCCAAACAGTTTGCATAGAGCCCACAAAAATTGCGCCGACTAATACAAAAGCACATAATCCGAACTGAGTTTGAAAATAACAAACAACCCGTTCATTTCTAGCAAATAAATTCTCAACCCCTTCTGCAGTAGCCTTATTAACCGAGAACAAATCGCCAGGAATATAATCCATAGAGATAAGTTTCGCATCATAAGGCATATGGATACGATGATAATCTTTGGGTGATAAATAAATAGTAGCAAACGAGCCCGATTCAAATTGATCAGCGCGGTAGTCGCCGCCTAATAAAGCAGAAACCGTATAGTAATGCTTTTTTGCCTGAAAGATTGTTGCATGGCTAATGTTTCCAGCTTGGGACACAGCTCCATCCACAGGGCAAATAATTTCACTTGAGCCAATCTTGCGTGCATCAGGCTTTAAAGCGCGCGTAAAAAAATCGTTAAAATGCTGGTAATCCTCTACATTTTCACGTAGTGCTTCGGATAAATTAACTTGATAAGATTTTACAAACCAATGGGTGAATTTATTTTTAAGCCACACATTTTCAATGCGTGCAAAGCGAAACATCAGCTTTGATAATACATGTTGAGGAATAATATATTGCCACCAAATCATTGTACTTCCTTAAATATAGGTGCTAGTTTAATTTAGACTGAATAAAGCTTAAAGCCTGCTCGTAATCAACTTCGACTTTATCACTCTGATTTCTTGCTTTATATTCAACCTTGCCATTATCAGCATGAGTATCACTAAGCACAATTCGGTGTGGAATACCTAATAATTCAGAATCAGCAAACATAATACCTGCACGCTCTTTTCGATCATCTAACAATACCTCAATACCTACTTCTAAGCACTGCTTGTATAGACTATCTGCCAAGTCTTTAACACGCGTCGATTTATTATAATTAATCGGCACAATCACTACTTGGAAAGGTGCAATTGCTTCAGGGAAAATAATCCCTCGTGCATCATGATTTTGCTCAATAGAAGCAGCAATCACACGTGTTACACCAATACCGTAGCAACCCATCGTCGTTGTCACAGCCTTGCCTGCTTCGCCAATAACATTAGAGTTCATGGCTTTAGAGTATTTATCACCTAATTGAAAAATATGACCCACTTCAATACCGCGTTTAATCACTAATTTTCCTTGTCCATCTGGAGAAGGATCGCCTTCAACTGCATTGCGCAAATCAGCTTCGCTAAATTCAACCTCTTGCCAATTTACTCCAATAATATGCTGATCCCACTCATTAGCACCACAAACAAAATCACATAGAACACTAGCTGAATAATCAACAATCAGCTCAATATTCAAACCTTTAATACCGATAAAGCCTTTTTTCAAACCTAAAGACTTAATATCTTCATCAGAAGCAAGCTCAAACTCACCAAATAAATTCTGAGCTTTAATTTCATTAAGTTCGTGATCTCCTCTTAACGCGAGCGCCTTAAACCCATCTGCCACTTTAATAATTAATGTTTTAATACAGCTTGATTTTTCAACAGATAAAAACTCAGCAACCTCATCAATATTGGTTTTTTTCTTAGTAAGAACAGATTCTTGTTGGGCTTTTGGTGTGCAAGTAGCCTCCATTTTGGAAAAAGCAACTTTTTCAATATTAGCCGCGTAATCAGATTCATCCGAAAAACAAATAGCATCTTCGCCACTATCTGCCAACACATGAAACTCATGCGAAGCATCACCGCCAATAGAGCCTGAATCGGCTAATACTGGGCGATAATCCAACCCCAAACGATCGAAAATATTGCAATAAGTTTGATGCATAGTGTCGTAAGTTTGTTGTAATGATGCTTGATCTAAGTGAAATGAATAAGCATCTTTCATAATAAATTCACGTGAACGCATCACGCCGAAACGAGGCCTAATTTCATCTCTAAACTTTGTTTGCACTTGATAAAAACTCATTGGCAATTGTTTGTAACTTCGAATATATTGAGCAGCTAAATTTGTAATAACTTCCTCATGTGTTGGTCCTAAGCAAAAATCTCGACCATGGCGATCATTAAAACGTAATAATTCAGGTCCATATTCCTGCCAACGACCTGATTCTTGCCAAAGCTCTGCAGGCTGAGTAACAGGCATTAAAACCTCTTGAGAGCCTGCTTTATCCATCTCTTCGCGAATAATGTTTTCGACTTTTTTTAGAATTCTTACACCCATGGGTAGGTAAGAATACAATCCTGAAGCGAGCTTAGAAATAAGACCAGCACGTATCATTAACTGGTGAGAAATAATTTGAGCGTCATTTGGCGCTTCTTTCTGGGTCGGAATTAACAGTTGTGTGGTTTTCATATAAAATGAAGGTGTGATTTTAAACAATTATGCTAATTTTACCCGAGCGACCAAATTATGATTGATATTCAAACACTATTAATTTACGCAATTCCTGTTTTATTTGCCATTACCGTACATGAAACAGCTCACGGTTGGGTTGCATCTTTATTGGGCGATCACAGTGCCCGTATGATGGGGAGATTAACCCTAAACCCTATTAAGCATATTGACCTCATCGGCACACTGGTTGTGCCTGCCTTTTTGTATTTTACTGCAGGTTTTATTTTTGGCTGGGCCAAGCCTGTTCCGGTTAATTTCAGCGCGCTTAGATCGCCCAAACAAGACATGCTATGGGTGGCGATCGCTGGACCTATGAGTAATTTTATAATGGCTATTATTTGGCTAGTGACTATCTTTGTAGCAATTAATACCGGCTCTCAGTTTTTAGCAGATATGGCACAAATCGGCATTCAAATAAACTTACTACTTGCTGTGCTTAATCTTCTGCCGCTACCACCACTTGATGGAGGTCGTGTTGTTAGTGCTTTACTACCACCCAAGATTAGTTATCAGTTTGATCAACTAGAGGCTTATGGATTATTTATTTTGCTTGGGTTATTATTTTTAGGTATTTTTCAAAGCGTTATTCTGCCAATTGTCAAATTTATTCAACAGTGGCTTTATACTTTGGTTGGGCTTATTTAAGAAAAGCGCTAACACTTTCAAGCCCTTGGGGATTTCTAAGTAAAAGCACTCACGATTATTCTACCCAACCACTTCTTAGTGCAAACTTGATTTTAGCTGAGTTTTTCTCTGAGCAATTGATTAAGCAATTTTGGATTTGCCTTGCCTTGTGATGCCTTCATAGCTTGACCAACAAAAAATCCTAAAATCTTTTCATTTCCTGATTTAAATTGCTCAACTTGTGGTGCGTTGTTGGCAATAATTTCGTCAATAATTGCCTCAATTGCACCCATATCAGTAACTTGCTTAAGCCCTTTAGACTTAATAATTTCATCTGCAGAACCTTCGCCATCCCACATTGCCTTAAAGACATCTTTGGCAATTTTTCCAGAAATAGTATCGTCACCAATACGTGCAATTAATTGTGATAAATCGTTTGCAGATATAGGTGAATTTTCAATATCTAGCTGATTTTTATTGAGTGAAGCGGATAACTCACCCATAACCCAATTAGCGCACAGCTTAGCATTTTTTTCATTGCCATCTAGCATCGTTTCAAAATAATCTGCCAATGATTTTTGTGAAGTGAGTACATCTGCATCATACTCATTTAAACCTAGATCAGTCACAAATCGCGCCTTCTTCTGAACTGGAAGTTCAGGTAAATCTGCCTTAATTGAGTCTAATAATTCATCGCTAATCTCTACTGGCAATAGATCAGGGTCTGGAAAGTAGCGATAATCATTCGCTTCTTCTTTAGAGCGCATCGAACGTGTTTCGTGCTTGACCGCATCATACAGACGCGTTTCTTGAACCACTGAACCACCCTCTTCTAAGATATCCTGCTGACGCTCTACTTCTAAATTAATGGCGCGCTCTAAAAATTTAAATGAGTTGATGTTTTTAAGCTCTGCTCGTGTACCAAGCTCCGTTTGACCCATAGGACGAATTGATACATTTGCATCACATCGGAATGAGCCTTCTTGCATATTTCCATCACAAATATCAATATATTGCACCAAAGCATGAATCTTTTTAGCGTATGCCACTGCCTCTTTGGCGCTACGCATATCAGGCTCTGACACAATTTCAAGTAGTGGTGTGCCAGCACGGTTTAAATCGATCGCACTAAATTCATTAAACATATCATGTACAGATTTTCCAGCATCTTCTTCCAAATGAGCGCGCGTTACACCTACTACTTTTGTCATCTCACCAACACTAATCTCAATCTCACCCTTACCAACAATAGGTAAATCCATTTGTGAGATTTGATAGCCTTTAGGCAAGTCAGGATAAAAATAATTTTTACGATCAAAAATATTGCGCTGATTAATGTGCGCATTCACCGCCAAACCAAACTTAATCGCTTTATTAACTGCTTCAACATTTAATACTGGCAACACACCTGGTAAGCCTAAATCAACCGCACACGCTTGAGAATTTGGCGCTTGACCAAACTGGGTAGAAGCCGATGAAAATATTTTTGATTTTGTGCTTAGCTGTGCATGAATCTCCAGGCCGATTACCGTTTCCCACTCCATATTAGTCCTCCTGTGGCATTTGTTGATGCCAATCAGTTTGTTGTTGGAATTGGTGCGCAATATTTAATAACTTCGATTCAGACCAATAATTACCAATCAACTGCAAACCTACTGGCAATTTATTTGAAAATCCTGCTGGAATACTCATACCTGGAAGACCTGCTAAATTAGCACTTAGTGTGTAAATATCAGCCAAATACATTGATACTGGATCTTTAACAGAGCCTAGATCAAATGCTGTGGTTGGAGACACTGGACCCATAATCACATCAACTTCGTCAAATGCCTTCTTAAAATCATCGCTAATCAGATGACGCGTTTTTTGCGCTTTTAAATAATAAGCATCGTAATAACCAGCAGATAAAGCATACGCACCAATCATAATTCGGCGCTTCACTTCTGCACCGAAACCCTCTGAACGTGAGCGTAAATATAGATCTTCTAAATTTTCAGGATTGTCGCAACGATATCCATAACGCACACCATCTAATCGTGATAGATTTGATGAGCACTCACAAGGTGCGACAATATAGTAAGTAGGAATGGCGTAAGCAGAATTAGGCAGAGATATTTCTTTAACTGTTGCGCCCATCGATTCAAATTCTTTCACTGCATTCATAACTTCAGTGGCAACCCCATCATCTAAACCTTCAGAGAAAAACTCCTTAGGTAGGCCGATGGTTAGTCCTTGGATAGAATTGTTTAAATGAGCGGTATAATCAGGCACATCTTGCTCAGCAGAAGTAGAATCTTTCTCATCAAAACCAGCCATAGCATTTAAGACAATAGCCGCATCTTGAGCTGTTTTTGTCATTGGACCCGCCTGATCAAGACTTGATGCATAAGCAATCATACCGTAGCGTGAAACTCGTCCATAAGTTGGCTTAAGACCAGTAATCCCGCACAAACTGGCAGGCTGACGAATAGAGCCACCTGTATCTGTGCCCGTGGCAAAACAACTTAAACCGCCTGCAACAGCAGCAGCAGAACCACCCGAAGATCCGCCTGGGATTTTATCGGTATTCCATGGATTTTTAACCGCACCATAAAATGAGTTTTCATTGCTAGAGCCCATAGCAAATTCATCCATATTTGCCTTACCCAACATAACCGTATCAGCTTGATTTAATTGATGAGAAACGCTGGCATCATAAGGCGAGATAAAATTGTCTAGCATTTTAGAGCCAGCTGAGGTTTTTACGCCTTGCGTACAAAAAATATCTTTATGGGCATAAGGAATACCAGTTAGAATGTTGTTCGTACCTGCTGCGATTTTATCATCGGCCGCTTGCGCCTGGCTCATAGCCAGCTCGTCAGTCACGGTGATAAAGGCATTTAAATCTGATTGTTTAATTCGATCTAGATAATGCTGGGTAATTTCTACCGACGAATATTCTTTATCTTTCAGGCCTTGAGCAAGCTCAGCAATGGTTTTTTGATGGATACTCATGTTATTCGATTACTGTTGGTACAAGATAATGCTTATTGCCAGTTTTGGGTGCAATAGATTGAAATAAATCTGATTGATCACCCTCGGTAACAACATCTTTTCGCAAACGCTGAGTCATGTGTAATGGGTGAGCCATTGGCTCAATATTATCTGTTTCGATAGCGCCTAGCTCTTCTGCCAAACCTAAAATAGCGTTTAAATCTTTGGTGTTATCTTGGAGCTCGTCATCGCTTAAAGAAAGACGCGCTAAATAAGCAATTTGCGTTACTTGTTGCTCAGACAATGACATAACTATAGCATCGGAATCTTGTTAAAGATTCTAAGTGGTTTAGAGAATGAAGAACGCAACATGTTTAAATCACGCTGCATCCACTGCATAGAATCTTGCATAGTGGTCATATTTTTATTCATCTCTTCCATGTTAATTAACATTGGCTCTAGTGAATCCATTTTTACACTAACCTGAGTCAAATCAACCGCAATAGAATCTAATGAATTAAGTTTTAAGGCGATGGTATCCATGTTTTTATCAACTTTTGAAAAGCTCTTTTGCATTTGCGCCACTGAGACAGTCATCTGATTTACATTTTTAGAAAGCGTTTCAATACTCTCAGTCATAGAAGACATATTGCCACCCATATTAGGATCCATAGAATTGGCAAGACGCGTCATATCGCTAGTTATTGAATAAATAACAATAAAGAATCCCATAATAATCGCACTAAAAACTGCTAATGCAGGTAGGAACATGCGCTCAAATTTTGAATCAGTGCGTTTGTCTGCATTTTCAAGCATTTTTTCCAAGTCGGAAATGCTTGATGTGATCATCACTTCATCATCTTTAATAGATTCTGGTTTTTGCTTACTGTCTGTCATTTTTTACCTTTAATATTATGGTTAACAAAAATCCCCAATTACTTGATCTAGATGATCTTTTTGATAGTTATCACTAATATACGCCTCACCTAATTTTTTTAATAAAATTAGTCGAATATTGCCATCAATTACTTTCTTATCAACGCGCATGGCCGACAAGAACTCAGAAGCACTAATTTTACCGTCTACACTGATTGGTAAATTAGATTTTTCTAATAAATCTTGCACTTGATCAATCTCTTGAGGAGTTAAATCACCTAATAATTGTGATAATTTCGCTGCCATTAACATACCTACTGAAATTGCCTCACCATGCAAAAAGACGCCATATCCCAATGTATTTTCAATCGCATGACCAAACGTATGGCCCAAGTTTAACAACGCTCGCTTGCCTGACTCCAACTCATCTTGTGCAACAATGCTGGCTTTATCTGCACAAGATTGATAGACTGCCTGGATAATTAAATCCTTATTTCTTTGCATTAAATTTTGAATATTCTCTTGCAAAAATGTCAAAAAATTAACATTGCCTAATAAACCGTATTTAATCACCTCGGCCATGCCTGCAGAATACTGCCTATCATCTAAAGTATCTAGTGTGTCTACATCGATCACCACACACTTAGGCTGATAAAAAGCGCCAATCATATTTTTGCCTAACGGGTGATTAACGCCTGTTTTGCCACCCACGCTTGAATCAACCTGAGACAGCAACGTGGTTGGAATTTGAATAAAACCTACACCACGCTGATAGCTACTAGCAGCAAAACCAGTCATATCACCTACAACGCCGCCGCCTAAGGCGATCAAGGTACATGAGCGGTCAAAGCGATTTGCCAATAGTGCGTCAAAAATTAAATTAACTGTATCCAATGTTTTGTATTGTTCGCCATCAGGCAGCTGCACCTCAGCGACATGAAACGAACTCAATAAAGATTTCACTTGCTCTAAATACAGCGGTGCAACTGTTGTATTGGTTACAATCATCACTTGCTTTCCAGCAATATGATTGATGAGTAATTTTGCTTGATCCAACAACCCTTGGCCGATATAAATAGGGTAAGACTTCTCTGCTAAATCAAGTTCTAATATTTTCATTAAGCAAACTCTCGTTTTTCGCCACTACCAGCCACATTTTCAACACAGCGACCGCAAAGCTCAGTATGTTCAGCATTTTGACCAACATCTTCTCGATGATGCCAACAGCGCACACATTTTTCATGAGCTGAGTGACTGACCACAACAAACACACCCTCACCTGCTTCGACACACTCATCAGTTTTATCCTGCAAAGGGTGGATGCGTGCATAAGAAGTGATAAAGACAAAACGCAACTCATCGCCCAACTGACTGAGCGCTTCTGTGGTTTTGTCATCACAATACAAATCCACTTCTGCATCTAGTGAGGAACCAATAATTTTATCGCTACGCATAGATTCCATCTGCTTGCGAATAAATGGATTAATATTTCTTGCTGTGTCAATTGCCGTGTTTTGATAGCCTGATAACAAACCCTCATACCATTCGCTTAAGAAAATACTTTGTGTTTTTTCATCAGGCATATTCTGCCAAATTTCTTCTGCTGTAAACGACAACACGGGCGCAAGCCAGCGAACCATTGCCTCAAGGATATGATTAAGCGCTGTTTGTGCACTGCGTCTTGCTCTAGAATTTTCCCCAGTGGTATATTGCCTATCTTTTATCACATCTAGATAAAAACCACCCAAATCATTACTGCAGAAATTTAATATTAATTGCAATGCATGGTGAAAATTATACTGCTCATAAGCTTGTAAAATTTGCACTTGCAAATCAGCTGTTTTAGAGACAATCCATTTATCCAAATCTAGCATTTGATCAGCATCTAGCGTATGTTGAGCAGGATCAAAGCCACTGGTATTTGCCAACATAAAACGCAGCGTGTTACGAATACGTCGATAAGAATCCGCTGAACGATTTAAGATTTCATCAGATACTGTCATCTCGCCGGTGTAATCAGTAGAGGCAATCCACAAACGCAAAATATCCGCACCTAAATTATTAACCACTTTTTGCGGACTCATGACATTACCCAATGACTTGCTCATTTTTTTGCCGTCTTTATCAACGGTAAAACCGTGCGTTAACACTTGCTTATAAGGCGCCTTGCCATTAATTGCAACTGATGATATGAGTGATGATTGGAACCAGCCTCGGTGTTGATCAGAGCCTTCTAAATATAAATCTGCCACATCAGATAACGCCTCTCTTGCTTTAAGCACTGCAAAATGGCTAACACCAGAGTCAAACCAAACATCGAGCGTATCAGTGGCTTTTTCATAATCATCTGCATCGGCGCCGAGCAAATCTTGAATATCTATCTCAAACCACGCCTCAATCCCTTGCTTTTCAATCATCGCTGAAATTTCAACAAATAATGCTTGAGTGTTAGGGTGTAGTTCTCCTGTTTGTTTATGAGTAAACAAAGTAATTGGCACACCCCAGAATCGTTGGCGAGAAATACACCAATCAGGGCGATTGCTCACCATAAGCTCAATGCGCTTCTTACCCCAATCTGGAATCCAATCTACCTTGGGAATCTCAGAATTTACCGCATCACGCAAGCCATTATCTTGCATTGACACAAACCATTGTGGCGTTGCTCTGAAAATAACCGGTGTTTTATGGCGCCAACAATGCGGGTAAGAATGCACTAATGGCGCATGCTTTACTAGAGTATTACTTGACTTTAAAAGCTCAATTACACTGGCATTTGCCTTAAAGATAAACTGTCCAGCAAGTAGCTCAGTATCCTCAAAAAACACCCCACGCCCATCAACTGGACAATTAACCGGTAAATCATATTGCTTACCTACTGCAAAGTCTTCCTGACCATGCGCAGGTGCAGTATGTACAGCACCTGTTCCAGCATCGGTAGTCACATGATCACCTAAAATAATCGGTACTTGCTTTTCATAAAATGGATGCTGAGCTTTTAAACCTTCTAGCTCACTGCCGCTAAATACCGCCGCTTGAATGCCAGCTTCAAGCTCGTAGCGTGACAAAGCAGACTCAGCCAAATCTTGAGCTAATAATAAATACTCCGACCCTGTATCAGCAAGCACATAGTTAAGCTCTGGGTGCAATGCAACCGCTTCATTTGCTGGCAACGTCCAAGGAGTAGTAGTCCAAATAACAACAGAAACAGGCTTGTCTACTTTAAAAATCGTATCATCAATAATTCGAAATTTGACATCAATCGCATCTGACTGCTTGTCTTTGTATTCTACTTCAGCTTCTGCTAAAGCCGAGCCACACTCAGTGCACCAATGCACCGGCTTATAACCTTTAGAGACATGTCCATTATTAACAATCGCACCAAGGGCGCGTACGATATCCGCCTCGTATTGAAAATCTTTAGTAAGGTAAGGGTTGTTCCAATCACCCAAAATACCCAAACGCTGAAAATCAAGCTTTTGCTTAGCCACTTGAGCATCAGCATATTTACGACATTCAGCTCTAAATGCATTGGCATCAATCTTGACTCCAACCTTGCCTTTTTTCTTTTCAACATTCAGCTCAATTGGCAAACCGTGACAATCCCAGCCTGGCACATAAGGTGCATCAAAGCCCGACAAAGACTTTGACTTAACAATAATGTCTTTTAATACTTTGTTAACCGCATGACCAATATGAATATCACCATTGGCATAAGGAGGGCCGTCGTGCAAGACAAATTTAGGTTTACCTTGATTTTGCGCTCGAATCTGCGCATACAAATCATCCTCTTGCCATTTTTTAAGAAATCCGCCTTCACGATTCGCAAGGTTTGCTTTCATGGCAAACTTAGTGGCAGGCAGGTTTAAAGTGGATTTGTAATCAGACATTGGCGCTTAAAAAGTTTAAAAACTAAAAAGCATCATTATACGTGATAGGCCAGGTTTTTTGAAAACGAAAATAGCGAGTAAAGCGTAATGCCTAACTACTTTTTAGATCTAAAATAAAGCTTTAAATAAATAGCCAACGCCGCAGAAGCAACCACAAAAAAGACAGCTGCCCAAAAGACGCTGTCTGTATTTAATTCATTAATAGGCATAAGTATTTCTCTTGTTGTTAAAACACAACAATAATATAGGCTTATTGGGAATATGGCCTGCTATTTTTTAAAGAATTTAAATCTTCTGCCGATAACAAAAATAATAAAACTAACGATAGCCAATGCAACCATTAATAGGCTCATATAAAATACCGTATCGGTGTTGAGTTCGTTCATAATCATTGTTGTGTCCTTTTCTTTTCTTTAACAACAACATTCTATCAACAATACCGAAATAAATATTTGACCTAGATCAAATATATACAGATTAAACTATAGTTTAACTGCATTAAGAAGCAATTTAACCTGTCCAGGTTTTAGGTAGTCGTACTGATTAGCTTTTAGATTTTCAGGCAGTCGAATTTCTCCAAAACGAATACGGATCAGGCGTGAAACCTTAAAACCCAAAGACTCCCAAAGGCGCCTAACTTCACGCTTACGCCCTTCTTTTAATACCACTTTATACCAACGATTTGCCCCTTCACCACCACCAATGGTAACTCGATCAAACTTGGCAAATCCGTCTTCTAGCTCAATACCTGTGGTCAATTGCTTGATATCTTCACTCTCCACTTGACCCAACACTCGAACGGCGTATTCACGATCAATCTGCGAACTAGGGTGCATCAGCTTATTAGCCAAATCACCATTATTGGTAAATAGCAATAAACCTGACGTATTAAGATCCAAGCGCCCTACCATGACCCAGCGCGATTCTTTAGGCAATAAGCTATAAACACTCTTGCGCCCTTGGTCGTCCTTATTGGAGCAAATCACACCCGCTTGTTTATTAAGGATTAATACCTTAGTTTCTTCCTCTTGATAACGCTCAAGATCCACACTTCTACCGTCAATTTTTACTTTATCAGTTATCTCACATTGATCGCCAATTTGAGCAACTTTATTATTAACTTCAATGCGCCCTTGTTCAATCAGCCTTTCTGCCCAACGGCGCGAGCCATAACCAGCCGATGCAATAAGTTTTTGTAATCGTTCAGCCATAATTAATAAGTAATGCCCATTGAATCTCTAACTTCTGCCATAGTTTCTTGCGCCACTGCTCGTGCTTTTTCTGAACCTTCATGAATAATCTGTTTAATTAAATCTGGATCTGCCTGATACTTAGCAATACGCTCTTGCATTGGCAACAGCTCCGCTTGTATAGCTTCAATCACAGGCTGTTTGCAGGCGACACAGCCCATTTTTGCCTGAGTACAACCATCCACAACCCAATCGCATGTTTGACTATCAGAATAAACTTCGTGAAGCTGCCAAACGGGGCATTTTTTCGGATCACCCGCATCCGTTAGTTTAATGCGCGAAGGATCTGTTGGCATGCGCTTAATCTTAGCCTCAATATCTTCAGCAGTATCTCGCAAAGAAATCGTATTGCCGTAAGATTTGCTCATCTTTTGCCCATCTAAACCTGGCATTTTTGACGCTTTAGTCAGCAAAGACTCTGGCTCAGGCAAGATAATTCTACCCACACCTTCAATATAGCCTGCCAAACGCTCACGATCGCTCAGGGTAATGTTTTGCTGCTCTTGCAACAAAGCTTGTGCTTTAACCATAGCCTCATCATCGCCCGTTTCTTGGTAAGATTTGCGCAATGAACGAAACAATTTAGCTTGTTTTTTGCCCATCTTACCAATCGCTGCTTCTGCTTTTTCCTCGAAATCCACTTCGCGACCATAAATATGATTAAAACGACGCGCCACTTCACGCGTAAGCTCAATATGTGCTACTTGATCTTCACCCACGGGCACTAGCCCTGCCTTGTACATCAAAATATCAGCACTTTGCAATAATGGATAGCCTAAAAAACCATAAGTACCCAAGTCTTTTGTTTTTAATTTAAGCTGCTGATCTTTATAAGACGGTACACGCTCCAACCAAGAAAGCGGCGTGGTCATCGACAGTAGCAAATGCAACTCAGCATGTTCTGGTACTTTTGATTGAACAAAAATGGTGGCCATATTTGGATTAACGCCTGCGGCTAACCAATCAACTACCATCTCCATAACATTAGACTCTAAGTCGATCTTATCAGAATAATGAGTGGTAAAAGCATGCCAATCAGCCACAAAAAAATAAGAATCATACTCATTTTGTAGCTCAAGCCAATTTTTCAAAACGCCATGATAGTGGCCCAAATGTAGCTGACCTGTTGGTCGCATACCGGATAAAACTCGATTGTCTTGCATGGCTCTAACGTTAAATTAATAAAGGCGCATTATACCAAGGCTGTCTAAGCTTGTGCGTAAAGCGCAAGCCCATCAAGGACTAAATGCGGCTCAATAACAGTTGGATATTTCAAGCGATAGGCGATTATTTTAGCGTCACCGCCCGTTAGAATAACCTGCAGGTCGCCATACTGTGCAAGATGAGTCTGAATTTGCTGCTCAATCACACTTATAAACATCTGCGCGGTTCCATACTCCCAAGCATGCTGAGTGTTATTAGCAGTTTCTTTGAGTGTTAACTGCTTAGACTCACTAGCAAATTGTGCAAAACTCCGACGCAAAACACCCAAGCCCGGCATGATCAACCCACCTTGATGCTTGCCATCAGCAAGCACTAAGTCAAATGTAAGTGCACTTCCTGCATCAATAATCAGTCGTGATTGATTAGGGTATCGCTCTATACTAGCAATCATAGCTAAAAAACGATCTACGCCTAGTGTTTGTGGCGCCCTATAGGCTGAAACAAACTGCCCAAAC
>Ga0255783_10000040_pt1 | contig 116096 bp, 173 predicted proteins | sample 011ome_22_FD_179981 | JGI IMG/M metagenome (GOLD analysis project Ga0255783, IMG submission 179981) | Coastal salt marsh microbial communities from the Groves Creek Marsh, Skidaway Island, Georgia - 011507BT metaG (version 2) | ecosystem: Environmental > Aquatic > Marine > Intertidal zone >... | reverse complement strand
GGAACAAGTATATACGACTTAGATCCTATTTTTGAAGACATCTTAGCAAGGGTCTAACACCGACAGGCTTGCCGTCTTTGCTGGCCAAGTGTATTGCTTTTGTAGGTTGTAGATCGAAATCTTCGCACACTTTGGCATAATGAACTTTGTATTGTGTCCAAAAATATTCAGGACCTAGTTCTTCCATAAACTTAATACCCATGCTAACCAATGCTTGGCTGTTCATGTTAAAGTCATTCATGATAGTCACAGCACCTTCGGGTCTCCTCCTAGCAAATCTCAATCCAATACGATTACCGCCCATGCCACCTTTGCTTAAACTAATACCCACAGTTTGTATCGCAGGATGATCAAAGTCAAACTCAATATCTCTAATACAACTGATCCATGCTCCGTCAATGTGTACTGGAATATTTTGTTTGTATGCCGTATCTAATATTTCGTCCATTTCAGGATGTACATCTCCATAGAATGGAAACGGCATGCTGATCAGTAATTCTTTGTTTGGATCGAGTGTATCCGTGGTAGCATACACTATGTCGTTGTTCAAACGCCAATGGTACTTGTAATCGTTTTCAAATGTTTGTAATGTGCCGCAGCGTTGATACAAGTCATCTATAAACTGTGTACAGCCATTAATAATATCTTTGTGCTTGAACGCACCCAAGCCCATAAAACTACTATACTTGTGAGCGTCTAGCCATTTTACAAAAGTATCTTTAAACTGCTGGTCTAGATCGTGCGTATGTACAGGATTGTGTTGATAAAATTCGTCATAAAATTTGTTTATATTGCTGCTGTACATAGGCTGCGGTCTATCTTGCTGTAGCCACTGTTCGTTGTATTCTCTTTTTACGCTGTCTCTCATATTTGTACTTATAAGTTATATACGCAGATAATTATTAATATGAACAGGAGAACTGTATGAGCGAACCTTATAATATGTATTTTCATAATTTTGTGTTTACAGACAAAGACACCGACAAAGTGGTAAAAACTTATCCGTTGGCGATACCGGACAAACAGAAAACAATTATAAGACAAGAAGCAGAAGACAACGGCTGGAATTGTGAGTACGGTGGCGAATATCTTGATAGGTTGTATAAACAAAAAACTTGGAATTATGGAAAATACATTACAGAACCATTGGACAATTTTCCTGTAAAAGGCATTGTAGTCAAGCTATCTGGAGGAGCAGACAGTAGTATTGTTTATTACAGACTTTGTAAAGAACTTGCAGAAAGAGGTTTAGATTATCCGTTATATGTTGTAACATTAGATCCTGAAACCAAAGATTGGTACAGTCACTATGCTAAAAAAGTTATGCACTTTACACGAGATCGTACAGGTATTATGCCTGTTGTTCATAGAGTAGAAAAACTTCCTTTGCCTTGGACTGTGCCTGACTACGAAAAAGCTCAAGATAAAATATTGGCAAATGTTTTAGCTGATGGATTGGCTAATGTTTACTATGGCGGACTAACAGAAAATCCTGATGCAGAATTAATGGCAAAAGAAGGTTATAATGTTGAAGGAATGAACTTTGATAGCTTTGAAGACTGTCTTGCCCAAGCAAAAATTAGAGATCCGGATAGAGACAATAATTCCAGTAAAGAAGCAATCGGTTATGGATTTCCTAATAAAGGACCTTTATATGGTTTGCCTGTACTAGGAATATTACCATTTGTACACAAAGACAAACGACATGGTACTGCTGCTATGTATAAAGAAATGGGTGTGCTAGATGATCTGTTACCTTTAACTTATAGTTGTGAGAACGAAAAACCTGAAGAAAAAACAAAATTAGGTATATCATATGAAGCAGGCATTCCTAGGCAAGAATACAGTCATTGTGGTCATTGTTGGTTTTGTTTAGAGAGGGCATATGCATTTGGCAGGCTTGTATGAAACCTTGTATATTACCCTGGATTAACTTTAGCACAAACACTTTTGGCAGACCACGTACCTGTGGCTATGCTGATCAAGCAACTGTGAAAGCAGCCGATGTAAAACTCAAAGGCAGCACCATAAGTGACGAATGGAACAATGATTACTTCAAACACATACGCAAAGAGTTTGTAGCAGGACGTTGGCCAGAAAATTGTAAACGCTGTAAGTATGTTGAAGAACTCAACGGTCGTAGCAAACGCTTGGAGGAAAACAAATATCATTACGATAACAACGCACATCTCATAGAACAAACAGCAGAAGATGGCAGCGTTCCTTATTATCCAAGCAATATTGATATACGTGTAGGAACTATTTGTAATTTAAAATGTATTCATTGCGGCACAGGTGCTAGTTCAAAATGGAACGAAGACAAAGGCATGTTAGACAAGTATCCTAACACAGAGTACTACAACATTGACAACAAATGGATTGAGCAAGACAGTTTCATTTGGGACAATATTAAAGAAAATTTACAGCATACAAAACGTTTTAACTTCTTAGGTGGTGAGCCATTTGCCAACAAACAACACAATCGTTTTATAAAAGAAGTTGCGTTTACTGACGCTGCCAAAGATATAACACTTACATATGTAAGCAACGGTACTCTGCTCACTAGAAAAATATTTGATCAGCTTGTTAGTTTCAAAGATGTAATTATTAGACTTAGTCTTGATGCGATACAAGAACCTGGAGAGTATTTTAGGTTTCCTATCAAGTGGGATAGTTTTGTTAAAAAACTAGAACTAATGGAACAGTATGCCAAAGACAACGAGCACCTAGATATAGGCGTACAGTGGACTTGTAGCAATGTTAGCATGTTTTACTTAGTTGATACATATGATTATATGCGTAAACATTTTCCAAATATTAAATTTATATTTGCTAATCATGTAGAATGGCCTGTACACATGAGTGCGCAAGTGTTGCCACAACCAATCAAAGACAACGTTGCTGAACGTATCAACGCATACGACTTTGGTGAATACAGCAACAAAGTTCCTTTTTACGTAAATCATATGCTAGAGAAGCCATTGTGGAAACAACACGGGTCAACATTTATAAACTATCTAAATGACTTAGATGCTGCTAGGAATATAAATTGGCAACACAGTTTTAAAGAAATGGAATTAGGAAAATATGGAACTTCTTGATATTAGATTTGGTAGAGAAGGATATCCAAAACATATTGAGTACTCAGAAAGCGATGATCCAAAGTTTTGGAAAAAACACTGGACACACAAAAATCAATATAAAAGCCAATATTATAAAAAAGAAACATCTCGTAAAGATATATCCTACACTCTAAATAGTCAAGGATACAGAGAAAAAGAGTGGAATCAACTTGATTGGAATAACAGTTATATATTCTTAGGTTGTAGTCACACAGTAGGAATTGGTGTTAGTATAGATGAAACTATTCCTAAACTAATGGAAAAATATTTAGATAGTTATTGTATAAATTTAGGCATTCCTGGAGGCAACAATGCTTTTTCAATGTTTAACAGTAGCGAATTAATTAAAAACAATATAAAGCCAAAAGCAGTATTTTTTCAAAGAACTTATGTATCTCGGTGGTTTGATTACAACGGCGAGTTAATTCCTCTTACTGTAAGCGATAAAGCATACAAAAAATTTTATATCAGTGACGAATATATAAATTATTTAGACGATAATATTAGTAAAGTAATATCTAGTCAGTGGACAAATATATGTCCTATTATAGAATACAATGTGGATAATATTGTTAATAACAGCGGGCATCCAAAATACATATCTAGAGACGGAACGCATTATAATGGATGTTATTTCCAACAAGCAGTTAAGAAACTTTATGATAAATATACAAGTAACATAAGGAGTTAAGATGATTATACTAGAATCTGTAAAAGAGAAAGTGTTAGAAAAATTTCCTAATCATACGCTTTATCCTAACAAGACAAAAGATTTACTTTCTTATTGTGATAAAAATATAGATTTAATAGTTGAAGCATACGACCTAGATTTGTCTGAAGGTACAGACAGACATACTAAAATGTTAATAAGTCAACATTATGCTGGTAATAGAAGACAAACAAAAAATATTACTGTTGAAACTGAATTATGGATACATGAACAAATATTAGATTTTTATGGATCAAAAAATTTAAACAATTTAGAAAAATCACATATTGTTAATTTGTTTAATATTTGGAAAGATGTATTTAAAGAAGAATCTTATGAAGCAACACAAAGTTTTTTAGAAAATTTAGTATTAAATAGAGCAAGCTATACTACATTTAAAGATACACCTATTGATAATGTAAAATTAAATAAAATTCTAAATGCCGCAAACGGGCTTACTCCTAGTTTAGCAAACAACTATCATTACAGAGTAGATGTTGTTCCTGAAAATGTAAAACAAGCAATGTGGCCTCATATGCACAGTTACTTTGATGGGTGTCCAGCAGAAGTTAAAGATGCTTTTGAAAAAGATCATACTACACATTCAATAGAAGAATGGAAGAAGGCAGGAGTTTGTTTCAATACACAGTTCGATGCTCCTCTTGTTTTAGCATTTAGCATACCAACACCTATAAATGAAGATCCAGTACATTGGACTACTAGTGAATTTCCTACCAGCAGAGATGCTACATTTATTGCGCTTGGTACAAATATGTGGAATGTAATTTGCACAGTCGAAGAACTAGGACTCAATAGTTGTTGTTTAAAAGCGTTTAACCCAAAAGCGTTAGATGTAGTAAACATGAAAACATCTGAAGATATGCCAACTGGATGGGAATGGAAGCCTTTTATTTTCTTGTGTGTTGGTCAAGGAGATCAACAAAAAGGAGACCATAGAAAATATAAACCAAAAGGTATAGTTAATACTTTAGAATTTGATGTAGCTGCTTAGAAAACTCTTGATGAGCTAACATACCCGGGTGGCTATTATCATTAGCTCTCGGGTATTTTATTTTGTATTCGTTTAAATACATATTAATTGGGGTTACCTTATTCCAAGAAACATTATCTATAGGATCAATTAATATGTGGTGTATATTATTATGTAATGTGTTAACATGATTCATACGTAAATATAAATCACTAAGCATATCATAGTCACTATGTAAATATTTAAAGAATGCTTTATCTCTTTTGTCTTTGCTACGATGATCTAACATAAAGCCTTTATTTTTATTTTCAAAAAAATGATATCTGTCTAAAAAAGACCAATGTATAATAATAAGATCAGATTGTTGAAATTTAAAATTTACAGCATTATGCCATATTGCTTTGTTGCTTAGTCCACCTTTGCCAAAGTTTAAGCATTCTAAATTTAGATTATTTGCTAATAATTGTGGCCATGCGTATTTACTAGGATGAGTATATATACTTTTATTATTTTTAAAATCCCAAACATCGTCTAATGCTGTGCCTCTAGTAAAACTACAGCCAAATACTACAAGTCTTTTATACATGAAATATTTATTCACGATATACATTGACAAACAATAAAAAAGGTTATATAATAATAACATGACTGATGATTTAAAATGGAGTAATTATGACTTCACTAAAATACCGTTTGATGACATTGTTGAAGTCGGACAAAGGACTCTTCTATACAGAGATATTTTTACTGTCAGTTGGCTTCTTGGCCGCTTTTGTAACTATCGTTGTAGTTATTGCTGGCCATACGCCAGATCAGATCGTAAAGATCACAGGCCAACAGAGCTCTGTCTTCTTACAATCGATGAGATAAAGAGGCAAGCACGTGAAAACGGATTTAATAGCTTTCATTTTAGCCTTAGTGGTGGTGAGCCTACTTTCCATCCTGGTTACTTGGATATTTTACATCATCTCGCTGACGATGTAGAGAACACAAATTACACCAGTGTACACATGACATCAAACTGTAGTCGTCCTATGAAATGGTTTGAACAGTATGTAGAGCGTGTAAAACCATTTCATAGAGCAAGCATTACAGCAAGCCTACACACTGAACATTTAGATACTACGGAGAAGATGCAAGATTTTGCAGATAAGTTGATTCTGTGTCAAGAACATGATGTCCAAGTCACAATTAATATGGTTATGGTTCCTGATTGGTTTGAAAGAGATTGGGAAAATTCTCTCTTCTTCCACGAACAAGGTATCAACGTCACTCTTAAGCCTCAGTCTGATCCAACTGCCTCAAGAGTAGTTGATGGATATACAGACGAAATGCTCAAGAGACTATGGAACGGAATGCCACAGCGAGCTTATACAGAAAGCAAAAGGAAATGGGAAGATCGCCCAAAACCTAACTTCCAAATACCAACAGGAGTAAATGGCAAAAACGATACCAGTGTGCCTTGGCATATGCAGGTTGAGTTTAAGGACAAAACTGGAAAAACTTGGTATATGGACCAAGCCGAAAGATTCAATGCGTTTAACTTTAATAAGTTCAAAGGTTGGCATTGTAATGCTGGCTATCAAGGTATAATTATTCGAGAACCAGATGGTAGTATTAAACGCAGTTATAGTTGTCACGATGTGCCGTTAGGAAACATAGAAACAGGATTCCAGCTATTTAATAAGCCTGCTCCGTGTATAACTAATAGTTGTGTAAGCAGTGCTGATAGTAAAATTCCAAAGAGAAAATATGCGTGAAGAAGAAACAGTAGTGTACAATAATTATTTAGGTATGCTTATTAGAGCACATCTAAGTACTGTGGCAAGGAAATATATTGGCGCTCCTGATATACTACCTGATGGTATTTTTTGGTATCGTAAAGGAAACATTCATAAGTTAGAAGAAATACAAAAATTTAGCAAACAATATATAGAACACTTATTACCCGAAGAGTGTTTTTTAATTGGTGATACTGCTTTTCTAATTAATCATCCACCACATGATGTTCATATTGATTGTCCAAATCTTAAAGACGGTATTAAAGGATATAAAAGTGTTGTTATACCATTAGAAATTGATACAGATACATATCCTATGCTGTATACTGCTGAACAATATTTTTATGGACCTACTACAAGATTTAGGGCAGGTTGTGAAGAATTTGATGTTGATGAAGAAACACAGCGACAAAAAGCAAACGGCGTCCATTTTAGTTACGATTACAAAAGCGATGGCGTAAAGTATCTTAAAGATGGTATTACAAAAACATGGTATAACAATCATATCGATGAACCTGAGTATGTTCCTTATAGTACATTGAAAGGAATAAGTGTAGAAAAAGAAAATGAATGGAAACCAGGAAATGTTATAATATTTGATAGTTCAAGAATTCATTTTGCGGAAAAGATACAAAAAGTAGGCGCAAGTTATAAATTAGGATTGAGTTTGAACTATGCCACATTGTAAAGTCTTAACAACTCATGTGTGTTTAAGGCTACCTGGATACTTTAGTCCTTGTTGTTATTGGGACAAAGACGGTACTGCTTTTAGCAATGACGATGATCGCACAATGGTAAATGAAGGTTTTAATACGTATTTTCATGGTGCTTTACATCAAGATGTTATTGAGACTATGAATATTAAAGGGGAGTGGCATCAGGGTTGTATAAAATGTAAAAATATAGAAGATGCTGGGTTGCCCAGTATGCGAGTAAAAGTTTCTGAAGAACCTGTAGAAAATAAAATTTCTTGGATGCAAATAAACCTAAGCAACTTTTGTAACTATGCTTGTAAAATGTGTGATACAAGAAGTAGTAGTACTATCAGTAAATTAGTTGAAAATAATCCAGAATTAACAAAATGGTTTAGAGAGCCGTCATACACTACAGATACAGATTTTAAAAAAGTATTTGAAGATGTAGATTTATCAAATTTAAATTATGTTGACCTAATAGGCGGAGAACCATTTGTCGATCCTCAGACTATTAAGTTTTTTGAGTTTTTAGATCAAAGAAACGTTATTCAAAACGTAAAACTAAATGTTCATACAAACACAAGTTTCTTTCCTATAAAACTTGTAAAGTATTTAAAAAAATTTAAAAAACTTAACATTAAATTTAGTGTAGACGTATATAATGAAACTATCGAGTATATTCGATTAGGATCTAATTTTGACAACATACAAAATGTAATTAGACAATGGAAGTCTTTTGCTAATGAAAACAAAAATGTTAGACTTGTATTGTTTGCCACGTTAGGTGTTTTAACTTTAGAGAAACTGAAAGATACAATCACAGCAGCAGAAAATCTCAATATTGAGTTTGACTGGGAATGGATAGAACATCCTGCGCACATGAATAGAAATGCTTTACCTGAGGAGTATGTAAAAGAAATAATAGATGAATACAATAAACCGTATCTAAACAATTACAAATTTGAGCAGGAAAAATTTGATAGTTTAAAATTGTTTATAAAAGACACTGATGGCTTACAAGGAAAATATTTAAAAGATTACTTACCCAGACTGGCTAAATACATTGAAGGAGAATAATATGATCTTTACTCACAACGATGTTAAAAAAGCAATTATTAAAAGTCAACACTGCCAAAGAAATTTTGATTTATCACAAACTATGCCTGAAGAGGATATAGATTTATTAGTTCACGCTGTAACAAATTGTCCTAGTAAACAAAATATTGCTTATTACAAAGTTCATGTTATTACCGATAGTAATGATATCCATGCTATTCATAATATGACAGACGGATTCACTAAAAACTTTGATACAGGCGAAACAACTACAAATAGCCAAACACTGGCAAATTTATTACTTGTTTTTGAAAGAGAAGACTTCACTGTAAACAGTTTAGGATCTCAACGCAATCTTCAAACGGTTAGGCTAACAGATGACGATCTTACAAAAGATGACTGGAATGCTTTCAAAAAAGATAGCCATATGAGCACTGGTGTAGCAGCAGGTTACGCAAATCTAACTGCTAGTATGTTAGGATACAATACAGGCTGTTGTGCTTGTTTTGATAACGAAGCAATTCAACAATACTTAGGTGTAAAAAATGATATTATGCTACTAATGGGCATTGGATATAAAAATACAGAAACCAATAGACGTCAGCATCCTACCAGTGATTTTAAATTTCCAACATTGAAGAAACAACCTATTTCAATAAATTATCGTTGACAAAAACAAAATTTATTTGTATAATAACTTATGGTCTATTCAGAACTACAATATAAAGTAGACATTGAAAGACTTGTAAATGATGTTAACCAAATTACAAAAAACATACCCTACAAGTCTAATCAAATTGCCTTACAATATGCTGACGTAGAAGATTGGTACGCCGGTGTAGGCAAAAGTGATAAACTTAGCAATGATGAACAAAAATTTGTAAACTACCACAGTAAACTAGAAGGAACATACTTAAAGGAATTATTATGTAGTATGGCTTTTCCTGTAGCTCATGCTCGTATAATGAATCTTCCGCCAAAGACTTGTTATACAACACATATTGACTATTACACAAGATTTCATATTCCGGTAATTTCAAAACCTTTACAGACTTATATGCACTTTCCTGATAAAGAAACTACGGTAAGAATGTATCCTGGAAAAGTATATTGGACAAATACACACGAATTACATAATTTTTTAAATGGTACTAGACAGGATCGTATACATATTGTTTTCAATAACGCTGAGGAAACAAAAAATTTAAACAATCCTTATTTGGAGATGTAATGAAACTACATAAGAAACTAGAAAATATTTTAGATGCTCCAGCATTTGATAAATCTTGTGTTCCTCGTTGTGATCCCCAAAGAGCAAAGCACTCTTTAGCAAAAAAATTAATACATGTTCCTCACTATAAACTTGCTGATTTAAATTTAAACAAAAATAAAATTGAAGAAGAATTAAAGGATTTAGAAAACTGGCACGGGTATAATAATGATGTCAAAGGAACTCGAGGAGCAGGAATTAGTCACTATTGGTCTGCTAAATTTTTAAGAAATTTTAATACTGATTCAGACTTTGGATTTGGTGAAACTCTTGATTTCATGGAAATTTTAGGAAAGCAAGATATAATAGTTGATGGCAGAGTGCCTCCTGAACATCTTGTAGATACAACATTATGCGAACAAATTCCTTATATTAAAAGTATTGTAGAAGATTTATTTACATGGGATATGTGTGATCGTATAATGATCAGCAAAGTTGATAACCAGCAAAGAATTAATTGGCATAGTCATAATTATTACGAAACTGTGTATACACATGCCTATGTACATATTCCATTAATAACTTCACTACATGCTCAAATGTTAGTGTATATGGACAACAAAATACATATTGAAAATTACAAATTCAATGAAGCATGGATTATAAACACTCAACACAATCATGCTGTAAATAATAAATTAGGATATGATAGATATCATATATTATGTTTAGTTAACTTTGAGGATCCAAAACTTGAATCATTGTTATCTACATAAAAATACAGCCGTAAAATCTAGTCCTATACATGGGTTATGTAGATATGCTACAGCTGATATAAAAAAAGATGATATTGTTTTTGTAATAGGAGGCATGGCTAGAAGACCAAGCGAACATGGTTGGTATAAAGGTTTGCTCATTGATAAAGATCTTGTGCTTGATTTACCAAATGGAAGCGAATACGAAGCCTACATAAATCATAGTTGTAATCCTAATGTTTATATTGATGGGCAAATTGTATTTAGAGCTTTACATAACATAAAAACAGATGAATTTCTGTGTGTAGACTATGGTACCTTTATGTTAACAAAGAAAGATTATATCCTTGAATGTAATTGTGGAAGTAATAATTGTAGAGGAAAAGTCACTGGTGAAGATTATAAATTTTTAAATCTCCCTCTAAGTTGGTATGCGCAAAAATGCAAAGGGTAATGTTTTTTAATTTTGACTACATGGGTTTAGGAGGATTATGGCAAAACATAAGTTGGTTGCTATGTAACCAAAAAACCGAATTAAGTATTGACCTATGTTTAAATGACAGAAATTACAGTAAATGGTGTGAAATATTAACATGCTTTCAGGAGCCAAAACATCCTGTAATTATTAATAAAAAACCAACTATTCATTTAGATGTTGATCATCAACAATCTTGGCAAGATAATTTAAAAAATCTACAAGCACCTGGATATTTACAAGAAGAAATACAAACTATTCCGTGTACTTTAAGGCACAAGTATTATCCTACTAAGTTCAAACGGAATCCACAAAAACATATTTGTTATTACACAACAGGTCCAGAAGAAATATATAATGGTCATGATTATACCTTACCAAGAAATGTAAGTGAAGAAATAGTTCAACATTTAGATAATCCTATACAGTTAGGAAATCACATGAGTATTGAAGAAAACTGTAAATTAATTTCAACAAGCAAATATTGTATTGGCAGAGAAGGAGGGTGGACACATGTTGCTCACAGTTCTAGAACAGATTATTACCCTGTAATGCCACATAGACATTCAGCATTAGATTACGCACACGGAAAAGAAAATAAGTATTTAAAACAGTTCCAAAGCGAAGAAGAATTTATAAATGGGTATAAAGGTTGAAATAAGCGTAAGTGACTTTATCGATAGATACACTATTCTATTGTTAAAAGAAGAACATGGATTAGATGTTGCTGACGAAATCGAACAATATAAAGATAAAGTAAATCAGTTTAACAAACATTTTGTTTCAGTATTGTATTCAATTAATAAACAGTTATGGGCTATTGAAAATTACAATAGACAAAATACAATTACCAGTGATATGACTATAGTTTTTAATGATACTCGTTCGGCTTTTAAAAAACAAATAGATCAATATTATAGCAGCAATATACAAGAACAAAAAAACTATGAAAATACTAACAACGGGTAATCCTAATTATGGATTAGCAAGTGCTATTACCAATACAAGTTATGCTAGTAGATCAAATGGATATGATTTATCTACAGACGAAGGCATGGACAAATTTTGTCATGTAGCTACACATTATGATGTAATTATTCTTAACTGTTATACGGAAAAAATGAACAACTATAGTCAGGTAAGATTACTTCACAAATTATATATGTTGTTTGAAGCAACAAAACAAAACGTTCATATTGTTTCAATAGGAAGTATAAGCGACCATATTAATAAAGAACAACCTTGGTTAAAATATATCAGTTATGGATCAGAAAAATTAGCTTTGAAACAATTGTGTGAAACAATTAACCATAATAGAGACAGTGTTACTCCTAATATAAAGTGTACATACATAAGTTTAGGACATATGCACACTCCACTTGTTGATAGTTATCATCCTGACGAAGTAAAATTAAATACAAAATATGTAGCAGAAGTTATAGATTGGATTATTAACGCACCAGAGTGTATAGAAAGCATTACACTGACTAAGGACAAAAATAATGGATAATTGTATATTTCCAATAAGTTTAGATTATAATCGCAAAGTTCTTCAAGATTGTGTAAGCTCTATTGACATATGGCCGTCTTATAGTCCAGATGGTGGTAAAACTGTGTTAGACCATAAAGACATACTATTTCCTATAAACATTGAAGCATACAAAATAAAAGGTAGTTTGTTAGATAGCACTACTTATAGTTTTAGTTGGGTACCACCACACAGCGAAACTGGATACCATACAGACGCCACACGTGGTTGCACATTGATTGTGCCTATTGATGACACACCGCATCTAATAAAGTTTGAAGGTAAAGAAGATTATTATTACAGCAGTCCTGTATTGACCAATGCTAAAACTTTACACAACGGTGTCAATCATACTGATAAACATAGATTTAATTTGCTTTTTCATTTTGATAAATCATATGACGAAATTGTAAGCAAGGCTAAAAATAACACATTAGTTAGCGAATGGATTCAAACTTATCCAATTACTTTAGAATTTGACAACACAGTAATTGAAAAATATTTTAACTGTGATGATAGCCGAACCAATACTATTTCAAAAATCACAAATGGCTTACTATCACTGAATCATAACCGTACAATTAGATACGAAAAATCAACAGATTATGATGTTTGTTTAGCTATTAAGTATCTGATAGAAAACCCTAATGTTAAAAGGATTGATCTTGTTTAGTTTTCGAAACATATTTGATTTTGACATTCAAAATGATAATACTTATAATTATTTGTTTCATGCTGAATGGAGGAAGAATTTTGTTGATACAGACTTACACAATTATGACGGATTTTCTAATGTCTTAAGGACAGCAAATGGACAAGTAATTAACACAGGAAACTATCATATTGGTAATCATGAATTATTTGAGTTAGATAAACAAATGAGCAAATTTTTTGGCACATTTGTTGAATCTCATTTTATTAATATACTTCCAAATACAGAAGTAGGTTCACATTATGATGTGTATGATGCCGAAGATGAAACAGTAAATGCTGTAGCTGATGATTTTATTAACACAAGTATTTTATTTCCAGTATACGGAAATATAGAAGTTGAAAGCAATGGACACATCCGCAAATTAGAAAATGATAGATTTACAGTTATTGATACTAGTAAACTACACAACGGATGGAACAAAGACAAAAAATTAAGTTATTGTTTTAGTAGTTTGGTATATGGTAAAACATACAAGCAAATAAAAAAACAAGTAAAAGAATATATAATTGAAGATTTAGATGTATGATTTTTTAAATATTAAAGTAGATCATGATGATATACAACATGTAATAGAAAATGAAACCGAATGGCAAACTATTACGCCTGAAGAATGGGGATATGGTTATGTTCAAAGGTACAAAAAATATGAACCCAAATGGCTCACAGATCAAATATTACCTATATGGAGTTATATGGGATTGCTTGTAGCAGCACAAGCAGGAGAATACTTATTACCCCATATTGACAATGGCAGAACTGCTGGTATACTTATTCCTTGTACAGATAGTTATGAAGATACAAGTTTAGACTTTTGGGACATTCCTGAATGGAATGGTATATGTGGCAACGAAAAAAAGTTCACTGACCATTCTGGCACAATAAAAGAAAGTGTAATTTACACCACGCCAATATTATTTAAAAATGTTCCCCACGGAGTAGATAACACAAAAAGCAAAACACCACGCATAAATTTAAGTGTATGTTTTTTAGAGCCCTATACATACGAAGTTGTAAAAGATTTAAATGACAGAGGCTTATTAATCAGATGAATATCAACATTTACGGTTGTAGTTTCAGCCACGGCATCAAAGAGCATGATTTTGAAAGTTGGGCAACTGAATTATCAAAAATGTTACCTGATGTAAATTTTAATAATTATGCTTATACTGGAAGTAGTTTAGCTTTTATGTGTTATATGTTAGATAAAACTTATGACAAAAATGCCGTAAACATTATACAACTCACAGGATCGCCTAGGTTCGTGTCTTGGCAGTGGGTAGATTTTAACGAGCAGTCAATTCAAAAATATAAAAATTATAGATGTTTTGATCATGTGAATATGATTTATCATTATCCTGGTACCACAGATTTCTCAAAACAATACTTTCCTCTTTTTACAGAACCTTTAGAATATATACAAACTAAATCATACATTGAATTTGCTACAAGTAGATCCGATTATGTTTTCTCACAAAACAATCCATATAAAGGTATAGATTGTATTCGTAATTATTTAGGCAACAATAAGTACGAAGAATTTTTGTGTGATGACAATTTTCATTTCGGCAATAATGGAAACAAGTGGTTAGCAAATTTTATACTCAACAAACTAAAAGAAAGGAGTTTACTATGAAACCTTATTTGGAATATTTTGACTGGAAAAAAATTCCTGTAGAATGGCTTGACCAAGATGGCGAGTTGATTCAACAAAAGTATCAAGATTCGCATAGTCCAAGTGAACGTGAATATTTTAGTATGCACAGCATTACAGATAAAAAAATAATAGATTATTGTCAGCCTTTTTTTGATTTTGATATTTCTAACAATATATACTATCAAGTGGTTGGCAAAACATTAGGTATACATATGGATAGTGGCAGAAGAACTGCTTATAATTATATTATAGATCCTGGAGGAGATGAAGTATACACTCAATGGTATACTGGTAGATGTGACACACATACAGAAGCAGAAGAAAAAGAAAAACTTTTATATCAAGAAGTAATTCCTGCGCATACGTGGCATAAAATTGCTGTTGATATACATCACGATGTGAGAGGACAAGTTAGGAAAAGAAGTGCTATTACAGTTTTTCAATCAGATTCTACATTTAATATGAGAACAGACGACGGACATGATTAACTTAACACCGCAGATTTTACCTCTTCTGTGATATCTCCGTTGTGTGGATGGTACAAAATGGTTTTATAATTAGGACGCCATGTGTAGCCTTCTTCTAATATGTTTGCGTAGACGTATTGTAGAAAATCTGACTTTTCACTGACTTTGAAAATCATATCAGGTTGTAATTGAAAAGCACGATATGTATCTGTCATAAAGTATGGAACTTCTTTACCCCGCATACCCATTCGTTTTTTGCCTTGATACATAGCATTTAATGCTTTGTTGTTTACATTGTGAGTCCAGTATAATACTTTTAATCCGTTATCTTTTGCCCATTGTACTTGATTTGGAAGCATCCTAAAACCAGCATTGCTGTGTCTAAACTTTTTAAGTATATGATAACGACAAATTCTACCAGCAATATCAGGATCGCCGGTATAATGACTGCGTTCTACAACACTGATACTAGCCAGTTCGCTATCAATATATGTCATCCAAGTTTGACCATCTACTTCGTCAGGATTGTATTTTTCTGGCCGCAAACTATCATTGTTTTCTGCTAGAGCCTTCATACGAAATAATTCAACATATTCTCTGTATTCAGGTTTGTATTCTTTTACATAAACATTATTGTAAACTTTAATATCCATGTTAGGGTTAGTTTCTACATTGCTCATATTCTGTATCCATGTTTTTCTAGCCACCATCCAAAGTGTATACTTATTTCATCGCATAACTTGACTGGTAAGTTTGCCATGCTACTGCCTGTTATATGGTTAGGCCATAGCTCGGTATGTATATCTCTTGTGTGTTTTGGTTGTTCTATTTGATTGGTTTTTTGTACAATTGATTCAGCATTTTTATCAATTAAAAAATGATCAATTATTTTTTGTGTATTTTTTAGTTTACCGTCTTCGTATTTTAATTTTAGTTTTGGTTGCCACAGTTCACACTCTTTAATAACTATTTTTTCTAAGTGTCTAATTATATTATTTTCATTTAAATTATAATAATTTTTCAAAGGTTTGAAAGATAATAAACTTGCTGCTACACTTCTTATATCTCTTGTTATCAGTATACTATCTGTGTTTAAAAATTCTTCATGCCAAGTGTGTGATTTATATATGGTATTAGGATATAAATTAATATTTTCATAAAAGCAATAATTGTATTCGTCAAACAAATTTTTTACACAATTATATAGCCATGTTGTTCCGCTTCTATGTATACCTCCAGTTACTATAATCATGTTACTAATTCCTTGTAATATTCATAATGCGGATCATTGTAATTTAATTTTAAAAATTTTTCTTTAATAGGATCTGTCTTACATATTTTATACATTACATTATAATTATTTTCAGAAATATCTAAACATTGATTACAAAGCATTTGATAATCTGTGCCTTTGAGAGACTTTACATTTTTTATTATGCCTCGTACTCTATCCTCAAGTGAATCAAAATTATCAAAACTGTAATCAAAAATTGGATATTTTTTGATGCCGTAACTTTCTAAATAAGTGTGTATTCCTTTTGCGCCTAAAATTAAAAAAGGTTTTTTGCTCCAAATACACCAAAAAGTTTTTTCACTTAATTCTATATTATGTGCTCTTGATTCTGTAACAATATTAAATACACTATTGTAAAAACTATAATGATTACATAAATGGCCTAAATAATTTTGTGGATCAAAATACTCATCAAACACAATTTTTTTAGGAGTAAAATGTTCAAAATTATATTGCCAAGATTTTTTGCTGTCTTCATAAATGTTATGCCAACTAATATAACCTAAATCTTGTAAATTGTTTTTGTATAACAAATCTATAAGCATACATCTATGTAATCTTGCTTTATAATTATAACAAGTAAATAGTTTGTCTAATGTTATGTTTCTATCAAATGTGCCAAACTTGTTTTCCATATGTTTTTTCATATATAGTGTGTATAAAGCACAAAACCATTTCCAATTTACTACGTTTTTATGTGAGTAATTATTATGATGTCCAAGCCATACAGTAAAGTCTATATTGTTTTGTTCGCAAAATTCTAAAACACGTTTGAAAAATTTTTTGTCTTCTATTAATGTGCCATATTCTGTAGGATGAAAAAACACAATAGTATCTTCATTTTTGTATTGTTCAAAGAAGTAATCAAAGAATACATCTTTGTATGGTTGCCAATAATGAAAATTTTTTTCATCTAAAAATTCTGGATAATGTACAATCATATGTTTTCAAGATCAGCAGTTCCATCTAAACTAAACATCAAAGCAATTCTTGGTGCTTTACTCATATTAACAACAGCGTGTGGATATCCAATATTTAGGAAATAAGCATTACCGGGTTCTAGTGTATATGCTTCTAATTTACCATCTCTTTTGAATAAGTTGATAACTTGATTATCTCCATATATAGGACAAATACAACGAACAGCATAATTCACATCATAGTCTACATGGAATGGAATATTTTTACCTGAAGCCAGTTTTGTAATTCTTACCCTACTTGCTGGCGCCTTCAGTTGCTTTACAATTTTTTCAAAATAACTTTCTGTGTAATCTTCTGTAGGAACATTATATAAATGTTCTTCTCTACGTTGTAAACGTTTTTTAATACTTGGTTCGTATGGAAGTATTTCACTTGGCTCTGTCAAATTGATTTGTTCAAAGTTATCATACACATCTGCTACCAGTTCCATATGATTGTCACATAGCATAGGATTCGCAGTGCGAACATCGGTGAACTTTTCGTATAGTTTATGTGCTTCGTACTGTAGTTCTTTAACATCGATATCTAGGTTAAAATTGTGTATTGTTGGTAAATCATGTTTCTTCATTCATAACTCCTGCTATAGATATTCTTGCTGTTTTGCCGTCACGCATAAACTTTGCGTATTCTTTATTTTGTGTAGTAGCCAACCAAACAGTGTCACTGGGTGTAAAATCTAATTTTTCACAAATGTCTTTCTGTTTATTATACAGTGTATTATGTATATAGTCAATATCAAAATTACTTATTATAGTTTCGGCAACATCATGTGCGTAATAATTAAAATATTTCGCACTATGCGTTAATGATTCTAGTCGTTCCTCAGGTTTCTTAGTAAACATCCATCCTGTGCGGATATTGCGTAAACCGAACGCTTTTGACAAACTAAAGAAAGCATACTCAACATTACCAAAATTGTGTATATATTGTATCTTAGTGCTTCCTACATATGCTAGATCTAGTGCTACAGGATCTAAAATTGGTAGTTCAACAAAATTTCCGTTAATTGCGCTAGGGATACTCATGTATACTATCTTGGCGCATCGATCGGTTGGTTTAATCCACTGATAATCTCCTGGTGCCATATGTACACCTCTGTACTCTTGATTGTACCACCAGTTAAGTCCTTCAGTACATCCATTCATTGGATATACATAATAACCCTCTAAATTGATTATTGGTCTTAACCATTTGACAATATCTGTTTTATAAGGTTTTACACTATCAAAGTCTACACGTACTTTACGAGCGACATCTTCTACTTGTTTTAGCACTGGAGTTCTCACTGCCAGTGATTGCTGTAAAATTTTTTCTTTTAACATTATGCTTCGTGATGATCTTTATGGTTGCCTTCAAAGGGAGCAATTAAATTAACCCAAACATTGTTTATAGGTCCGTTGTTGTCATGTCCCCAAAGATTTAAAGCACCAAAACCTATATATGAAAGCAAGTATACTGATGTTAAAACTATCAAACTTTGATAGCCAAAAAGTATAAAAGAAACTAGCAATGTTATTACGTAAATAAAATTTCTATATTTGTGGAAAAACATTACTCTAGGATTAATTAACATGTCTTTGATAAATCTACGCGGAATACTTTCTACTCTCCATAAACTAAAAAGTATTACATACCACGGTTGATATTTTTTACAATGAGGGTCTTTTTCAGTGTCGCTGTAAGCGTGATGCATTCTATGAACTCCTACCCAAGTAAGTGGAGATCTACCGCCGCATAAAACACCTAAGTAAAGTATTAACACTTCTGCCCATGCTGGCACTCTAAAATCTCTATGAGCAAAGTATCTATGATATCCAAAAGTTATGCCAATAGAAACTATTGTCATATAAAAAACATATGTAAAAGCAACAAAGTAAAAGGTATTCATAATAATACTTATCTCCTATACTATAAGTATACAAGAGTTTTGTTACTATGTCAAGTTCTTGTAATACTACCTTTTATACCCATACTATTAGGATCAGTCCATAAAGGTGAATAAAGTATTCTATTAGGACTTCTAGTAATACTATCGTCATCGCCCCAGGCTTGTTTAGGTAAAACTGTAATAGTATTGTTCATTCCTAGATGCGCACTACACTGATAGTAATATACACCTGGTACTGTAGGGGTCCAACTAACTGTGCCGTTGGTTGCTCCTTGTCCTGTTGCAGCAGGTGTGCTTACTACATCGCCTGTACCAGTTGAACTTTGCCATTTTATATACAGCGGATGAGCGCCAGTATTATTTGTAAGTGTAATTGTATCATCTTCGTATATAGTAATTGCCGGGTCATTGCCACTTACAGCACCATTACGGTCTGTAGCACTATTAAATGTATAATCACTTGAACCATTAGCAGCATCAATTACAAAAGCATGTGTAACTGGGCTACTACCTGATTGTGTATCTGTAAACAACAAATCTTGTGTAGCATTATTGTGAATGTATGTTTTCATTTGCGCTGGCGTCATACCTGGATTAGCCTGAAGCACACTTGCTACCATTCCTGCTACCTGCGGAGATGCCATACTAGTACCTGATATCTTCATACATTCGTCTGTAGCACTTGAACCTGTAATAGGCGATTGTACTGTACTTGCACTAGCTTGTGTACCATCTGTTAAATCACAAGCACCTGATTTTTCTGTACTAGCACAGCTCATAATACTTGTTCCTGGCGCATATATATCAACGCCTGGGCCGTGACAACTTGACTCTGCTTTTTGTTCTAGTGATCCTTGATAGCTAGTATCTATATTACCAACCATAAACGCATTTGTGCTGTATGGACTGCTACCTCTGTAAGGATTTTCTGCGCCGTTACCCACAGTGATTGTATCATTCCAGTTGTCGCCTGTAGCTGTATCGATGTACCAATAGCTGTTACCTGCTGCTATACAAAAGTGTATACCTGCTGCTATACATTCTTCTAGATCGGCATCTACACTTGCTACTCTAACATTAAGTCTTCTAGCTGTACCGCTACTAAAGTATTGTGGAATAATACCAAAATAAGTATTCCAGTCTGCGTCACTGTTTACTACACCGTTGGTTCCTGGTGTTAAACTATTACCTCTATAGCTTATAGCAGTAGGGTCAGTACTACGTGTTCCGCTATATCCCCAACTAGCATTGACTACTGTAGGGCGCTTAAATCCAGTCTTAGGGTCCACTGGCTTGTTGTTGTGCCAGCCTTTAATTACATCAAAACAATTGCTTACACTAATACCTGTTCCACTATCGCCTGTGCCTTCTAACCCTGATACTTTTACACTATATATGTCAGCATCTCGTGCCCAGCCTAGTGTGCGCCCTGCTACAGTACCACCGCAGTGTGATCCGTGTCCATTATAGTCTCTATAATGGTTGTTGTTCATTGTGCCACTTACACCACTGTGAGCATACCAATCAATTTCTTTTACTCTACTTACTGTATCTGGTGAGTATCCTGAATGTCCTCCATCAAATGGATTACCTGTATCACCGTCACGGAATAAACTTTGTATAGCTCTTTTAGAAACTTTAGCAATACATGGTTCGATATACTTTTTAAATAAAGCATAACCTAACGGAAGTGTTGATTCAATTTGTGCTGGTGTTCTAACATCGTCTGTCCATTCAGGAGCAAGACTACCGCCATCCCATAAACTTGAATAATCAAACATACAAAAGTTTAGTAGATACAAGTATTCTTTTGCTGCTACTTCAAACGCATCCGAGTCAGTTTTCCACGCATTTGCTGGACTTTGATAACCCGATGGATCCCATTTGCTTGCGTCAAATGCTTCTTCCATTGCTGCGAATAGCTCGCCACTTTGCCAGTCAGCAGCTAAGAAGGCATACATTTTTAAATCATCTGCTGGCAGTCCGTGCATGTGTAGTGTATGAAATATGTGTTCGATAACTTCTTGAGCATCAATGTCACCAGTTCCTGGCGTGCCACTGCTGTTTTGATACCATACCATATCATTCATCTCATGACTATCTAAAAAGTTAACATAACCGGCATACTGTGCTGCTCCGTCGTCTGTTAACCAGTTTGGAGTATATGAAGCACCGCCGCCGTAGCCAACACGTTGCGCTGTTTGTTTGCCTTGGTGCCAGCTAACTTCAGCATCACCTCTAAGTGTAAGTATAAACTTTTCTTGGATTGGCGGTGAAACATTTGCTGCTGTTGGATCAAGGAACCAATTATACATCTGCGCAACTTTATTGCCCCATTCATCAGGAACTGTGGTTGCTCCACCAACTGCTCCAGCTAAAACAATTTTAACACCTTTTACTTGTATAGATCTGTCAAAAACTGCTCCGTTTGTATTATCAGATGTCAGTGGACCTTTGTTGTACATATTGTTTGGATCGTAATTAATTTTTGTAAATTCTATATGATCGGATTGTAATCCTGAATCTTGTATTACAATGTCAACACCTTGGCCTGTTAGTGTATGTGGAAAGTCTGCTGTGATACTAGTTGTACCACTACCCCATAAGTCTTCTCTTACAACACACCTAGCATTGCCCCAATTTAAATCTGCTGCGGTAATAGCACTGGTTTTTCTAAATGTATCAGTAATAAGCACATTGTTACCAATTTCAATATCGTCTCTAAGTTCTGGTGGAATTTGTACATCAACTACTCTACTATCATTGCGTAGTGCTGTTGCTTCTTCGTCAGTTAAACTGTAGTGTGTGTTACGCTGACTCAATGGTCTTGCGTTTGCTACTGTGACTGTACGGTTAGGAATATCTCCAGCACCAGTATTAGCAATCATTTCTGTATTGAAAGCATCGTAGTCAACACCCGCCTTGAGTGTGACAATATATTCTTTTTCGCTCATTTAAGCCCCCTTAGATTAAGTTAGCCCATGCACCGTTTTCATAACCTTGGAATTTGTTGTCCGTTGTATTGTATATAATGTCGCCGTTTTGGGCTGCTAATGCGTTTCTTTCTGTTGTGGTAAAACTTGCCATACGCAATGGTGAATTTGTTACTACAACAGCATTTCCTGCTGTTAAGTTTAAGTTAGCACTTGCGCTAATTTCAGGTGTTTCAGTGCCAGTGGATATGAATTTATCTGCTGTAACACTGCCTGTTACTGTTAAATTGTTCTCTACATCTAGGTCACTGCTTATTGTAACAGCTGGAGTAATTGTAATACCACTAGAATCATCAGTATCAAGTATACTATTTGTGAACGTAAAGTTTCCGAAATCTTGAATTACGTTTACCCAAGCACCATTTTCGTATGCTTCAAATTTGTTTAAATCTGAATTGTAAAGTAAATGACCATCAGTGGCTGTAAGAGCATTTCTAAAGGCTGTTGTTTGACCTCTAAGGATAACATCACCTCTGACATCTAATCTAGCTTCAGCACCAAAACCGCCTATTGCTAGGTATCCTTCTTTTAACGACATAATTTTATCAGAAGGCGTAGCATCTGTAGCACTAGCACCCCAGCTTACTTGAGTCTTATATGCTAAGTGTTGATAAGTTGTTTTTGTTCCAACAGAGTCAACAAGTTGATAAAGTTCTCTGTAAATTAGATCATCGTCAGAACTTCTATCTTGAGCATGTGTATATTGTACAGTAGTTTGTGGAGTTGATGTATTTCCTGTGCTGTTTGATGCTTCAATTTGAATTAAGTTTTGAGCATCCTCAGGTGATCTAATAAAAATTGTTCCAGCATTATTTCTTATAATATCAGCATAGATACTACCGTCACTAGCATCAACAACAATATTACTGTTGTCTGTATATAAACTACCTTCAAACTGTGAAGCAACAACACCTGTAGTTACTAAATCGCCATTTACAGTCAACGTGTTGGTAACTGTAAGATCATTACTCACTGTAGCATTAAAGAAACTACTGTTACCTGTACTTGTAACGTCACCTTGAACTGTTATTACTGCTGTACCTTGTAAATTAGCAGCAGGGATAGTTCCATTAACACCGTCTACTAGCAAAGTAGAGTTAGCAGCATAGACAGAACCAATAACATCAATCTCATAAGACTGTCCAGTAACTACTCCGCTTCCGCCTCCGCCTGAAATAGTTACAGTTTTTTCTGAACCTGATCCTGTAACTGTTACTCCGTCGCCAACAAAGTCAAAACTTTCAACTGCTGTAGGAAGGGCACTACCTTCGTCTTTTACAGTAATACCAATACCAGTATCAGTGCCATTAACCCAATTAACACCATCATATTTTAAAACTTGACTTGTTAATGGACTTGTTATATTTACATTGCTTAATTGTTGTAGAGTTTGATTTGTAATATTACTACCATCACCATACAAATCAGCCGTTACTCTTCCTAGTGTAGCATCAACGATTACTGTGGTGTCATCACCTCTAACATCACCTTGAATATTGATAGCATACTCTTCTCCGTCAACAACACCAGTACCTCCGCCTGGTAAATTGGTTAACCCACTACCATCGCCTGTGAATGATGTAGCAGTAATGTTACCTGTACCGGTAATATTAAATCCTGCTAGGCTTAAATCTCTTGTTAGTGCTGCTGGTGATGTTGCTGATGAACTGCTTACAAGGAGACCTCCTGTAGTAGAACCATCTCCAACATACAATTGTTTTGTATCAGTAGTATATACCAGTTCACCAACTGCGAAAGTTTGAGTAGTTCTTTCTGCGTTGGTTCCGCGTCTTAATCGCAATGCCATTTAAAATCTCCTAGGTGATAGTCGTCTTATAAGTATTTATCACATAAGAGCTGTTTACTTATTTAATTTAAGGAATCTTTTAACTCGTTTATCTAAATCTGAACGTAGTCTTTCCATATCCATTCTAAAATCGATATTCTCTATCCTATCGTCATATTCTTCAAATAAATCGTCGAGTGTTTTTTCAATTTCATCTACTGGTTGTTTATTACGACTATCTTTGATATCGATGTCCCATGTAGTTTTATCTTTAAAGTGAATTAAAATTCTATTCATGTATTCAATTGGCAAGATATCGATATCAATTTCTTGTAAAATATCTTGCCAATCATCATCTTTGTTTTTTGGTGCCAACTTTCATTATGCCTCGGCTTTTTTCTTAGTTGCTTTTTTTGTTGGTGACAACTTTTCGGCTTCTTCTCTGAGCCTTTTTGCTTCTTTAAACATACTATCTGCTTGTGATCTATAACTTGCTGCTAATTGAGCATCATCAAGGACACCACTAGAAGGGTCAGTAATTGGTGCTTCAGCAGTTACAGGAGATTCAGTAACCTCTGGATTTTGTTCAGGAGCACTTCTTGCTGATGATGTCACAGCTAAATCTGCTACACTTACACCTTTTTGTTGAGCAATTACATTATTCAGTTCAGCTAATGTAATAGTTGTTTTGGCATTGGGTGTCATTTCAATAGCAGTTGTAGGATACTTTCTCAAGTGTCCTTGTTGGTGAAAGCCGGCAAGCATTTGTCTGCCGTCTGACAAATATGTACGAGCCATTGCTTCGTACAATTCATTAGCACTTTGTCCAGCATTTGATTCAACAAGTTTCATTAAATCATCGTGATCTGCTCTACCAAGAGTTTCTGACATTACTACTAAACAATTAGCAGGATCATTTGGTAAAGTACGATATGCTACACAAACTTTCTTTTTGTTGTTGGCTATACGCCCGACGTGTTTTAACATTACGACTCCGTTTCCGCTGCCTCTGTAGGTTCAGTAGCAGGAGCAGGAGCAGGTGCTGGGGCAGCATTTTTAGCAGCTTCTTGCTGTTCTTCTACTTGCTTTAAAAAATATTCAAGTTTATTGTAAATGATACCTACTGCTGCCATTTCTTTTGGCTTAAACGCAGAACGCTCACTAGCAATATCAATAATGCCTTTCATTGTGGCAAGATCTTGAATAGTCAAATCATTAGGATTTGTTTGAACTGTTTCGTCTGTCATTATATTAAATCTCCTTCTAAATACTTATAATGCTCTTATTGATTGTATTTCAAATGTGGACAAGCTAGTAGAAAATAACTAAGTTCTTTAGTATTCTCAAAGCCAATTTTTACATTTGAATTCATTGTTTTATGACTAGTAATAGTTTTACCAACATAATATCTTCCAGATAGATTATCTTCAATCCACTCGCTAATAGCTTCTTTTACATTATATCGTAACGGAAAAATAGTAGATTCAAAGTAAGGAGGACAAAAGTCAACTCTCCTTACTTCAAAAATATCTAATGGATTTATTCTAGTTTGCTTCAAGCCGCTTCCTCATAGTGTGTTGTCATACCAAAAGGCGCCTCAAGGTTTTTATCATGATGTGAATGGATTAAAAATACTGTTTCACACCAATCTGGATCGCCCCAACTATCCCAAGCATAACCATCTGTAAACATCAAAAACCGCTTAGGAGTTATATTATTTTCTTTCATATATGTCCAGTTCACCATAAAGTCAGTGCCACCGCCACCAGCAATTTCGTATTCAGAGATGTCTCTACCATCATCTGCTGAAAAGTCATCTTCGTTGTATACTTTAGTATCAAAACACCAAATCTTAATTTTATAATCTTTGTATTGTTCCATAATACCTTTTACTTCGCCTAAGAAGTCTGCGGCTTGACTGTTACCAATACTACCACTCATATCGATAGCAATAGCAATATCAATAGTTTCTTCAAAATTCATACCAGGCAAAACAGCACCAGTATGCCAGCCTTTACGTGAAGGACGGCTGAACGTGTAATCGCTTTTAATTGTACTTTGAATTTGTTGTTGTATAATTTCACGCCAGTTCATTTTTGGTTCAGTAATTTCTTTAATTAATCGCTGAACACCAGCAGGAACGTTACCAGCACCGGCACTTTGCGCCGCTTGTATCATTGCTTCTTTTATTTCATCTTTTATTTGATCACGTTCTGCTTTAGTGTAAACAGGACGTTTACTTTTACCATCGCCGCTTTTACCCTCTTCGCCATCACCATCACCATCACCCCAGTCGATATGTTCGTCTAGCATTTCACCAAATTGTTCTAAGAATTCTTTGCCATTTTTTTCTGCTTGTTTGTATAAGTCATCATATACTGCTTCACTAGCCCATCCGCGATATTTAAAATCTTGAAAGCAATTTACAATGCTAGGAACTGATCCAATGCGATCATCAACTAGCGTATTGTTTACAATATAATCACATGAAATATTATACAAACGTGGATCTCTATCTTCTCTACGTTCTAAATGATCAAACACCATATGAAGGATTTCATGTGCTACAACAAATTCAATTTCTTTATTGTTCATAGCATTAAAGAATTGAACATTGTAGAACAAGTTGCGACCATCTACGGCAGCAGTAGGAAGCCAATCAGCACGTTGGATTTTTAAACGTGTAGCCATATTGCCAAAGAATGGGTGTCGCAATAATAAGCCAACACGAGCAGTAACAATCCGCTCGTATACTTCTTTATCCATTTCGATAAGTTGTTCTTCAGTTAAATCAGGATCTGGTTGCCATGTTCTTAATTCAGATGCTGTTTTTTCTGTAGACATTTTCATTGCTACATAGTGCGGTAAAAAATCTAACATGTTATTCCTCTCAGTGCCTATACACTTATAATACACTACTATTTACTTTTGTCAAGAGAAAAAGTGAGCAAGAATCAACTTGCTCACTTATAGACGCATTAAACTCCTTGTGCTGCTTTGATATACTTACCATATCTGTCATGAAACTCGTCAAAACATTCAATAGCATCAGGATCAATTGGTAAACTATACTGAGTCAACGCAAGTTTGATACCCATAACAACCAACTCTGTTTCAAAGTTATCCATAGCAAATCTAAGGAAATTATTTACTTTATTATCAAAGTTCTTGTCATTTTTATCACAAGCATCTTTTAACTCATAGCAAAGAGAAACAGTCAAGGAATACTTGGCACTGATTTCTTGTGTCTGTAACTCTTTAACTTTACCAGCAAGGATATCACTTGGATTTGGCATATTCCCAGCAATTTTTCGATGCGCCATAAATTTGACAGCAAGTCCTTCACCAACTGATCCAGCAACAAGATCTGTAGTTGTAGACTCGTCATCATCTTCGTCGTCGATAAGTTCACTTACAAAAGTCCATGAACGAGGAGAAGCAAATGATCGACTTGAACTACGAGGATCAAAATCATAAAGATCCCCTTTAGCAAACTGTAAGTAACCAACAACGTCTTTGTTGATTTTGTTTGCTACTGCCCACTCAAACCAATCGTCAAAATTGACAGCAAGTTCTAAGTGTACAAACCGGTTAGCCAACGGAGCAGGCATACGATATGTAACACCTTTGTCTGCTTCGCGGTTACCTGCCGCAACAATTACTACATTGTCGGGCAATTTATAATTACCAATTCTACGGTTTAGTGTAAGCTGATAAGCTGCCGCTTGTACAGCAGGTGCCGCAGAATTCATTTCGTCTAGGAACAAAGTAATGTGATCATACTTTGCTGCCATGGCCTCGTCTGGCAACTCCATAGGTGGAGCCCAAACCATTTTGCCTACATTGCTATCAAAATATGGAATACCTTTAATATCTGTAGGTTCCCATAATGATAGTCGAATATCAATCAAATGACTGTTAGGAAAAGATTCAGTAACCTGTCCTACAATATCTGATTTACCAATGCCTGGAGGCCCCCAAATGAACACAGGACGCTTTTTACGCATAGCCCGGCGTAAACTTGCTTTTGCCTTGTTCGGAGAAACTGTTCTCATATCTGACATATTTGTATTCCTTCTTGTTAATCAGTGCCTATACAACTATAATAGCATCTAATACAAATTTGTCAACCTGGAAATTCATATTTTTTTAAATTATTATACCAAATTATATCGTCTTTGTATGTTTTTTTACTTTGAATATTAACAAAATCAATAACTTCTTTTGGAGTTTGTGTAAGTTTATTGTACCAATTCAAATTTACCGTTACTTTGTTTTGTTTATATGTAGGTATGTTTAAAAAGTTTTGTAGATATACCATTTCGAAATATTTTGTATTTCCATAATCAAAAAAACTTTGGAATTGTGTATGGACATCGTCACTATGTTTAAAATTAGCAAAGTAATTTTTTACAAAGGTCATTGTCCATTTTTTATCACCTTCCCAAAATGCGAAATAACTTCTAAATCTTTCTATTGGATGTCTTACACTGGTGTAAACTTCATAATTGTCGTGGTCTGTGGTATAAACGACTTCCCAAGAGTTTTTATTGCTGTGTACCTGTGAAGTAAAAAATGAACTACCTAACCTTGCTTCACACCTAACTATACGCTTAAAATCATCATTCTTTGCTATCAATGTTGCTAGATCTTTTCATTGCTTTTGTTACACCATACTTACGCAAGTCACCACTAAAAAGTGTTAGTTCGACTGCTTTCTTTTCATTTGTAACATATATTGCTTTGTTTGTTAGATAATAAGGACAATCGATAAATTGATCTAAAAATATAATAACCTGTGTAGTCAATGGCATGTCCATTGGATAAGGAATATGATACGTTGCTAAGTCAATTTTAGAAAGCATATCAAAGCCTTCTTCTGTAAGGCGCAAACCACCACTATCTTTATCTCGTGTGTTTTGCCACCATATAGGCATATAATGTGTCACGTTTGTATCATCTGTAGTGTAACCAAGTTGACTTAAAAACAACTTAGTATATACAGTTTTATTCAATTCTATCGCCTTCTGTAAGTTTATATACACTAAAATCAGTAGTTTTAAACATTGAATTTAATTTTTTTGCTAAATTTAGAGCATGTCCTGGATTTGAAAAACTTGTTTTTTTATATTTAGGTCCGGGATAATTTGTTAGTTTGTTTTGCGATTTTAAATTAAAAGGTTGGTCTTTGTAGAATACAGCCCAGATTGCTTCTGCTTGAAGTATTTGTTCACTCTTATAGGTTTTGCTATCTACAAACTCCATTAATATATCGGGCTTTGGTCTACTCATGTGCGTATCCTCTAGTTATATACGCATATATTTATCATTTCTTGTAGACTATTTCCATTCTCCACTGCCGCCAAGCCTAACTTCTATCACTTCGTCTGATGCCCCTTGGTTATCTTTTACAAATTTTTCTAAGTCTCCGTTTAAACGTGCCATTACTATGCCTAATGTATAAGATAAATTTTTAGCATTAGCAATATCCAAACGTATTTCTTTAGCGTTACTTTTATCAGCCGCTTGAGTCTGTTTTATAAATTGTTGTATTGGGCCTGTGTTAATTGGATCTGTTGACATTGCTCAAGGTCATTCGCATTTCTAACTCTGTTTTAAAAGGACCCATAAAATCATTCCTTTCAATAGTAATTAGCTTTGGACAAAAACTTTTTAACCAGTTTACATTAAATTTTACAAGATAATACCCAGCACAATATACTGACTTTGATTTTTCACTTTTTGTAAATAACGGTAACTTACGCTGAATATCAAACATACTGTTATAAGGAGTAGTACGTGTAGGATATCCATGTACGGCTAATTCATTATTAGCTTCAGGTGTTGTAATGGTAGCAGTAAGAAAGTTTTTGCCAAATGTTTTTTCTAAGTCTCTAGCATTATTATAAAATTTTACATCACCTTGTTTACTGTAAATGTAACCATCTTCGTTTTTACTTAGTGTAGCAACTTTTTCACCTTTGTCTTCTACAATCCAAAATTTATCTTCTAATATAGGTTTAGCATTAATTGACATGTATGTATCTCGCTTGTAAAGGTTGCGCATAATGTTGTGCGTTATCAGCAATACGCTGAAGATCCCAACGGGCACAAAACTTCATAAGTCTCATACCAACTTGTGATATATTCTTGCTGGTTGCTGATTGGATAGTATTATTTATTTCTTGTCTAATATGATCGGGTTGTGCTGTTAAATCACACAGTGTAACATTACGTGTATAGTCGTCTAGCACACGATGTTCTACGCCTTCGTGATCTGCCCAACGTTGAAGCATCATGTTATTCCAGTTGTAGCCTTTGTTATCTTTGTCAGCAAATGCTTCTAACAAACCTACTTTGTTCTTTGTGCCTTTCTTGCGCACACCAGGGTAGGCACTAAAAACATTGTCGCTAGTGTCACCACGCATACATTTCTCAAAAAGCATAAATTCGGGTTGTGGAGCAGGCTTTGGCTCTCCTGTCTTCTTATCGCACACGGGCTTGCCTTTGTCATCAAAATATCCTTCATGGGTAATAGTAGTATTACTTACCCCATTATATTGACGCACATTAGGAGCAATTAATTGCGCAAAGTCACCGTCGGTACTAATGATAACATGATTGTCGTTAGGATGTGCTTGTACCCAGCCAGCAATAAGATCGTCTGCCTCTAGCACAGGATTTTGTAGTACAGTACAGTTAGTCTTATCTGTAACAAATTCTTTAAACTCATCAAATATTTCCCAAAACACTTTATCTTCTTCTGCTTCACGTGGGCTCATAGCATCACGATGTTCTTTGCGGTTGCGCTTGTAAGGCTCATAAAAGTCTTTGCGCCAACTACGTCCTTCTAAGCAGAAAACAACATGTGACCCATCAAAGTCCTGCCACGCTTTCTTAATACTGTTAAGGGTAATGTGCATTGCCATGCCAACTTTTGTATCAATATCGCCACGTACAACATGACGAGCACGAAAGAACGTGTTAGCAGTGTCAATTAGAATGTAAGTCATTAGAATGCCTCTTTATAGCCTTGTGTAATAGCAGTATAGTACATTTTTGTGCCTTCGTCAAGTGTTAATTTACTAGACAAATACTTATAAGTATCTCTATAAAAATCTATTTCAACAGTCTCCTTCCGGCGTCTTACACTAAAAGCCATACTATGATCGCCTTTTATAAGAATCATATTCTTAGCAACTTTCATGATACCTCGCTTTTGCCTTTGTCAATTGGCACAACATTAATATAACCTGTTTGAACATTAGAATCAATTTCTTCTTCCTGTAACATATTATATACTATATCTCGGAACCATCTGTCAACAATTTCTTCTTCGGGGTCTGCTTGTTCGCCATACCCATTTGCTATAAGTTCTTTAATGAAGTATGTATTCCAGTCAAGTTCAAAGAATCCATTACGAATGTTTTCTTGATTTACTTGCATATCTAACACATTTACCCAGGGCTCTTTGCGTTTTGTAGCAGCAGCCTTGGGATCAGTTTTATCAAGCACTGCTAGTTCTTTTTCTTCAAGTTCTTTTTCTTTAGCACTAATGCCTGTTATATCTTTAAGCCATTTTTTCATATAAGTTTCCTTATCTTTTCGTATTCCTCTTCGCTTTTGATGCCTTTTGGAATACTATCTAAGTTTTCTTTAAGTGCCCCAGGCATTTCCGAATAAGCTGATGTGTAGTCTTGGCGAGAACCTCCACCCTCGTTCCATACAGAGGTTCGCCACCTCTTGTACGTTGAGAGTGTATTCTTCCGACCTACCCCCAAGCGGCATAAGATATACAGGGACGTCCACGCCCGCTTCACGATACGAATCAACTGCTCTAGCAACTTCGTCAACATCACTCTGATCAGCAACAACAAACTTAAAATACATATCGCTGCCATCAACAAGGGAATACTCACGAGCAACATCAGGCTTAATAGCATCATCCCAAGACTCGCCCGAAACGGATAGTTTGGGAGAACAGCTAAAAGTGAGCTGAATTCGTTCATGCTTGCTGAGGTAGTTGTAGAAGTCATCGTGTAGATGCTGTGTAGTGTTGGTTTCGATTGTGACATTTTTTAGATCCTGCATACGTGGGTGTTCAAATAGTTCTACATACAGTCGTTGCCACGCCAACAAAGGTTCACCGCCTGTAAGTATAAGGTGAACGTCCTGTCCGTTATCCATAGTCCATTTACCTTCTGGCAATAAACTAAGCAAATGCTCTACAACTTCGTCTACGCTTTTAAGCATATTGAAGTGTTTAAATTCTGGATAGATACTTGCGTATGTATCACAGCCTGTGTGTACAATAGGTAAGTCGTTAAACTCTTTTGTAGTTTCATGAACACCGTCATCTAGTAGTTGTTTTACTTCTGCGTTATAACGTTCACCACGAGCATGTTGCTCCCAACGATCGCCAACACTTTTATCAACACCAAAGTTCATACAACGGAAGTTACAACCGAAGGTGCGTAGGAATACACTAGGTACTCCTACAAACTTGCCTTCGCCTTGTACACTATAAAAAGCTTCGCTATAACGTAACTTCATTACAGCTCCTCCGCTATGCCAAGTAGTTCAGCAACAAGAAAACCACTTGCCAACCATACTACACTGCCTGTATACAAGCATACAGCACATCCTGCTATACGCACAGCACTTTTAACTAAACTAATATAAAAGTGTTTTTTACTTACATCTACTGGTTCTGTCATCGTGGTGAGTATCCTTGTTGTAATTTAATATTATCCATAAACTCTTTTTTAACAGCATCATCTGACTTGAAACAACCTTTTAGCACAGTTGTTTGTGTAAGACTGCTGTGCGCTTGAATACCACGATTCTCGCAACAACCATGTGTAGCTTGGATATAAACAGCAACATCGTTGCTGCCAGTTGCTTTCATAATTTCTTTAGCAATATCCATAGCGAGTTCTTCTTGTAGTGTTCCACGTCTAGCACACCATTGGGCAATGCGTGTGTATTTACTAAGTCCAATAAGTGTATCAGCAGCAATGATACCAATATACGCCACACCTTTAACAGTTTGGTGATGATGTGAACACATGCTTGTAAGTTCACTGCGAACAACCAACATACCATCATAACGATCTTCTGTATGGTTAGGAAATGCTGTAGCATTAGGCATTGGGTCATACCTTCCGCTCAACAATTCTTTAACATACATTTTCGCAAGACGTCTTGCGGTGTCCATAGAATTAGGATCATTATCAGTGTCAATTACAAGGCTTTGTAAAACACCTTCAAATTTTATAGTAAGTTCTTCAATGAGCTCTTCACGCTCACCTTCTTCGATATACTGGCTGATGTTGTCACCAGCCCAGTATCTGCCTCCAGCTTCTTTAAGTCTAGATCGAATCTTATGAGAGGCATAAGTGTTTAAGTCTTCTGTCATTTTATTCTCCGAGTTATAGACGAGGATGTCTATTGTTTATAGTAACATTATTTAGATAAAAAGTCAAGAAAAATGTTTTTGTAACATTTCAATGCGATCTTCTGCCGCAGCCATTTTATCAAGTTCTTCTTGAATCGCTTCAACAATATCACTATGCTCACCAATACCAACACTTTGATTCATATAAACCAAAATGTTAGTTTTAGCTCTTTCAAGCTCACCTTCGGCGTGCATTCTTGCTGCTTTAATTAATTGTGCTGACATACTCATTTGTTATTCTCCTTCTGTGTCTGTCTTGCTTCATACTCTGCTTTTTTCTCGAGGTATTGTTCCTCTGTTAGTTTGTGCCAACCTATACATCTACCAGTTGGCGATCTGCCACAAGTACAACTCATCGTTCTCTCCATCTAACTACTTTAGTAACTCTTTTGTTCCAAGTTTCAGCATGTTCCTCAGCTTCATGTCTGGTATTAAATAACATTGGATGAATTTGAAACATAGGTGCTTCGGTATCTTCAGTCACGTAAATCCAGTCATCAGCAGACAACATTAACTTTATAGCATACTTAGTCTTCATTTAATATTCTCCACGTCATTTCTTTATCGTGTTCTTTGAGGAAGTCTTCTTCGCCTGCGTAGGTTGAACACTTACGCAATTTTTCTTCCACATACCAAAGGATTTCGTAAAGCTCTTGCTTACATCCCCAAGTCACAAATCCATCCATACGAGGATCAGATTCTGCCCACGATATTTTACTTATCTCGTTTTTAATATCTTTAAGTGACCATTCTTTTATCATACATTTTCCCACGGAAACACTACCCAAGTGTCTTGCTCGCTTGTGTCAATTTCTTCCCAATAATAGTCTACACCGTCAAACTTTGTATGTGTCTTTTCACAAAGAGCAGCAAAGCGAACATTTTGGTTCCATACGTCTTGCCATCCTTCGTGTCCGGGCAAGCAACCAGATTCCCAGTCTTCTTTGATCCATTTAAAGGTTGCGCCAGTGTCGTTGATATCATCTACAATAAGGATATTTTTACGCATCTTCGGCTGACAAGTACCTTTACCGTATACATCGTCACGATCGGGTTTGTACAAGTATCCGAACGCATCCTCTGCCATCCAGCAGTTACTTTCTGGTCCTTGCTTATCTTTGTTATCTCTAAGCCTTACGTCTAAACAATAATGTGTAACATCAATCATGTGACTTAACACAACACTTATAGGTAATCCGCCTCTGTTGATACCGACAATATAATCAGGTCGCCAACTATCTTTATACATTTGAGTAACAATGTTACTAATGCCTTTCATTACGTCTTCCATGCTATATTCTTTTTCAATCATTTTTTCCACTCATCCATATCAGTTTTTATTGTTGTTATTTCTTCGTTTGCTATGCCTGCTGCCATAGACTGAACTTGTTCGAGCATATGTTTACACTGCGCTTCGTCAAATGTTTTGTCTGCTAGTTCACTAAATTCATTTCGTAAACGATGAGCTTGAATACATAAATCTTTCATGGTATTAATACGCTCTATCCATTGCTCAATACTGTGTTTCATCATAGTCTCCGAGTTGTGTTTGTAGTTTTAATAAAATATCAAAGTTATGTTCTACTATGTGTGATAATTTGCTGTAGAGCATTTTACACTCGTCTATACTATAGTTATTAATGCTGTCAATTGTATCGCATACCTTCTGATATCTTAACATATGATCTTCTTCGACGTCATATGATTCGTCCCAAAATGTATCAAATGTTTTAAATCCTAAAGATCTCATATATTCAAGTGTATAAGGACTTGAAAATAAAACAAAAGGCCTCATAGTCTTAACAGCATTTAAAGTTTTATCGGCAAAATGACCATAAGGCATAAAGAACCTTGATTCAGTTATCACAGCACAAAATGCTTTGTAGTATTGTTCTAAGTTCATAAACCTTCCTACTTTATCATCAATATCTCCTGCTTCATTGTCCATATCATAATCAATAACCAACGATTTTGATATACTATACATGTTGGTTTTGTATTTTTTTGGCAACTTTGAGTAATCAAAACACAATCTATCGTCAATATTAGACCAATAAAGTTTTTTAGTAACATCTTTATTTTTATAAAATATTGTAAAATCTATTCTTGATTTATTAAACGACAAAATAGTATCATAATCTAGCATGTAAGAGGCAACTAATTCTCTTATACCCTCATAACGTCTATTTGTACATATAAATTTACTACTAATTTTATCTAAGTGTTTGTTGTTTTGTTTTTTATTAAAGGTTGTTATTGTGCTTGTATTACCTTTACGCAATAACCAGTATAAAATGTAGTCTAATGTTTCAAATTTTATGCTAGGATAAATTCTTTTTAAATTTAAATTATAACAGCCGGTATATATTACATAATCTTCAATATTATTTCTATCACAAAATTTTTTAATAGCAGCAACTTCGTAACAGATGTTAATTTTATCATTATTAGCCAGCCCTATATACATTGGTTTATAGGACTTCCAATCTGTTGTTCGATAAAGTGTACAAGTTTCAGGTTCAGTAAAATTAATTTTGGGATCAATACCAAAACTAGGTAGCTCACGTAAAAATATATGTAAGGTTGAGTCACAGTTAAAGGACAAATTGTCTAAATGTGGAAATTCTCCATCTGCTTCTATATACATGTAATTGTCGTATTTGTCAAAAAATGTTTTTATGAAATACTCGCTAGATTCTGTATTGACAACATTACCAGTTCTGTCAATTATTTTATTGTTTAAGATTATTTTTTCTTCATCTAAAATAATCTTCTAAACTCCCTTTGCGTTTAGTGTCTAGTGTAGCACAGTGAAATCCACCACTCATGCTACGTGCTTGACGCATTGGTAACCCAATAGTTTCGATACCGTGCTTGCCTAGTATACGTCTTAGTGATTCTTGCTTTTCATCTACAATAACAAGTTCCGGATTGACACTTAAAAAGTTCAATCCAATATACGGAGAACAAGGAGCAACACCTGTGTTTGCTGGCGGTACGTGTAGATCTTCTTCGCCTACCCAAATTTTATCCCAATCCTTAAAGATAGGTGGATACCAATCTTCACTTAAACGTCCTGCGTTTAACAACACTAGTCCTGGACGCAAAGGTAACACTGTGCTGTCAAAGTGTGCAAAACTGTAATACTTTTCTGCTACGTGGATACGATAGCCTTTGGGTTCTAGTATAGTCTTTAGCCACTCAAAGCCAAGTTGGTTACCACTATTGCTAACTTGGCAGAGAAGATCGCGGCCAAGACGAACGATATTAGGAGCATCAAAAATAATTTCTTTGTTAACAAGCGTTGCTTCACTGCGATCCTCCAGTTGATAGTTGTCATCAGTTAGAATAGGTTTAGGAGCATTGATCCATTGTACACCTTCTTTCATCCAGCGATACAGGTGTTCGTAATATGCTCTAGTTTCAAAATAACGTGCCCGCATTGGACTAGGACATTCAATAATCATATTATCCAACGGTAATAACAGGTCTCTTGGACAGAATGTATACCAGCCAGTTGTTTCCCATTCAGGTGTGCTAAACTTTTGATTGTGATCCACAGGATCTGGACGCATTGTTTTTACACCCAATCCTTGTAAGCACTTTTCCAATCCTTCTAGATCTTCGTTTGCTTCATCTACAATCCATTGAGCAATAGGTTGTCCGTTAAAATGTTTAATATCTTCATATTGTTCGCCTCCATAGATAAAACTATGTGTGCTTTTGTTCATAGTAGGATGTACACAGTTATCGGCAGTGCCAATAATAATTTCTTCTAATGGATCCCAATCGTTGTTACTTTGTACTGGCAATATCTAGTCCTTTTATATATTGTTTGTGGAAACTTAATCTGTTTGTAGTTCCGCCTCTGTTATACTGAGGATATTGATTGTTGTTATCGATACCAAATAGCACTGTTTTACTCGGTGTTACATTTAAAGTATTACAGAATTCTGCTTGTTTGTCAAGATATTTATTAGACATATAATCTGGAGTAAAATAGTTTAAAAATTTTAATCCTAAACTCGCACCAATTTTGTTATTATAATTGATTTTATGATACACAAACATAGTATCATCATCGTCAACCTTAGTATATCTTATCCCAATTCTAGCATATGCTAACGGAAAACTTTTACTTAAACTAAAAGTCACATCAGTAATACATTTGTAAGCTACGTCGATATGAATATCTCTACAAACACCAAAGTAAGCACAATCAACTAGTACAGGAACGTTTAGTTCGCTACACTGCCGCATTAAGTCGTGATATTTCTCGTGTTTATTTCCAGTATCAGCAAATGGTAAACTAATTACAACAGCATCTGCTTTATGTAGTTCGTCATCTTCTAAGTATGACCAAACAAATTTATCACGCCAAGCAAGTTTATGATACATATACTCGCCTTTGAAGCATCTAAATCGCCTCTTAGCATTTTTCATATAAAATTTATCAAATGCTTCTGTAGTTCCATTACTATAACATTTAAATGGAAAATCTTCTAATCCAGTTATGTTATTTGTAGTAGTGCTATTGATCCATTTGTTGTAATCATAAAGAAATTCGTCAATAATACTATCACTATTGACGCATTGTAAATCTAAAGGTTGTCTTAGTAATTTTAAAGACTCAGGTTCTTGAATAGCAAACGCACTACCAAAATCCATTCCACGTTTATCATTGGGTATATTTGTCATTTTCGTCCAAAAAAGTGATCTGTGATACTATACAATCGTTTGGACCAAAATTAGACATACCATGCCATGTATCACCTTTCCATGTATATGTATCACCTGCTTCCCAGTGTGTATATACTTCATTGCCAACTTGTAATACTTGACCTCTGTCCCAATCGTTCATCATTATTACTGTACGACAGACATTATGAACATTGTCTTCTTCTATTCCGTTAAATTTAACAAACGTAGCATAAGTGTCAAAATGCCACATCAAACTACATCCAGATGTTAGCTTCAAAAAATTGTAATTAAACTTCATATGAGCAAAGGGTGTAACAATAGAACTTAAACCTTTTGTTAATTCAGGTCTAATACACATATAATGTAAACTACCTTCCTTAGGTACTCCCCATTGTTTGTACATTGCTTCTAATTGTTTTTTGTTTTTTGTAGCAAATGTATTCCAATCACTATTTTTTGGAATTTCATCTGTCATATAAGTAGCATCCCAGTTAAGGGTAAGTAAATCGTTTTTGCTCCAAGTGACTTCTTCTACTGAACTTTGTTCAGCAGCATGTGATTGCCACTCCTCGTAACTGCGCATGTCCATCATGCTTCTCCTTTCATGTGCGCCTCAATATATTGCCTATTTGGTATTTCATATGTTTTAAGTATTTTTATAAGTTTATCTTTATCAGACTGCTCTAAGTTTATTATATCTAAATTTTTTGGATATGTCAAGAGATTTATTGTCCATTTTTTATATTTTTTTGTAAAATTAAACAAATCAGGCAATCCTTGCCAGTTATTTTTGTGTAGTGTTGTATGAATAGTGTAGTCAAAAGTATCTGATATTTCTTCTAGTGTTTTTAACACTCTACTCCAAATACTTCCCTTACGCACGTTTTCATTAAGTACGCCTACTCCGTCAATACTTATAGTAAAATGAACACGCTTACATTGATCAAGTAAACGATAATCATCTTCTTGTAGTTTATGCATACCGTTAGTGAAGTATTCGACCTCTAAATGCTCTAAGGTATCAAATGATTCCAAGAACTTCCTATGTCTGTTTGTCATTAAAGGTTCTCCACCAAGGAAAACAACTTTGCTAATACTTTCTGGTATATTTCTAAATTCTGTAGTGCTTGTAATTCCTTGCTTTGGAGGAAGATCAGGGTTTTTCTTTACCCACCAACTACTACTCCATTCCTCCCAGCACCCATCACATGTTAGATCACATATGTTGTCAAAGCCTACTTCTAAATACCTTAACGAAACTGTAAAAGGATAAGTTTTGTTAAACCATTCACGTAAACTTTCTTTACCCAAACTTTCTTCATGCTTACATTTAGCACAATTTGGATCATCAATAGTAAAGTTTTCACGTAGTTCTTTATATTCTTTGCTGTGTAATATATTACCTACATCGCCGTCAAATGTTTGTATAGGTGTTTTGTAACGACAACAAGGGAAGACACGATTGCCTCCCCTTATATTAGTATGACTATAAAGTGCTGAACAACTAGAATGGAAGTTCATCGTCTTCTTGATAATTTCCAATATAATCCTGTTCTACCATTTGATAAATGCTTTTAAAATTTTCATATGCTTTTTGTAAAGCTGGATAGTATCCGCACATGTTGTGTACTTTGGTTATATCGGGCATTTTGTCTTGAAAATCTTTATATCCAATAGTAAAGGTTGAATCCTCATCTATTGTTAATACTATATCCTCAATATCATTTGTATCAATTGTTAAAAGATCAGTATTAATAGATATATCACACGTTGTATTACATTCAGACAACGTAATTGTGCTTACGGAGCTCGAGCTTATATTGGTCATAACACATATCCTCTATTGTTTTATTAAGTGTAACAAGATCGCTGAGTTTATCTACTACACTACTGACGGCGTCACCTTCTCTGCGAGGTGCTTCTATGGTATTTAACTTCTTCCCAGTAACATTTTCCATAGTGCTAATTACTTCCTTAACACTATACCCAACATTACTGCCTAAACATTCATACGGTGTATTGGCGGGGCCTCGTTCAACGGCGTTGACAATGGCTCTAGCCAAATCAACAACATGAATATAATCACGAATGCAAGTGCCATCCCTAGTATCATAGTCCGTACCAAAGATCTTAAGGTCTGGTATCTTGCCAGAAGCCACCATAGCAGCGACACGAATAAGATGGGTAGGAGCACCCAATTGACGATGAACGCCGTCAGTACCAGATACGTTAAAAAATCTAAAGATAGTGTATCCATTGGCTTTCTCCTTTATCACATCTTCTGCTGCCACTTTGCTACGAGCATATGGTGATGCCATTTCCCAAGCACTGCTAGTGCTGGCAAATAAAAAATGATCATGCTGTAAACTTTCCACAGCATTTTTTGTACCCATAACATTTACTCTATAGTACTCAGTAGGCTCTTTAAGACTGTCTGGAACAACACTGCGTCCTGCCAAATGTACAACAGCATCAGCTCTGCCATGTAAGTATTTGTCCATAATATCTTGAATCCAAAACTTATGGCAATAATGTTCTACATCATTAAATTCGCCGTGTATGTTTTTGTCAAAACCCCAAACTTCATGTCCGTGCTCTGCTAGTAGTTTACATACATGACTACCGATATAACCTGTTGCGCCTGTAACAAGTACTCTCATGTAGCAAACTCAAATAAAGGACCATCCACTGTACTGGGCTTTTCGATACGCTTTTTAGGAACTTGTTTGTTTAGCAAAGGACGTCTTTTTTCTGCTAAAATAGCATCACGTTCTCTATTGCTAAGGAAAGCTTCGGCAAATTCTTTTCCATAAGTATCCCAACGCTCATTAAACTCATCTGTATAATCTCTTACACAAATTGTAATGTCGTTGCGAACAATATCCAAACGATTTTCAACTAATTCCTTGCGTAATTGTTTAGCAGCAAATCCATTAAACTTGTGTGTCCAGCCTTCCATGCCTTCTACTTGTCTTGGAATGCGATCACCTGTACCTAGTCCCCATTTCAACAGTTCTTGTGTATCAATGATGGCGTAAATATACCTATGTATTCCAAGTTGTTCCATTTCAGTTTTAAACTGTGCCGGAGCAGCATACTTTGCTAAAGGGAAGTAATACTCTTTCATTAGTATTTCCTTGTTGCTACATGATCTCTATATCTGTTATCATCTCTACGCCATTGTTCTCCGTTACCATTCATAATATCAATGTAACGATCAATAGTGTAGCTTGTCCAATCACTAATTTTACCAATATCTTTGTGTGGCTGATTTAGTAAAGGTGTAAGTTTGTTTATTGCGTCTTCAATGCTCCAAGGAATATACAGCCTTGTATGATCGTTATTGAAGATTTCTGGAAAACTGCGATATGCTGGGAATAGTACATTACATCCTAGTGCGTCTGCTTCACTTACAGTATTACTTGTCCAATCTTGTAACGCACAATTAAACAAAACTTTGCTGTGATTTACAATATCATAGTATTCATTTTTCTTTAAATTTTCATAAATTTTTAATTGTCCACGCTCTTCCATTTTTCTAGCACGTTCAATGTACTTTTGATTGTTACTGCGTAATGGACCACCCTGTAAAATAGCAAATTCTACATCCATTGTACCTGGAGTGCCGTACCATTCTTCAATCATATCCATAAAGAAATCTGGCTGTTTTTCTTGATCAAAACGTGCGGCAAACACAACACGATTATCACGCTTTTCCCAAGTATTGATTTCACCAATCCGTAGCGCAACTTCTGTCTTATCAAATGCTAGTCCACTGATGTTGTAAATAGGCGCTTTCCAGTTAGCAATCTTCATATGCGCAACCATTTCTTCATTACTTGCTAATACACCAGTAACAAACTCGTTACACATTTCTTCATACAAACTCATCCACTTGCTCATACCCCAAACGTGTACAAAGTCATCTGGATCAATTGCTTGTGCTAAACAACGAATCCAAACTTGTGGACGTTGTTCTGTGGGAATCTGATCCATAATGTAAGGCAACGATTCCATACCGGGCTGGAACATGTCTTCAAAGAAAATAACATCTTCGCCTGTGACTTCACCGTTACGCATCATTTGTACCAAGTTCATCATTTGCGACATAGCAAAGTAGGAACGGCCATGTGCGTCTAATACTTGACCTACTTGAATAGCTTTTGTGTTGTCAATAGTTGTACCAGGTACATTTATCCAATCAACACCACGTCGAACAAAAGCTCTACGTGACCAGTCTGTCAATTGTAATGTGTACCTGCCTTCATAGGGTTCTAGTCCCATGTAAAACAGTTTACGCATTATCTACGTCCTTTCGCCCGAGCCTTAGCACGAAGCCAATTACGATATTTTTCATAAGCCTGCCAATTGCGGTCAGACTTTTTATAAAGTGCTTTTTCGTCAAACACTTTACCTTCAAAACGACAGTAGTCGCGATACTCATCAAGATCATTAAAAATCTTATTCACCACTTGGTTAGTGATACTCATTTACCTAATTCCTTTTTACTATGGGTAAACAATTTGACAGCCATTTTCGCCATCTTCGGCGACATCAATAACAACAAAGCGGCCGGGATACTTTGCGTTAATCTGTGTGTACAAGTCATCTGCGATCATTTCACATGATTTGTGGTTTAGTTCAATAACCTTGTCGTCATAAAGACTTTCTAGCCAACGCTTGAACTGAATAAATTCAATGTCACGATCATTATGTGTAACTTGAATTTGTACCTTAAAATGAAAGATGTGTCTATGAGCCACACCTAAAAAACTTACGTCATCCCAGCCACCTGTTGCTAGTGCTGGATCGTCTTTTGCCGCAGGATACAAATGGATACCTTCTTTACGAAATGTAACCCAAATACTACGTTTAGCATTTTCTAGTGCTTTATTCAATTTAGCATCTTCCTCTCTTGTGCGTCTTAGCATGTATTCATAATAGCGTTCTTGTGACATATTGTCAACCTATAATTGTATCTGTGGTGTATTTAGACCAATCAGTAAATGTTTCACGTGTTTGTAAATCATGTACCTTATGGACCCATACACCAGGGTTTGTAGCATCAAAATCTTTATCATCAATTTTTAAACAAGCATTATATCCTAATTGATTAATATAAGGTAGTTTCACACTTACCATTGGAATAAACCTATTATGTTCTGTAAATCCACTTTCTAATAAGCCTTCAATTTGCGAAACATCTATATCTAATGTTACCCAATACCCTTTACTCAGTAAAGGCAGTACCATATCTTCCCAAGGTTTCCATTGGCTACTTGTATTTTCTGTTACATTAAAACTCATGTTAGCACCACAGTAAATATGTTTACAACCGTGGTATTCGGCTAATGTACAAATTTCGTCAATGTCTTTGATCCCAACAACAAACAATGTTTTCTTTCCATGTTGAGGTGTCTTTTCTACTTCAGTACCGACAAAGTATTGAGCATCCTCAATATTAGTTCCTTGATCATATACTCTTTTCATGCTTTCCTCGTTCTATATTGTTCCTGCCAAAGATCCCAACGTTTTTTATAGTATTCATTGATCTCATTTTTTGGATAGTTTTTTTCTTCCATATTAGCAATAATAGTTTCTATATCTTCTAATGCTATTTCAATAGTTTCTAGTCTTAAACGTTTTTCTTCTTCATCCATTATTTCAAACTCTCAAGTATTTTTTTATAACGATGTATTTCATCTTTGTACCAAAGTTTCTGTGTTTTTAACCTACGTATATCTTCGTTTACAGTATATGATTTTTGTAACTCTAAAATATCGTTATCAAGTTTTCTATGTTTTTTAACCAATTCGTTAATATGACTTTCGATACTTCCAATGTCTGTCATTATTTTACCTCAAATAATTCGTCAAATTTTGCCTCTGCTGTAAGTGCTTTTTTTCCAATTTTAAGTCGAGTGCCAATAATATGTGTCCATAAACTAGGATGCTGAGTAGCAGTGCCATATTTGTCAATAACTGCTAAACTTTTTTCTCTGTCTTTTTGAGCAAAGATTTCGTCTACTACTTCTCTAAAAACATGATAATTATTACTTTTATCATACACCATCATGTAAGGATATTCTCCTTTATCATAAAGCTCGTTTGCTCGTTGTGTGCTTTCGATATGCATCCAAACATTATGCCCCATTTGTAGTGCGTAACTAAAACTATCCCAGCTTGTGCTGTCTTTTTTTCTAATTATAGGCTGTCCATAATTTGGATTATAGTCTTTGTCATCTTTATCTGGCGATCCATTTTCGTCAAGCACTGGATTGCCTTCTTTATCTAATTCGACATCACCTGCTTTGACTTTAATAGCACCAACTTTGTTTTTATCACCTTCTTTATAGATACAAATATCTTTCATTTGTAGTGTTTCGCTTATAGGAGAATCCTCAAATGCTGGAAGTATCTTATCTGCTACAACAGCTTCGCTAAATTTACGTGTATCAGTTGAGTACAATAAAGCATCAGCACTAGCAGACATCATGTAACTCCATTTGCCTGTATGTTCTGTCCTAATACTATGATAAATTTGTCCATTAGCAGTAGCTAAGAATGGAGACGCACAATCATATGTAATCATAAAATTAGGATTATGATATTTACGCACTGCTCGTTGAATATCTGTAAGTAGAACAGCCCACTCTAGTTTGCTTGTACCAAGAAAGTGCATCACATCGTGAAGTCCTTCTTCTAACAATCCGTCATGTATCATATGAACTAGTCTACGCAAAATTAAGTGTACATCACACATGTTCTGTCCACCCATAGCCCAACCATTAAAATGTGTATCAGGATATTGTTTTGGATCACAGTAACCTTTAAATTCTTCATACCAACTATCTGCGTTTGTATGATTACTTCCTTGTAGGACGTTTAATACTTTAAAGTTGCCTCGACGATGTTTCATATAATAACGAGCATTAATGTGTGTTGCTTTCACAGCGTCATCATAACTACGGATATTTGCTGCTTCGGCTGCTTTAGGACTTTGGAATGTCCATGTTGGAATATCAAGCATCATACCATAGTCCATATATGCTTCCATCCAGTTTACAACCAGCTCACGCTTCTTGTTAGCATGTGGACAAGTTTCACTAGTCCAATCACCAGGCCATAATCCTTTAGCAATTTGGAATCCACCCGAGTCACCAAGCAACCATGAATTATCTCTGTCACGGTTACGACACATATCTTCTTTTTCTACATGCTTGGTTACATCTAAGTCGGCATGTCCAGCAGAATAGAGCGCCCATTTGTAATGGAACGCTCCTTCATTAGGATTCAAAAAATTAAGACTTTCAACAGTGCCAATACCTTTAGGTATACGTGCTTGCTCTACGTATTCGCTGTATCTTTGTTTGCCTATAAATGTAGCATAAAATCCACTGATACTAGGTAAAAATACAGAGTAGTCTTTTTGCGATTCTGTGAGATTTGTTTTCATTCATTATTTCTGCTGTGCTGGTAAAATGTAATCATACTGTGCCATTCCGCTATCAACACTGATCATCATAGCGCCTTGGTCTGTAATTTTCATTGTTTTCTCACCAAACAAATTTAAAATAGCAAGTGTTTGTGAAATAGGCCATGCCCAAGTATGAGAAAGTGTGCCTTCAACACCATGCTGGAAAGTTAACCAACCACTGTGTGTATTTTCTTCACCAAAGTAAAAGTTCAAATTGTTATCAACTGTGCGAACTTGGAAAAGTACTTCTTCGCTATTACCGCCTGCCATTAGTTTCATACGTTCAATACTAGCAATGTTTGGAGTAATTTCTACATCCCAACTGTTACCTTTATAAGTCACACTTTTCAACTTTTCTTCGATGTGTGCTTTATTCATAAAACGATAGTCATTCTGGAAGTCGCTAGACCTGTTTTCAAAGTGAATATGTGTTGGCATTTTTTCACCATTGCTTTCTCCTTGAACTACTTCAATCTTAGCATCCTCTTTGTATTCTGGATTGTTCAAATGATAATTCAACTTGTCTAAGTTGGGCATACCAAATGTACCTGTAAATTCTGCCACTGGAGAGTGTGTTGTTGCTGTCATAATCACACTTCTGTCTTCTGCCATAGATTCAATTACAGTATCGTTATCATTTGTAACTTTTAACTGCGCAATAAATCCTAGTTTATGCGTGTGATCAATAATGTCTTTTAGAATGTCTTTCATGTTTGTCTCCTATTGTGTTAGTATAAAGCCTATGTTGTCGAAAGTCAAGTATTTTCTTCTTCCTCTGTGATCATAAAGTGAACTTTAACAACAGACCCTTTTTGTTTCTTAATATAAAATTCTAAACCATGTTGGTTGAATATTTTTCTAAGTTCGTTCAAGGTAGGGTCTGGTTTTATTTCTATCACTTTCTGATCCTTTTATTATAGTTGTTAGCAGCTTCAAGTATATTTAGATTTTTATCAAAATTAGCTGCCGTTTTTAATATAGCACTTACGTCTTTTGGAAAACAATGTCCTCCAAATCCACGCTCACTGGTTACTGTTGTATGACTTGATCCAATACGAGGATCCAAGCCAATGTATTCTGCTACTTTTTTGTAGTCAGTATCTGTGTTTTCACACAAGTCATAAATTTCATTAAAAAAAGCAACTTTGGTTGCTAGAAAACTGTTGCGGAAATATTTTACAAGAATAAGTTCTTCCGGTGTCGCAGTAAAGATATTGATATTGCCCATAGCGTTTAAAAACAAATCTTGCCAAAATCCAATATCATCACCGCCCATAAGAATAGTGTTATTATTTTTAAAATCGTCTAGTGCTGACTCTGCTCTTAAAAATTCTGGTGAAAAACAAATTTTGTCATGAGTAAAATTAGCCCGTAAATTTTGCCAGCCTTCTATGCTGATTGTGCTTTTGATTAAAATAGGAACATTTTTAGCATCATCAATCACTGCGTCTACGTTAGACATATCACAACTACCATCTTCATTCATTGGTGTAGAAACACATACAATAATAGCATCACAATGTCGTAAATCGTCATAGTGTCCTTTGTCAGGATCACTAATTAGTATTTCATAATATTCTTTAAGTGCTTGATGGTGGGCTTGTCCTACATACCCGTACCCAGCAATACCTATTTTAAGCATATTCTTTTAACTTTTCCCAAGTGTCTTTCCATCCAGTAACATGGATTGCTTTACTAGGATGTTTTAGCTTGCTTGCTAATGGATAATCATTGCCATCTTGTTCCATTTTATCACCAAAGAATATAACACGATCAAAATCATTAAAGTCATCAAGTATTTGTCCTTTATCCCAGCCTGTAGGATAGATATCAATGCCTGTTTCTCCTCCTACTTTTGCCGTGATTTCTGGAAACTCAAGATTGATTTGATATGCTATACTTTCACGTTCTTTGTTTTCTAAGTCGTGTTTAATATATAATTTACGTTCACCTAGTGTAGCATTTCTACCAACTATACTAAAGTTCACACAACCTGGACGTTCTTCAATATGATTACCTGTGCGTAAAGGAAAACTGCTTGCTTGTAGCCAACCATACATTAGATCCATAAGTTCTTTAGGAGCAGTCCATTCTTTACTTCGAATATTTACACCAGAACTGTATACATCGTTGCCACTACAATTGTATACAACTTTAGCAAGGTTATATGTTTCGCCAATCTGTTCTATAGTTTTTTCTTTATCACTGCCTGTAACAAGATACACATCATTTACCAAGCAAAATGTATTAAAGAATGCTTTAAATTGATAATCCATTTTGCCACGGCTTGGAGTAAGAGTTCCGTCAACATCAAAAACAAACTTATTCATATACACAAACCGCCTTTTCATCTTCTTCAAACAGTGCTTTTAATACAGTCTGATTTATTTCGCATTGTGTTCTGTTATTGTAGGTGTTGAATTTTGTGACTTTATATTCATTTAAATCAGGCACAAAACTAATTACAAATAATATCCACATTATACTTCACATACCCTTTTTCTAAGATCGCTTGTGCTGAAGCGATGATCACGTTTGTTAAAATACAGATCTATTTCACGCTTACGGCAAATATCCTTACCAGTAAAGTCTTTGTCTCTGTATTCTTCTCCTAGTATTCTAACATCTATATGATACATTGTCAAGATATCTTCTAGGTCTTTTTCGGTGCCATATGGAATAATTTCATCCACATACTTTACGCCTTTTAATTGTGTGTAACGCTCTACAATAGTTTGGACTGGTGCATTCTTTTCAGCTCTGTCTACACTTGGATCCATTTGTAAAGCACAAATTAAATAATCGCACTGTTCTTTTGCTTCACGTAACATTTGCACATGTCCAGCATGTAACAAATCAAATGTACTACATGTAAATCCTACTTTCATGGTGTAATTGTAATTTCCTTTATTTTATGCGGCTGTTGTAGTATCCAATCAATTACAGATATACAATATTCTACACTCATTTTTTGTTCTTCTACGCCTTGTACTCGAGGAGTATCAATCCATCCAAATCTTACACTAGTTGTATCGATTCCTTGATAATACAACTGTTCATTGGCTTTGTCAAGAGCATTTTTTTCTATAGCATATACATGCGGTTTATTTTTAATACCATCACCTGAATTGGAACTAATATTGATTATACGTTTATTTAGATCCGCAGCTTCATATAAGGAATAAACTTGATCAAACCCTATGTGTTTGCAATTGATGAAAACATCACATTCTTCTAAACTTCCGCAATTTCCATATTTTTCTTCTAGTGCTTTACCTAAACCACGTCTTGTACCTGTTATAAAAAATTTCATTTTAGTCCCATTCGAATAAATTATTGAATGTTGTCTTTTGTTTTGTACTTTCTAAATCATATTTCAACACACCAATCAAGTTGTCTAGTTTGTTGTCAATAATCACTTCTTCCATAGCGTCACTATCAAATGGAAGTTCTTTAAACCAGTCTGGAATACGTAGTTCATCTGTTGGATAAGCAACACTAGTAAAACCCAATGGATTTTGTCTAAGTTTACAAACAATAACTTTCATACCATCTACAATCTCTTGTGAGTATTTGTCACCATTCATACGTTTAAGTGTATTCCAGTTGATGCTGGCTCTTACGTGTCCAGGCATGTTTGCTTTGCCTTGCTTTTCCTCAAGACGCTGATAATGTCCAATCTTGTTAGCACGTTTAGGTGATCCTTTTTCAAATCCTGGACGTTCTTTGAACTCACGTCTAAAATCACTTATAGCATCTAGTATTTCTTTTTCACCTTTTTTCTGTAGTACCATATCTAATAAGTCTTTTAAAAAGTTTTGCATAAACACAGGAGTATCGCTGCGTTTTAAATCTAACCCCATTGCTTTTACTTTGCCTAGTTTACCATCAACATCTGTTCTAAAGCCTTCCAAGTCATATACTAATGCCGCATAACGTTTCTTTGTAATGTACAAGCCTGTTTCAGCAACAATTTCTCTAGCCGCCGCAATAACATCACTACGTGACTTTGGACAATGAAATGCTCGCATCATAAAGTCTGGAAATGTTGTGTTTGCTTGTTCACAAATCTGATCATACAATGTAATAACATTATCCTTACCCCAAGGTATAGTACCTTGAGCAACTTCATCTTTTAACACAGGCCACGCACTAAAATACACAGAGTCTGTATCGCCATATATAATAGCTTTGCCTACGTGATCATATTCACCAGTAACAACTTTGTTTACTTCTGCGCTCATATGCTTAACAATCTGTCTACCTGTAAGTGTAGTTGACTGTCCAATACGTTTATCAAAGAATCTACAACCAGGATTTAAAATAGCACCATACAAACTGTTCAAGTTAATCTTCTTAACTAGCTGACGTTTATCCCAGTATTCAATCTCTGCGTCATTTTTAGCATCTTTTGCTTTCTTTAACATCTTTTGTAGATCTTTACGTTCGCTATACCAACGCTTTAGAATACCAGGAATAATGCCTTCATATTCTGTAGTAAAAATAGTGCCGTTAGCACTAAGCATCCACGGCATTTGACTATCAAAAATAAGTTTGTGTATTTCAGCACCACTTAGAACATCACTAGTGCTGCCTGCTGGCTCCTTACCTTCTTCCCAGTCAATAGTAAGAGATACATCCCTACGTTGATCCATTACAGCTTCATATTCTTCAGTAGCAAATCTGCCTTCCCAACTGCCCGCAAAACTTTTCTTTTTAAGTGTCATATCTTCTTGTACACGAGCTTCGCTTATTTCTAATCTAATTTGTCCTATAATAGTTTCAGGTGCCATGTTCATTGCTCTAATAACACTTGGATACAGACTGTTCAAATCCATTGAACCAATCCATTCATGTAAACCTTTTTTAGGAAACGCAACATAAGCACCAGCTGCTGCTGTCTGTCCATCACGTTCTTTTCTGTTTGGAACTTGCATGCCCCTATTATGCGACTCATTTACAATAGCTTGTTCTGTAACTGCTACAGCACCCATTGTTGTTTGTAATAGCACTGTGTTGTCATGTGCAATTTGATTTGCTAAGTCAATAAACCTTAACTTCTTATCTAGTTTGTCAAGTAGGGCAACGTCTTGTCTATTATATTCAATAAATCTCTTGAAGTCATTGTTATAAAGTTGATCAAGTGTGCCTTCATACACAGTCTTGTTTTCACCAACTTCCAATTCGCCGATAGCATCTAGTCTGTATGTGTGGCGTTCTTCATATGTGTACTTGCGATATAGTTCAAGATAGTCCATATGTACTCTGCCAACAGTATCAAATGTTTCAGCAGTTTTGCCATACTTTTCAAACTCACGTCTTTTAGGAAGTTGCTTCCACAAACAAAAACGTCTTGTATCATCCTTGCTCAGCACTCTACTTACACGATTGACTGTATATGGAATATCATAACCTTCGCTGTTCCAACCACTTATAATATCAGCATCTTCAATAATATCAAGAAACGCTTCTAGCATTTCGCCTTCATTAGCATACAAGAATGTATTGTCAAAATCTTCTACTTCTGCCTGTGCTTCTTCCATAGTTAGTGTCTTTGGCGGCAAAGCAAAAGTAATAAGAGCATCTAGCCATTGTAAATGTACAGTAATAGCAGTAATAGGCATAAAAGGATCGCTTGGATCAGCAAAGCCACGCTCTGGATCAAAGTCTGTCTCAATATCAAAAAAAGCAACATTCATTTTAGGAGCATCTTGATTAAGATAGTGTTCGCTTAAACATTGAAATATAGGATTAAGATCAGACTCAAACATTTTCTTGCCTTTGTTTATAGCAAGTTCCTTGCGAAAGTCTTTTGTGTTTTTACATACAATACGTGTTAATGGATCACCATAAATGCTTTTGTATTTGCCACGTGGATCTTCATAGTAAAATGTGTACTTTGCTTGATATTCTTGATAATGCCTTTTGCCATCGCGGCGTTCAACGGCACGAATAATATCAGCATCTCTATCAAAAAAAGCATCAACGTATGGCATTTATATTCCTTTTTATTATTATAACACGAAAAGTTGTATTAGAGCAAGAGAATTCATAAGCACAAACCAAGCACACAATATAATAGCAAATGCTGCCTTTCGTATAACTGTGCTAATGACACCTAGTATACTACCTATTAAATACATTGGTATAAAAAGTTCAGTAGCAGGATCTAACACAGTAAAAGTAAGTATTACTGAAGCAGCCATTAATAAAGTTGTTTCGGCCATTTCACAGTAAAACGCTACTGGAGATAATCTATAACTCTCTTTAAAGTAATCTAATATTCTAGTTATCAAAACAGGTAACCTGCATTGTGTACCTATGCTCTATACCCATATTATATGCCGCATGTAAAGTACTGCCTGTCCAACTAATCCAATCTCCACGCTTCCAGTCTGCTAACACTTCTTTTTCTATTTGAAAAAGATGTCCACGTTTAGAATCTTCTAAGAAAACAATGTATCTAGTAATTTTGTTAACATCTGATATGTTGTTCATTTTCATATAATTACAATACATATCTTTATGTACTGGCAATATGTTACCTGGTGGTGTTCTGTAAAAAGCAACACTATAACTATCATGAGTTGGAAGTTGTTCAATCACATTGCTACTAAAGTCTGGCATCTTAGACATTGGGCCAACATATACATCATTGTTAATTATTACTTTGTATGGATCGTGCCCATACATGATGTATTCATCTTGCCCATAACCACCGCGACTTTCATAATCTAAATTATAAAAACTTTGGTCTTGCCAAACTGGTTCTACTTTGCCTCGATTCATGTAAACTCCTTAAAGTACTTAGTCTTTATCATATCCAGTTGTAGCAACAATGGTTTCAAGATCTTCAAATTCATCTTGATGACGTGACCAGTCATTTTTTTGAGCAACTTTAATTGCTTTATTAATAAGACTAGGTTTTACGTTAAGTTCTTCTGCTACTGCTTTCACAGTTTCTTTCAATCCGCCTTGTAAATCTTCAATCTCTTGTAATACTGTTACACCTTCTTTTACTAGACGTTCTAGTTTAGCTTTTTCTTCAGCGCCGTAAACTCTGTCACTCATACTTGCTCCTTTTGTTTTAATTTAATTATATACTATTATATGTAATAAGTCAAGACTCAAATGCGCCTGGTGAATCTATATTTATTGTTTCAAATCCTTTAAGCTCTTGTTTGTAACTGTATAGATCTCCGAGTATTAGGTATTTAAATCCTATATTTCTAAAATAGGCACATTCACTTCTCAAAGATTTGTAACCTAATTTAAGTTTAGGATTCTTGTAGTTCCAAGCAAATTGATCCGCATGTGCTGTGCTTTTACTAGGATATACATAATAAGCACTCCATGCTACTAATTGGTTGTTGTCGTAATATCCAAAAACTGTAGAATGATCCCAGTCTTCTCTAAAAATTGGATATATTTCTTCAAAGTTTTTGTATCTTATATACTGTTTGTATATTTGTTCACATTCTGTAAATTCATTACTAGACAACAATTTAAAATCAATTGTTTTATATGTTGTTTTTGTTAAATCGATTCTACTTGTCATATTTCAGTTACATCAGCATAGTATTCGGCATCCCAGTTAACATAATAATTTTGTTTTTGTAATGCTGTTCTTGCTGTATTTAACTTTTTTGAATCCTGTAAAAATACAATGGCATATTGGCCATTGTTTAAAATTACTTCATTAACTTTTTCTTCTTCGTCTGGATGATCCTCTAGCGCAATGTATCCTCTGTTATGTAAAAATTGATCGTTAGCATGTCCTACAGCACGAGATAATTCTTCGCTAGTGATTAATTGTGGGTCGCAACCTAATATTACTACTTCTTTTTTTCTAGGCCAATGATAAGAAAAGTTTTCTAATTCGCATATAAAATATTCACCAATGCTAAGTCGATCTATAGCCTTTAATTCAACACATTGTATTTTGTCTTCTAACATTGCTTGTTTAGCAAAGGGACAAGGAGGCAGATTACTAAAAGTCGTGTTAGGTATACTTAGGAATTTTTCTATCCAGTTATGTATGTTTTCTTCAAACGTCATTTCTATATTGCTCACTATGACTTTGTTCATTCATAATTTTGTATAGGTTATCCATAATACTATTGCTAACATAATTTATAGCAATACCAGCCCTTGAATACTTAGTATGATTAGGCATGCCGCTATGTAATATTTTTGCGTTCCAAATAATTACATCTCCAATCTTGCATTCAATTTGCTCATGGTTGTCATTATAAAAATCGTTATAATGACCTTCATAACATTTTACATTATCCAAGTGAAATTTATGACTTCCTTTTACAAACCCTGTAGCACCGTTTTCTTTGGTAAAATTATCTAAAGGTACAAATGCCAATACGCCAAGTAAATCTTTTTCATAATTGTATTGTGTGAATCTGTAAGGACAATCAAGATGTGGCATGACAGCATTATATCCTGAATTTTGTACAACTACATTTCCATTACCAAAAGGCACAGCATCTTCTATGTGGTCGTTTACTATTTTTTTAATTTTATTATTTAGGATAGAAAAACTTTTATCGTCTATGTTTTCTGAACAATATTGACTGTATAGGTTTTTTGGTTTATCAACAGTGAATTCAAGGTTATGATCAAACCCGTGATCAGGTTTTAATGCTGAAACACTTTCTTTTATATTTTTTATAGTTTGTTTGTCAAAAAGTTGTTTTTCTAATATAACACCGTCGTTATACAAGCACACTAGCCGTCGCCTTTTACCTTATGGCAACTATTGCCTTTTCCTCTACGATAGCCTTTCCAGCATACTTTTCCGTGGCTACCTTTTTTCTTTTCTTCGTCTAATGTGGTCCAACTTACATTGCCGCACTCTTCGCAAGTGTGATCGGTTACTTCAGATATTTTCATTTCTTTTTCTCCCTATTCATTGCTATTGCGTACATAGCACCTTCTGGATCCATTCCTTTGTCTTTAGCCCATTTTGTGATACTAGACTTTGCTTTTTTATCTTTCTTTAACTTGTCTGCGTGTTTATGGGCTGACTTTATTTTTTTTTTGACATCTTTTCTGCTAATGTATTTTTATACGCAGTGACATCGTTTTCTGACATTGTAAACTTATGTGATTCGGTAGCAATTGGTGATTGATCATAATCAAGAGTATGATACACACTGCCTAAGTAATCTGCTGCTTTAGTAATTTTACTCTGCATCCATCCTTCAAGACCTTCAGCTTCGCTTATACTTTTCATCATGTCATGTAGTTTGATACTATACTTGGCAATCTTATAAAGCTCTGCTCTTGCCATTTGTACTTCGTGATCACGCTCGGCAATATCTGCCATATCAGCAAGACCTTCAAGTACATGTTCTTGACCGTCTGATGTTTTAAACTTAGTTCCTGGTTTAGCACCTTTTGCTTTTAAGTCAGCAACTTTTTTAGCAAACTCGTTGCCTTCTGCTGCTTGGTTAGTTGAAGAACCTGTGTCGCTTTTGGCTTTTTTAATCAGTGCGGAGATCACTGGTTTGTCCATGCCTGTAATTCTTACAACATCTTCCATGCTCTTTGGACCAAAGTTAGCACCAAAGTTTGTAAGTGTGTCGCCAAGACGAGATAAAGCATTTGCCATCATAAGTGTATTATCATCTGTACCTGTCATCTTAGATGCCATGTCGATCATTTTACGTCCTAAGCCAGCGATTTCTCTATGCTTTGGATCCATACCCATTTGGTTGTCTTCTTTTGCTGTTTTAGCAGCATCTTTCCAATCCTGTGCGCTTGGCGCTTTAGGATGATTTTTTGGACGACTTGTTCCTGCTTTCTTACGTTTGTTTACGTTGTAATACAAACCTTTTGATTTTTCATCTACTGTTGTCATAGTATTCTCCGATTACTACTATTTATCTGTTCTTCTTTTTTGCTTTGCGTTTTGGCTTTGTGCCTCTACGCTGTAATGTGCCCATTGGCATTGCTACTGCTGCTATGCCGCCCGCACTGGTCATTTCGTTAATTGACTCTTGATACTTAGCGACAATTTCGTCACCCTTTTTCATAAAGATTTTTTGTAATGCTACAGCACCCATTATTAATGCTACTGCCATTCCAATTTCAAATTTGTTATCAATAAGCATCTGGGCATACTCTTCGCCAACTTTACTAATTACCCAATCCCATCCTTGATCAATTGCTGCTACTGCTCCTGCGCCAAATGCTAATTTACCGCCATATCTTTTTAGTATAAACTTTAATACAGGCCATGCGCCACGTACTGCTGCCCATTTAATAAGCCATATAGCTGCGGCTATAACAGGTGCTGCTTCGTCGAGTTCATGTTCTATACTATCGCCTACTAATTGATGCTTTAAAGGATGTTTTTTTCTGCCACCTTTTGCTTTAGGCATTGGATCTTTGCCTTTTGCTTGATGAGCATCTTTGCCTCCACCTGTAATCTCACGTAAATTCATTTGATTCTCCTTAGTGAGATAATTTTTGTTTCTGGACCATATTGTGCCATAATTTGCTTACGTGCTTCAATTACATTACGAGCACTGGTTTGGACTTTTATAGCTTGGCTATAAAATTTTTGTCTGATACGTAAATCAGCCATAAACATTAAAAATGGTGTTTTTTTAAAAGTCTCTCTAATGAACATGTTAGTATTTATCGAAATCAAACAGTTTAGGTTTTGCCTCTGGCTCTTCTAAACTGTGTCCACCCTCCATTACACTCCATTCATACGCTGTGTAACGCCGTTCTTTTAGTTTACCATCTACACGTAAAAATGGCGGCACACCGTCTATTGTGACTTTGTTGCCTAATTTAATTGCTTCCACTGGTATTTGATCAATATCAACATCTGCGGTAGTGTTAACATTTTTTACGATTCTAGCATCTTCATTTAGATCTTCTATATTCATTCCAGTATTTGTTTCTTTCGTTTGTGCTTGTTCTATTTGCTTCGTGTTCTTTGTACTTGGCTATGTAGTGCGCCCATTCTATATCATCAATGCTCATGTCTTCGTGTTCTCTCCACGTTCTGCTATAACCGTCTGGGTATTCTACTGCCCAGTCTATTTTTTCTTTTTGCCCGACTTCATGTTTGCGCACCAATGATACATCCTCGCTTTTTCACCACTACTATTTTTAGCCCTTTTGCGTAATGCTGTAACACTTCCATTACAACTAGCACCTGAACGCTTTACACGCCCTGGTCTGCTTTTGCCTTTTACTTTACCATCAGCAAAGTTTTCATTCATTCCAAGTTGATCAACCATTATTTCTAACGCTGAATCTACATCATTTAAACCATTTTCTTCTTTTGTTTTCTCATACCAACTTCTTACAAAGTTTGATGCTGCGTGTCCATAAGTATCTGGCGCCATCATCATTTGATAAAGAACTTGATCGGGTGCTTCTCGTTGAGACCTAACAAATTTTCTAAGACTATCTAGCTCTGTGCTTTCATTATATGCAACGTTTTCAGTTACGTTGTTATCTTTGCCAACTAGTTTCACACCACGTTTTTTTGCTAGTTCTATTATTTCTGGTGTTGCTTTAGACTTTAGGATTTTTACTGCTACTACATAGTTCCAAGGTATCGTTTCTTCTACCCTGTACTCACTTTCAAAATCACCGTCGTCGCCTTTAGCCCAATCACCTGCTCCTGGAGTACTTTCCCAATCTTCTACATGCTTTTCAAATGTTTCCATTTTGCTTACACGAGCAGTATCGATGACTATTTGTACTTCTGGATTGCCCGACACTACATATTTTGGATCTGCTGTCATACTAAAATATTCATCTGGTTCACCTAAGTGACCATCTCTTAACATTCCTGTTAACCCGCTTGCATATGTTACATGGAATAGATACTTGCCCAACGGCACGTCTGATTCATTATATGCTTTGTCAGTAGCAGCCTTAGCACTAGCACCTTGTGGGTGCTTTGGATTAATGCCTACAGGCTCACCATTCATTAGCTGCGAAATATCAGCACTTTTGCCAATTTTATCTAGTAGCATGTGTAATTTGTCATTAGGATCATAGTTGCCTGATTCATAGCCTAGCTTGCCACGAACTTCTGTACGTCTGCCTGTTTCAGTATCAACAATATGTAATACCATCATATCAGTGTCACGCTCTAGTTGTAATTTGTAACCTTCGTCAACCTTTTTTTTACTTTTCCAAGCATCTTTGTCACCCTTTGCTGCTGCTTTTCTTCGAGCAGCAATTCTATCTTGTACACTTGGTTCAAACTTCTCAGGTTTCTTTTTTATACTTGTGCGTTTAGGTGTACGAGTAGCAAAGCCTAGTATTTCTGTGATGCCCATTCCTTTTCTTACATCAGTAAACATTTGTTGAGCAATTTTTGGATTAGCAACACCTTGTTTAAAACTATCAAAGTCACCTGCTGCTGCGGCCGCTCGCATTTTACTAGCACTCATGCCTTCAGCACCTTCAGCATCAGGATCACGCTCGCCAGCACTTACAACATCTATTTTGTTAAAATTGTATTCTTTGCCGTTGTACTTGTTAATCAAGGTAGTAAAGTCTTGTATTCTATCACTGCCAGCAACATAGATAATATTATCATAACCTATGCTTTCTATTTTTTGTAACGCTTGTATAATTGTTTTTACATCGCTACTACCTACAGTTACATTTGGAAAACTGGCTTTAGCATATTTTAGTTTATCAGGAAAGTTTAATGGATCTGTTTTTGGCTTTTGACTTTGACTTACAAAGATAAAAGGATCGCCAGGTAAACTTGCTACTTTGTCTGCTAATTTTTTATGTCCTATTGTAGGTGGATTCATGCGTCCAAATGCTAGAACTGCTGTTTTTGGTGCTTCTGTTATATCTTTGAATTTCATGACGGCGTCCACCTTGTTCTTGGCACTAATTTTGTTTTGCTTCCTAGCGCCACATAACCTTCACCGCCTTTTTCTCCTTTAGTGCTTTGTTTAACATCTGAAGGAGCGTCATCTAGTTGTTGAATAATATGATCCTTGGCTTTCATAATTTGTTTAACTAAGCTAAACACAGCAGGTAACGCATTAGGATTAGCCTTTGCCATATCATTTATTTTTGCTTGTTTATTAGCACTTACTTTACTGCCAGCTAACCAATCAAAGAATCCTTTTTCTAAGCCTTTTAGATTACCTGCTCTGCTAGTTTGGTTTACATAAGTGTAAATTATATTTTTCATATCACTTAACCCTGCTACTGGTGCTAGAAAGTTATCTATGCTTTGACCATATTGGCTGGCAAATTTTTCTATATTGTCTACTTCAGAAGTATCAATAGTAGGCTGGTGTGTAACATATGTTTGTCCTAAGACAACAGCATCGTTACTGTTTAATTCCTGTACATCCTTAATTGGCTTGCCTGAAGGATCGCCAAATGCTGGATACTTTGTATGTACAACTACACCTACTTTACTATTTTCAATTCTTTTACCCAATTGACTGTTTGGATCTACAGTATAGGTTACTAAATTAGGTGTAAAATTTATTCCTTCTGCTGTTGACTCTACAGGATTACCAGGATGATATAACAAGTCTCCATAAACATATCCTCTAAAATCAACTGGAGTAGATGCTTCCATTATACTGAATATAGCAGCCATATCTCTACCAAATGTTTCACGCCAGTCTTCGCCTTTACCTGTGTTTGTAATGAATTGGTAAAGTTCTTGTGGAGATTTAGCAGTTTGTCCTTTACTCCAACCGTTCTTACCTACTAAAACAAATTCGCCATTAGGTTCACGACCATAATACATAGTAGGATAACCATCCCATTTTATAGCTACGTCTCCGCTATCGCTGCCAAGTTTACGTAAAATATCGATTGCTTTAGTAGCACCCGCACTACCATCAATAAAAACAAGATCTTCTAAATGATTATATTCTCTGCCTACTTTGGCTTCAGTGAGTATCTTGAATTCGCTGTAACGCATTAGTATTCTCCGTTACGAAAATTCTCTACCTCACCTCTTAATAATCTTGATACACATTCCATTTTTTCAGCATCAGTGAGCATGTCTGCCGGACGCTTTGGAATTTTGAATTCAGTACAGTAAGACTCAATTGCTTTATCAATCATAGGTAGTAGGTCTTTTTTATTATATTTCCCGCCGTTTTGTACTGCTTTTTGTACAGCACACATTGCCGGATATGTTTGCTTGCGGTAAAACATTGGATCATTTTTCATGAAAACATTTAAGTCTTCAATAATATCAAATGGTAATTGATCACCGACTTTTAAATCTTCGATTGCTTTCTTGTCAAAGATTTCGTTAATCATTACCATTTTCTACAACTCCAATAACGTGCTTTTGTACGTGGACCCGGATTGTCGCAATTGTGTCTAGCACGGAAACTTCTTCTACGTGCTGGATTTGATTTTTTTATTTTCATATTAGGATCACCAAAGTTTACTTTTTTAACATTCTTAGTCTTTGGATCTTTGACATATACTTTAAACTTTTTTACATCGCCACGCATTGGTTTACCAAGTGATACTTTACGACCTTGATATTCTGCTTCGTCGAGCTCGTCGTCCTCATTGAACCACATAGTACCATATGCTTCATGAAACTCGTCACCGTCGTAAGTTTCTTCATCAATTACATCGCCTTCGCCCATAATTTCGATGTCAAAGTCTGTATGGCCCATTTCAAACATATAGTTTGCTAATTTGCCAGCATACTCATCTGCTTCACTTTCGTCTAACTCTCTTGCTAAAGGGATTTCTATATAACTGTTATCGTTCTCTGTATAAATCTGCTGTTCTGCGAAGATACTTTCATCTAGAGAAACTTCTTGTTTTTCCATTACTAAACGTACAAAATAAGCCATTGGTGTTCCTTAGTTTCTATTATATGTTATTTATCTATATCTTCTTTGTAGACTAATTTGTCGATTCGGCTAATATTATCACCACAAATTAATTGTATCATAAACAATACTTTTTCATCTCTAATAAAAATATATTGTCCTTTTATCCATCTTGCCTCTACTAAACAATTGTCAAGTAGAACCGGTCCTACTCTTGCTTTATCAGTATTTGCTATTAACCATTTTCCTAATTCTTTTTTAGCTTGCTTACGTCCAAACGTAACTTTGATAGGAAAATTTGTAGGTTTATCAATTACTATAACATTAGTGTTGTTTTGTAAAAAATTAATTGCTGTAGGATCAGGTTCGTAATATTCTGTACATGTATTAAGTGTGGTAAATTTTTGAATAAATGATTTATTATTACTATAAATGTTAAGTGTGTTATATTCACAGCGCACAAGATAGTCGCTAGAATTTTTTAAAAATCTATATATTTTTTGACAACACAAAAAATCTTCTACAGAAACTACGTCTATACTTCTCCACGATTTTTTTACAAGTGTCTTTCCAGCTTTGTAAAGTTGATCATATCGAAATAATTCTGAACTAGCATATGCTAAATTGCCTTTTCGTTGTAATTCTGTTCTAAATATATGAGCCAATGGAGAACGTATGGTAACTTTATATAGATATTTTCCATAATGTAGTTTAGTAGTTTCAAACTTCTTCACAGACTTTAGCATTTATTTCCAACTCAATTTTTTCTTTAAACAAAATATTAATTGTGCCACCATTTTTTAGATCTCCAAATAATAAAGCTCTACTCAAAGGACGCTTAATTTGTTCGTCAATAACTCGTTGTAAAGGTCTAGCGCCCATTTTAGGATTAAATCCTTTGTCAACTAGATAATCCAATGCTTCGTCTGTAATAGTTATTACAACATCTTTTTGTTTGACTTGATCTTTTAATTCTTTTAAGAATTTGCCAACAATCTTAAGCATAACTTCTTTACCTAGTTTAGCAAATGTAATTACAGCATCAAGTCTGTTTCTAAATTCTGGTTTAAAGAATTCTTTGACACTTTCATCTTCATATTCTTTTTCAAGTTTTTGACCAAAGCCAATATTGTGTTTTTCAGCTTCTTGTGCGCCCAAGTTAGTTGTCAATATAAGCACTGAGTTTCTAGCATCTGCTTCTTTACCATTGCTGCCTGTAACCATACCGTTGTCCATAAGTTGTAGTAAGACAGCAGAAACATCAGGGTGTGCTTTTTCAATTTCGTCAAGCAACAACACACAGTTAGGATTTTCTTGTAATTTAACAATTAACTGACCAGCGTCATCTTCAAATCCTACATAACCTGGAGGTGCTCCAATAAATTTAGCAACACTGTGTTTCTCTTGGTATTCACTCATATCAAACCGCACAAGTTCTACACCTAAATGATGTGCCAATTGCTTTGCTGTTTCTGTTTTACCTGTACCTGTTGGACCCATAAACACAAACGAGCCAATTGGTTTATTGTCAGGTTTAAGTCCAGCTTGGGCAACTAGGATTTTGTCAACGAGTGCTGTAATTGCTTTGTCTTGACCAAATATACTGCCTTGAAGATTCTTTTCAAGATTTGCCAGATTTTCTGTTTCTCTTTCCGCAACTTGTTCTTCAGGTATTTTTACCATTTTAGCAAGTTCAAATTGAATATTTTCTTCTTTTATAATTAAATCATCAGTTTGATCTTTAACTTTAAATCTACTACAAGCAACATCTATTAAATCAATAGCTTTATCAGGTAATTTCTTATCTGGTTGATATTTTACACTCAACTTAACACTTGCTTGTATTGCTTCATCTGTAATTTCAACATTATGAAACTCTTCGTAATATTTTTTAATACCGTGTAAAATTTCAATGGTAGTTTCTTCACTTGGTTCGTCAATGCTTACACGCTGGAATCTTCTCATTAAGGCACGATCTTTTTCAAAATACTTTCTATACTCCTCCCAAGTTGTGCTTGCAACTACTTTTAGGTTGCCTTTACCTAATGCTGGTTTAAGTAAATTAGCCAAGTCGTTACTGCTACCTTGGCCTCCTGCGCCAGCACCTGAAATCATGTGTGCTTCGTCAATGAACATAATAGTTTTACCTTTTTTCTGTAAACCAGCTAAAACTAATTTAAATCTTTCTTCAAAGTCACCTCTGTATTTTGATCCTGCTAACATTGATCCAATATCTAAAGCATATACATTGTATTCTTTAAGGAACTCAGGTGTTTGTCCATTTTCAATTTTCCAAGCAAGACCTTCGGCTATAGCAGTTTTACCAACACCTGGATCACCTACCATAAGCACATTACTTTTACTACGACGACCTAGTGCTAGTGCGACAGCATCTAATTCTTCAAATCTTCCAATAACTGGATCAATTTTTCCGTTGCGTACTTGAAAATTTAGATCTTCAGTGAATTGACGCAAGGCTTGATTTGCTGCTCCAGCATTTTCTTGTATTTGTTCTTCTTCTTCCTTTTCACCAATTTCGATACTCAGATAGTTTTGGTATTCTTGTTTGTTGATACCAACTTGTGTTGTTAAGAAATATGCATAACTTTTCTTTTCACCTAGTATACTTAAAAATACATCAGGTATGTCAATAGTATTTCTTCCTTGGAATAGAACTTGCGCAAAAGCTCTATTAAGCACACGTTCAACTGTCTGTGTTTTCTTAGGCTTCCATTTTTTTGATACTGTCTCCATATCAATTTTGATATTTTCTAATTTACTTTTTAGATAATTTTCTAAATTATGTTTTAGTAGTTCTGTGTCAATGCCAAATTCAGTTAAATGATCAAAAAACTTTTCTTCGCACAACATACCAAAGAGAAGATGTTCTAAGGTAACATACTCATGAGAAAGTTTTTTAGCATCTCCTACTGCTTTGTCAAATACTAATTGTAATTCGCTACTTGGTTCTACCATTTTTTAATGCTTTCTTAATATCTTTAAGTCTTTTTTCTTCAGCTCGTTTGACCTTAAGACGACTCACTCTATCTATATATTGAATGCCATGTAGATGATCATATTCATGTAAAAAGATTCTAGCATCAATATCATCCAACTTCATCTCTACAGTTATAACATCTTTATAGTCATTTGTCAAGGTAAGAAATGACACAATAGTACTAATTGGTCGTTTTACTCGCAATATCAAACCAGGGTGACTAAGACATCCTTCGGGTCCTAATTCTGTTTCTTTGCTAATACCTTGTATTTGCGGATTAATAACAACCATAGGATCACCATACTTCTTATTTAATATAGTTTTCATCACAAATATCTGCCCATTAAACCCTACTTGGTTAGCACTGATGCCAACACCTCCATATTTTTTCATTACATCAATCATATCCAACGCAATTGGCGCAGGATGTATTTGTTCTAAATCATATACTTTAACTGGATTCTCCAGCATTGTATTAGGTGCGAGTACTAAGTTCATCATTTAAGATTTTTATCCTTCTTTCCATTTCAGGGTCGTCAATTTTTGGTAGAACACCATGTATGTTTACATACATATGTCCTGTACGTCCAGTTCTAGGATCGGGTAAACCGTATCCAGCTACACTTAAAACTTGTGACGGTTGTGTGCCTTTTGGTATATTAACTCGTAAAGGGCCGCCTCCAATTTTTTCAACAATAACATCTGTGCCTAACATTAAATCAAACACACTTATTTTTATATTAGTATAAAGATTTTTACCATCTCTTTTGAATCTGGTATGTGGTCTAATTTTAACTAGTACTATTAAGTCTCCTCGCGGGCGTCTTGGATCTGTAGCATCTCCTAACCCTCTAAACCTTAATGCTTGTCCATGTTCAATACCTGGTTGTATTTTTATACTAGCACTACTTTCCATTCCATTTGATAGTTTATAAGTTGCTAAAACATCTCTACCAACAGCAACATCTTCTAAGTCAATGGTAATAGAAATTTTTATATCTCTGTTTACTTGTGGCCGTTGTTGACGTTGTCCAAAAAACGCATTCATAATGTCATCTAAATTAGAAGAATTAACATTCATCCTAACTTGAGGATTGTCATATTCTTGTCTTTTATTTGGATCTTTAAGTGTTTCGTATGCTTCGTTGATTTGAGCAAACCTGCTACTGTCACCGCCGTGGTCAGGATGATGGGCCATCGCCTGTTTGCGATAAGCCTTTTTAATTTCATCTTGATTAGCTTGTTTGTTTATACCAAGTATACTGTAATAGTCCATACTATTACTTATTTGCTAAGTGTCTACTTCTTGCTAGTTCCGGCGTAAAGTCCAAACCATGCTGCTCCAGCACCTACAACAACACTAATAAGCCCTGATTGTTCTAGTGTAGGATTTGGTAACTCCATGTACCACATTACACATTGATATAACAAATAGATATAAGTTGTAATAAAGATACGTGGAAAAATTCTCCAAGCATCTACAGCCCGTGCCAAATGAATCATTTTAGCAAAAGGATTAGGTCCTAGATCTTTTACACTTGTATCTACTTCTAAGTCTAGTTTTACTTTTTTAGTAGCACCACTGCTACTTGCCGGAACCACAACTTCAGCATCTGCCTTTGGTTCTGCTGCTGGCGCTGCGTCTAAGTCTTCAAGTTTTTTTCTTGGCATTTTTACCCTCCAATTTTTGTAATCTGCCCTCTAAGTCATCTATCTTTGCTGTGATTTTTGGATACTTTTTTCGCCATGCGTCTTCAGGCTGTTCTAGCCATGTAAGTCCCCAACGTTCTACAAGATAGTCAATAGCACGATCTACTTGGGCATAGCCCCATAGACCGATACGTGTTGTACTAATGTATGCTACAAATATAGCACCAAGCACACTGCCACCGATTGCTGTGTAAATCCACAGTCTATCCGTCGCCATCCTTTCGATCATTTCCCACATTGTTGCCCCTCTTTATATGTGTGTATTTAGCTCTACGTATACCTATTGCTCTGTTAGGTATATATAAATCATACCGCACTTCATTTCGTTGATTACCGCCTAATATTACCCAACGTTTGTTTTTTTCTTCTATAAAAAATCCAACATGACCTTTCCATCCTTCGTCTCCTCTAGGAAAGATTACAATATCGCCACGTTGAATATCTTCAGGTTGAACTGGCTCGCCCCAATTGAGAAAACTACGAGCCATAAGTGGAACATCGCTTACACTTTCACTACCTGGTATGCCATCTATTTCTAATATAGCATTTACAAATGCCGCACACCATTCTGTACGTACAGGATCTACACCAACTAATTCACGTATTTCACTACGATCTTGCCGTTCTTCTAGTCCTATATAAGTTTGTGCTGAAACAATTGGATCGGGTTTGGGTACATTGTTACAACCAGCAACGACAAGTATACTACTCGTCCACAATAACTGCTTTATCAAGTGCTTCTTCTGCCTCTTTGTAGTAGCCTTCATATGCTGCTATGATTGCTTGCTGCTGTTGTACTAAAGCTCGTATGTCTGAAAAGTTTAAACCTAAATTGCCGTAGCCTTCACCTGTTAACGCATACAAAGCAAATGCCTTGCCTTCGGTTTGTAGTTTGTCTATTACGGAATCTACATTGCCTTCGTTAAGCACAATCCATTCTACATTACGCATGTTAAGTTCGTCAACAGGAGGTAAGGTAAGGGTAGGTTTTTCTACTGGACTAGTAGATATATCAATCTGCTGTGGTTTGGTTGAGCAGGCCGCGAGACTTATAAGTATCGTAAAGCCAAGGACACTCTTTGTTAAAAGCGATGCCATTTTCAGCGTTCCTTTCTTTGTCATTCAGTTCTGCCCCCGATAGAAGTTCAAAACATCTACCAGCATTTTCAGTGCCTCTGTTTACAGCACGTTCTATACCTTCAGCATTTGCTATTGCTGCTGCCGTTAAATCTATTTCCTGTAGCTTATCAGCAAGTCTTTGGTTCTGCCTGCGTATAGCAATGTATGCTTCGTTTAAACTAGCAAGTTCACTAGAAGCTTTCTCATAGTCATTTTCTAGTGAACTAATAGTTTGTTCATTAAGTTCTACTGCTGTGTTTAGTTTAGCATTATTAGATGTAAGAATAGCCAAGCGTTCTTGTGTATCGTTATAATACCAGTAGCCAATACCACCGACACCTAACAATAACATAAACATAACTATTGCTAATTTAGCGCCCATACCACCTACCCGAAGAGCTTTCCCAATGTTTTAGGTCCTAATACACCATCTGCTACTAAACCTTTACTAGACTGCCAACTTTTGATTGCTCTTTCTGTTCCTGGTCCAAAGATACCGTCTGCTGGTGCTATGCCAAGTTTTTCTTGAACCTCTGCTACCAGCGGTCCTCTTGAACCTTTTCTTAATACTTGGTTTAAGTCGTATTCAACTTCTGGTTCTTCATAATCACCACCTAGCACATCAAGTGCATGTGCCCAATGCTTTTTACGATCTTCTAAACCAATAGTACCACCGTTGATGCGTTTGGTCATTTTTAAAATGTCCATGTTGTCACAGTGTTTGTTGATGTTGTTTTCGTCCCAGAACCAGCAAGCACTGTCCAACGCACCTTTTTTGGTACGCACATAATCAACTGCTTCGTCAACTGTCATATCTACATCTTCGGCGAACTCTGTATAGTTGTATCGTCCAGTAAGCTGAATAAGGCCGCCTCCGCGGAACTTCCAGCCATCACCGCTTTCTGTGTCTCCGTTGTCCATACGGTTCGCATAAATGACATTAGCAATTTTTTCAGGTTGTCTGTGATATAGATTAGCATCTCTTCCGGCTCTCTTGAAGTACTTAGGAAAAATAGTATTAAGTGCTTTAGCACTATAATTTAAATTTTCAGTGATTACACGGAATCCTCCTGATTCGTGTCCACACTGAGCAATAAATCCTGCTACTCTTGGAATAGTATTAATTTCCCATAGTGGTAAGATTTCAAGCATAGCGTCATACCAATCTTTCCAATCGCTGCGGTGAATGAGTTCTTCTGCCATCCACGGTTCAAAATCAAAATCAAAATGTTCTTTACCCATAATTATGTTTCCTTGTTGTTAGGTGCGCAGTGGTCGCATCTGCAAGTGTTACATGTTTTTGTTATAGTTGGCGACTCATGTGTTCCAGGTGTGCGTTCCAACGCCATATATTGTGAGGTTCCACAATGTGATGTTCTTCCGCAGTTTTGACAGTAAGTATATGGTATCATATTCTTTCTACTACTAGCATATGCCCTTCATTTTCAAATGTTAAAGTCTTTTTTCCAAATTTACTAATATTATAATCACCACAATATTTTGTTAGGAACATTATTTCTGCGTAGTCGTTCATGTTTATTTTATCTTCGATATTTTCTAAGACTTCATGTGTTGGTCCAAATCCTTTGACAACAAAGCCAATAGGATCAGCATATGCTTTTTTTATTATAAGCTCATCGTCTTCCATCATAATATCATCTACATAGCTTTTTGTAAAAAAGTTTTTAAAATTATTCATGTTGTTTTCATTTACTGTTTTTTCGTACGATTCGTCATCTAAAGGAATTGTTTCTGCTAAACTTTCATACGAAGCAGGATGTGGTTCAAATGCTTTATAATATCTATAGCCTAACTTTTTACCTGTTAGCTTTTGTACGCCATCTACTATTTCCATAATTTGTTCAGGAATTTTTTGATCACGTTCCATTTCTACATATACTCTGTAGTATCCATCACTTTGTTCACCGCTTGTAGCGTCAGCATCTAAAACAAAATTATAGCCACTTTCGATAAATTGAACAAGGTCATCAGCAGCAGGTTTTTCAAGCACTGTAAAACTTAATACAACAATATCTTTATCACTGCCCATTTTGCTCTGGTAACTATCTACTTCAAAAACATTTTTTACTAGATCTTTTAAATCATTAGGTCGTAATCCCATTATACTTCTCCGCCTACTTCTGTATCTTCTAACTCAGGTGTGTCTTGAGGTGTTTGTTGTGGAGCAGCGTCTACTTGCCCAGTTTCATCTTGTACATCTAAATCTTCAAAACTTGCGCCGTAAAGGTCAGCAAGTAATTTCTTTGGCATTGTAACTTCTACAATCCAAATAGGATGTCTGTCCATTTTGCCTTTTTTGGTACCAGGACGAATATCGTCTGGAGTCATGATTTTTCTTGGACGTAACATGCTACCTTTTTGGTATCCTATTTTACAATCGTAATCAAGCAAACGCTTTCCACCCATTGGATCTGGCATATTTTCTCTTGGCCAAAAGAATTTAGCTGTTACCCAATGCCGATCAATTTTTGGGCCTTCTGCTAATTCACCATCTTCCCAATTTTTATAAACATAGATATCGAGTTCGTCAAGAACTCTTTCAAAATCTTTTAGAACATTAAAAGCACTATTGCTTTCATATATGCTTTCTATGTTTTTGATTACATCTAATTCATCTAGTATACTCATGGTACGTCCTTAAACTTACATACTTATTTATCGTATTGGCTAACCAATATACGCAGATTTAAATATACCTCTTTGACTAAATACCATTGCAGGGGAACCTGCTAATACCCCTGTGTACAATAGGAGGACCTTAATGGGTAAAGCTAGAGCCAAAAGGCAAGCACACATCACAAGCAATCACAACAATGTTGTAAAATTATCAAACTTCCTACCACAAAAATCACGACAAGTAAAAATACTACCACGCAATCGTAGTCAAGAAAAATATATACTAGAACTAATGAACCGGGATAAAGACATAGTCTTCGGGATAGGTCCAGCTGGAACTGGTAAAACTATGATAGCGTGTCAAGTTGCTGTTAAAGCATTTTTAGATGGTGAAGTAGAACGCATAGTTGTAACTAGACCAGCCGTTAGTGCTGATGAAGACTTAGGTTTTCTACCTGGCACACTAGAAGAAAAAATGGCACCATGGACACGACCAATATTTGATGTGTTTCGTGAATATTTTTACGCAAACGAAATTGAAAGTATGATAAAAGAGGGCGTGATAGAAATATCACCTTTAGCATACATGCGTGGTCGAACGTTTAAGAATAGTTTTATTATTGCTGATGAAATGCAAAACGCAACACCTAATCAAATGAAGATGTTGCTTACACGTATTGGTGAAAATAGTAAAATGGCAGTAACAGGAGATTTAGCACAGGCTGATAGATTAAAAGATAATGGATTAATCGATTTTTCTAACCAGTTGAAACAATCAAAAGCAACACGTATTAGTGCAATAAACTTCCATCACAAGGACATTGAAAGACATGAAGCGGTGACACAAGTTTTAGAAGTATACGGAGACGCTTAACTTTATATAGTACGGGGGGCATTGTTCCCCCTTACACTCTTAAATACAGGGACATGGTCGTTGGATTCTTCCTTGCGCATTAGATATAACAAGTATTCATTTTCGCTGTAAATAATCTCCCAACAATTACCCTTTACTGGTGGCCTACCCATTACATCATAGTAAATTTTACCTCTCCAGAACTTCTTTAACCAAATACGCTTTTTACTCCAACTACTACGCACAGGCCACCATGCGTAGTCTTCATTCCATTCTAAAGCAGGTTCAAATGTTTGCGGCATTGAGTTCCTTTGCGAGAGGAAATATCTCTGCGATGACCTTAGCACACTCCCAAGCGATTTCCATGTGTTCTTTTTGTGTTCCATTAGCACCTCTTAGCTCAATATAATGTATCCAACTACGCAAAGTTCCATTCATATATAAACGTGTTTTCGTATTGCCTTCTGGTAGAACAGCACGAGCTTGTTCTTTAGCAATACCATTGTCAATAGCCCAGTTGTATGCTGCTTTTGCCGCATTGATCACAGTTTGCTGATAACCTTCCCATTGCTGTTGTAGTTCAATGTCTGTAGTATCAATACTATTCTGACGATTTTTAGGATCTTGTAATCTTGCTTCACGAGTTACAAACTGATCTCCCATTTCTTCTGGATTAGCATAACGCTGACTAAACTCTTGAAAAGCAAAACTACGATGTCGAACAATCTGATGCGCAATATCACGTGTAGTATCAATCTCCATACACACGTTGACCATTTCTAGCGGGCTCCAGTGTGCGTGTTTTATTAAATACTTTACAAGTTTCTCACTTGTTTCGCTGTTCATTTGATTAGCTGGATTGCTTACTCTAGCACAAAACGCTACAAGGTCTAGAAGATTATTATCTTGAATACCTTCATTTACAAATTCTGCGGTTGGTTTTGTGTAACTTACTAATCTAATCATTTATTTTCCTTTATATAGTAATGGTGCGTCTAACAAGTAAGAGCCATCGTTCTTACGTTTAACTATTCGTTTATCGTTGATATACATACCTTTTTTATTGTACTTGATTACAATGCCTTGTTGTTGGCATTTAGTCCAATAAGATACAACATCGTGCGATTTATATATACCTTTAAGGTATACATCGTTTTCGGGTTGTGCGAAACCTGTTCTTACATAATATCCTAAATCAACAAGATTGTCAAATGAAATTAGATTTTCTTTAGGTAGATAATCCCCTAGCCCAAATGTAGCAATACGTATTTTGTGATTTGGCATGTAAGGCAACATATCAACACGTAATTTTCCAGGCTCTATCATTATTTGCGGATCAGTTGCTGGTCTTTTCAAATAATTTATAGTAATTGGATCTTCTAAATATTGTTCTTGTAATAAGAAATAGACAGAAAGTATAGTTTTGTATCCATTGGCATTTGGTACATTTTTGATTTTCCATTCTGTAGTATCAAGAAGTTCTTCTGGTCCATTGCCTGGCCATAATTCTTCAAAAAGTAAACGTAATCTTAAACTAATAGGGTTCCAATGTGCAGGATAAGCAGACAACCAATCATAGCTATCTATTTCATAAAGTCTGCGATCTTCTGGTAGTCTATCAATATCTGTTGTAAGAGCTAAATCAAATTTATCTAAAAGGCCATTCATTGTGATTGCCTTTTATATTTTCTATTCTGCTTTCTAAAAAAGAAATTGTGGTGTAAATAAATCCTGTGTCTTGTTCTTGTACTAATGATTTATAATATTTAATTTCTTCTTCTAGAACATCAATTCGTACAAGATCATTTATCAATTTAGTCTCCACGTCCGGGTTCCTCTGAAAAGTATTTCATTTTGCCTTCGACTCCTTGCCAATCTTCGGCATCAGGTGGCACATCTTCTTGTCGCATAACTGTAATGTTTGGCCAAATACTAGCATACTTATCATTGAACTCTACCCATTGTTCTGCTCCGTCTACAGTATCAGGTAAAATAGCATCAGCAGGACATTCGGGTTCACATACTCCGCAATCAATACATTCGTCTGGTTTGATTACTAACATGTTTTCGCCTTCATAAAAACAATCCACTGGACAAACTTCGACGCAATCCATATGTTTACATTTTATACATGCGTCATTTACGATATAAGTCATCAAATTTCCCTTCAAGCGTTGCTATATTTTTTTGATTGTGTATTAAGACATCATACATCTCATCAAGAGTTTTATTATAGTTTAGGTTAGCAATATTGTCTATAACAATTTTTAATTTTGCTAATCTTTTATTGTTGTCAAGTTCGGTATCATAACTTTCGTCCCACCACTTAGAAAAAGTTTTGAAACCAAGATCCTGTATAAGTTTTAAAGTATAAGGAGGAGCAGCTAATACAAATGGTCTTCCATATAAAATAGGATCCAAAGTTTTTTCACTAAAATTAGCAAAGTTACTTTCAAAGAAAGTTTCAGTAATGATTGTACAAAAACTTTCTCTGTATAGGTTTTCCATATGATGATGTAAAAGATCACCATTGTCGTATGCTAGTGCTAATGGAAGGTTATTAATAAGATTTTTATTATCCTTAATATCAAGTTCTTTATTTGTAAAATTATTATCATTAAAATAATAACTAACTTTGCTTGTACTAGGATATTTAGAATACAAATAACTTGCTAAAACTCGTCTATGTATTTTGTCTTTATAATTAGGACAAAAGAAACTGTTTTCTATATTTGTAGTGTAAGAAGTTTGTTCTTTAGATAATCTACTGGTTTCATACCATAAGTAAGGATCAAGATAATAAGTATCTTTACAAAAATTTTCCATACCTTTGTTTGGTACGTAAAATTTTACATTAAAATTTAAAGTTGAAATAAATTCGTACTCGTCACAAAAATCAAATTCAAATTCGCCTGCGTAATCTCTAAATTCATCTTCAGGATCTTTTTGTAACATATAGATAGGTTCAAAAGCAAACCAATCAACTTTTTGTCCAGAAAAAAGGTTTTGTAATATTTTTCTTACTTTGGCAGTGTTTTCAATTAAACCAAATTGAACAACTAGATTTGTTCCACACTTGTCTTTTAAAAAGTTTACACCGTCTGATCTATAGTCATCAAACTCTTCTACTATTTCTCCATTAGGGTCAAGCACCGTAGTTTGATACCCAAATATTATGTAAAGCACTAAAGTTGTCCTAGTCTTATCAACGTTGCGGCTAAGTTAATTTCTGGATCTACAACCAATGTATGATCAACTAAGCCTTGTTTAATAATTAGCACTGCTTTGTCTTGTTGTTCGTCTGTTCCGAACAATTCAATGTTGTCATAAAGCCAACGGTAAATCTCTTCCATTTCTTCTGCTCGTACAGTGCCACACAATAACTTTCTAGCATCGTGAATCTTGCCTGCTTTAAACAGTTCTACCATATCCAGTTTCCAGTCACTTTCACCTGTGTCACCTTCTTGTGGGCTAACAAGTTTACCGTCAACTGAATTCATCTGTACCATATTGATACATTTTCTCAAGTCTGGATACGTTGCTTTAACATATGTATCGAGTGTCTCCAAATCAGGAGTGATACCTTCATTGATGAGAATCTGAGCGACCCTAGCAGTAAATTCAGTTTGATCGATTTTGGCAATATGGAAACCTTGGCACCTGCTATGAATAGCCGGAATAATCCTGTTAGGATAATTACAAGTAAGAATAAAACGTGCTGTGCTATGATACTCTTCCATAACACCACGTAACGCTGCTTGAGCGTTTGGAGATAAGTAATCTGCCTCATCTAATAATACTACCTTAAAAGCACCAAACGGGATCATCTGGACAAAATTAACAATTTTGTCACGCACATCATCTACACTATTTGTGCGACTTGCGTTTATTTCTAATATGTCTAAGTCATTAACATCAAGCTCATTAAAAAGCAACCTAGCAAGAGTAGTTTTGCCAATTCCAGCGTTACCACTGAAGAGCAAATGTGGAATAGTTTTATCTTTAATCCACGTAGTAATCTGTTTTCTTTGTGCGTCATCTCTAAATACATAACCGTCCACTGTTTTTGGACGATATTTTTCTACCCATAGTTCTTTCATTCTACAAGTGTGCTCCACTTTTTAAGTTTTTCTAATTTTACGTCTGCTCGATCTTGTAATTCGATCCAGTCTGTGATATTGTGTTCAACCATTAGTTCCATCATACAAAATACATCACCTAGTTCTTCTACTAGTTTAACACGTTGTTCTTCTTCGATCAAGTCTAAAGTTTCATACTTGCGCATTATTTTACTACAGCGTTGTGTAAGTTCACCGCACTCTTCCATTGTGATACACATCAACTGTTGTAGTGTATTAATAGGGCTATTCATATTCTCCTCTCAAGTTTAAAACTAACGTTCGTCTTTCGCTTTTGCCATCACTTTTATAACTGTGCCATGTTTGATTACTACGTGAAAAAATCATACAACGATTTTGTTTCCATTCGCAAGTTGCCACAGGATCGCCATCTTCTGCGTCATACAAAATAGTACCAATGTTTTCTTCTGGCTGTAAATAGATTACACAACTTAATAGTTTATCTTCAGAATCAGGATGAACAGGAAATACAAAAGTTTTGCCTGTGACAACAACATTCAATTCCATATATTTTACACTATCAACCTTATCCGGAGCGTGTTGTTCTAAGATATCAATACATTTTTTAAAATATCTTTTTTCAAATCGTTTTAAGAAATCGTATGGAAAACTAGAATTTAGTTGTCCGTCTCTCCAAATCTGATTTTTGCTCAACTCCATCCCACCGTCTACGGGCGTAATCATATCAACAGTTGATAAGAAATCAAAGTCTTCTTGTTCTAAAAAATCATCAATGACTTCATGTTTCCAAGGTTTGTCTATAATCATATAATTCCTAATTCCTTATATGCTATTTGTACACCTTTGGCTTGAAAGTAGCTATCGGCTAAAGCATTATGTAAATCACTTTGCATTGCTTTACGAGGGTCTATTTTACAACACGCAAACAATGTACGTGAATCTCGGACTTGCCAAAACTGCCACGGAATAGGTTTTCCTAGGTGCCGTAGCATATCTTCAATAATAGTGATATCAAAGCCATAGCCGTGTCCCCAAAGAACATCTACACCTACCATCCATTTAGGTAAATGGTCTAAAAATACTGTTGGATGTGTTCTATCATCTTCACTGAATGCTTCTTGTTGAACTTTAGGATCTTGTTGTCCCCACCAAGCAATAGTGCTATCATTTATTTTGCGACTATTTTGTGCCTCCAAATCAAGTTTAAAGTAAAACTCACTATGCGGTTCCGCATCTGAATTAGGATCAAACTTTACACCTCCTACAGTTAAAACAGTTGCTTGTGGAGTTACATCAAGTGTTTCCAAGTCAATCATAGCATGTACAGCCATTAAAATAATTCCTCTATATGTTTAATGTGTTTACACTTTTTAAAAGCAGGACAGTCACAACTAAAGCCCGTGTCTTTCATTTCTATTTGATATTCATTGCCCTTACTACCAAGAGCAGACCATACAGTGCCTACTGCCCAGTGCTTTTTGGTATTGATAGTATCGCTTGGATATACTTTAGGTCCATACTTAGCCATCGGTGCGCCTCTTTGTTATATCTTAATATAACATTAATTGTATTAGTTGTCAACTGATTTCGCACGAAATTTTTCGTAAAGTTTCCAACCTTCCCAGGTAAAAACAAGCATTATACCTGTAATAAATCCGCCGCCGAACAAAGTAGCAAAAGCTAAATTGCCTAGGAGGTTAGAAAAAAACAGTACAACAGGAATGTCGTACCATTCAAAGTTTTTAAATGAATTGTCCAAGTTCTGGAGCCTTCCAGCCTTCTGGCTTCAGTACCTTGCCGTCTTCACGTTTGCGCACTTTGCCTGTGTCTGGATCAATCTTAGCAAAGTTTGTGTTCATTACTTCACGCCAAGCACCTTCTCCGTCCCAGCCTGCGGCACGAATAGCACCCATAGTAACAACTAGAATGTCTACTAGTGCGTCTAACTGTTCTACTTTGTCGTTATCTAGGATAGCTTCTTCTAGTTCATCCGTTTCTTCACGGATCAAATCAAGATACATTTTATAGTTTGCTTCTGATGGCTCTTGATCACACGCTGAGCCAAAGCGTTCAATATCTGTAAATGGATTAGTCATTTAAACCTCTGCTGCCATATGAACGTCTTCAGGTTTTGTATCACTCCACATCAACACATTTTCTTCGTCGATCATTCTTAATTCTACTTCACCTTCGCCTTCGTCGATTTTTACGCTACGTGTCCAGCGTCCATGTTCGATAAGTACCCAGTCATTGATAGCATACGGTTCTTCATTATCTGGGCCTTTAGCATGTACTTGACCCCAACGTGGATAAATGCCACGTGATGTGCCGTTATCGTCAGAAATAATTAAACCAGACTTGGTTTTTTGTTCTCCAAAATACATGTTTTTTACAATCACTCTACTGCCAACAGGAGTTAGAGTTCCGTTAATAGTATTCAAGTTAATAGCCATTATTCACCTTTTCTAATAAAGTTACCGTCTTCGTCTTCGATCCACGCATCATCTTCTTTTACAGTTTTTTGTTCTGTTTTAGGCTTTGGTGCGGGTTTCTTTGGCGCTTCTTTAACCTCAGGCGCCGGTTCATCCTGCGGTTGCGCTACAGGTACAGCATCTTCGTGTTTCATACCTCGTGATGCTTGATAGTAGTCTTTAAGCACGTCTTCCCTTTTTCTAATGATTTCGCCTTGAGGACTTAATTCGTCTCCTCGAGCATTTACTCTAGCGTTACCAACAGCAGGTGTTAGTTCGTTGCGACTAATCAATAGATCAAGGTCAACTTGCTTTCCTCTAGCGGTGCGATATATTTTTCGACCTTGATTTTGTGCCATGTTTATCTCCTATTTTAATTACTTATCACTGGTTTTACGTTACATCTCCAGTAACGACTTTTTCTATCCCAATGATATGCTTTATGGTACCACCAATAATCGTCAGGAGTTTCTTTATCGTGATGATCAATTAGTAATTCATCACTATTTATACCTAACATATCCTGTGATACACTTCTATTTACTTTCTTTACATATGGATAATCTTTGTTTTTATCTCTTGTCATGCTTAAATTTAAATCTACAATGTCTTCGGCATTATCTAAACTATAGCAATCTTGTAAAAATTTTATTAATTCACTTTGTAAAATATCTTTGTTGTCATGTAGTACTAAACTACTTGCTCCTTTATATTCCCAGTAAATATCATTTTCACCTCTTACTTTTCTACCCCAAAACTTTTGATTATGATATGTATCGATATGGTGCTGCTGTGTGATATTATACTCATTATACAATAAAGTGTCAGGATTGTCAACGATCCATTGTAACATATCTTCAAAAAAGTCTGTTTCTTTGATACCTCTAGTTGTCATGTATTTGGCAAGATAGTGCCCCCAACCGTAGTAATACATTAAAATGCTTATCCAACTAAACATAAATCCTTGTAATACTTCATTCCATTTAGCAGTCTTTGTGCTATATACAGCACCTGTGTATTCAACAATATAGTTTTCAAGATCGTCAGTACTCAAATAATAAGTATCTAGTGGAACAGTTTTTGTATCTATTCCGTATTTCTTTTGATAATTAGGGTTACCCATTGTAGCATTGTCAGTGATAACTAGTGGATGTATCATTAAAAAACTATCTTGGCCTAAATCAATTAATGTTTGTATACCATTACGTAAACTATTATAGGTTTCTTCTGGCATTGGCCATATCAGTTCACTATATGTAGGAATATCAGCATCATTGTATTTTACAAGATATTCTTGTACTTTTGTTTCATCAATGTTAAAACGCTCACTTGCTGATAACGTTGGATCATTAAAACTTTGCATAGCAAAAGTAACGCCTTTAAAAATGTTTACCGGCGATCTTTTATTCATCATAGCTATTTCAAAATTACGTTCTACATTGTTCTTTGCCCATGTAGCATCAAACCATTTTGGATAACCATATTTTTGTTTGGTTTGTAACACATAATCAGTAAGTTCAACATCTCTTTGTAGTAACCCCCAGTTACTATCACACACGCTAACATACTCTATTTTGTTTTTGCCCATCCATTCTATTTCAGACTTTACACGTTCAATATCAAAGAGTGTAAGTTTATTCCAATAACTGTCACCTATATCACAAAAAGCACAATGATATGGGCAACCACGCAAACTTTCCCACGTAACTTGCCATAGTGTATCCTTTGGATACTTTGCCATAATAGGTTCATAAAAACCTTCTAGTATAGGACTTGGAATATCACTTATGTCCATTCTACGTTGTGCGGGTTTGGGCATCTTTGTAGGTGTTTGTACATTAGGTATGCTATTCCAATCTTCACCTGCTAATATACTTTTGAATGCTTCCTCGCCTTCGCCATGTACCACAGCGTCAAACATACTATACTTTGTAAAAAATTTTGGATCATGTTTGCTAATTTGTGGGCCGCCAGTAATAATAGTACAATCTGGATAGGCTTGTTTTATTAATGTTGCGAGTTGTTTATTATATTCCCAATTCCATATGTAACTGCTCATAGCAACTAAAAAAGGATTATCCATACCTTGAACATATGTACTAGGATCTATTTTTTCTATTAGTGTATCTTTTAAAGTGTAATCAAAGGTGTCAGCATAACACCATTGATAGGCAATGCTAAGAGGCAGAAATTTATTAGGCCCATAAGCATCGCTTACCTGTATAAGATACACGTTTTTCATCTTAGGAATTCACGCCAGTCTAAATCATACTTGACACTGTCAATTCTGTGTACACCAATTAAGTACAACACGTAACTTGCTACACTTGATCCACGTCCTACACCCCACACAATGTCGTTCTCACGCATAAAATCTACAAGATAAATCATATAACGCAACAAATCAAACATTTCTCTACGTTGGAACTCTGCTAGTTCTTCATTTACTCTGTGGAAACGTTTGTCATCGCCTTCGCATAAACTGTACAAATGTGCAACAACATCTAGTTCTTTGTATTCATCAGGCATAAACCATTCACTTTGACATACACCGTCAAAAGTCTTTTGATCTACATCTAATGGGATATATTTTTGTAGTTTGTCAAAGCCTTGTTCTTCCATAGCGGCATTGAATTTGTCTACATCGTCGTTTGTATCGCACAATACCACATGAACTTTATCCGCATGACCACTATAGATCATATCGATTAAATTACGGTTAGAAAATCGCGGGATACCGAGTTTATCTGTTTTCATAAGCATACGTGTATTTTACGATATATTTATTAAATCGTCAAGAGGACTTTCAGGGTCTTGCTTTACTGTTTTTATATTTGAGCGTCTTCTGTCGTCTAATTCTAGTTTCATACTATCAATTAATAGAATCATTTGTTGTCTTACATAATCAGAATCAGTCATAAAATAAGTATTATTTAATTTTACTAATTTTTTTTCTAACTCTTGATCAGAAAGATCGGTAAAATCTCTTATTGGATGCATTAAGCAAACGTGCCTATATATTTGAAATAAAGTGTGCTACCAAAATCAAATGTAAAAATATCTATTACAACAGTTGACCCGTCACATGGATGAGTAAAGTTGTTACTACTAAAGAAATTAGCAGCACCATCACTTGCAGTTGGACCTGTAGGAATCAAATCGCCATAAACTTTATAACTAGTAGCATTTAACGTACAAGTAGTATCAACAGGAACTGATTTTGTAATGGTTAAAAACAAACGCATTTCAGCATATCTACCGTTACTAGGCCAACCTTGAAAACTAACAGTAGGAGTTCCTGCTGGATTTGTAAGTGTTACACTATGTACCATACCCACGCCAAAATCTGCTGTGTACGTATTTGTTGTATCAGCAAATTGTGATGTTAACTTAGTTGTCGCATCAAACTCAGCATCAATAATTTTATTGCCAACATGATTATTATCAGCATCTGTTCTAGCACGATTAGTTTGTAACGTGCTAATTTCTTGTCCTGCTGTAGTTAAGTTTGTTTTAATAACTGTAAAATTATCACGGAAGCCTTGACTATCATTGTCTATTCCAGCGATTGGATAATTTTCGTCTATATTTGTTACATCTATTGCGCTTGCCATTGTTAATTCCTTCTAACTATTTATCGGTTTCAATTGTTAAATTGATAGTTTCCGAACATTATATAATGTTCTAGAGAATCATCAGTCACTGAATTTACAATATACCGATCTATATCATAATCAATTTGTTTAATATCAAAACCTGTGGTTGTAATATAATTTAAAACATTTCTTCTAATTTGTTCTCCATTGCCAGGTTTAACATATGCCAACGGAATAGCAAAAGTATAACCTAGTTCTTGTAAATCATTGCCTTGTGCTGTCTGCATCCATAAAGGTAAAAATGCTTTACTAGTAGTACCCATAGAGTTAATGTTTTTTCTCATTTTTTCTATATTCGAGATATAGTTTTTTCTATCTTCTTCTTCGCTGACCTGTACGGCATCACTATCAACTTTTATTGTTGTCCAATCAGGACGGAGTCTCCAAGTTTCTTCTAGGCCGTCTGTAGTTACAACACTTGAAATGGCAATGCTTACTGGTCCTGCTCTAGTTGATATACTTATTGTGTTTACAGCTGAAATATTTACAATACCGCCGCCTCTTTTAACTACTCTTAGAGATTGATTGCTAAGGTCTAATTTAAATGTAGTCCCATCTTTTTTAAGAATACTTAAATCAACACCACCAGCGCCTCCACCAAATGTGTCATCAATTGGTTCCACTTCAATACTGTCTACTGTAATACGTTTGCTTCTATTTTTTTGGAAAAAGAAATCAGCAGTTTTACCACTCTTAGGCAAAGCCGGATCTATTAAATCAATATATACAACTTCGTATACAGAATTATTTGTTCCAGGTTGTTTTGCGACTGCTGTTTTTATGTCACCAAAGTAATATTGTTTTCTTTTTACGCCTTTTACACTAGCAGCACCAAATGCTGATACAGAATTTGTTTCTATTCCAGCAAAAATTAAACTTCTAAGTTCTTTTTGTACACCAAATTCTGGATCACTTGGTCTATATAAAACTTCTGGATCAAAAACATTAGGATCATTAATAAAAGTTGTAAATATTTCTCTTTGTGTTTTTGGTAATAAAGGTTGTACATATAGATTACTATATAGTCTAGTATCATCAGTTGATATAGTAATAGTAAATTCTTGTAAAATACTAGTGTACGCAAATCTGTCTTTTGCCAACACAGTAAATTTAAAAGTTCTATCATTAGTTGTTGTTAAGCCATCGAACGTTGTGTTATCAGAATCATATTTTGTAAGTCCTGGATTCTCAACTGTACCTATACTAGGAAATTTGCCAACTATTTCCCCATTACGACTTAATAACATTCCAAATGGCAATCTACCACTTGCTAAAGAATAAGATAAATTTGCCCCGGCGTATGTACTTTTAGCTTCAACAGCAAACGTGCTTTGTAAGTTAGGTTGTATAGTTCCTAAGTTACTATTAGATGTCCAACTTAATACGCTATCTATTTCACCAATTAACTTTAAATCAAATGTTTTGATTTTTTCAACAATATTACTTTCATCTTGAGTAAAACTTTTACTAAAACTATCTGCTTTTGAAGCACCAAGGCTGATTGTATTTCCAACATTCAAAACTCTTTGTAATGGAACATCTAGTCCAATACGAGTATAGTTTGCTAACTTTGTAGCTGTAATTTCAACACTATCGTCTGTGTGGAATAAATTTTTGATATAAGAGGTATTGGTTGTATTGCTATTTTCTGGCACATACATTAACAGTTTGTATATTCCGTTTATTCCTGTAGTAGCAGTAATATAGGCAGGTAAATCTCCTACTGCTAAAAAGTCATTAAGTGTGTCTAACATTGATTCAGCACTACTATCTGGACGAGCAATATCTGTTTTAAGTTCTAAATTATTATCAATTGTTGTTTCTACAGTGTATTTTACATATGCTGCTGCGTTTTTAATTATGTATTTCTCTGTATTACTATAATTTAATTCACGTTCGTTATAAAATAATACATCGGTAGTATTTAAAGTATCAACATAAAAATAATCTGTTGACTGTGCTGATTCTGCTACTGTAAGTGGATTGTATTTGTATAAAGGTTGTAAATTTGGACTTATTTGTAGTAAATCAAAATCTACATTGGTATCATTTACACTCGTAATTGTATAGTTTCTGCCATTTAATTCTATTTGCTGATTTACTAACGCTGCTAAATCGTCTATTCCATCAGTCAAATCCGTAGAAAGTTTTGCTATTTTTATACTAGAAGTGCCTGATAATGTATCTTCAATAAATGTTCCAAATACAGTAACTAATCCTGTGTCTTCGTTAAAGCGTAAAGCATTGACACTAAATTTATAATCTCTACTTACAGCAGGTTGATACGGAATAATACCAGCAACTTCACCAGTGTTTGGATCTAGTCCTAACCCAGGAGGTAGTTCACTTACACTCTCTGGTGTAATTATTGTAAATTCATCTACTGTGATAGGATTAGGTGTACCATCCTGTAAAGTGCTATTTGGTCCTCTATTGGCTACAGGAAAAAATGGAAGTACTCCTGTTAAGTCATAATAACCTGTGGTTATTTCATTTGTAGCAGTAAGTTTATAAACACCAGGATTTCTTTGCTGTAAATCATAACGAATAGCACCTGATACGGTAGGCTGGTCAATAATATTCAAATATATTGTTTGGTAGTTATTTGCTCTACGCTGCCCAAGATCACTTGGAGTAACCCAAATAGGCACTCTTTCAAATGTCATGTCACTTACAAACACATTAGTCCCTACTTGCATGATAGTATTGTCAGCACGAGTAAATTCATCTGTAATAACATATATTGTAAACTGTCTGCTACTAAATGCTGTGCCATCTGTAACAGTAACAACAAAATCATATTTCCTATTAAGTTTACGTGGAGGACGCACCAAATCTAAATTAGTTAATTCTATATCACCATAGTAATAACTTTCAATAGTATCATCAGACCTAGCACCCCAATCAAATGTTATGCCATATCTGCCCGCATCGTATCCCAGTTTGATTTCATTAATGTCTAAGGCACGTATAGGATCTATAATACCAGTAATTCTGCCACTTTTAGACATTGTTAAGCCAGGAGGTAATGTACCAGATGCTGTGCTATCTGTTCCTAAAAAGTATTCTAACACTTCTCCAACCTGTGTGTCATCATCTAACACTTCTAATTGAAAATCAACTGGGGAACTATCTAATATAAAATAAGTTTTATTATTACCTACTGGTAACAATCCTGGTTCTGTAATCCATTGCGGCTCATCATAACCATCTATTGTAATTTTTAAAGTTCTATCAGCTATACCATCAGCTGAGGTAGCTCTAACTACAAAGGCAAAAGTTGTTATTTCAGCAAGAAAGTTTGGTGTGCCTTTAACAGCATTATCTTCTATACGCATACCAGTTGGTAACTTACCACTTATTAATGCTGTAGTAACACCTTCTGTACTTTGTAAAGGAAGAGGTATATTTTGCGTAGCTCTTTCGGCAAACGTGCCAAAGTTATGGCCGTTATTTACTGTCCATTGTGGTAGTGCCATTTATATGCTCCCAAGATCGATCTCTCCTTGCGATGGGGAAGTAAAGGTACCAAGATCAACATCTTGATTTCCTATAATAAACTGTAAAGCCCCCTCGTATGCTCCTCCAATATCTCCTAAATCCCATGTAAGAAATCTACCCAAGTTGTTTTCATAGTTAACACTTTCAGTACCACTGGTTTTAATATTAGTAGGAATAAGTGTACCTATAGTTCCTGTAGTAGATACAGAAAGTGTTCCAGTCAAGCTACTGGTGCTTGATAAATTATTCACACCAGTTATGTTTTGACTATTAGCATCTAAGGATGCTGCTAGAACTGGACTCAAATCGTTTTCTAAACTAGCATCAATTATAATTTGTGGATTAGGACTAGCGTTATTATCAGAACTAGTTGTTACACCTTCGCCGCCATATATAGCAAAACTTTGGCCATTTCCTAGTAATATAGAACCGTTGTCAGCAACAACACTGTAACTTTGATCTGGTACAGTACCATCTACAACTAGCGTGTTATCTAACTCTGTTATATTAATATTAGAGCCACCCACGATACGTCTAAAGCTCATAGTGTTACTTACTTGTTCTTTGAACACTTGTCCGCCGCTTGATCCTACGTTTTGTGCTGTCTGTACCGCAACTAAATCTAATTCACTAAAATTAGCATTTACCTTAACAAAGGCTTCACGTAAATCATCCCCTGTTCCGTCATTTGCTGCTGATCCTATGTTTATTGTTTGTATTGCCATTATTGCCCCTTAAAATGCTACTGTTACCCAAGCATCGTTTAGAAAACACATCAGTGCTTCGTCACCATTCCCAGTTGGATCCCATGAGCTACCATCTGCTACAGCTAACATGCCTCTGTATGTATCTGTTAATCCCGGTGTACCTCCGTAAGGTACAAAAACTTGCATCCAGCCGCCTTGATTATATCCACTGCCTCCACTGTTAACGAAGAATCTGTTTGGATCATAAATCTCAAAGTAGCGTCCGACGTCAGTATTATACATAAATGAGCCAACGTTAGGACTAGATGGACGAGTGGCAGTTGTTCCTGATGGTAATTCTACATAATCAGCATTAGGACCTATTCTAACACCTGATTGTGCGTCTAAAGTTAGTACACTATTTGCGCCTGTAGTTGACAAACTTAATGCTGTATTTGTGCTACTAATTGTGTTTAGTGTAAGATCAGTAATAAACGCACTATTAAAGAAGTTACTAGCATTTCCTAAACCTACTGTGCCACTAGGGCGGAGTTCTCTGTTAATTTGTACGAAAGTTGGCGAATCTAAAACAACTCCAGCACCGCCGTTGCTACCAAGTGTAATTGTGTTGCCACTTGCTGAATCTATAGTTACAGCATTACTATGGTTAAAATTTATGCCTCCACTGCTCATTACTAAGTTAGTACCAGTAAGTGCGCCAGTAGAAGTTACTGCTCCTGTGTTTATTGATCTTGTAGTAGTATCATTTCTTTCTACAACACTATCCAAGTTATCTGCTTCAGCAGTTAGGAATCCTTCGGAATTATTAGCACCATCATAAGGTGTATATCCAAGGGCATTGATAACACCTGCGGCATTATTAATATATCCATCTGGGTTAGTATTATTGTAAGGTGTGAATCCTAGTGCGCCAGTTACTGCTGCTTCTGTAACTGTGCTTATATATCCTGCAGGGTTAGCGTCATCGTATGGAGCAAATCCTAATGCTTGAACTACTCCTTGACTATCATTTATATACCCGTCTGGATTTGAATCATCATATGGAGTGAATCCTAACGCACCTGTTATCTGTGCTGAACTAATATTGTCTAGCACTGTTTGTATAGTAATAGGCGCAAGTGATTGCTCATCTGCTGACACTATTACTAATTTGTTTGCGTTATTAGCAAATTGGAATGTATCAGATAATGTTTGAAACGCTCCACCTGAACTTAGCAATCCATCTACGTCTGTAAGATCATTTATATCATCAGGAATCAAACTATTATTATCAGTCAAGTCTTGTATATCAGTTGGAATGCTTGGCAAATTTGTTAAATCGTTATAGTCGCCACTAAATCCGCCACCTAGTAATTCGTCAACATCTCCTAGCTGATTAACATCTGTAGGAATAGTAGGAGCATTTTGGATGTCAGCAAAATCAATTGATTCAAGTAAGTTTGTGCCACCTACTGTATAGGTCAATGCTTCTACATTGCCACTTACTGTAGCGTTGGTTGCTGTAATTAAAGCCCCGTTTATAGTTCCGCCTGCTGTTATTCCACCTGTGGTTGATAATGTTGACAGTCCAGTTAGATTGTTACCAGTTAGATCAAGATCGTCACCTACTGGCAGTTCTCTTAACTGGTTATTTGTTTCATCTAATATGAGTGGAAATCTACTTGCCATGTTATACGTCCTGTTCTTTTATATATTTAGCATTATGTTAATGCTGCTATTCTTGCTTGAAAGTCAGCAAAATCTGTGCTTGCTGCTACTTCAGTTTGTAAAGTAACTAAACTAATGTAACCTGGTATCACACCAGTAATATTGGCTCCAGGTATAACACCATTGACTCCGTCTACCAACAAAGTGCTTGTTGCCGATGTTACACTACCATTAATGTCAATTTCATATTCTTGGTTTTGTATAATACCAGACTGGCTCACATTATCAATATCATTATATAGTTCAGTAAAGTTTTCATTTACCTTATCAAACGCTATACGTATTGGATCTCCGTCTCCACTGTTTTCTTGTGTGCCAGTGTTTATAGTTTTCTGTGCCATTATACTCTCCCTACTACAACTTCAATTGTGCCGTAGCCATCATCAGTTTTACTTTCAAGAGCTTTACCAATAATAGTACCAATTTTAGGATCATTGTCTACTATAGCTACTCCCGGTCGAGCACTGGTTACTAGCAAGTCTCCTTTTTCTACCCGACCAAGCACTTTCGTAGGAACTCTACCTTGTAGTGCTACACCAACAACATGTTCACCTTTTAATGCGCTATTCATGATGTGTGCTGGATTTGTGGTTACAACACCAGCTACTCTTCTATCACCTTTAACATCAGTAGTAGTAACTTCTTCATTACCGCCAAATACTAATACTGTTCCAGGTTCGTATACAGCATCGCCTTTATAGTTTTCAGCTAAGTCAGCGTACAATGCTTCAGTTGCTACACCGTTGAATGTAGTAGCGTACACTGTGTTGAAGCGTCTTGTGCTACTTCCTATACTAGTAGCGTTGTCGCCTGTAGTATTACCACTTGTATTTGTAGCACCTAGGAAGTTTCCGTCAATAGTCAATGCTCCTCCAGTAACCATAGCATTAGTGCTTGGATTGTAAGTTATACCAGCATCAGTACGCAAAGATTCATACGCACCTGTGGCGTTGTTACTATTAACAAACGTTAAATATTGTGTTGTGTTACCAGAATTTCTTACAGTCAATACTTGATCGGCAGTGCCAGCATTGCCACTTACATCACCAGTAACGTTACCGGTAAATGTAGCATCAGTTCCATCACTTCCAGCTTCTAATACTTTACTAGTTCCATTTGAGGAGTAAACGTCACCGTTTAGATCAGCAGTTATAATGTTTGGCAATCCAATTGTAATTGTGTTACTACTATTTGAAACATCAATTTCACTTCCTGTACCTTGAATAGTAAGTGTATCGCCTAGTGATAATGATGTTGCTGAACCGCCATCTGAAATATTAATATTGCTGTTGGCAAGTTTACCGTTGGCAATACTACCCGCAAGATCATCATTACTAATACCACTGTCTTTAATGCCTACAAATCCGTCTCCATCTACTTCAAAGTTAGCACTATCAAAACTGGCTATACCTTCAACAGCAGTAGCAGCATCTGCGGCAGCAGAAGCAAAAGCCAACGCTAATTTACTTTGAGCAATGTTAGCACCAGCAGCAATGTCAGCGTTTACAATAGCACCTGCTGTAATTTGACCTTCTAGAACATTACTGCTTTCGTTGTATGTTACAACAAAATCACTGTTGCCCACATTTGTATCATATGCTGCGTTGGTCCATTTTGACAATGTAGCATCATATACCAAGAATTGGTTATCTGCTAAAGCCTGTTCATCATCGATATTAGTGTCTTCAAGTTCCTCAAGTGTATCATATGCTTCGTCTCCTGCGTCTACATATGCTTTTGTTGCTGCGTCACTTCCGCTAGTTGGTGTAGCAAGGTCATTAATTTGCTGTCCGCCCATGCGTAGGTCGCCTGCCATTGGAACTGTGCCGCTTAATGCTAAGAAACCACCAGTACCTTGAGGTATGATTTGAGCACCTGCTAGTGCTGTACCATTTCGATCCATACCCAAACGTCTGTCGATATAACCTTCAACTGCTGTTTCAACTGGTACAGAATCTGCTGTAGCATTTGTAAATGTATCATCAGCACTAAATTCGTTGACACGCACACCTCGTTTGAAGCCAATACCATCAATGTTTGTTAGAACAAGTGCTGCGTTAAATGTAATTCTACCAGTACCTTGGTCAACTGTAAAGAATCTACCAACACGGAAGAAACCATCTTGGTCGGTTGACGCAAAGAACACCCTTCCTCTAGTACGTTCTTGTACTTGTGCCTTGCTGGCAAAGCCTTCACTATCGATACTTTGTTCATCAGTTACTGGTTGTTGTACAGGACCGCCAAAAACTCTATCAGGATAGTTACTGGTGTTGTATCCGCCTGTACCAATATCCAAGAAGTCATGTGATGTAGCACGACATGTACTAATATTTACAGTAACATTACCCGATTCGGCTTCTTGTAAACCTACTTGTAAAGTAATGTTATCACCAGTTGGGCCACTTACCTGACCAGCAATACCGCTTCCTACATAACTATCGTGAATACTATATTTGTCTGTAAAACTTATGATACCAAATTGTGTGCCCGAACCACTATCTGTTACAACTTGATAATTTGTAATGACATGTACTTTACCTTTCCAAGAAAAAATCATATCAATATCACTACTGTTAAGCCTTGCTGTATCATTAGCACTTAATACAGTTGATACAGCAATGTGTTGATCACCTTGTGTATCACCTAATGTAGTGCCGCCACTTAAACTATAAGTACCAGGTGCTTGTCCAGCAAAATCGTTTGATACTACTAGATCTACATAATCAAAATTATCATCAATTGTAATACGGGTCTGAGATCCTACTGCTGGATAGCCTGGAGTAATTAGGTTTTCAAATGCTAATGTTCTATAGGTAACAATTTCTTGTTCATCAAAAATCAAAGCAGTAGAAGGTCTTGTGACAACATCGCTACTAATACCATTTACAAATAAGTTTTGTTGGCTTGTCATAACAGCCATTTGAGCATGGTTTACATTAAACTGAAGACCAGTGCTTTCGGTTGATACTGCGCCGCCAGTACCAGATGTAAATTCTAATCTCCATACTTTGTTCGCAAAATCTGATGTTGATCCAAGATCATCTGCTAATGTTGTATCAGTATAATCTACTGGAATAACTGTTCCAGTATCACTTACGTTAATAACTTCGTATGGCTGGAAAGTTTCATCAGGATCGTCATGGTGTATTTCTAGTTGAGATGCGTTCAACGGAAGAACTGTACAATCGTAAATGAATGCTCTTGCTTGGTTCTTGGTTCCTCCTAAGCCAACGTTATTTACAGAAACTGGAACTCCAAAACTTTGATACGCAACACCTGTGCCGCCAGCATTTGTAGCATTTGCTGTGAATGCTAATCCTACAGTATTACTTGCTGCGCCTACTGTTGTCCAGTCTGATCCGTCAATAGTACCAATGACATATCTAGTACCAGATAACAAGGAGGTGCCGTTTGTAGGTGAGTTTACAGTTATTTCGTCTGTAGCATTAAATGTATATTCATATGATGTTTGGAAATCAATGTATCTGTTTACACTAATCGTACTATTTGTACTATTATCGTCGTTGAAGATTACTGTAGCCCTAGCAATATTGTCAGTCGTTGTATTGTATTGTCTAAGTACATCGTTTCTAGCAATACCATTGGAATTACCTGTGATTTCAACTTCTTGATCAACAACAAACATTTTTACTGGTTGTGTTAAGTCTTGTGCTAAAGTAACATCTCTTGCTACTTCATCTGGATCGCTACCTTCGGCAACCATACCAAAATTACCATAACTGTTATTACCTGTTAGTGATCGAATCTGTGACCCGTTTCTAGACAAATATCCAGTATGAGCATAATATGTAAACACACTAACAAGTTCTGTTAGTGCATTATTGTTAGCAATAACACCATATCCTAGATCGTTAATTTGTGTGTAGTCGTTTGCCAACATAGATTTGTTACCAGCACCTTGAAGGATGATTGGAACTGGACCGCCTGCTGAATCCATATCGTCGTCTAAACCGTTGCCACTATTTGCTCTTGGATCTAAAACAAGTGTGGCAGTTGCTACTCCACTACCATTATTCGGCACATAATCAACAATGGCATTAACTTGATAGCGTCTACCATACTCAAAGAAACTACACGGAACTAGTGGTTTTCTAATACCTAATCCACTTGTGCTTGGCGCTTCAACTTGTATTCTAAATGGATCTGTATTACCATTTTGGATGACTGTCATTGGCATGTTGTAAACATAGCCATCAATAAACATACCACCTCTAAATGCTTTTTCATTTGTGCTTCTAGAAAAACTAGAACATGTTTGGGCATACGGTGATCTAGTTAAAATTGATCCTTCTGGATCAAGAACCATCATAAAGCCACCTTGTCGTTGTGCTGTAACGTTTCTAATAATTGTGTTATCGTTACATAGGAACATGTCCATTTCATTATTATCAAGTGCTGGATTATAAGATCCGTTAAAGGCATAAGAAACAAAACTTACCAACTCGCCAGCATTTGTATTTGCTGCTGCTTCTGCTGTTAGACTGCTGTTTGTTACTCTACCAGTATCACCACCGGCTCCGGCGTATGCTGTTTGTGCTAGTACACTTGTTATAATAACAGCGATGTTATTAATAGCTGCTTCTGTTTCAGTTTCTTGACCAGGTACAACATTTGCGGCATACGATTTTTGATTTACAGCACTATTGACACGACCACCTTTGATCAAGTCTTTAATAATGCCATCTACAATATAACCTGTATCTCTACGACACTTGTCTTCGTCGTAAACTAACGAAGGATAAGTTGTAGTAATAAAGCTAATAGTCCTGTCAATAATAAATTGTCTATTAAGTCTAATTAAATCTGCTGCTTGGTTAAAGTTTCCTGGGTTAGACGCCGCAAAAGTACTAATATTCATAGGACTAGTAGGATCTGTCAAATAATGTCGACCAAAGTAACCTTCTGTTGCTAGTGTAAGATCACTAACATAAGCCTCACCTGCTGTTGCGGTTGTTAAGCCGTCAATTGTAGCGTCTCTGTAAAAATATATATTAGCAGCTTCACTTAAACTTGGACCAGGTGCTGGACGTATAATTACTCGTCTAAATTCGTCACCTTTGATACTAACGTTCGCAGGTAGTTTAATAGGCAATTGTTCTTCATATGTACCTGATTCGATTCTAACACTAATTTGTGATTTTTTAACAAAGGCACCATATTCAATTTCTTCTTCATCAATAAATTCAATTGGTAAAAGTAGTTTAAGTGATAATGTATCATATGTAGGAGTGCCTACTGTGTCAGCACCTCGGGTATAATTGTTGATTACACCAACTGCTCCACTTTTCTTACCTCTAACAATTTTACCTGGAAAAATATCAATATTAGCATCAGCGCCATTTGCTGGGTCACCTGCTTGCGTTAAAAATTTGTTAGATCCACTATAGATATACAGTTGATAATCATTACTTGCTTCTACAATAGCAACATCTGATGTAGTTGTGTCTATCATAGCTAAAATATCATCAAACCTAGCATCAGTAGCAAGATACCATTGGTTACCTGTAGCACTGCCTCCTAGTGCTGTGTTAATCAAAGCTAACATAGCAATCTGTGCTGTTACAATAGCAAATCTAGTTTGTGCGTATTGTCCGCCTGCTCCTTGAGCGATAGCAATTTCGCCACTAGCATTAGCATAATATCTTAATCCAGCATATCTAGTTAAAAAATTATGCTTGATACTTACAGTACTTGCTAGAATATCCAGTCTAATACTATCAAAAATTAAACCTAAGTCTCGTCTACAAGTTGCTTCATTATAAACAAAATCTGGATAAGTTGTAGCAATAGCTGCTATTGTATCGTCAATAACTGTCTGACGGTTTGATGCGATAGTATTTGCTACTGTTGTTACTTCAGCACTAACTGCTGTATATCCAATATTTGAAAAGTTATCAACGTAGCCGTTGTTAGTACCTGTACCATCAGTGAATGTTAATGTTTGTACATAAGGTCCTACATCAATATCTGCTGCTTCTTGTAATCGAGCTGCTCTAGCACATGCCGCTGCTATAGTTCTATAAGCATAAGTTTCACTACGTCCTTCTCTACCTGGAGGTGTTTGTGTTTGTGCATCGTCACCTTTTGTGCTTACATAGACATTTTCGCTAAGTGTATATTGTTGGCTGTCTACGTAATACTTTGTAGCTGCTTGTAAGTCATCAGCAGTGTTTGGAGTGCCGGCACCTGCCAATGGAGCAGGATGATCATGTAATGTTAGAGCACCTGTCATAGTATCGCCAGTTCTACGAACTATTTCTTTTCTTGGAAGGATAGCATCTTCTGTCCAAAATCCTTCTAAGGTATCGTTATATGATGCATCTATTAGAGATTGTACACCAGTGCCTCCGCTTGGCACAATTTGGTTTGTGTTATCTAAAGCATCTGCTGCTGTTGGGTGAAGTGTTAATTGATCAGCATTTTCTCTTCTTACATAATAAAATTGGTCAGTAACCAAGTTGGTAGCGTCTGTAGTATCAGAACTGTATTTCCATCTGCTGCCTGTCACAGCTTCTGTAAAGCCGTGTGCTGGCATATTTACTCTTCCGGCTACATTATAACTAGCAATAGTTTTTGTATAGCCAGATGCGTCTGTTGGCATGTCTGCTACTCTTGGACCCATGCCAGGGGTGTTTTTTTCAATAAATTGTCTTTGGTTTAATCCAGTAGGAGCAATCATCCTATCAATCTCAACGTCTGGTTCGTGTACTAGATTCCAGTTATCAATGAGTGTTTGTCTTTCACTGTCAACTATAACTTTATCATAAGTGGTTTCACCATAGGCTAGAGCAGCACCCATTTTTAAAGGATTACTTAAGATCGGAGCAGGATCAGATTCAATATTAACGTTAATAACACTAATTTTTAATTTGTTGCCATCAACACTAAATGCTACTGTGTTTTGCCCGTCATTAGGATCTGAATTTCCAGCATCACTTACCAGTTCGTAAAAATCTATGCCGGTTCCTGCTTGATTTACTAATAGAACTTTGCCTGCTTCACCAGTAGTAGATGCTGGTGTATCATTTAGATCAGTAATACTAATTTGACCACCAAGTCCAAAAATAGCATATAATTCGGTAAAGTTTTCGTTTACCTTTTTGAAACTTTCACGGATACTGTCGCCTGTGCCATCATTACCCTCTACGCCAATATCAACTTCTTGCTTTGCCATCTTTTATTTCCTTTAAAATTGTGGTACTAAATTATCCATATCAAAATTAACACTTACTCCGCAACCACAACTACTGTGTGCGTTTGGATTGTTAATTTCAAAGTTAGCACCAACTAGACTTTTAACATAGTCTACTTCAGTACCGATTAAAAACATTAAACTATGTGCGCCAACAACAAACGCACATCCGTTTGCTGTTTTAACTACTTCATCATCTTTTTCTAGGTCTGTTGGATTAGCAATAGTACCCCATTCGTACTCAAATCCAGCACAACCACCGCCTTTGATGTTAAGAGTAATGCCATAGGCTTCGTTCTCTTCGCATAAAAGATCTATTTGTTTTTCTGCTGCTGGAGTTAAAGTTAGTATGCTCATAGTGTTCCTTTCTAATATTTATCGTTACTTTTTATAATCTTAATGTAAATATAGTTATGTTTATAAAAGAATTTTTAATTGATACTTGGCACATGCGCCGTAGTAAACTTGGCAATCAACACGGTTATTGTCGTAAAAAAACAATGGTAGTTTTACGTTGTGATAGCTGCGATATTGAATTCACAAGAGAACGTGGTTCCATGGATCCTAAAAGACTTACAAATAACTATTTTCATGTTTGTGAAAACTGTGATGCTAAAAAGTTTGCTCAACAAAAAGGTGTAGACAAACGAAAAGTCTGGCAACTTAAAGCCAGTAGTACATTACCTATTAACAAAATGTGAATTTTCTATAAGATTGTAATCGTCTTGATATACAACTTTTGCCCAATCATCAACTGCTTTTTGATTGGCTACTACCCAGTTCTTTAATGCTTGTGTATATTCTAATCTTTTGCCTTCTGTGCTAGTATGTAAATGTGTAATGCCTTTAAATATGTTATGATCACGATTAATATCCTCAAAAACTGTTGGTGTCATATAATAATATATTGTTGGCAAATCGTACAAGAAACTAACTTGAGGTTCTGTATGGTAATCTTCATGTGCTACATTATTTTGAAAAACTTTTATAGCACAACTTTTGAGCATTGACTCAATTGATCGTAATCCTTTAACGTGCGGACCGTACAAACTTTGTTCTACTATGCCACTAATCCATCTAGATAATGGATCTCTAATGATTACTAATTGTTTGTTTTTAGGATTTTTGACTTGGGTAAAATCATCACGTATAGATTTGATAATTGTTTCACTACCATTTTTTGCTATAGTTACTACAGATAAATTTCTTTGCTTGCTGTAAAATATCACTCTTCCCACCAAACATGTTTGTCTACATCTTTTGGTTCTTTGCCGCCTCTGTCTTTATAGCTCAAACCGACTATGATTTTATCTCGCAATAATACACCAGATGAATGTCCTAAAACGTTTCCAGCAAAAATAACTCTACCAGCAATCACAGCGTTTGGAACATTGTTTTCTATAATTACAATAGTCCTAGGCATCCGGCTTTTGTCACTGGTTTTTTCTCCCGAAGGCAAGTTCCAAGAATCTCCATATACTTCTTGTATTTTGTTTGGATCAGAATAAACTTCGTGTTCAATATCGGTAAACATTTCTAACAAAATACTCAAATCATCTTCAGGTATAGTTTTTAAACTTTCCTCAAAACTTTTTCCTTTGTCATGCCAATTACGATAACAAGTGCTACATTGTCCGCTATTCTCAGTTCGCCAACAATCCACCATATCGTTGGCTTTTATTACAATACGCTGTTGTAATTTCATTTAGTCCTGTTTCCAGATAGTCCAAATTCCATATGCTATCGCAAGACCTGCCGCAATCTTTGCTAGTGGTGCTAAAAATAAAACCATAAGTCCGAGCGCAATAAGTGCTGCTCCGTCCCATGAGGTTCGTTCTTTTAATCGAGCATCAATCCATTTTTTAATCATTGCTAAATTTCCTTACTTTTTTCTCTAGAGTTAATATACGTGTATCCTGCGCTCTAATTTTTTCTTCTAAACCTTGGACATACGCTCTAGTAGGCACTTCACGTTGTGTGCCATCTTCACCTAATACACTATAATGATCAGCACCGTGTCCTTTTAATCCTCCTAAAACTCTGTTAGGATTTTTTTCAGATACACTAGGTGTTGTTCGAGCATACATTGATCTTATAAATTTACTACTTCTCATGCTGTATTTATGTTCCAATTCTCAATTGATTCTTCAATATTATATCCTTCTGCGCTTGCCCAATCTTTACAAAGGTCTTTTAAAATATCGGCACTTTTATCACAAATAATTTCTTTATTTTTGAATGATGTTTTGTTCACATGAGGAAAATTGCCACTTATTAATTTTGTAATTAGATATCTTTGATTTTTATTTTCAATATTTATAGTACTAAGTTTTTTGGTATTATTTACAATTGACTTTTTTATTTGATAAGGACTCATAACACAATGAGTAATAAAATTATTTTGGTATTCAACTTTACTATTTACTGATATTTTTTCTAGTGTCCACTCTTGTACATGTTTAAAAAAGTCAACTAAATTTATATAACGGACCTCGGCTGAAAATAGATGTACATCTTTTCTAGTAGTCATTACCATATATCGTCCACTCATATACCAGTGAACAGGGTTACGTGATAAAATATACCACTGAAGGTCTTGTACTTTAGGTTTAAATTCGATGTGATTAAGACTTTTTCTCTGGAACGCTCTTGATTCAGGTCCTTGAGCCCATCCTAAATCTAAATAGTTGCCATTCATACCATTACGTTGTAGACTACTGCTGCCACTTTTACATGGACCTATTATTCCAATGCCTCTTTTTAAATTAAAAAGTGTAACCATATTGTTGACAGTAATCCTTACATATGTCTTGTAGTAATGTTCTACATCGAATATTTATATCAGGGTATGGAATATGAGATCCTGTTTTGTTTAATATAGGAATTTCTGTATCTATGTTTAATTCATTTAAAAAAGCATCCAAGTTTTCAATTTGTCTTGGTAGCGCATTTTCGTTACAGTAACGATCGGGCATTACACTACAATGATCGCTCCAAAATAAGTTAAACACAGTAACATTCAAATCACGTTCTTTTTTTACATCTTTTAAATGCTTGTAGAAATCAGTATGGTATTTGAATAATTTCCTATTTTGTTTGAATGATTGTAAGAATCTAAAACCACTTACAATCCATTGTACTGGATGTCTAACAATTACATAATGAGTATAATTATTTAAATTTCTATCTGTAAGTTCAAAAACTTTTAAAGTTTTATCTAATCCTGATAATTCAATATCATCTAAAGTTTTATTTTTATAAATGTCAATCCAATTTTTGTCATGTTTAAATATTTCAGCAAAAGTTTCAGTACCGCATTTCATAGGCACTGATATTACTATTTTTTGCGTGTCATTTAAAAACATTATGCTGCTAGTTTGCCAGCAAACGGATCCTTGTTCATATAATATCTTTGTAGTAGTTGTCTACTTGCCAAGTTTTTCATCTTAGCTTCGACCATAATGTCAGCCCATTCCCAGTGTTCTAATGCCCAGTCGTTACACGCATCATTATGGCAGTAATCTGAGTGTGCTCTAAGTTTTTGTTTTTTGAAGCCTGCTTCTAAAAGTTTTTCCATATCTGGTCTAACATTAGATCTATGTCCTTCAAGGTACTCCGGACGGCAAAGGCTGTAATGCATAGCAGGACGCACACCACGCCAACTATCGATAATACGGTAAATTCTGTCATCATCTGGTTCAATGTATTCTCCTGTGTTTACCCAGTGGTGATGTATATCTAACACCAGTGGAACATCATCAGCAAGTTCTAGGCTAGCCTCGAGACCCCATTTGTTTTCGTCGTTTTCGATCGTGATAGTATTTCTTGCTTCTGGCGATAGTCTTGGGAGGACGTCTTTGATACCTTGGGGACCTTTGCGGCCGGAGATGTGGACGTTGTTCTTAAAGTCTTGGAACTTCTTACCGTAGCCCATATACCTGATGAGAGTGGCGTGATATTCAAATTCTTCTATGCTCCGTTCTACAATTTCTTCGTTATCCGAAGCAAGGACTGTAAATTGTCCTGGGTGCATTGAGAGCCTAACATCCAAGCGTCTGGCTGCGTCACCGACTTTTGCGTAGTGCTTCTCACAGTACGCCACCACATCTGGACGAGACCAAAAATAGCGCCAGCTAGGCTCGGTAGCACAAGGAAGCTGATTGCTACCCAGTCGGACCATACGAAGATGTTCAGGAAGGCTTCCCACATATTCTACTAACCTTTTCGCTGCTGCTGCGTTGTGTTCCATAATGTCCCACAGCCTTTGTTCAGCAACGTCTCTACTCTGTCTATTTAGCCAAGCGACTGTTGTACACTTTTCTGTAAGTGGACGCTGTAATTCTTCGAGCACTTTATTCTTCTGTGTTTGATCAGGGTGTAGATATTTACAAGCAAATCCAATACGTCTTTGCTGCGATTTTAGAAAATCTCCTGCGTTGGTAAATTTCAAATCATTCATCATTTATATTTTCCATCCAATGTGTTGTGCTTACTATTATACCATGCCCATAAAGCACAATTAATTACATTATACTTGGCATACCATGCTATGTCAACCTGATTGTCTCCGTACATGCGTTTACCTTCTTTTCTAAGATGTCTATACCATAGTTTAAAATCTTTTAAACGATTCATTGCCAATTTTCTAACACCCATGGGTCTTTACAGTCTGCTGGATTAGGTTTACCATGAAACACAGCTATACTCTGTTCTTTTTCTACTGTTGGATAGCCAATTGTTTTGAATTGCCTAACTCCGTTTTTAAGTTCTAGATCACGCCTGTCACGCATTTCCCATTTGTAACTTCTTACCCATTCGTCTGGCCAATACCAATATGGTTTTGTATTTCTATACATCCAATCTTGATCTCCTGGCATACGTCTTATAGTATCATCTTTTTGACTTAAAAAATTATCCCATTGATGTGCTCTGCTACCCACCGTAAGTCTAAACACACTACTATTTACTCTGTCCCAATTACTTCTTATTGATCTATTAAAGTCTCTAATGATTAGAAAATCTTTTTCGGGTTTGTAATTAAAAAATCTGTCAATATTATTACATATTACTATATCTAAATCAAGAAACAAAAGTGTGCCGGTGAATGGGAGTTCATTGCTAAAGAACCAAGGTTTGAACCACCAACCTTGTAGTTTTTTAATTTTAGGCAAATTATGGATTTTTATGCCTTTTTGTATACCTGTGGCATTTTCTGTAAAACAATGAAACTCAAAGTCTTCTTGAGCATGCCTTTTACACATATTATGTAATTTGTTAACATAATCATACGTATACTTATCGCCCCATTTAAGGCATACTATGTGTCTATTATTGGTTTTTTTATTTAGAATTTTTTCTACAACAGGTTTAGCACTAGATTCTTCTTCTGCTTTTTTAGCTTTTTCTAGTGCCTTTCTTGCCCTGCGTACTTCTTTGGATTCAGTCCAATGCTTTGTAGATGGCACTATTGGCTCCATGCTCTGCACATTCACAAGACTCGCACCAGCAACGTCCGTCTGTCATTTCTTTAACAAGATCGTTAGCAAACTTCCAAGCATGATAAGCAAACTTCTCTACGCCTACGCCATCTAGGATTGTAAGCTCAGCAAGTTTTGCTTGCGCAAGTGTTTCAAAATGATACATAAATGGATCATCCGCATCTAGCACAACCTTGTGATCAAATGTATCTTCAAGCCATGCTTTGAGTGGTTTTAATCCGCCAAAGTCTACGACCCAGTTTCGTTCGTCTAATTCACTTGCCGCAAATGTAAATTTAAATTGTAAACTGTATCCATGTAAAAATTTACAATGGCTATGTGCTTTAGGTTGTCTAAAGCAAGCACTCAATCCTATGTTGTGCCCGTATGTTTTTGTACTGTAGTAACTCATATTATACTCCTTGGCTACTGGAGTGTGCGGAATGTTTATAGAGGGGCGAACACATTAGTCCTCTTAGTTTTATAATACTAGTTATCAGATTGGTTGTCAACCTTTAGTTCTTCTCGAATATTTTTAAGTTCTACACTAACTTCTTTTATACCCTTGTTTGTGCTAGACAAAATCTTTACCAACATATGGATACTTTTCATTGTCCACCACCACCAAATAACTGCTGTGAGGAAATACAATCCACAAGCAATGAAGAACAGTGTTTGTGTGCTACAAAAACTCAGTAGCCAAGCGACCATAAGCAAGCCAGTAAAAAAAATGGGCGCCAGTATTGCTGCTCGATTCCATAACAATACTTGACGCTCCAATGCTTCAAGTGTAATATTTTTCATACAGTATTTATTGCGCTAACATATTGCTTAATATACAGAGTTAATAATTGGCAGTGTCTTCAGTTCCATTGCCATACATATGATCTACTTCTACTGCTGTAACTCTGTCATAGCGGAAACTGCGCCAAGCACTGCGATCCACACACCAAACCACAAATACCTTTTCTTCTAGATTGCGTATTTTGGTTTGACTAAGTTTGTCATCTCGTTGTGCTGGCGGTAACATGCTTGGTATTAGTGTGCTTTGCATTCTACGTTCAGCACCATCCAGTTTCTTAAACGTAATGTAAACCACTTCTTCAACTAATAGTTTTTGTAATTCTTCTCGTGTGGGGATGCCCTTTAGAGCTGCCACAGTATCTGCTACCTTGTTCATTGTGTTGCCTTTAGAATAATTGTGTCTGCGTTTAGCCTACCGTTTAGTTTTATATCAGTTGTTTTAATGTTATCCATAAATTTACGCAATTGGACCTTGCCCGCTTGTTTGAACTCTTTGAGTGTTTCGGCAGGTTTGCGTAGGGTTTTTTGGATGCTGGTTTTTTCATTGTAATATAAAAGTGTAGTGCCTTTTACTTGTATTGTAGCAGCTTCATCTGCGATGTATTTGCCTAGTTTGCGTGTCTTGATATTGTATACCCAAACTTCTGTAGCGCCAACCAGTTCTAACGGATTAACACTAACCAATTGTAGCTTATCATCTTTTTCACAATACTTGACTTTGGCTACCAATTTCTCTTTGCTAGGCGCTACTTTCTTGCGTGGCTTACGTGTTGCTTTAGCAGCGTCTATAACCACGCTACAAGCGCCGTGTAGCAGCTCTAATGCTGTCAAGTATGCTTTAGCGTCCTTTTTAGTAAGGTGGCTGTAGCCTTCGCGTAGCTGCTGTAATTGGTCTTTTTCAAACTCGTCCTTACAACGATTGATTTCACCAGGCGTTGGCAGCTTTTGTATTACCCTTGCTTCCTCAAGTTCGCCAGCATAAAAACCAATTATTTTTCTAGCATGTGCTTGTGTTACTTTGTGCTTGGCAAAATGTTTAGCAAAGTCAAATCCCTTAGGATCAAAGTTTTTCTTGTCAGTGATAAAACCATCTAACCATGTGTCTATGTCTTCGCAAACATCAATTGCTTGCTCGCGGATACGTTCTTGTATGCTTGGCACATACACATTCTTTTTGGTTTTTTCTTCTGCTTTCTTTTCTTCTACTATTTTGGCACCTTCTTCTGCCAACCCTAGTATCCAGCGATTTAATGCGCCCTTGTATCCTTCAATAACTTTGTCCGGCCAATGTGTTTCAAAATGTGCTGCTGTAGCATAATGACTTTTGCCGCCTACTTTCCAATCCGGAAGTCTATTAATAGCACTAACTACTTTTTTATCATAGTTTGCTTTTATATAATCTTTTACTTTTACTAACCATTGTTTACTGTCAATTTCATAATGGATATAGTATTGAGCTTTTTGCCAAGGCCAGTCTTCTTTGATCAGTTCCCATTCGTTTGCCTTACGTGCTGCTCTTGGTTTTTTACGTTTAACTACACCTTTTGCCATGTTACCTCCTGTAACTATATATTATTGTTTTATCAAAGTTACTTGATATGGGGCTTTTTTCTGACTGTTCCGCTTTTTGTGTAGTATGCTTCACGTAAACTTGCCAGTCCATCTTTGACACGACTTGGATACTTTCCTAAGAAAGTGCCTGCTTTCAAATCGTCTAAAGTGATATGTTCTTTATGGAAGTGTTCAATGTCATCCCAAACTGCCAACATGGTTTTGCCCATGTCGTCAAAGAAGCCATCTGATAAGATAGCATCATCTTGTTCGTAATATGCGTATGATGCCATGAGATACCATGGCACCATCATGTTTATATTTTTCTTAAACAGATTTGCTGCGTGATCATCTAGCATTTAACACCTATATCATACAACATATTACGTGCCTGTGTAACGTTGTTGCTTGGATCTTCATCCTGCTCTTGGAGTTCTTGTAGCATCAGTTCATGAAGTGTCAACGCCATGAGATATTTGTCTTTGTCAAGTGATTGAAAAAAATCATAGATTTCTTCAGCACTATCACATTGCCACATTTGATCAAGCATTTTGCATTGTTCTGCTGTGAGATCGTAGATCTTCATGACGCAAGTGCCTCTTTGAATCCTTTAATTTTCAAACCCAAAAAATATTGTTCTGCTTTAGTTTTATCATGAAACTCTTTAGATGTTTCAAAATCTAACATTTCGTATTCGTTGAATACAGCGCCATTTGTTGTTAAATCTACAGTAATGGAACGTTCGTTACGTTGTAATACACAAGTTTTCATCATAATTTACCACTTTTTCTATTTCAGGACTGACATCCATAAGAGACATGTTGCTCTTACTGTCTACCTTACTTATAACATACTTACGCAAGTTGTCAAGTTCTTTTTTTGATTTTACTGGCCATCCAGTCTCATCAAATGTGGGTTGATGTGAACTTTTAATGTATTTTGATACTTCAGTATCAATTTTACCATGTCCTAGTTTGTTTAGTAACATAGTTTTTTGTTCGTCGCCGAGCATACTTAAATCATAGTGTATAGGATCTCTAGCAAAATTTACTTCTAGGTTATCTAAATTAAAACCAACACTAGCACACCACGTTTCCATCTCTTGTCCGCTAAGACTATTAAACAAACTCACTGTATAACAAATTTTTGTATCAATAAAACCATGTTCTAACGCATGTATAAAATTTGATTCTACCCGATGCCATTTAGCCGGAGGTCTTTGATATTCATAACGCCTACCTATATCATCAATGCTGTACATCAATTGTATACGTTTGAATTGCTTAAATTGATTTATAAGTTTTTCAGTAAGTTTATAGGTTCCGTTGGTATGATATTTGATCCAAACATCCTTCGCTCTACCTATATCAATTAGGTGTGTAAGAAGTTCGTCATTATGTTTAGTAAGAAAGGGTTCGCCGCCGCTAAGATATAAAACTTCTAAACTGTCACATTGTTTCTTTATATCCTGCCAATGCTGTGGATTGCTTAACCAGTCTTTTCCGTAACTTGGATTGATGACTTGTCCATACCAATCCATTTCATCTTTTTCCCATTTCTTGCTGTATTCGCTGTTACAAATATTACATTTTAAATTACAATGGTTACCTAGCTTTATGTCAAACAAAACTATTTTTGTTTCATCTGTAGAGATTAAATCAAGATGTTGTTCATGCGCTTCTAGTTCTCGCTGTCTTCTACTTTTCAATCCTTGTTCTTCAAGTTTCCAGCACTTTCTACAGCCCTCTGGTTTTTCATTATTTCTAAATTGATCACGTAAAGTTTTATAGTCGTTTGATTTAAGAACTTTATCTAAAGTTGTATTTTTATCATTAAAATCTATTCGTTTACCGTCATCCCATTTTAAATCAGTTCCATATTCAGCACACGGGCGGCAGAATCCTGTAGCGCAAATTTCAATTTGCGTCCATGGTACAATACATTTTGACATTATCACTCCGGAGTAACTTTACCCTTTGATCCACAATGTGGACAATGAAACGTGTACCTGTCTATACACATTTTTTCCATTGTAGCATATGTGAACCAGTTTTTACATTTTATACATGTGAGATGCCAAATAGTTTCTTTGGTTGCTTTGAACATGCCAATATTTATTAAGGAAATATGGTGCGCCCGGAGAGATTCGAACTCCCGACTGATCCGTTATGAGCGGACGGTTCTACCACTGAACTACAAGCGCATTATTTGGTCGGGGCTGCTGGATTCGAACCAGCGATTTCCTGTTCCCAAAACAGGCGGATTGACCAGACTTTCCCAAGCCCCGATTGGCACAGGTGGCGAGATTCGAACTCGCTCAGCTAACGCACTGGTTTTGGAGACCAGCCTACCTCTCCGACTGTAGCGCACCTGCTTAAAAACTTTTTTTAAAACTACACTATCTTTAGCCCTTTCGAGGCCTCTGTCTCTGCAACGACACCTTATTGCAGTAAGGTGTAGTGTAGTTATAAAAAAAGCCCCTAACAAATTTAATGCTAGGGGCTGTTGAAATAACTTTTTTATAAAGTCATGTCAAGACATACCCCAATCTCCTGGTGGCCAACATATTATACATATTGTGTTAGTCTTGAACATGTTAAAATTCCTTCGTTGTATTTATATGTGATAGGTTGGACTACTGATTACCAACAACCGCGTTATGCCCCATCAGGCTCAAAACAACACGGAACCTCACAATAGAATGGTTAATCCTACTTTTTCTGCAATGCTTTGTCTCCAAAGTCTTACAGCGCCACCACAGCGTGTGAGTCAAGTTAATGCCTGGGTAAGCATCGTTTCCTTGCACTATCTAACTAGGACCGTCGTCTTTGTTATGTTTATAATATAGCAAACTATTACACCGTTGTCAACCATTTTATTGCCAAGAAACAAAAAAATCTTCATCTTTTTTGTAAAATTTTTCTATATATTCATTATATGTAATAATTCGCGGACCCCAGTCCTTTAATGTATATCCATTGCTTTTATAAATCACATTTTGATAACAACTTTCTTGTTCGTCTGGATATATTCTAACTAGCCCATCATCAAACGATTGCCATTTGTCTGTGACGCTCATCCAACTACGTTTAACATTTTCCCACCAAGGTTGTTTTTCAATTTGATATCCACGCTTGCGTCTTTGCATACTGAAAAACAGTAAATCATATTCAAAGCCTAACACTTGTTCTACCAATGGAATTACATGGTTAGCTAGTTGATCATGATGATATGTAATTTGTCTTGGACTACGCCATTCAGGAAACATATAAGTTCTGTTGAGTATTCTAGCTACATGTGGAGATAATTCAAGCAAACCGCTGAAATGCCAAAGTTTGTCGTCTAAGTAAGCGATCCAAAACAATTTGTGATCTTCAATTACACAACGATCTTTTGTGTAATTTTCACGTAGCCAATTATCTTCTTGTAGGCACTGTTGTCTTACTTTTTCAAATTCAACATTGTCATGATCAAATACATGTAATCTTACTCTACCCGAAGATACAATTTCATTTATCATAATAATTCACACCTTTAAGCGAATCAGGTTTTGCTAATTTTTCAATCAACCATTTGCCAAAGTCAGGTTGCTTACGGTTCCATCCAAACGCATAACTCCATGGCGCCGCATGATGATTGTTGTGCCAGCCTTCTCCCCAAGAGTATAACCCCATAATAAATGTGTTTTTAGAATCATCGTGTGTGTCAGTATCTTTATGGCCAAACATATGGGCACCTACTGTAATCCACGATATGGTATGTAAACAAAACATTGTGCTTACTAGATATCCATACATAAACAGGTCAGGACTAATAGCAAATAATAACAGTCCCCAGCCAACTAACATATGAAAATAATACTTGTTAAAAAATTTATGATACGGATCTCTTAGTAAATCAATCACTATCCTTGGACTTACATGATGATAAGGAACAAAATTATGCCATAATTTAAATTTTTGCCATACAGTAGAATCTTTAATACAGTGCGGATCTTTATCAGTGTCTGAATATTTGTGATGTACTCTATGTGTAGCAGTCCACGGAATACTAGGACCAACTGTGTTAATTACAGACAAGAAATGTAACACCACAAGAATAAACTTATTTTTTGGTTCCCAAGATTTGTGTGAAAAACAACGGTGTAATCCCATACTGATTCCAACATGTACTACTATCCATGAAAATAACCACGAACCAAATAAGTATGCTGCGTTGAAGTTAAAAATCAACACCAATGGTCCGCCTATGTAGCAAGCTAATTGAAACATGTTTGTTTTTTGATCAACTCTCATTGGTTATGCTTGCTTTCTATCTTGCGTTTTACATAAATTGTATGAGATTCAGGATCTGTAGATGTATCTATTGTTTTGCCATCCCATATGTTAAGTTTTAATTTTAAAGCATCTTGTAACTTATCAACACTACTTAATCTATTCATTAAGTAAAAATTTCCATCATAGGTAAAAATATTTTCAGGTTGGAACATTTCACTACACCAGTAGACTGCTTCGTAGAAATCAGTGGTATCATTTTGCCAAAAAAAGTATTCATCGTCTACTTTATGATGTGTAAGTTTACCAAATTGAGAAAACTGATGTTTGATAAGATCTATTTTATTTTTGTCTTTCATAGGACGATAACCGTACTTTTCTGGATTACGACTGAACAAGCTGTTGATATTATCGTTGTCGCTATCATCTGTTATATCTAAAGGCCACCAATGCCATGATTCTGTTTTCCAATGTTTTTTCATCCAACGCTGTGTGGTTTGCCAACTTTTTTTATCTTCCCCTGGTAATCCAGCAATTAATCCTATTGTTCCTCTATACAATCCAAGATGATCTAAAAAATATTTACGCATATCTTTTAGACATTTTTTTATTTTTTGTGGCGGCATGCCTTTACCAACTGCTTTAGCTGCTGCTGGATGAAAGGTTTCGACACCATAAAAATGTGCCCAAATACGTGCCTTTGCCATTAGTTCCATTTGGTAAGGTCTAACTACAACTAAATCAACTCTAACAAATGCTGAAAAATTAGGCACAAAGGGTAACTCCGATACTACCTCTCCCAACATGCGTAACTTGTCATCGTCATCGTTTACAGTAGGGTCAGCTATAATGTAATTTTTAGTTCCATAGGTTTCGTAGTTGTAAATTAATTCTGCTTTTACATTTTCTTTGTTTCTGTATGTGCTGTTTTTCAATCCTAAAAAAGCATAGCTACAATATTTACATTTAAACCTACAACCACGACTTAACTCAATTGTCAGTGCTTCATGTGGTGATATATAATCACTGTAAGAGTAACGCACAGTCAAGTCTGGCATACTATGAGACGGATAGTCAGTATCACCATTTATCAACATAGTTCTACCGTTGTGTATCATTTTGTGTTTTGGCGGTTCTTTTTTATCATTAAAAAGATAATCGATGATATCATCAGCAGCCTTTTCAAAAAATCCTGTACAAACTAATTCGAATCCTTCGTATTCTTGAAAAGGTTGTTGGCCTCCAGCAAAGTATTTTCTACCTGGATAATTATTTTGTAGCCAACTTGTAAGTTCTCTGACTTTACCGCTAGTCATCCATGTATAACTAAATCCAAAACCAACAGTATCGTGATGAATTATTTTTCTTAGATAACTTTTTAAATCTTCAAAGTTCCAATGTTCTAAAAATTCTACAATTTCTGTATCAAATCCACGGTCACGAAAACTTTCCGCAGCCTTGTATGCTCCGCTGCTTCTTCTTCCCATTATACTTTGATTGAATATTATGATGTGCCGCATAAGTTATTTTATTGTGTTCCAGTATTGAATATCTTTAGCATAGTACTGTTCAAGTATAGTCTTTGTTGTATCTTCCATTTTGATTGTTTTAAATTTTCCAACACGTAATTTTGGCAGAGGAATGTCTTTTTTACAAAAATCCTCAATTTCAGCCCATTGTTCAGTAAGTTTATGAAACGGAATAACTTTATCTACTACTATTCCACTGTCATTGCTAATGTATCTTACCTGTTCTTTGCTAGGTTTAATACCATTTATTGATTGATTAAACCATTGTTGTACAAATATATCAAACGTAATATTGTCGTATATATCGTTTGCTGAAAGTTTTGTAATTTTTTCTAATGTTTTTGGACGACTTGATAAAACGTTAAATACTTCGTTATACATACTTAGAGCACGTTGTATTGGGTCTCTAAACACAGCAAACGACCAGTATGTTTTTAAATTTTTGTTTCCAATGTTGTGATGAAAATTTGTATCAACTGCTTCAGGAAATGCTTCTTTCAAAGCATATTTTATGCTAGACCCAGCACACTTTGGAATGTGGACAAAGGTTAATCCTTTTTGAGTAGCAGTACGATTGATATATAATGACATTTGTCCTCCTAATGGTGCCCCCACACGGACTCGAACCGCGGACCTACTGATTACAAATCAGTTGCTCTACCAGCTGAGCTATAGGGGCAACACGAGTATTTATACTGGCGGTGACGCAGGGATTCGAACCCTGGGTACCCGTTAAGGTACGCCTCCTTAGCAGGGAGGTGCTTTCGACCACTCAGCCACGTCACCGAGGTATAAACTCAAACACGTTATCATCAGGTTCATCTTTGACCACAGTCAACTTAGGTTTGGTTTGAGCAGGAGGTGTAGATAATTCTTCATCTAATTGTTTAAGAATGTCTTCTAGTTCCTGCTCGTCAAGTTCCATATGGTCTTCGATACGCTTTAGACGCAGATTGATTTGGTATAGTAAACCTATTACCTCATCAATTTTGTATCCACTCATTGTGCTACAATGCTCACTGAAACTGGAATACGATCACCTACGTTATATCTATTGTAGGTATAACTACTTGCTCGCACACCATCCCATTCGTATGTGATACGATAGTTTTTGACTTGACGTTGTGTGGTGTAACGATTTTCTTGTCTACATTGGCGTTCGACTCTGTAACCTGTGATTACACGTTGTCCTTTATTCTGATCAGCAGCGATAATGCCGCCAATTACAGCACCTGCGGCAGCGCCATTGTCTTTGCCTGTAGCACCTTTGCCTAGCAAACCACCAATAATCATACCAGTTAGCACATCACCACCTGATGCGCCTCCGCCAGTGTTGCCATAGATTGGCACTTCAACATCGCTACAGATGTTTACTGGTTGGTTGGTTGTAATTTCCTGATAATTAGTTTTAATATTTGTAATAGTAGCATACCTTGTTTCAGCTGATGCTGTGGTAGCCATTAGTGCGAGGGCTGCTACTGTAGAAAGTGACCTTTTCATTTGCCTATCCTTAGATGTTAATACACATTATTTATAACAGCAAATTTGGTATTTGTCAACCTAAATTTAAATCCATTTGTTCTTCTTTAGGCACACCAGTGATTTGTATACCATAGCGCCATACGGTGCTGAAGTTGTATACAGCATGTGGATCATCATTGTCCCAACCAAACCAATCACCAGCACGCCATTTGCCATATGTTTGATCACACACTTGCGAGATTTGTCCTGGCACACTGTCTTCTAGCATTACAACAAAGCGTCTAATGTTTTGATTTTTCAATCCGTGAAATGTTTTATACTTGCCGTATAAATCTCCGTGTAGCGGTAGATATTGTCCAGGTGTAAACAAGTTGATTGCTACACTAACATTAGTAATTTCAAACTGCGGAACAATATAATCAAACACCACTGGCGGTAAAGGATTTGGCTGGAAGTAATTGTATAATGTCATATACATTTTACTATGCCCAACACTGGCAAACTCGTTGAGTAAGTCATTGTCTTTGTGAGTGTCAAACTTGTAGTCTAAAGATTTGAACTCTTCGATATCCCAAGAGGGTTTGATATGTCCTTTGTGTATCATCCTTGGCCTCTTATCCTAAGATTTAACACAAAATTTTCTACAAGCAATTTTACAATAGTAGCCATCATCACTGTGTGGTGATATTCAGGATTTACACTATTAAATTGATCAACTACACTGTTAGCCATAAGTTCATACGCATCAGCTTCTTTGATGTTTAATAATCCCCAATCTATATTATCTTGGATTTCCATCTGGTTAGCTAAATCAATTAGTAGTGCGATAGCTTCAGTTCTTGTAGATGTCATTTAAGTTCTTCCCATATTCTATATTTTTCTAATTCACTACGGTACTTATCTCCCAAACGTTTTAGCTTTGGATATTTAGATTCTAGCTCTTCGTTAGTAATAAAAGGTAGTGGATTGCCTTCGATGGCGTCATTCCATGCCTTACCCATTTCGTAAATTTGTTGTTCAGACAGATTCTTGGTTCGCATACGGGGCCATCTCTATTTCAAAGTTTTGCCCTGCTGTTTTATCCTCAAAGTGAAAAGTATGTTCGTATGGTCCTGTCCAATCTGTCATACTCCACTGATGTCTTTGTAAATTTCTACGACACCAAGTTTTGCCCTTGTCTACTACATCACTGTGTAACCTTACAACATAGCCAGGTTTCCAACGTAACTTGTATTCAAATATTTCTATAGGTGTCATCAATGTATCGTTGGAAATGTTTCTGGGTCATTAGCATCGATACCCCAGTATTTTTTAAGAAAATAACAAACTGATTCTGGAACTTCAGCTTCTTCATCTGTCGTTGGAATGTACAGTCCTTTTAGACTGCCGTCTTTTCCAATAACTACAGCATAATCGTCTTCGTCTAAAGTATCTTCAATACCTAGATAATCATGACTCATTTTCATTCCACTTCATAATTTCTACTTCGCCATCTTTATTTTTTTTGTGCCGCAAAAAACCATTGTTAATCAATGAATCAATAGTTAAATCAATTGCGTCTTCAAGTTTACCACGTCCTAATAAAAATCCCGCATAAGAACCTGCTATATACGTGAGCCCTATCCACATCATCATATTCATGCTACTTCTGCCTTAAAGTTGTCTCTGCCCCATCCACTGTATTTACTCGCAGAACCATAGCGCATAAAGCACTGCTGTTCCGCAGTGCTTTTGCTTAGACATTTGACTGTGTCGATGTGCTTAATTTTGCGTCCATCGGCATCAACTAACCAAATATTGTAGTAATTAAACATTACTTTCAATGTCCCTTAGTAAGTCTCTATCTTCCCATTCCACTTCACGTTTAGCATCTTTCCATGATTCATAGAACATGTAACCAAAAAGTGGCACTAGTAAAAATACAATTGGAATACCAATTTGTAATGCTAGTGTTGGTGCCATAGTGCTTAAGGTCATTACAACCATTACATAACCCATGATACCAAATGGAGGCAATACTTTGCCTAAGAATTTTTTTGTAACTCGATTCATATTAGATCTCCTGTTTTCTGAGCTTTACATAATTTAAGCGTGTCATTGGTGTATTTGAATCACGCTCGAGATCCTCCCCTTTTATACGTGCGACAATGTCATACGTATCTCCTACAGCATATTTATTTTTTACAGTAAAGCACACCAAGTCTTTACCAATAGCACCAAAGTGCATAAATGCTGGTTCCGTTATCCAGTCACTGTTTAATGTAATGACCTTCAATATTTCTACCTCAGTAGGCTCAAGCCTATCTCCTTTGAGGTGTTTACTTTCTGAGAACTCTGTTTTCAAACGTAATTTATATTCTTTGTTTGCTAGTTCTCTATCAACAAACGCTGGTAAGTAGGCAATTAATCCTACTCTACCAATGTTAGTTTCGTCACTGCTATAGGCAGCAAATAAATCTGATTCAAACTGCGGCAGGTCGCCTAACGCTAACATTGTATAGCGGCGCATATGCTTTTCGCCTTCTTTAGCTGCCTTACGATCTTCTTCCTTAATAGTGAGAGGAACAAAATCTTCTGGTTTCCATTCACCGTGAGCTGTGAATGCGATCAGTTCTTTATTGCTAAAAGTTGTAGGTTGTCCTTCGCTGTAACGACGAGTTTGCTTTTCATAACCGTTGTTAACACGATATGCCGCATAAGCAAGTTCAATAAGATGTTCAGTTTTATAAGATGTCATTGCCTTCACCAGTGCCTTTATCTTTGGTAACAATTTTCTATAACTTAATATAGCAGGACTAGAGTCTATTGTCAACCTAACATTTCCAAATATAAATTTTATCTTGTTTCTTTTTGCCCTTTTGTTGTCCTAGTTGCTGTAACAAGTCTTCTTCATCGTCACAAGGTGTTAATCCATGCTTTATAGCATCATCATACATTTTAGGAGAAATATTAAAGCACACATTGCCTCCTGTTTTAATATTATTTACACACTTTTGCCAAAGTGGAATAAAAAAGTTCACATAAAAGTCTTCGTCTTGTTCCCAAGGCGTCATATGCTCGTATATTTCTAAGTTTACATAAGGCGGAGATGTAAGCACAAAATCATAATCTATAGCACTAAAATCTACATCTAAGCAACTTTGCCATATCATACGCTGTGTTGAGTTACGTTGCTCCTGTATCAAACTATTACCAAAGTCGCTGTAGTTGTCGAGATATTGTATCATATAATTATACGCATCACGCATTTCTGTGTTTGTGTCTATTCCTGTATAATCAATATCCAATGCCCAAGCACCCAACAGTCTGCCACCCCAGCCGGCGGTTGGATCTAATACATGTTTAACATTATATTTTTTATAAAGATACTTGGCTGTTGTACTCTTAAACATTACAATACTGCCTAAGTTTATTCTAAAACACTCATATACATTACCTGCTGGTGTTCTGCCTCCACGATTACGTTTACGTGTACTGTCTATAAGTTTATTCCACGCTTCGCTATCGTTGTGAATGTCGTAGATAGTTTTACCTTTATCTCTACGACATTTTAACAAGTTTTTAAATTGGAAATGATATAAGAAAGGATTACCGTAGAAGTTGTTAGCATTTTCTTCTGCGGTAAATCTTTTTAGATTCTTAAGATCTCTATTGAGTTCATCGTCTGTGATTAACTTGTGATCTTCTATGTCTTTTATAGTTACTGTGTGTAAATTTTCATTTACAGGTTTAAGCACTCAAAAACTCCAATACATTTTGTTCACACTGTTGTCTACTATTGTGTGTAAAATAATTAGTCTTTTCTTTACCACCTTGTTGAAAAAACTGTTTACGACTACTAATTATAAAGCCTCTGTTGTGTTTGTCAAGTTCTTTTACTTGACTACTAATATTATCAGCAAGTTGTTGTAATTGTATTAAGCCTTCGTTAATAATTTTTTGCTGTTCAGGTGTAATTACATCTTCGCCCATAAACAAAGTAGTTTGATTAAGTTTACCACTACTCATTATATAAGCTGCTCCTGGCTTAGGTGTGCTATCGTTCCACATAGGATGTGTACCTTTGCCGCTTTTACATTCTAATGCTACAAATCTTCCACAAAAATCACGTACAAGAATGTCTGGAAAACTTTGGGTACCACCTGGCTGTAGAACATAACTGCCTGCTGGTAGTTCTATTAGTGCTAACGCTAATCCTGTGTCATCAATAAAATCACTTTCCCACCATTGCTTCAAATGAGAACGTTGAAGGTTTGGAAAATCGTTTTGTGTATATCCTTTGAATCCATGTGTGTCTAACACACTAGCAACAGCATCCTCATGCCCAGGATTGTAGTCGCCACTGCGAGCATTTTCATTTTTATAATAGCCCATTGCTAATATTTCGATACCAGCATTATACAATTGAGTACTCATATCTGTGTCCATTTCTTATGTGCTAGTTTGTTTTGTTCTGCCCATGTTACAAACAATCCTGTTTCTCTGCCATGTGCTTCAATTTCACTAGGTTTATCCCAGTAATCAAATTCATTTTCGCTTTCTTGTTTTAGTTGCCCTAGCTCGTACTGTTTAACATGTACTAATTCGTGTGCTAGAGTTGTAAGCATATCACGCAAACGGAGACTGCGTTTAATATCAATTTCATATTCGCCATTGTCAACTTGAATACAACCACCAAGACTACGATCGTTTGTCAAACGTCTAAAACTTATTTCAATGTCAGGATTTATATTGAATTTGTTACAAACAAATTCAGCCATGCTGTAAGCATACATTTTTTGAGCTTTTGTGCCGCCTTGAACGTATATCATTGTTGCCTCTGTGCTGCCTATAACTATATAATAGCATAAACTAGCATATTGTCAACCTATAATCTGCGTGTGATACGTCCTTTTTCTAGATCATAAGGAGTCATTTCTATCCTTACTCTATCTCCAGCGACTAGTCTTATCTTAAACTGGCGCATCTTTCCGCCTGTATAACATACCACTAAATGTTCATTGTCTAATCGGACTTTAAATGTTTGGTTAGGCAACACATCTATTATGTCGCCTTCTACTTCTATAATATCTTTATTTTTCGTCATTCTCTTTTTTTTCTAAAACGATGATTCCTTTCTCTATTTTAACACTAAGCACATCGCCTTCTTTCCACCCCAACTGTTCTCTAATTTCAGGAGGGATGTTCATCAACACATTTTTATCATCACCTTCGATATCTTCAAATATGTCTTCTACTTTATATTCATAATTATTTACCAAATGTATTTCTCCATAGTCTACGTGTCTTTCCAATTATATTTTTTGGTTCAATTGTCACAGATTTAATTGTAGACTTATCTTTGTGTTTATCTACTACAATAGCAACAGCATCCTTACTACTATTGCTTTCTACAATATAATGATCGTTTTGTGTAACAACCTTCCACTTCATTAGTTTCTCCAAAAATACACACTAGAACCTTTGCTCATTGTATCGCCGCCATTGTTGTCAACTTCCTCACCTTTATAGGTAACACTAGTTAGAGTGTCATCACCGTTCCAATATTCCATAGTATAAATTTTTAATTGTTTTGGATCAAATTCTCCTGTAGTTTCAATTATACCATCAAAAAACGTGCCTTTCTCAGCATTAAAAATCTGTACAGTATATTCAGGTTCATCTGCTTCAGTAACTTCCATATCTACAGGAATACTATTATTTTCAGTCCACTCAGGTAAATCTTCGCTTACAACTTCTTTTATTACAGCATCACCCCAATCAGGACCAGCAACTTCGTCTATATCTATAATAGCACTGCTGAAATCAACACCATATTGATGTTCGACTAATTTGTCACAATCATACCACATTTGGTTGTATTCTCCTTCTTCGTCATACAAAAAAGCAGAACCATCGGGAATTACTACTTCATCAAAATCATCAGGATCTAAAAAATAACTAGCAACTAAGTTTGTATCATCTTCGTTTAGTTTATTCCAATAATCGTATTGATCTTTAGTTAATGAAAGATAACCACATTCGCAACCGTAACCTCTAATGCGTATTGTGTAATATCTAGGACCTTTAAGATCTTCAACTAGTTCTTGTTTTTCTTCTGTAGTAGCCATTTTTTCCTCCAATAATACTTATTATATAGCCATTTTATTTGTTTGTCAAGCTAAATATGTTTGTAGCAGAGCGTGAGGGCGCACATGGATTTTTTAACTTTAGTAGGGGATGTAGGCTTTCCGATAGCAGGAGCCTTAGCAGCAGGCGGTTTTGTTTTCCTTACATTGAAATTTATTCTAGCAGGTGTAACCGGAGGAGTTACAACTCTAAAAAATATCATAGGACAATTAGATAATAGAGTTCAAACTATGAACAACGATCTTATTAAGATTGATGCGTTGTTAAGTTATACTTTGAACGTTAGACCTAATGTAGATAGGTTAGCAGCAAACGAAGGAAAAGAAGATGCCAGACGCGACTGATGATAAAGGTAAACTAGAAGTAAGTGTGAGAATACTAGGAAATGAACTAGTAGCACTAAGAATGGATGTAGACGATTTCAAAATGAAATGGTTAGTAATGGGCGTGGTAGCAATAGTAGCTCTTGGATGGGCTGCTGGTAACTTTGGCCCTGAACTTATGGACATGTTTGGAGAATAAATGGATATTGCGGCTGCTGTAAGCGAATATGGATTTCCAATTATTGCCGCAATGGGCATGGGTTACTTTATCTATTTTATATGGAAATGGGTAACTGAAACTATTGATCCAGTAATTGGTGAGACAATGGGTACTCTAATAAAACTAGTCGATCGTGTTCGCATGTTAGATAATGACATGATTAGACTTAATCAAAAACTGTCAATGGTTTTGGAATACAGAGCAAAATTAAATCCACAGAGACAGGACGAATTACAACGCCTGGTGGATGAATACAAAACTGGTAATGTCCAGTCTAATAGCACAGGAGGGAATGATGATGTTCGAAAAGGGGATGACGATAGCTGACATACTACCAGCTGACACAGAAATGGTAGGCACAGCTATGCCGTTGGATACAAAAGAAAACAACGACCATATCAAAGAGTTTTTAAAAGGCAAAGAATATCTAAAACAAGAACTACTAGAGGCATTGACATAATGAAAGGAGCGCCTAGAACTTGTAAAAGTTGTGGGCATAAGTGTCATTGTTACGCTCCAGACTGTAAAGAATGTATAAATGATGTATGTGTCAAATGTGATTGCGAGAATTCAAAATCTAAATAAGTATCTTTATGGAACTATATTTAGGCAGTTGTGAATATAAATGGACGCACAAAGAAACACATATGGAACAGATGTGGATCCAACGTGAAGTTGGCACAGATGTTTACAAAACAATAGAAGAAAATAATTGGGAATGGAAGCTAACACGTAGCGGTAGTAGAACGTTGCCAGATGATATCTATTGTAAATGCGATATAAGTGTCATACTTCCTGAATCAAAAGAAGCCACACATTTTATTCTCAAACACTCGGAGAAAGCAATATGATTTGGATGGACTATGTGATAGAACAAGCAGGACCTCACTTCAGAGTCAAGGGCGACTGGCTTGGAGAAGTTATGGGCTGGACTAAAGATGGAAAGAAAACCGGCGGTAAAGAAACTGTTCTTTACAAACCAGGTGATGTTTTTATTGTAAACGAAAACGGCTGGCTTATGAAATCAGACGAAGTTAATGCTCTTTTGTTAAAACATGAGAGCAAGG